>MDTC01017235.1_pt1 | contig 16495 bp, 17 predicted proteins | sample 811181 | NCBI WGS metagenome assembly MDTC01 (sample SAMN05326644, study PRJNA326480) | marine metagenome | isolation source: seawater | place: Pacific Ocean: North | collected 2011
ACGTTACTTTTAAAAGTCCTGTAGCTTTAATTATTGGTGGCGAATCAAAAGGTTTAAGAAAAAAAACTTTAGAATACTGTGATTTTAAGATTAAAATTAATATGCAGGGTGTAGTTGAAAGCCTTAATATGGCTGTAGCAACTGGAATAATAATCAACACTGTGTACTCTAAAATAAAATAATTGCAGTCTTGTTCCTCATTCTGTAGAATACTTTCTCCTTGTTCTACTTAGGTTATCTAAGAGACAATTAACCAAAGGGAAAAATATGAGACATTACGAAATAGTTTTTTTGGTACATCCAGACCAGAGCGATCAAGTACCTGCAATGATAAAAAAATACTCGGGTATAATTACCAAAGACAACGGTAAAATACATAGAGAAGAAGATTGGGGAAGAAGGCAATTAGCTTATCCGATTAATAAAATCCATAAAGCTCACTACATACTATTAAACATTGAATGTGGTTTAAAAGTGATAGATGAATTGTCGTCGAACTTTAAATTCAATGATGCTGTAATACGTAACATGATCATAAAAAGAAAAAATGCTATTACAGAAAAATCAGCTATATTAACTGATGAAGAAGAAGATAATAAAAAAACTGAAGATGTTTCGGTATCAATAGACACTTCTGAGGGTAGTGAGACTTTAATTGAAAATGGGGCAGATCATGTCTAGATATTTTAAAAAACAAAAATTTTGTAAATTCACAAAAGAAGGTATTTCGGAGATAGATTATAAAGATTTAAATCTTATTAAAGAATATATTACTGAAACTGGTAAAATTTTACCAAGTAGAATTACAGGTACAAAAGCAAAATATCAAAGACAAATATCAACTGCTGTAAAAAGAGCAAGGTTTTTAGCTTTGATTCCGTATTCCGACAATCATTAAAATAGGTAAATCCAAATGGAAGTTATACTACTTGAAAAAATTGAAAATTTAGGTGATTTAGGTGACAAAGTTAATGTTAAGCCTGGTTTCGCAAGAAACCACCTAATACCAAAAGCAAAAGCAAAATATGCAACTGAAGAGAATCTAAAAGAATTTGAAAAACAAAAAGCAGAACTAGAAAAAGTTGCAAAAGAAAATCTAGAAATTTCTATTAAAAGAAAAGAAAAACTTGATGGATTTACTATAAAAATGGTTGTAGAAGCTAACGAAGAAGGGATATTATTTGGTTCGATAGGCCCATATGAAATTGAGAAACAACTTATAGAAAATGGGTGTGAAATTGAAAGAAAAGAGATAAGAATGCCAGAAGGTGCAATCAAGAAAATAGGAGAATACCCTATTAATATACATTTAGGCATTGATACTGACGCGATAATTAATCTAATTGTCGAAACAAATAATCAAAGCTGATAGTATAAAATATTAAATTTATAAAGCTTGGTTGTTGATAATGAGTAAAAGCCTTACATTTCAAAGTCTTAACAAATCACCTAGCTCAGCTGAGGCTGAAATAGCTGTTTTGGGCGGCCTTATTCTTGATAATAACTCATGGGATCAGATTGCCGATATTCTTCAAATAAATGATTTTTACAACGAGGAAAATAAAAAGATTTTTTCGTGTATCGTGGATTTAGCTAACAATGAAACACCATTTGATGTTGTAACAATCAATGAAAAAATCAATACAACAGATGATAAATCATTTGCAGTATATTTATCTGAAATTATCAACCAAACACCTTCTGCAGCAAACATTAAAGCTTATGCAAATATTATAAGAGAACAATCAATTCTTCGACAATTAATAAATGTAAGTAATAATTTAATTGAAAAATCTTATGATGGTTCAATTGATAGTAAAGCTTTGCTTGATGAAGCGGAACAAAGAATATTTAATATCTCTGATGAATCTTTAAAGTCAAATAGTGGTTTCACTAATATCAAGGAACTACTAAACGACTCTGTTAAAAAAATTGAAGAACTATCTGAGTCTGGAGAAACTGTAACTGGTGTGCCAACAGGATTTACCGATTTCGATAAACAAACAACTGGTTTGCAAGGAGGCGATCTTATTATAGTTGCAGGAAGACCATCTATGGGGAAAACTACTTTTGCTATGAATCTTGCTGAGTATGCATCTTTAAAAGATGATGCTATAACAGCAATCTTTAGTATGGAAATGTCAGGTACACAATTATCAAGTAGATTAATATCGTCAATGGGGCGAATAAATCAACAAAAGGTTAAAACTGGAACTCTTACAGATGATGACTGGCCTAGGCTTACCAATGCGGTAGCATTACTTTCTAAGGCAAATATTTTTATAGACGATACCCCTGCCCTTACCCCAATAGACATTAGAGCAAGGTCTAGAAGACTGAAAAGAGAAAAAGGTCTAGATTTAATTATTATTGACTATATGCAATTAATGCATCTATCTAATTCTGCAGAAAATAGGGCTACAGAGTTATCTGAAATATCTAGATCTCTAAAAGCTTTAGCTAGAGAACTTGATGTCCCTGTTGTTGCTTTATCTCAATTAAATAGAAGTTTAGAAAATAGAACAGATAAAAGGCCTATTATGTCTGATCTAAGAGATTCTGGAGCTATAGAACAAGATGCTGATTTAATAGCTTTTATATATAGAGATGAAGTTTATAATGAAGATTCTCCAGATAAAGGAAAAGCTGAAATAATTGTGGGCAAACAAAGAAATGGTCCGACATTTAAAACTACTTTAACATTTCTTGGAGAATGCACTAGATTTGAGAATTATATATCAGAAATGTATTCTTCTGAGGGTCTTAAATGAATGGGCGTATCTTAGTTAATAAGAATAATTTATTTAATAACTTTTCTGAAATAAAAAAATATACACCAAACTCAAAAATAATGTCAGTTATTAAATCAGATGGATACGGACACGGTATGCTAGAAGTTGCCAAAGTGCTAGATAATTCTGATGCCTTTGCTGTAGCAACAATAAAAGAAGCCATATATCTTAGAGACAATAAAATTAAAAAAGAAATAGTATGCCTGCAAGGATTTTCAGATCTCACTGAATACATTTATTGTTCTGAAAATAATATTAGGCCTGTAATTCATAATTTTTCTCAAATCAATATAATTGAAAATACCTCTATAAAAAAACCTATAAAATTATGGATTAAAATAGATACAGGAATGAATAGACTGGGTTTTAAAGAGTCAGATTTCCAAGAAGTATTTAATAAATGCAGTAGTAAAATAAATGACGAGATTGGAATTATGACTCACTTAGCATGTGCTGATGAAGATGAAGAAAATTTTTCAAAAAAACAAATTGATAGTATAGAAAATATTACTAATAATAATAATATTGAATTAAGTATATTTAACTCTGCAGGTATTATTAAATATTCTAAAAACTTTAATAATTCAAAACATTGGATAAGACCTGGCTTAATGATTTATGGGGTAAGTCCATGTAACACTTTGAATGGAATTAACATTAAGCCTGCAATGACTTTAACGGCGCCAGTAATTTCTGTTAAGGAATGTAAAAAAGGAGAAAAAATTGGTTATGGGCATACATATAAAGTTAAAAAAGATACAAGAATAGCATCTGTTGGTATTGGTTATGGAGATGGCTTCTCTAGACAATTTAGTAATATTGGAAAAGTTTTTTTCGAAAATAATTTTTTTAATATAGTTGGGAGAGTATCAATGGATATTATTACAATAGATGTTGAAGATAAAGATATTAAGATAGGTTCTAATGTTGAATTATGGGGAAATAATATAAACATAAAAGATGTATCTAGATCAATTGATACAATACCTTATGAATTAATGTGTTCTCTTGGAAACAGATTACAAAAAGAATATATCTAAGCCTCTGCTATTTCTTGCAGTTTTTTAAAATCTATCTTCCCACTGCCTAATATAGGAAACTCATCTATAATTTTTATTATTTTTGGCATATACAAAGTAGACATCCCTTCGCCCTTCATTGAATCAATTATTATTTTTAAATCTGCATTTTGGTTATCTGTTAACAATATTAATACCTCGCCTTTTTTAAAGTCTTTAATAGCACAGACAGCACTATTATTTTCTGACCAAAGTTTCTTAGGAAATTCTTCAATTTGGCTTAGTGAAATCATTTCACCCGCAATCTTAGCAAACCTTTTTAATCTACCTAGGATAAATAAATAACCATCTTTATCAATATTTACAACATCTCCTGTGTTATACCATTCGAATTCCTTTTCTTGATTAAAATATCTATTAATCACATTATCACCTTTAATATGAAGTAAACCACCTTCATTACACCCATCAATTTTTTCAATTTTATATTCTATTTCTGGAATAAATTTTCCAACAGATCCAACTTTATAATTTTCTAAAGTATTTACAGAGACAGCTGGTGATGCTTCAGTTACCCCATAGCCTTCTAAAATTTGAACTCCCAATTCTTTATATTTTTCATGTGTAATACGATCTACTTTTTCAGCGCCTGCAATTAAATATTTTAAACCATTAAAAGTAGATTTGTTTACATGTGGTAAGTATTTTTTTAAAAATGTATCAGTTGAAAAAAATACAGTTGATTTTGTTTCTTCTAAAAGCTTCGGAATTGTTTGAAAATGTAGCGGAGTTGGATGTAAAAATACCTTACATCCTGAAAGGATTGGAAGCAATACTCCTATCCCTAAACCAAAAGAATGAAAAAATGGTAAACAAGTAAAAAATTTTTCTTTGCGACCAATTTGAAGAGCTTTTAAAACTTGCATCCTGTTAGTAAAAAGATTTTGATGTGATAATCCTACCCCCTTTGGGTCACTTTCAGTTCCAGAAGTGTATAAAATTACTGAGTTATCACTACAAGTTTGAATTTTTTTCGGTATCGGATTAATTAAAAATTTATAAATTGCATTAAATATATCAACAAATGTAATATTGTTTTTTATGTCTTCTAAAAAAATAAATTCTAAGTGATTTTCCAGTTGATCATTATTGTATAATTTTTCTACTACGTCTTGTAAATTACTTTGATCAATAAATTTTTTTGATGTTATTATACATCTTATGTCTGATTTGTTAATACAAGATAAAATATTTTTTGAACCTGAAGTAAAATTTATTATTGCACAAACCTTATTTAAATATTGAATAGCAAAAAAAACTATTGTAGTTGGAACAGTATTTGGCAACATAAGTCCGACAGGTTTATCGTAATCTGCCCCATATAAGGTACGGTGTAAAACATTCCCAAGTAAAATTGATTTATAAATAAGTCCTATGTTTGAAATAGAATTTCCAAAACTATCTTCAACTATTTTTCTTTTGTAGCCAAATTTAATTGTACTTAGTAAGGATTTATATAAATGAACCATAATTATTATTATAGTTTGGTTGGATTAGGTGCATCTCCATATACTTCTTCTGGCTCAAATGTTTTTTTATCTTCTTTATATATTAATTTAATTTCTTCTTTTATATTTCCTGTCGGTATACTTCTATAAAAACAAGATTTATAACCAACATGGCAGCTTGCTTCTAAGCCTTGTAATTCAACATTCAGCCAAATTGCGTCTTGATCATCATCAATTCTTATGTCGATTACTTTTTGAATTAAGCCACTAGTAGCGCCTTTGTGCCACAAACATTCTCTACTTCTACTCCAATAGTATGCTTCGCCAGTTTCAATAGTTAGCTTTAAGGCTTCCTCGTTTTGGTAACCCATCATTAATACATCGCCTGTTTTTGCATCAGTAGTAACAACTGGCATTAAACCATTTTTATCAAACTTAGGGGCTAACTCATTGCCCTCCTCTACCTGCTTAACTGTTTTTCTTTCTTTAAATATATCTGTCATTTTTTTACTCGCCAAATTGTCTTTCCATCAACATCCTCTAATACTACATTATTTTTATCTAATTGCTCTCTAATTTCATCAGCTTTTTTAAAATCCTTAGATTTTCTAGCTTTCTCTCTTTCTTGAATTAATAATTCTATATCATTCTCTGATATTGTAGATTTATTATTTAAAGAAAACCATTCATCAGATGTTCTGTTTAATAACCCAAGTAAATTCGCACTATTTAATAAAGTCTTTGAACATTTTATCTTTAGCAAATTGGAAATAGCTAAGGGTGTATTTAAATCGTCTAATAGTGGATCAAAAACATCTTCGGAAATAGAGTCCTTATTCTCATCATTATCTAAATTTTTATACAATTTATTTAAAATATTTTTTGATTGTTCGAGCAGACTTTCTCCAAAATTTATTGGCTTTCTGTAATGTGTACTTAAAAGTGCTAATCTTACAACTTCACCGTCATACTTATCCAGCAGTTCTTTTATAGAAACAATATTACCAAGTGATTTTGACATTTTTTCGCCTTCCATATTTAAATAACCATTATGAACCCAATACTTAGCATAACTATTACTATTATGCGCACTGCAACTTTGTGCAATTTCGTTTTCATGATGTGGGAATATTAAATCTTGGCCTCCGCCATGAATATCAATCTCATCACCCAAATATGTTTCTACCATAGATGAGCATTCTATGTGCCAGCCAGGCCTTCCGTAACCCCAAGGACTATCCCATCCGGGTTCATTTTTTCCAGAAGGTTTCCAAAGCACAAAATCTCCTGGATACTTTTTATAGTCTGCAACTTCAACCCTTGCTCCAGATAACATTTCATCTTTATCTCGGTTAGATAATGCTCCATATTTTTTAAAGGATGTTACATCAAATAAAACATGTTCTTCATTAATATAGGCATTATTGTTATCTAATATTTTTTGGATCATAGATATTATTTGATTAATGTTGTCTGTTACACGTGGTTCATGAACTGGACTAAGGACAAATAAATTTTCCATATCTTGATGATATATATCAGTATATTTTTCAGTTATTGTTGAGATTGGCTCATTCATTTTTTTTGCAGCCTCGTTTATCTTGTCATCGACATCAGTAATGTTTCTAACATAAACTACTTCTGGATATATTTTTTTCAACACACGATATAAAACATCAAACACAACCGCAGGTCTAGCATTACCTATATGGGCATAGCTATAAACAGTAGGCCCACAAACATACATTTTTATTGAGTTTGGATTTAAAGGGACAAATAGCTCTTTTTCTTTTGATAAAGTATTATATATTTTCAAATTCATAATTTAGAGTTACAATTATACACCTAAATATTTTGGTAAATATTATGAAATCTATATTAATTACAAACGCGACAATCATCAATGAAAACACACGAAAGATAAGCGATATTTATGTAAAAAATGGAAGAATTGAGCAAATATCCGATAATTTATCTCATATCAAAGCAGATATTGAAATAGATGCTTCAAATAAATATTTAATTCCAGGCATGATTGATGATCAGGTCCATTTTAGAGAACCTGGTCTTACTGATAAGGCAGATATAAGGTCAGAGTCATTGGCAGCTGTTATAGGCGGCACAACAACATATATGGATATGCCTAATAATAAACCACCAATAATAACTAATGAAGGTTTAGAAAAAAAGTTCAAAGTTGCTGAAAATAGATCTTTTGCAAATTACTCTTTTTATTTGGGGGCCACAAACGAAAATATAGATGAAATAAAAAATGTGTCAAAAAGAGCATGCGGAGTTAAAGTATTTATGGGTGCTTCTACCGGTAATATGCTTGTAGATAATTTAGAATCCTTAGAAAAAATATTTATTCACTCCCCAAAATTAATAGCTACGCATTGTGAAAGTTCACCAATTATAGATAAAAATTTTAAAGCAGCGAAAGAAAAATTTGGCGATAACATACCAATTGAAATGCATTCTGAAATAAGAAGCAGAGAATGTTGTATTGAGTCATCATCTTTAGCAATAAATCTAGCTAAAAATTTTGGATCTCGCCTCCATGTTTTACATTTAACAACAAGAGATGAATTAAATTTTTTCTCAGATAATTATATTGAAAACAAGTCTATAACTGCTGAAGTATGTATTCATCATATGCTTTACTCTGAAAAAGATTATAAATTAAAAAAGGGCTTTATAAAGTGTAATCCGTCTATAAAAGAAGAGGAAGATAGGTTGGCTCTGATCGATGCTGTAAATAATAATGTTATAGATGTAATTGCTACTGATCACGCGCCGCATTTAATATCAGAAAAAACAGCTGAAAAATATGAAGATATTCCAGCAGGTTTACCCATAATACAACATTCATACAGAGCATTATTAGAATTTTATCATAACGGTATTTTTTCTCTTGAAAAAATAATAGAGAAAGTTTGTCACAACCCTGCAATTTGTTACAACGTTAAGGATAGAGGTTTTATTCGTGAAGGATATTGGGCTGACCTAGTTCTTGTAGAATTTTTAGATAAAGGTGAAATGGATTCTACAACTATTATGCACAAGTGTGGGTGGTCAGCGTTCTCTGATGTTCCGTTTAAAACAAAAATATTGAAAACCATTGTGTCTGGGAATATTGCATATGATGCAGAAAATGGAAAAATTCCAGAACACCCATTTGGAATTGAATTAGATTTTAAAAACTAACACGCTTAATTCTAAGTAAAAAAAAGCCGGCAATCCGGCTAAAATATTAGGAGCGTAAAGCTCCAGGGGGTATGTAAAACCAATTAACTATATCTTATCATACAATGCGTATAATTGTATTACTTATATCTATGCTCAATATAATCAATTAATATTTTTTTAAAATCATTTGTTATATTGTCCCCCTTTAATGTTATTTTTTTTTCTCCATCTATATATACAGGAGCTGTAGGGTTCTCACCTCTTCCAGGCAAACTAATTCCTATGTCAGCATGTTTACTTTCTCCTGGACCATTCACAATACATCCCATTACCGAAATCTTCAAATTTTCTACTCCAGGATAATCTTTTTTCCATACTGGCATGCTATCTTTTATATGCTGATCAATATCAAAAGCCAGTTTCTGGAAATAATCGCTACTTGTTCTTCCGCAACCTGGGCATGAAGTAACATCTGGTAAAAAATATCTTATACCTAAACTTTGTAAAATTAATTTCGCAACATCAACTTCTTTTGCTCTATTACCATCAGTATCTGTTGTTAAAGAAACTCTTATAGTATCTCCAATGCCATTTAATAATAATGGGCCTAATGCACATGACGAATATACAATTCCTCTTTCATTACTTCCTGCTTCCGTAAGTCCTAAATGTAGAGCGTAATCACACATCTTTGATATCCTCATATATACATCTATTAGCATATTTACCTTACTTAATTTGCAAGATATTATAATTTTATTCTTACTCATGCCTATTGATTCGGCTAATTTCGCATTTTCTAGGGCTGAAGCTATAACGCTATCACACATAACTTCATCTAAAGATTTTGGATTATTTAAATTATTATTAATATCAAGTTTGCTTGCTAATAATTCTTGATCTAAACTTCCCCAATTAACACCTATTCTTACTGGTTTGTCTAACTTACAAGCAATTTCTATCATTGTGGAAAAATTTTTATCCTTCTTATCTTTCTTTCCTACATTACCAGGATTTATTCTAAGTTTATCTAAATATGCAGCTTCTTCTTGGTGCTTATTCAATAATATATGGCCGTTAAAATGAAAGTCTCCTACCAAAGGTGTGTTGAATCCAGATTTTTTAAGATTATCTTTAATAAAGGGTATGGCTTTTATAGCATCTGAATCATTTACAGTAACCCTAACTATTTCTGATCCAGCATTAACTAAATGAATAATTTGCTTAGTTGTTTCATCTATATCTGCAGTATTAGTATCTGTCATTGATTGAACAACAACAGGGTTTCCTCCACCAATAAGTACATTGCCTACTTTTACTGTATTAGATTTTCTTCTATTTATATTGCTATTACTCATGTGTATTATTATCACATGAAGATTAAATAATTGGGAGTTTTTATGAAAGGTTTCTTAGTTACAGGAACAGATACAGATGTTGGAAAAACATGGTTTATGCTTAAATTTGGAGAATTATTAATAAAAAATAAATTAAAATTTCATTTTTTAAAACCAGTTGAATCTGGATGTGAAGAACCAAATAACAATATAATTCCAAAAGATGCTACACAATTCTCAATTCTTGAAAATGTTCCACTAAATAAAATATGTAGATTTATGTTCAAAGCTTATGCTTCTCCTCCTAGAGCAGCAAAAATGGAAAACAAAGAAATAGAACTAAAAGATATAATAGATTTTATAGATAAAAATAAATGTAATGATAAAGGTTGTATTAATATTGTAGAGGGATGTGGTGGATTTTACTCCCCCATTGCAAAAAATAAATTAACATCTGATCTTGCTACCGAACTAAATTTACCAATAATTCTTGTAGTTAAAAATACATTGGGATGCATAAATCATACATTGTTATCAATACAATCTATAGAAAATCTTGGATTAGAAATTAAATTTATTATCTTGAATGACACAGATAAGAAAATAATTTTAGATAATTTCAATGAATTATCCAATTTTACAGATATTCCTATTTTTAGATTAGGTTATAATAAAGAAATCGATTCAAAAATAATTAACTATATAAATTAAATGCCTGAACTACCTGAAGTACAAACTACAATAGATGGTATAAAACCATACTTGCTAAATAAGAAAATTATTGCGTGTAAGGTATCTGTAAGAAAACTTCGCTGGAATTTACAAAAAGATTTATCAAAAAAAATTGTTAATGAAAAAATTAAAGAAATTTCAAGGAGAGGAAAATACATAATTATTTCTGGGGAAAATTTTTATTTAACTATCCACCTTGGCATGACAGGAACATTAAGAATTGAAAAAAATACTAATGCACAAAAAAAACATGACCATTTTGAAATAACTCTTAATTCAAATTTAAAGCTTAGATTTAATGACCCAAGAAAGTTTGGAATGATATTTTATTCAAATGTATCACCGCTTATAGAAAATAGATTATTAAAAAATCTTGGCCCAGAACCTTTGAATACTGAATTTAATGCAGATTATCTATTCACTATATCTAGAAATAGAAATATCCCTATTAAATCTCTTATTATGAATGCAAATTTAGTAGTGGGTATAGGTAATATATACGCATCTGAGTCTTTGTTTTTATCAAAAATTAAACCTCAAAAAATTTCTAAAAAATTAACAAAAAATAATTGTAAGGATCTCGTATCTTCGATAAAAAAAGTCTTAAAAAAAGCTATTAAAAAAGGTGGTTCTTCTATTAATGATTATATAAATGCAGACGGAGGGAAAGGATATTTTCAGTTTGACTTTAAAGTATATGGCAGAACATCACTGCCCTGCCATATTTGTCAAAGTGACATTCTACAAATAAAAATTAATCAGAGATCTACTTTTTATTGTAAAAACTGTCAAAAATAATTAACTATTTCTTTTGTTGATTATAGAACATTTGGTTCATTCTATGCGAATTCGCATCACAACATGATATAGCTTGTTTTGCTGTCTCTTCAACTAACTCTAATCTATCTAGTAATGCTTGGTCAGCGCAACCCGAAAGTAGAACTGCAACAGTCAAGCCTAGAAGTGTTTTTATTTTTCTCATTGAAGCCTCCTTATTATTATTTAAGCTTAAAATCCCCTAGTGGGTTTTTTACTATATCAAATAAAGGATTGTAGTCAAAGCTATATAATTAACATTTAGCAACACTTTAATTGCCAAATTTTAATTTAAATATTTAAAAGAGAATAAAAAAATAAGATAAAGAAGGTGCCGTCCTTGGCATTCTTCCTAAAAACAATTACTTACCTAGACATTTCCTATATAAGCATACTGAAGCTACAGACCATACAACGAGCATAATAATAAGTTCAACCATAAAAACCTTCCATTTTTTAAATAATAATAATAATAATATATTAGAATATAATAATATATATATACTAAATGTCAATTGTTTTTTTATTTGTATTTTTCTTCTAAGGCTGATTTTACTTCTTTGCTAACGAATGCTGATATATCTCCGCCAAGTTGGGCTATCTCCTTTACCAAAGAAGATGATAAAAAAGCATATGATTCTGAGGGGGTAAGAAAAATTGATTCTATACTATCATTGAGTTTTTTATTCATACTAGACATTTGAAACTCATACTCGAAATCTGAAACAACACGTAATCCTCTTAAAATTACCTTTGCATTTAATTTTGCTGCAAAATCTACAAGAAGACCATTGAAGCTAACAACTTCCACATTATCCAAAGTTTTTAATGACTCTTTAGCAAGATCAATCCTTTCATTTAAAGAAAAAACTGTATCTTTTTTTGAATCTTCTACAACACATACATAAACTTTATCAAATATATTTGATGCAGCTCTTTGAACTAAATCTTTATGTCCATTTGTAAATGGATCAAATGTTCCAGGATATACAGCAATATTCATTTTTTTAACCTAATTGTATTAAATATAATAAATTATATCATAGAATCATTGTGCTGAAATAGTAAGTATCTAACATCTCCGCTTTTACAATTTTTTAATAATTCCCAGTTCACAGGGACATCTACAATATTTTCAAAATTTTTTATAAAAGGAATTTCAATATAAATCTTACATTTATTTTTTAAATTTTTTAATAAACTTAAATTATTTATAGTGAGATTTAAAACTTGATTATCAAATGGTGGGTCTAAAAATATTACATCTATTTCGTCTCTAATTTCTTTAATGAAATCATTAGCATCAGATTTATAAATAATTATATTTTTTGCATTAAATTCATCTTTCTGCTTTTTTAAACAATTTATTATATCAATATCAATATCAACCATATACACTTTTTTTGCTCCCCTAGATGCTGATTCAAAACCTAATGCACCACTGCCTGCAAATAAATCAATACAAATTGATCCCTCGATATGGCTCTGAAGCCAATTAAACAGTGTTTCTCTAATTTGATTTTTTGTTGGCCTCAAATCTTTCTTGCTAAGAAATTTTATATTTCTTCCCTTCCAAGCCCCAGAAATTATCCTTACACTTAAATTAGATGTATTATTTTTTTGATTTTTCATTACCAACTATCAAAGTGATTAATTTATTTACATCTATATCTTCATTAAATGATTTTATTATATCTTTTTTTGTAATCTTAGAAATTTTTGAGGTAAATGTATTTAAATAATCTATTGGTAAATTATAGTAATTAATCATTGAAAGATAATTAAGAATATCTCTATTGCTATCAACCCTTAAAGGGAAGCCATTTATAATTGCTTCTTTTGCATGTTTCAATTCTATATCTGTTGGGCCATTTTTATAAAAATCTTTCAGCATGTTATTAATTAATTTCACAGATTTTTGAGCCTGCTCAGCTTTAGTTTCTATTCCTATAACAAAAGGACCAATATCTTTCATGGGATATATGTAACTATAAACTCCATATGTTAAACCTCTCTTAACTCGAAGTTCCTGCATCAATCTGGCGCTAAAACCGCTTCCTCCAAAAATATAATTACCAACATACAATGGCAAATGATTTTCTGAACCTCTCTTTATAGATAGACCCCCGATATAAATATGGGCTTGCTTAGATCTAAAGTTTTTATAAACGTTCTTTTCTTTACTATTTTTAATTAAATCAAGATTATAAGAATCTTTTACTGTGCTAGTATTTAAAGATTTAGAAATCTTCTCGGATAAATAAATAACTTCTTTTTTAGGTAATGAAGAAACAATTACTATTGTTGCGTTTTTAATATTTATATTATTTCTATAGAAAGCCAAAACATCTTTTCTTTTAATTTTTTTTACAGTATTTCTTGTTCCAATAGTTGGAAATGCATATGGATGATCGCCATACATCTCTTTAAAAAACAGATTAATTGATATTTCTCCAGGATCCGCATCATCCTCTATAATTGATGATATTGTTCTATCTTTTTGTAAGTTTATTTCGTCCTTTGGAAATATACTATCAGAAAGTATTTTCAAAAACATTTTAATTGATGGGTCTAAATATTTTTTGTCAGATAAAGATCTTAAAGAAATTGATGACTTATCTTTACTTACAGAGGTATTAAATATTGCTCCAGTTGATTCAAAAACTGACGCTATCTCTTCAGAATTCATTTTTGAAGTGCCTTCATCTAAAAGATTATGAGTTAACAATGATAAACCTTTTAAATCACCATCTTTATTTGACCCTGCATTAAATGTTATTTTAATATCAATCATTGGGATATTTTCTGATTTAGAATATAAAACATTGATTCCATTCTTTGTTTTGTAGCTTAAAACTTCTACATTAGCAGTTGATAAATTTGATAATGTCATAATTATTAAAAAGATTATTAATTTAAATTTTAAGATCATTTTATTCTATATCATTAACTTTTATAGTGGTTTTTAAACTAGGCACTAAATATTTTCTTGCAACTTCTCTAACTTGCAGGGCTGTAACCGAACTTATGTTAGAAGTATATTTGTCTATAACGCTAATATCGCCCACAGATGTTTTAACCATACCTAAGATCCTTGCCTGATAATCTAGCGAATCTTGTTGATATACTTCTGAAGCTAAAACCTGTGCTTTTATTCTATCTAATTCCTTTTTACTAACAAGTTTAGTTTTAAGATTTTTTACTATATTGCTTAATTCAAATTCTATAGTGCTAATCTTTTTTCCTACCATTGGATTTACATCAATCATAAATAATGGATCTTTTCTTGCAAAAATTGAGTAACCTGAGTCAGCATAACTTGCAATTTTTTTATCTCTAACCAATCTCTTTAATAAACGAGAGTTTTGTCCACTACTTAAAATACCTGACAAAACTGATAAAGCGTAACATTCCCACTTCTCTACACCGCTTGAATTTAAACTAGGTACTTTATATCCCATTATTAAATAAGATGGTTTTTCTTTTATTATGATAGAGATATTTTTTTCTCCATATTGCACAGGCTCAATCCTATTTATCCTTTCTTTTATATCTATTTTTTTCTTAGGGCCATAATATTTTTTAACCAATTTTAAAGTTTTTTCAAAATCTATATCGCCTACAATAACAACTGTTGCATTATTAGGCGCATACCAACTCTTATACCAATTTGATATATCTTTATCTGTCATATTATTAAGATCTTCCATCCAACCTATAATTGGATCATGGTATGGTCCATTACTATATGCGCTAGCATAAAGTTGTTCATATGCAATTCCCTCAGACTGATCATCTGTTCTTAATCTCCTTTCTTCTTTTATAACTTCAATCTCTTTTATAAAATCATCTTTAGTAATAACAAGATTATTCATCCTGTCGGATTCTAGTTTTATAGCTTCTTCTAGATATTGCGAAGGTAGAGTTTGATAATATGCTGTATAATCTTTACTTGTAAATGCATTTTCTTTTCCACCTAGCTTTGATATAACCTCTGAAAATACTCCGCCTGGGTTCTTTTTAGTGCCTTTAAACATCATATGCTCTAACGCATGGGACAAACCGGTTTTGCCGCTTATTTCATCTGCTGATCCAATTTTATACCAAACATGACTTGTTACTACGGGAGCTCTTTTATCTTTTTTTAAGATAATATTGAGTCCATTTTCAAGTGTTTGTTCCATAGTTTCGGCCCTCGCATTAAAAGATATCGCAAAAATTAATATTATAGAAATATTAACAATAAAAAAATATCTCAGCATATCTTTATTGTAGAAAAAAAACACAAACTTTACCTTTGTAAAAATTATTTAGAATATTAATATATTAAATTATAATAAATATACCACAATATTCTTTAGAAATAAGTTATACACTTTTAATTTTTATATTTTAATTTTTAAGCATAAATAAATTCTTTGCTTTATATAATTAATAATAAAATCTAATATTTTTTTAATAAATTACTATAAATATATATCTATATTATAAATTAATTATATATAAGTTATTGTTTTTATTTATTTTTTATCTTATTATTGATAAATATTAGCACTCTTGTATAATGAGTGCTAAATATTACTATTTTTTTTAAAATACTATGGTAAAAACTTTAAACTACAAAAACGCATGCTTACCTTCCTGCACTGGAAGTATTGACACTTACATTAACCATGTTATGTCTATACCTGTTTTATCTACAGAGGAAGAGGTCAGATTAGCCAAAAATCTAAAAGACGAAAATGATCTTGAGTCTGCAAAAAAATTAATTATGCATAACTTAAGATACGTAGTTTACATAGCAAAAAGTTATTCAGGTTATGGTTTAAATATTAGTGATTTAATACAGGAGGGTAATATTGGTTTAATGAAAGCTGTAAAAAAATATAACCCAGAAAAAAATCTAAAACTAATAACATTTGCGGTGTATTGGATAAAATCAGAAATACATGAATTTGTAATAAAAAACTGGAAAATAGTTAAAATTGCTACAACAAAAACTCAAAGAAAATTATTCTTTAACTTAAGATCAAAAAAAAATTCATTATCAAGCCTAACAAATAAAGAAGCTTCTTCTATAGCTGAAGATCTCGGTGTTCCTG
>MDTC01189135.1_pt1 | contig 16495 bp, 13 predicted proteins | sample 811181 | NCBI WGS metagenome assembly MDTC01 (sample SAMN05326644, study PRJNA326480) | marine metagenome | isolation source: seawater | place: Pacific Ocean: North | collected 2011
CAATCTCGAAAACTCTCCCCGCAATCGATACCAATGTTCCTCCTCCAGCCGGGTTAATTCTCCCACAACCGGCTGCAACACCCGCACCTGCAGTTGTTCAACCTGCACCAGCACCCCAACCCGAGCCTGCTCCGCAACTCGATGCTCCACGTGCTCCGCCTCCCCTACCGCCGACCGGTTTGCCGCAAGGGTGGACTCAAGAACAGTGGAATCACTTCGGCTGGGACTATGTCAATGCAATGAAAAAGTGAGTTGTTTGAATGACTGACACAGGGGCTACTCCCATCGACGGAATGGTGACATTGCAAGAACGGATGGTGAACCTCATCAATCAACTGAACATGCCTCTAATTGAAGTCAGCCTGGTTCTCAGCAAGCACATTGCAGGACTTTCTCGTTCATTAGATGAACATATCAACGAAACTCAGCAGACATTTTCTGAATCGGTAACGCATCCTTGGGATATAGAAACACCCGAAGACCCAGAAAATGAGTTTAGTTTTGATCTTGAAAAAATATTCAAAATCATTGATGCTGACAGGATGGACATTCTCGCTACCCTTATTCGAGTGACACTCGTTGAAATTGATGCGTCATTGGCTGAAGGATTACTTGCGTTACGGCCATGGGAGGCACTTTCTCGTACTCAGTTGTCAAAGGCAAAGGGGCCTGGACAACTCTTCTCACCCCTTGAAATTCCAGAAGACTGGTGAGCAATGGGTTTGAAAATAGCGACACGTACCGCCCAGCATGGACAAGTCGGTTCGTATCTGTTTTGGAATCCTCGGGGTCCTACTTGCACCACTTCTCTCGGGCTGCATCGGTACTGACGGTCTCGCCAATTCAGCAACAAATCGAGGAATACCCGGTGGATTGACGCTGGCATGTCTGGATGATTCAGTCTACACTTCGATGGTTGTCGAAGTCGATTATCATCCGGGATATAGACCTGAAACCACCTCTACGGATTTGTTACTGGAACGTCTTGATTCGGTATGTGACAAACCCCAAGGCATTACGATTCAATTAACCGAGACTTCGTTCACCAATGATGAAATCTGGACTGCTGATGATGTTCGAGATGTGGGTTGGGAAGAAAAAAGTCATGATCCAAGAGATAAATCAGTTCTTTATTGGCAAGTCATTTTCCCGGCGGGCGTCTATGAAGACAGCAGTGTTCTCGGTGTTGCTGTTGATGCATCGACCGTGGCTATGTTCAAGGATTCGATAGATGATGCAGAGAATATCTTCCGCAGACCTTCCGCCGAGAAAATTGAGAACAGTGTATTGGTGCATGAATTTGGTCACCTTTTGGGATTGGTTAACATTGTATACACTTCACCCGCCGACCACGAAGACAGTGAGCATCCTGGCCATTCAAACAATGAAGATTCGGTGATGTACTGGGCAATTGAATCTACAAGTATTTCGAATTTCTTTTCAAATGAGTTGCCGACTGAATTTGACCTCGATGACAAACAGGACCTGATTGGTTTGGCCGACGGTTCTATTGAATGCACAGACCAGCTGTGGAGACCTTAACCAGTTTGAGAGGCAATAAGTTTCGTTGCTTCTCGCCAAGCATCAAACACTGAATAAGCCCACAAACCAATCCATAAGACGATGGTAAGGGCAAGTGGAATTTGCAAGAGCGTCCAATCGAATGCTTTGCGATGTTGTCTGTTGAAATGTTGACCGAGGAATAAAAACGGTATTGATGCCAGTAAGGCAGTGATTAACGGGCGCAACGTGCCCCAAGCGCCTACTCCAAAAGTAAACTCTTTCCAGATTTCTCGAAATAAACGGACTGGCCTCCATTCAAGCATGGTGCTTTTCTCCTCATCAGGAGACTCCATGCTCACTTCGGTATGTACATCCATACTCGCCACTGCATTGCCCTGTTGGTTCTCGTTTGTCAAGATGACGGGGCTTTTTTCGACACGAATATCAAAAACCGCCAACTCGAGGCGTGGTCATGGTTCGGATTTTAGTGACGGGTTTTGAACCATTTGGCGAGCATGTTGAGAATATTTCCAGCCGGATTGTCGAAGCACTTCCACAACAAATTCAGCTTGATGACCCTTGGTCTGCTTTACGAGAAACCAAGAAACAATCTCTACAAGCCGTCATCGAAACACGTATTCTTACCGTTGATGAGGCCGGTTCATTGCACACATCCAGCGCAGTTGAAAAAGGAGAGAGATGGGATGCAATTCTACACCTCGGACTCTGCGAATCTTGCCAAATACCTCGAATTGAAACTCTTGCCCGAGACCATCTTGACATGAGGATTCCAGACAACAGCGGCCGTCAAGTCTCGAATCAAGTGATTACCGGTGAAGGTTCTCTTCCAGTTACTGTACCTGCAGAGTCATGGATGTCAGTTCCATGGAGTTTGGAATGCGAACTTTCCCAAGATGCAGGTTCGTATCTTTGTAATGAAACACTCTATCAGACACTTCGAGCATTACATAAAATTTCACGGGTCAATGAAATCATGCCGCCATGTCTATTTGTCCATCTGCCTGATGTCGTAAACTGTTCAATACAGGAAGGTTTAGAATTCACTCACGAGGTTCTTGAAAGAATGATGTTTCGACCCGTTCTTTCTGTTGTCGGTGCTTTGATTACTCGTGGTGAATCTTATCTTGTTGCTCAACGTTCAACCACAGAAAAGCATGCCGGGAAGTGGGAGTTTCCCGGAGGAAAAGTTGAGTCAAACGAAACACATCCCTTTGCCTTAGAGCGGGAGATGGATGAAGAATTTGGATGGCAAGTTCGATGCGGAAATTCGATTGGAACGTGGTATCATTCGCTTGAAAAAATGGATATTGCTTTGCACATTTTGCCAACCGATTTCATCGGCATCCCTCCAGATTTTACCGACATGACGCTGTGGACAGCTCATGAGGCAATTTGCTGGAGGAATCTCGACGATCCTTCAAAACTCGACTGGCTTGGAAACGACGGTGCTGTTGTCCAATGGATGAAGGAAACGAATTATTTGGCTAAATCCAAGTAACTGCTTCACCGTCTTCACTCATCGCAAGGTCATCTTTGATTGAACGTGGTGCGATATCTCTGCCTTTATGCCAAGTTGCCGCTTCCAACCAGTCACCGAGATTTTCACCTTCAAGAGTGATTGAAATGACTCCGCCGAGAGGCTGTTCTTCACCTAAAGGAAATGCTATTTTACCAACAATTGCCGCCTGACGTAGTAGGTCAAAGGAAGTGCTTGAGCCATCAAAACGAAGCGTCATTGCGTCCAGCGCAGTATCGAGTATTCGTTGTTCATGTAATAATTTAAGAAATGTTTCAAGTGAAACTTGCTCACCTCTCCACGTCTCATGAATCGCATTTCCAAGGGTCGGCACATCGACTTCTTCTTGGCTTGGAAATTCAGGGAATACAGCGAAAAGTGCTTCTCTCACCTTCGCAGGAGAATCTGCTCCTCTTAGCTCCGTTTGAACAATGATGCGCAAGTTTTCATTGACACCGTTCAGGCGAAGCATAGGCTCTTGCATGAATACCGCCAAACCTCTCCGGCACATGAACATGCCTTTTGAATACAAAAAAGGCGAAGAGGTGAAAGTCAAAGTCACATTCGGATTGCTATGAGTGATGCCCAACCTTCGATTGCATCCATCATTCCTGTGCTGAATGAGTCGGAGTACATCGGTGCATGTTTGGACTCTCTCATCGAACAAACCCTCTCACCTGAGCAGCACATGGTCTTGGTTCTTGATGGAGGTTCAACCGATTCCACAGGCGATGAAGTTCAGAAAGCAATTGAACGAAGTAAAAAGCGTGGAGGGCCTCTCATAGAGTTGCATTTCAATCCTAAAAAGCATGTTGCAGAAGCTCGAAACTTGGCATTAACTCTGCTTCCCGATTCAGTTCGATATACCGTTGAAATGATCGGTCACTCTACCGTTGAACCTGACCACTTAGAACTGCGAATGAATGAATGGTCTCGCATAGAATCGTCAACCTCCTCACCTTTGGCTGCAGTTGGTATTCGCGTTCATCCCCGTCAAGGTAAGCATGGAATTGTTGAAAATTGGATTGAAGGAACGCTTGCATCTCCGTTGGGGAGCGGCAACGGGCAATTTGAATCCTTTACCACCTCAGGACCAACTAAGACCCCTGCTTTCGCCATGCATTCTCGGACGGCATTAGAGGATGTAGGAGGATGGGATACTGCCTACATAACCAGCCAAGACAGCGACCTTTCGATGCGATTGGTTGATTCAGGATATGCAGTCTATCGAACACCGGCGACAGGTGTGAGTATGGTGAAACGTTCTGGACTTTCCAAGTGGTGGAAAATGGGGCACAGATACGGTTTTTGGCGGATGAAGATTTTGCAAAAGCATCCTAAAAGAATCAGTTTACGAGAATTTTTGCCATGGATTGGATTTTTAGTAACCTTAGGACTTTACATGGCACAGTCAGATCTTGTAGTCATACTCCCCGTCTGCTATCTTTCAGTTCTCATGATTGAGGGCATTCGAAGCTCGTTCCGTTTCAAACGATTCTCAAGCCTTTTTGGTGTTCCTTTTTGTCTCATAATGCTTCACACCAGTTTTTCTCTGGGTCTCCTTGACGGGGTATTTCGCAAAGGTAGAGCGCCCAGTGACCGGTGATACTCGTGCGTACAATGGATGAAAACATACTTGAGTGTTCAATTGAAACGAGGTTTGAGTATTATGGCAAATGAGCGTACTGTTACGGCTCGCGGCATCGCAGTGTTGCCATTACTGCTTCTCGCAGTTACTCATTTTACTGTTACTCCATTGAAAGAAATATTTGAGATAGAACCACGTTTGATGTATGGTTGGTATGCAATCGGTATTGTTGTTGGCGTTTTCTTGTTTCGACGAACACGGACTGTTCGTGACCATGAATTTCATCGCGCACAAACCATGAAGTCAATGAAAAAAGTGTACGATGCAGAAGAAGCAGGAGTTTGGCAAACCGATGTGCAACTCGATAGTAATCTAAGTGCTGAAGGGGAAATGGCTCTCAAAAGAAATGTTTCCAGTATCGACAAAGAATCACCTGAACTTGAACTAGGCGAAGATGAAAAAGTGGATGTTGATTTACTGCTTGAATCTGAACGGATTCGAAAAGCAAATCGTCGAATGAGCGGTGCTGAATCATTTGATGATGAATATGTTGATTCTACCATTGGTGCAACGCGGAAGAAATCTCCAATGGATTCTTTCCTTGACGCTTTAGCCCGCTTATTTGGTAGGGGTGACGCAGTCCAATTACGAGAAGAAACACGACAGGCTGCTCTGCGTGCTGCCTCGAGCGCTTCTCCAGTTACTGCACAACGCCCGGTTGCTCCATTGAGGGCAGTCTCTTCACCAAGCGAGGGTGAATTGAAGATGACAACGATGTCGGATGATGGTGGAATCGATTTGGTCGTTTCCGAGAAGGGTGATGCGGTCGCCCAGTCGGCTCAGTTACAATCTGAGACCGAAAAGGTCTATGCTTGGGATTCCAATACTCCTGCCCAGCAGTCGAATGAAAGTATCGAATCTATGGCCATGATTTCAACACCCCAGTATGAAATGAACCAGCCAACTGAGGTTATTGCTTCACCCACCGGTAAATTGTGCCGTGGATGTAATGCAACTATCCCACAGGGTGAACCGTTCTGCCTTGAATGCGGACTTGACGCATAAGTTGGTCGTTTTCAAGCGAGATATTGAAAGAGGTCGTTGATACCCCTCGGTGTGTTGGGTGATTGACATATCTGAAAAGCGGGATTACTATGAAGTCTTAGGAGTGGCAAAAGATGCCTCTTCTGCAGACCTCAAAAACGCTTTTCGCAGTCTCGCTCGAAAGTATCATCCCGACCGAAGTCAAGAAGACAACGCTGAAGAGATGTTCAAAGAAATTCAAGAAGCATATGCCGTTCTTTCAGATGAGCAGAAGCGTGGGCAATACGATCGATTTGGACATAAAGGACCTGGCGGCGGTTCTCCGTTTGGAGGTTTCGGCGGTGGCGGATTCAACATCAATTTAGAAGACCTCTTTGGTGGTGACATATTCTCTAACATCTTCGGTGGAGGTGGCGGTGGTGGACGACGTTCCCGCCGCCGAGGCAGCGACATTCGAATGTTTCATACAGTCGACCTTAAGAAAATCCATCACGGAAGTCAAGAGGAAGTTGAGGTTGAGTTACCTGTTGCATGCTCGAAATGTGCTGGAACTGGAGCCAAAGATGGCGAGATTTCTGACTGTAGAGAGTGCAACGGCCAGGGCCGTGTTCGAATGCGCCAGCAGGTTGGGCCTTTTGTCCAAGACGTTGTTCGAGACTGTCCTTCATGCGAAGGCTCCGGCCATCAAATTGACGAACAGTGCAGTACGTGTCGTGGTAAAGGAAAAGAAATCAAAGCCACAACATTACGCTTCAATATTCCCGCCGGAGCTGAATCTGGAACACGGCTTCGTATGCGAGGTAAAGGTGAGCCAGCGCCTAATGGAAAGGGTGAAGATGGTGATTTATTTATTGAAATCGAAGTTGAAGAGCACTTATGGTTCGAACGTTCCAGTGCTGATTTAATCATGTCCTTGCCACTCGGTTATTCAGACCTTGTGTTGGGTACAAGTATCACTCTTGAGCACGTCGACGGTAAGGATTTGACAATTAAGGTTCCAGCCTATTCCAATTCTGGCGATACCATTGAAATTAAGAAAAGAGGCTTACCCCGAAACAGAGGCTCTGGCCGTGGAGATGTGATTGTATTGCTGAAGTTACACATGCCCAAGAAGGTTGATAAAAAGTCAAAGAAATCTCTTCAGGAATTAAAAGATGTTCTTGCACCAAAAGATATTCTTGAACGTATTAAAGCGGATGCGAAAGACCGACGGAATTGAAATTAGCGTAGACGATTGGACGTTATTCTTTCACTTGTTTTTTTGTTTTCGCCATCGATTACACTGTCAATTGAGAAATCATTGATGGATTGTTTAGGACTCATACATCGAGAATTGTTTGCCTATGAAGTGCAAGGTATGATAGGCAATAGTGAATTGGGATGCAACATGGTGAACAAACAGGTATCCATCGTGCTACTCAGCATTTTGCTGTTTTCTATTCCTTCTCACGCAGTTGCTACAAAGGAGGCTACCTTTGTGGAACAATTTGGAGAGGTGTTTGAAGAAGTTGTTATTGCCGACTCTTCCGATATGCTTGACGACCCCCGAGACCTTGAATTTCACCCTGGCCGAACCAATGAACTTTGGGTAGCCAACCGTGCTACAGACAGCATCACTATCATCGAAAACACTGGCATGGAGTCTCAGACCTCTCAAAATCGTCAAGATTCCAACAGAAATCATTTCCTTGAAGAAGTCAGTTCAATTGCATTTGGCGCCTACCATCCAGAGTTTGACTGGCAATGGGGTTCTGCCCAAGAAACTGGTAATACCTTCTGTGGCCAAATTCAACAGAATTTCTTCATGGGACCAACACTCTGGCCTTCTTCTTTGAACCATTTTGCAGTCGAAAACCAAAACAACGGTAATGGGCTACTTGGAAGCCATATTGATATGAATCACGAATCTCCATACGGAGTTGGAATTGCTCATGATTATGACAATGTTTACTGGTATAACGACGGCTACTACGGCGAACTTGTTCGCTACGATTTCCAAGATGACCATGACACTGGTGAAGACGACCATTCAGACGCAATCATCCGTCGATATTCCGATATTACTCTCACGCACGCCTACGGCATACCCGGGCACATGGTCATGGACAAGAGTTCAGGTATTCTCTACATCGCAGATGCCGGAGCAAATAGGGTTCTTTGGGTTAATACCGATGATACGAATTTCGAGACCGAGGACATTATGGACGATGCGTCTCGCCTTGAGCCATTGCAAGAATATTCCAGAATAACGGACATTGAATGGGGAGTTCTCGCCTCGGGACTTGACTTTCCTTCTGGAATTGCACTCGACGGTGACCGGCTGTTTGTCTCTCAGAACGGTAACGGTAAAATCGTCGCCTATGACTTGAATTCAGACGGTAAAAGCGCTACTGAAGCGGATTCTATCCAAACCTCAGCCTCTTCGATAATGGGACTGGAAATTGGACCAAACGGGCATCTGTTTTACGTTGATAACGGAAGAGATGAGGTCGTTCGGATTGATCCATTTATGGACGTAGATGGCGATGGAGTCGGTGACGATGTAGATAATTGCCCCTACATTTCAAACTCTGCTCAGGCTAATTATGATAACGATTCCAAAGGGGATGCTTGTGATGAGGACGATGATAATGATTCAGTTCTCGACATAGATGACAATTGTCTTCGAGGTAATCTCTCTTGGATTTCTTCTATGCTGACTGATCACGATTCGGATGGCTGTGCCGATTTGACCGAAGACTTCGATGACGATAACGATGGCCTATATGACCAGATAGATTCGTGTGCACTCGGTGACGTTGGTTGGACTTCTTCTGCTCTTACGGATTATGATTTCGATGGATGCCAAGACGCTGGTGAAGATTACGATGATGATAACGACCGAATTTGCGATGCCGAAGAAGTCGATGGTTTCTGGGCTTGCACTGAATCCTCTGCTTCCGCTGATTTGTGTCCTACCAGCCCTCCATCCTTCTTTTCCACTTTAACAAATGATGGAGATCAAGACGGTTGCCAAGATATTGGTGAAGACCTCGACGATGATAATGACGGCTTCTTTGACGAACTCGACCATTGTCCGGTCAATGCCGGAACCAGTAACCTCGGTTCGCTGATGGGATGTTCCGATTTTGATAATGATGGCTATGCCGATTCAATCGATGAGTTCCCCACTGAACCCACCCAGTGGTCAGACCTCGATGGTGACGGATTTGGCGATGAATCAACTGGGTTTGAAGGCGACCAGTGCAAGACGGTTGTAGGCACTTCGTTTGAAGACCGCATTGGCTGTCTCGATTCGGATGATGATGGCTGGTCTGACCCTGATTCGACATGGACAACAAGCTCCGGCGCTGATGCGTTCCCAACGTATTACAGTCAGCATGTTGATCAAGACGGTGACGGTTATGGCGATGCAGCCAATGGCTTCCAAGCAGACATATGCCCTTTGATTGCCGGTACATCTTTCCAAGATGTGTTTGGATGCTTAGACTCCGATGGTGACGGATGGTCAGATGCAGGAGATGCTCTGCCAGAAGACCCAACTCAGTATTTGGATGCAGACATGGACGGCTATGGCGATTCTATGTCAGGTAATCTCCCTGACAGTTGCCCTGGCTTGTTCGGACTTTCATCGTCCGAACGATTTGGATGCCCTGACTCTGACGGTGATGGATGGGATGACGGTTTAGATGCATTCTCTGAAGATGACCGATTTTGGTCGGACGCTGATGAAGATGGACATCCGGACCAGACGGGTACAGAATTGAGCGATGATTGTCCTGAAGTTGCTGGAAACTCAAACCAAGATCGTATCGGATGCCCTGATGCAGACGGAGACGGTTGGTCCGATGAAGCAGATACCTTCCCGCAAGATGCAACTCGGCATGTCGCCTCTGAATCTTCCTCTCTGACTCTTCAGATTGGTCTTGCAGGTTTTGCAGTGCTCATTCTTCTCGCACTTGTTGCAGTGTTTGTAACTCGTCGTGACGGTAACTCGACAATGGATTTGACACCTCAACCGGTAACACCTCAACTGAATGCTCCAATGGTCGCCAACACTCCACCACTTCCACCAGAGGGCCTACCTGCCGGCTGGACGATGGAGCAATGGGCATGGTACGGCGAAGATTACCTCAAGAACCGTTGAATGTTACGCTCGACTACTTGCATCTGAGTTTTACAACTCACCAAGTATCCCAGCACTGATCAACAATACAAGAAGCATTATTGTCATCAATACTGCCAATGCATGGAAAGCAATCGAGACCAAAATACGAATTTCCTTGCTTTCAATCCTGTTGTAAGGGTAGATCTTGGACACTTCTTCATGCCCACCCTTGAGGCCATAGACAGTTCGAGCAAATGTGGCTCTGCGTACAATTTCAAAGCACACCATGACGCCAGCCATTACGAGAATTGTGCCAAGCGCCAATCCAACATAATAACCTGCTCCAATGAGCCCAAAAATGGCAATCGGGAAGAACGTGAGATGCATGTGAACAATGTATGTTGGGTATACAGCCTCGTTGAGATAAGCCAACCATTTACTTGGACGGTTCAAGAATTTCGATGCCCAACTGAATATTAAGAGGCACCAAAACCATGCATGAAATGATTGAACTATTGCTGCAATGATTGTGGTTCCTGAAATGGCAGCATATCCCTCATTCACCCATCCACCGGACATGATGTTCGGTATCGTATTCGATTCACTCAACATGAACCAGAAGACTGCTAAAATTGGTGTCAAAATCGTTATTGGTATTCTTATCTTATCAAGGGCAGGAAAGTAATCATCCTTTGCTGAAATCATCAAGTATCCAAACAAGAAGTAGAGTAAATACCGAGAAAACTCCCACCACATTCCAACTTCACCAAAACCCCATGGCTTGAACAAAAGGGCATTGATGAAGAGTAAAACGGCAGGAATGAGCATTATTCCGAGCCCATATCGAATGTTCAGTATTGACTGTACAGTTCGCACAATCAAGCCCTGAGGATTCTTTCGAATGTGTGCGAATACAGGCGTCAACAGCAGTGAATAGATGAGTAGATTGTAGATGAACCACAAATGGCCGTAAGGCATATTCTCTGAACCCGGAAATATTGTAAACAATCCAGTGAGTGCCTTTTTCGGTTCAAATATGCCAAAAAACAGGATGAAGGTTGCGAAGATCAACGGGAATCCTAAGCGTATCCCTCGTTCTGCAACATACTTTTTGGCCGTTCTGCGTCGGAAAGCGAAAGCACTCCCCATTCCAGAGATGACAAATAATGCCGCAAGTCTCCATTGATGCATCACTCCAATTATGATGAAAAGTGGAAAGTTGAACAACTCCATACTGCTTCCTTCACCCTCGAGTTGTCCGAGGGAGAAAACAGCATAATGAAACCAAATGAGCAGTGCAAAGAGAATAACTCGCAGCCAATCAATGTCGTAACGGCGTGATGATTGACCGACAGTATTTGGCGAAGGTGAATGAATCATGCTTCAATACCAAATCGTTCCAAGCATCGTGGTATTTCAAACGACACCCTTCCTTGCGCTTTCATCTAGTTAATCAAGAAGCCTTTTGAAACATTGGTGGCCTGCGAAACTTGGTTCAATGAGTGGGTATGGCGAGGAAGACTCCACTGGGAAGAGTCTCATGACACTCGGGGCAATCGCTCTGTTCAGTTTTGTATTTCTTTTCTATTGGGATGTATTCACCTTGCTGGAAAGAACATCAGCCTCTTTTAGGACCTCTTTTCTACCAGACTCAGTGATTTTCTTTTGGCGAATGTCTTGCCTGCTTGTGAGTATATATGCAATTATCTACATGTTTCGCATGAAGACGGGCACCATGGTCGTACTCGACCATGATACGCGTTCCGAAATCATTCTTCATCCTCTCGGGATTCGAAAGTTTGTGACGTTCAGTAGCTGGACCCTCATCTGCAGTGTCGTCTATTTTCTTCTTGCCACGCTCTCTTCATTTTCTTTGTTTTTTGGTTCTGTCCTTCCCACTTGGATAAACACCGCTCAAGTTCTCTTTTTCACGATGGCTTTGGGTGCAGGTTTCCTAACCTCAACAGTTGTACGTTATGTCATTTTACCCGCTGAAGTCAAGCAAAAGAGGGTACATGAACATCAATTCTACTTTCACAACCAAATGATGCATAATTTCACGACAATTTTCTTGGCATTTGAAATTGTCCTCGTTCAACCGGAGTTGCGACCCCACTTTGCAATATTTGGATTGCTTATTGGAACTCTTTACGCTCTTTTCGCTTTTCCATTCGCCTATTTTGGGGGCGGCTATTATGTTTACAGTTTTATTGACCCGAGACTAAAACTTGCACCCTTGTTTGTGAGTGGTCTTGCAGGTGCAATTTCGGTATTCTACCTTGGTCTTTGGCTCCTCAGTCTGCTTGTTGAATACAACGGGCTGATCGGTGGAGTGGCTGTGGTCATATGGCTGTCACTTATCGTTCAATTCCAACCCGAAGATATTGAATATGAAGTTGAAACGAATTCAATTCAAGGATGAAAGTGCCGAATCAAGCATCTTTCAACGACAGCGTTGTTGGGATTCGAGCTGCGCTTGCTTCTCCATCCATTCTACCATTGAGCTCGATATCGACAACCTCTGCATCTCCAGAGAGTTCCGCCATTATGAACGTCTTATTCCCTTTCGCCATTGTATCAAGGAACACCTCTTCACCCCGATGAAGGAATCGAGGTTCTACCAGTTCAATTTTCCATGCTTCGCCAACCGGGGCATCGAAACGCAATGCTGCTAAATCCCAATTACCTTCCAATATGTGGACGCCAACCATTATTGGAATGGCATTCGGCTCCTTTGCCATTCGGTGGTCTAACTTCCATACAGCCATTGCGACATTCTCTGTGCGGTATTCAAGGTCAGTAGAACCCCATGCTTTGTTTGCCTCATCCCATTCAAGCATAGTAACTGCATGAAGTGCATTGGTCAAATTCTTTCGTGATTGCTGAGGTGTAATCTCGCCCGAATCCATTTGTTGTTTGAACCATGCAAGTTGCTCGGTTTTCATCAGCAAACTTTCGGCAGATTTCTTTCGGCGGTATTGCTGAATTCCCAAAAATATGACGGGAATCAAGAACAGAGAGCCAAGGAAAAATCGTGCGATTACGCCCCATTTTTCAGCATTTTCATCGGGGGGGAAGTAGGGCTCATTTCCTTCATCCATGAGCGAGTAAATTGATGAGACGAAGTAAGAGACATGTGGCACCTCTTCTCCCCAACTGTGATTGGACTGATTTACAGAATCCAGTAGAGAGACTCGAAAGAAATGCGTGCCACGACTCATCTCAAGTACCGTCTGAATCTTTCCATTCACCAATGTCACCGTGCGTGCATCTTCATCGACCCATGTATCTTGTTCCATACTCCAAAGTTCAAGTTGTAGGAGTTCAAGATTACTGCCTTCGACAAGAATCTTGACCAGGTGCTCTGATTCATCCCAGCCTTCAATTTCAATACGATACACGTCTGCAGTGTCATGGATTGCCAGCGTCAGTTGCCCTTCAATTTGTCCGGACTGTAGCGGCATGAGAGGCCAAGAAGAATTATCGGCAGATTGCGAAGATGGGAGATACGAAGGTGCTTCTTCGCCGGAACCAATATCGGAAAAATCCTCAACATGAATCACTAACCAGTGAACATTGGATTCAACCACAAATCGTGCCGCACTGATATTTGGGTAAGGGTAAAACACCGTTGCTCTTTCTGAACTCAACTCTTGAACCTCACCCGATATCCATGATCCACTCACCAATTGGTCGATGCGAACCGTAGAATCAAGAGCAATTGATTGCAATGTAAACTTCTGCGTATCATTCATCTCTATTGTTGCTGAAGTGGAATAATGCCCGACGATTTTCAAATCCTCATGGTCTTGAATGAATTGGTTTGCATTCCCATCATTGAAGAGCACTGCCTTGAGAACCCACGCTGTTTCTAGAGATTCGCTTTCCACTTTTAGCAGAACTCTTCCACTTTCAGAGAAATGCCAAAACTTGGATTCTGGATGGTCATTTGCTGTAAGAGCATTTACCTGCTCAATCGTTTGATTACTCAACAGTTCAGCAGTTTGGTTTTGAAAGTACAATGCAAACGATATGTCTGCAGTCGCATGCATGAGTTGCAGTTCAAGAGAATCCCCTGCAGATACATTTAGCGGCACGTATTCCGGAGTGCTTTCTTGAAGAACACCTCGCAAAAATTGATTTTCGTAAAACTCTCCTAAGCCTATACTGTCCAAGTCCCCTCGGTTTGGATCGATACACTCGAGGATTTGATGGCACATATGCAGTTGGTTTAGTTGAATGGATTCAGTAGGAGCAGGCCGAGTTGTAGCGTAATTCTCATCGATGGTTTGAACCAGTGAGTATGCGATGTATTCTTCTTCTGTACTGGTTATGTTAAGGTCGACTGAAGTATTGGTTGAAGCCTGAAGTGACAATACTGATGTGGTTGAGGTTGTCGTTCCATCAAGGGTAATTTGAGCTTCACAGTAATCGCAATCAAGCGATATGCTGAACCACTCTCCAGCAGTCATTGTCCATTGCCGATGGTATTGTTCCGAGGGTTCAGATTGGAACCCAGTTATTCGCCCATCGGTAATTGTTTCATTGGTTTGAGCGCTCGGTTCGGAAGCGACAGAAAGCGGGTTTAACGCCAAGATTAGAAAGAGCATGGTCATGCTAACAGCGACAAAGGTGGTATTGCGACCATTTCCTCCGTCCATGTCGTTGCCTGTGGAGTATTTGCTTTGAACTTAGGCCCTACCAAGTGTCCAATGCTTGAAGAAGCGATGGCTTTTGGCCTGTTCATGGAGGCAGGGCTTGGTCGAACCGTGACTGCGAGATATCGCTTTGCCCGTCAGTGGGCATTGGGTGATCGAAAAAATCCTGTTGCGTCAACTCCTGCATTGGTTTTACTTGATGGAGATGAGGAAATTGATGCCCAATTAGCACCTTTCCGTTCCACTACGAGCGATCAAATCCCGGCTACATTGACATTTGAATCACGCCTTCCACTTTCACCACCTGATTTCCTTAAACCGTCACCGAAATGGAGTGTCTCAATAGGGCATGTCCTTCCTCCGTCTTTAGATGAAGCAGACGCTGGTGAACCAGCCGGAACTGCTCAAGTGCTTCCGGTATCTTGGCAAAGGCTAAATCACGATGTTGGGTTAACCGATTCGTCCCTCAAACCGGATGTTGTGGTTTTGGTTGATGCAGTTCAACTTGCCTCCCAGCCTGGAAAGTTGGTTGAGGCAATTACTACATTGAAGCGACGCTTTCCTGGATCACTGCTATGGACGCCGGGTCTAGGAGGGCCAGATAATCTTGCAGTGCTCACATGGTTCGGTGTCGATTTGTTTGACTTGGCACGGTCACGTCAAGCATCAGCAGCAGGTGTTCTTCTCACAGAACAAGGACCACGACACATTGTCGAATCAATGAATGAATCTGCTGATATGGACGCTCAACTCTCTCACTGGAAGTATGCAATTGCTTCCGTTCGAGGTGCGATGGCTTCAGATCAAATGCGTTCTTTGGCTGACCGTCAGTCTCTCACCAGTCCGCGATTAGTTGAGCACCTTCGTCGTCATGACCTGTTCTGTCGAGACATCCCCGGCCTTCTCTCCTCGCATGTGAGTTCAGAATTCACGTTCCCATGCCATTCAGTTTCTGTCCAATCCGACCCTCTCATTTCAGATTGGGAATCGTTTATCACTACACAATACAGTGCTCCAGAGGGCCTTGATTCGATACTGATTTTACTTCCCTGTTCTGCTCGAAAACCATATCGTTTATCCAAATCACATGGCCGTTTCATACGAGCCATTGGGACAAGTGCTTGTCACGAAGTCATGGTGACTTCTCCCCTCGGATTGGTTCCTAGAGATTTGGAAGAGGTTTGGCCTGCTGGGCATTATGATGTCCCAGTTACGGGTGATTGGACTGGTGATGAATTGTCTCGAATTCAACGCATGTTTCAATCATTGGTTGAGCGTCATAATTACCAGCGAATCATCAATCACTCAGGCATCGATTTCACTCACGACTCTATTGAAATTTCTGACACCCGTCAAGGCGATTCCGCCGGTTCACATGAAGCTCTTGAACGTCTTACTGCAGCCGTAAAAAAGGCCGTTGATGAACTCAGTGCAAGGGGGCGGAAAACCGAAAAAATCCTTCTTGACAACTTTTCAAGTATCGCTCGAAAACAGATGAACAGTGACGCTTGGGTTAAAGGTTTGAAAGTGCGAGGAAAGCCACCTCGATATCGACTTGAGCGTGAAAATACGCAGATGGCATTGTGGTCTATTGACCGAAGCGGTTTTTCATTACCAAAAGCCATTATTCCTACGCTTGCTGAAATCAATGCCCTGCCCGAAGTTCATTTGAAGAGCGACGTTGTTTGGAGAGGCGACATTTTTGGTCAAATCGTTGAATCATTTGATGCAACAATTCGTGCAGGTTCCGATGTATTGGTTTTGCAAGGCGGAAAGGTCCTCGGTCTTGCTCGAGCGCATGCACCCGCATGGGAATGGCCATCGACACCGGGTCGTTTGGCAAAGTCCCATCAGCGGTTGTAGATATCACTTCAATTGTCGAGCAATCCTCCGTTTATGCCAAACAAAATCGCCTTGGTTGAAGCGGAGCGATTAAGAAGGGGTGACAAGTCGCCGAATTACTTGGAGTTGTTCTCATGGCACGTATGTATAAGTCACGCAGAGGAAAGAGTGGGTCAAGCAAGCCCTTTGTCAAGGAAGCACCAGAGTGGTCAAAC
>MDTC01251837.1_pt1 | contig 16493 bp, 15 predicted proteins | sample 811181 | NCBI WGS metagenome assembly MDTC01 (sample SAMN05326644, study PRJNA326480) | marine metagenome | isolation source: seawater | place: Pacific Ocean: North | collected 2011
GAGGAGGTATGGGACGATGACGACCCCATTGGCGCCCTTGACGTTACGATTCTTTCCAATCATGTATTGGATCCTGTTCTTGGTATAACCGACTTACGGCGCGACAAGCGGATAGATTTTGTTGGCGGTATTCGGGGGCTGAATGAGCTTGAACATCGAGTGGACTCCGGAGAAATGGCTGTTGCTTTTGCTCTTCATCCCGTTTCCATGAAACAATTACTCAGAATCGCCGATGCCGATCAAATAATGCCACCCAAAACCACATGGTTTGAACCAAAGCTACGCAGCGGCTTGGTGGTGCACGAATTGGAATGAGTTCCGGGCAACATGACTTTACCCCCGCACTTGGAAAGGTGTTGACAACCTTGATCGGGGCTCGAGAGGAAACTACTCCCGATCGTCGATTGGGGCGCACCATGCTAGGCTTTAGAGAGCTTCTCGAATATGAGGACAGGTTGGATTTCGACGAAAACGAGCGTCCCCTGTTGGACCTCGCGAGGTTGAAGGCTGTTCGGCTTCTCTTAGACAATCTTCCCGCCGATGATGAGCTTGATCCGACGGTGTGGACTAAATACTACACTTTCTTGAGCGTTGAGGGAGCCGAAGCTCGGGAACTGTTGGAAGTTAAGGAACCTGAGTTGGCCGTGGTGTGGAGCGATTTCTGTTCATGTCTTCCAAAAGTGATGGACGAGGCCATCGGGTTTTCCCAAAACTGAGGTTTTGAAAATTTTAATCCTTACCTCTTCTACAGGCGGTGGACACGATATGCGAGCCAAGGCCCTCGGTGATTGGGCTCGGGGAGAAAAGTTACCGACTCGCATCTACAAGCCTCTGGAATACGGTAGCCGCCTGTACCTGTTCGGCACTCGTTTGTACAACTCGATTCAGAAGACCTTTCCTTTGTTGCACCGGGTATATTTTCCCTTTTTGGAGGCTGCTTGCCTGCACAGGAGGGCAGGTTTTATTTTAGGGGCAAAGCGATTCAAGTCCGTGGTTCGGGATTGTGCCCCGGACGTGGTGGTGAGCATGCACGCCCATTTGAACCATGGCTATCGCGACCTCGTGATGGATGCGATGCCCGAGAAACCTCCGGTTTTCTCCATTTACTGTGGAGAGCTTGGAGATGGCCCCGGATTTAGCCGACATTGGGTAAATCCCGATGCTGATCTTTTCGCAGGTCCATTTCCCGAAACTTGTCAGGCTGCAATTTCCCGCGGTATGCCTGAGGATAAGGTATACGAGGCTGGCTTGCTGCTGCGCCCGGCCTTTTTCGAAAAGCCCAAAGCCAAGGCCGATGAGGCTCTTTTGCGTAAGAAGTGGGACTTAGACCCGAAGTTACCTTTGCTTGTTCTTGGAACGGGAGCCAATGGGGTGAATAGGCACTTGCCCGTGGCCATCGCTACTCGTGCCCTAGGGAAAGTGGCACAAATTGTGGCTCTTTGCGGGGAAAATCGAAAAACCATGCGCTGGCTAGAGACGATGGGGCAGCACTCCAAGGTTCCATTGCGTCCGCTTCCCACGATTCCGGCCTCGGAAATAGCCCTTCTAATGCGCTCGGCTACTATGCTTTTCGCTCGTCCCGGAGCCGGAACTATGTCCGAGGCCATTGCCTGTGGGACGCCTGTGCTCTTCGATGTTTCGCGCGGGGTAATGCCCCAAGAGCAAAATAATCTGAGTTTTTGGCAAACGCGAACGAGCGGACTTAACTCAACCAAGAAAGCCTTAGACGTACCGCGCCTTCTTCTTTCCCACTCTCTGCCGGCGACCTTGCCTTATGCCGGGAAGGAAACGCCCTTGCGCTTTCTGGAGAAGCTACGTGAAATCGTCGCTTCTCGATGAACGATATCAAGGACACCCTGGTTTCTGCCGCTACTTTCCGAGCCTTGGAGGCTTGTTCCGAGGAATGGGTAAAGCGGAGTGGAAAGGGAACGCCCTTAAAGGTGAATTTTTCAGATAGCGGCGAGGTTCGGTTTTCGCCTGGTGGGCTTTGTTTTGCCGATTATTTGGTATTTTTAAGAGCCCTTACTCATGGGTTTGCGATGCCTCGGATTGCTCCCATGCTTATCCGGCCTTTGCAAACCTTTCGGGTGATTTGTACCCTAAGAGCATTTGCTGCGGCGTTGGTCGATTCCGAGAATCTAAAGACTAGGGTTGCTTTGGGGCTGCGCGGAGGCTTGGGAGCAGCAGAATCTTACGCCAAGCTCGATTCGAATTGCATCGACGCCATTGGCAGGGAGAGGCCCGGTACGGTTTCGTTTACGGTGGGGGGAGAAGATTTATCCATGTGGTTCCGTATTGAGCCTGAAGCTGGGTATAGTTCCGGAAGCGGTGAACCTCCTGAGATTCCCGCAGCCCGAGTCTGCTTTCGCGACTTGGAGGTGGCGTGCCGAGCAGTCGACGGAAAGCTGGACTCTTTGGCGGCTCCGGCGCTTGGCGAGGTGGAGGTGACGGGTAGGATTCCCCTTGCTGAATCGGTGGGGTACGTTGCCGATATAGCTGCTCGGAACTTGGTTTTTGCTAGATGACTCTCCCTCGTACACGTTCCGACGAACTGTTTCTGCGGGCCACGAAGGTTGTACCGGGAGGGATTTACGGTCATCTTGCCCCCGCAGGTGGTTTGCCGAAGGTTTTTCCGCATTACGCCGAGAGTGCGGAAGGTTGCCGTTTTCGAGACGTGGACGGGAACGATTGGCTCGACTTCATGTGCGGTTATGGCGCGATTCTCTTAGGGCATAGGGATTCCGAGATCGAGGAAGCTGCCGAACTGCAACGACGGGACGGAGCCGTCCTCAATCAGCCGACGGCCCGAATGGTAGAGTTGGCTGAGGCTATGGTGGAGCGCATTGACTTTGCGGAATGGGCTGTTTTCGCCAAGAATGGTTCGGACGTCACGACTTGGGCGACCCGTGTGGCACGGGAGCATACCGAACGCCGTTTCGTTTTGAAGGCGAGAGGCGCTTACCACGGGGTGGACGCTTGGTGCGATCCCGGTTTCGGCGGGCGAATTCCAGAGGATCGAGATTTCGTTGACGAATTCAAATGGAACGATCTTGATGAACTTCGTGATCTCGCCAAGGAGCATGAGGACGATGTCGCCGCTATTGTACTTACACCCTATCATCACGCCGCCTTTGGACCCTCGGAAATGCCTGCGGATGGGTTTTGGTTGGGCGTGCAGGAATTATGTCGGGATAAAGGCATCATTCTCGTTCTCGACGATGTGCGAGCGGGTTCTCGGTTGCATGAGGGTGGTTCGCACCGTCTTTTTGGCTTCACTCCAGACATCGCTTGTTACTCCAAGGCGTTGGGTAACGGTTACGCCATTTCCGCTTGCGTAGGACGAGAAGACCTTCGCCGCGGGGCAAGAGACGTTTTTCTCACAGGTAGCTGCTGGAACGATGCGGTGGCCATGACAGTTGCCATCAAGTGCCTTGATCTAGCTCGGAAACGCAATGTTGTGGATAAGCTGAATACGCTCGGGGTCAGGCTTTCTAAGGGACTTCGTGACGCCGGGGCTAAGCATGGCTTTTCGTTTAGCCTTACGGGGCCTCCTGCGATGCCCTTTCCTTGGTTCGATGGAGATGGCAATCTTTACCTGTTGCAGAAATTCTGTGAACTTTGCGCCTTGGAGGGCGTTTTCTTTCATCCTCACCATAATTGGTTCCTATGCGGAGCCCACGAGGAGACGACGATCGATCAAGCGGTTAATGCAGCTTCGGTTGCGTTCTCCAAGTTGATTGCGAAACACGACTAGGCGAAGGTTTCCGTAAAGAGTCGGGTTAGGAATTCATTCGAAGGCTTGGCGTCCACCATGGCGTCTTCCAGCAACCAAAGGATACGGCGGAGTTCCATGATTCTAATTTCCAATTCTTTCGAGGAAGGTTTTTTCCCGGGACCGATCTCCGGCATCACGGCAAAGGAGTAATCGCCAATCAAGGTGGCAATGTCCTGATTCCCCAGAAGTTCTTGAAGATAACTAAGCTTTTCTTGGGTTGTGACTTTTCGCTTGGCAAAGAGTGGTCGAAGGTTTTTCCAAGCTTCGTCGCAGCGGGTAGCCATTATAGTTAGTACTTGGTCAAGACCTTGCCCCGAAATGCCTCGGCGTTCCGAAAAAACGGCAGTATCAGATTCGTAGGGTGTAAGGGTTTCGGAAAGGGCTTCCTTGAGCTCGTCAATTTGCTTGGGATGTATTACGATGGAACCTTCCAATAAGGCTCCTCGATCATTGAGGTTGATCACATTTCTTCCACGAGAGATGCGGGCGCAGGTTTCAGATGTTTCACTCCAGTCCGAAAGGAAAGGGGTAGATACGGTTTCGGCATGATTCCCAGGGACATTGTGGCTGGTCTTTGTAAGGATTTGCATGTGAGATCGTCCCGTATTTTCAGCATAACGATCGGTACCATCGCCCCCACCGGCCAGATCCATTCCTACAAGCATGATTGCGGCCGGATTCAGGAATTCTGCGACGAGCATTGCTGCCAGTCCTGCGTTGTTCACTGCAAGAAGACTGGTTTTTGGGATGCCCTTGGCTGATAGCCAATCTTCAGTCATTACTCTACCAGAGAGATAGCGTACTTTGTCTCCCCAGCGTTGCGACCAACTGGAGTGGGATTGCGTGGAAAGAATTGCGATGCCAGGGCGATGGTCAATGGTGGTGCAGGAATCGTGACTTTTTTCGGGATCGATGCTGACTACGAAGTCAGGATTTACCCCTGCATCTTTTAAAGCTCTAAGAGCACTGTCGGCGGCAACCACTAGCGGTTTTGGGAATCCTTTCTTAATTAGCGGCAAGGTGACGTCCAGCGATGGGCCCGCTCCAACGATCACAGCTAGGTTTCCTAGGGCTGTATCTCTCCACTTTTCGGGGATGCGTGAGCGAAGGTAGCCTGCGAGGTTCCGAAATACCTGTTCTTGTCGCAACACGCCCGTGTCGGATCTTGTTCGACGAGCCCTTAGTGTAGAATCAATAGAAGAAATGACGAGTTCTAGGATTGAAGTATAAGCATTTTCGTCATCCTCCGAGATATGTGGACTGACTTTGACGGCGGGTGGTTTATCGTATTGGAGGCGAATGAATTCGTCGATGGTCTCGGAAATCTTAGTGGATTCGGAATTCCTATCCAAATATTGAATGTTCTTAGGATCTGAGGAAGACAATCTTTCTTTTGGAGGTGCGATCCAGAGAACACCTTTGGAATAGATTTCGGCTTCGGAAGAGAGGAGAGACTTCTCGATTGGGCCCAATATAATGGCTGAGACAGTTCCTGTGGAACTTGTTTCTGATAGCCATGGAGAATTCATGAATTTTCTGTTTTGGTCAACAAGAGGTCTGTTTGTCAAATTTCTTATGGGCGATGAGTTCTTCCTCGTTTCGGATGGACTAAGAGAGCATAAAAAGGTTTATTGGTAACTAGCCATGTTAAACGGCAAATCAATTCTTGTTACCGGAGGTACCGGTTCCTTTGGTCAATGTTTCATCAAGACGCTTCTTGATCGTTACGAACCCAATCGTGTCATCATCTATTCCCGAGACGAGTGGAAACAGTCTGAAATGGCAGCGAAACCTGAGTTTGATAATTCTGCGTTACGTTTTTTCCTCGGTGATGTCCGCGATGGTGATCGTTTGAATCGAGCCATGCGCGGAGTAGATTATGTTATACATTCAGCAGCTCTCAAACAGGTTCCCGCCGCTGAGTACAACCCACACGAATTTATCAAGACGAATGTGAATGGGGCGACGAACATCGTGGAGGCTGCATTGACTGCCGGTGTGAAAAAAGTGGTGGCTTTGAGTACGGACAAAGCGGTGAATCCGGTTAACCTTTATGGAGCGACCAAGCTTTGCTCGGACAAGGTCTTCGTTGCCGCCAATAGCTATGCGGGAGAGGGAGGTACCATTTTTTCGGTCGTTCGCTATGGCAACGTCGTGGGATCGCGCGGAAGCGTGATTCCTCTTTTTTGCCGTCAACGCGAAAACGGAAAGATCACCGTGACCGATCCCGAGATGACGCGCTTTCTGATAACTCTGGATCAGGGGGTTGAGTTTGTTCTTCGAAGTTTAGACGATATGGTAGGGGGAGAGTTATTCGTTCCCAAGATTCCCGCTTGTACGGTTTCGGACATAGCCCAAGTCGTCGCTCCGGATTGCGAATGGGAAGTATTGGGTTTACGACCTGGCGAAAAGGTTCACGAGGTACTGATACCCGAAGACGAAGCTCGAAACGTTCTGGAATTCGATGACCATTTTGTTATCCAGCCCATCCAGTCTTTCTGGGGTAATAAGATTGGAATTCTTGGGGGTGTTTCTTGTTCTCCAGGCTTCCGATATGCAAGTAACTGTAATTGCGAAACTTTCACAAGGGACCAGTTGACCGCCCTTCTCGCCGAATACCTACCTGCCAATCGGCGGGAATCGGAATAAGCCGGCGTTCCCGGTTTTTCAATGAACGGCAACCTCATCGTAGAGGCTCTCCGTTCCTCTTCCTTTCCGCCCGTCGTTGTGGCTGAGCTTTCGGGAAATCATCGCGGCGAACTAGAACATGCCTTGGATCTCGTTGATGCCGCGGCTGATTCCGGAGCGGATGCGGTTAAGCTTCAGACCTATCGACCAGACACAATAACCATCAATTCTCGCGAGGATCGTTTTTTGATTACCGAAGGGCTTTGGGCGGGACGATATCTCACCGATCTCTACGCTGAAGCCATGACACCCTGGGAATGGCATCCTCAATTGAATGAACGAGCCGCCGAACATGGTATGGCGCTTTTTAGCTCTCCTTTCGACGATACCGCCGTTGATTTCTTAGAAGCATCCATAGATCCCCCACTTCACAAAATCGCATCCTTCGAACTGAACCACTTTCCCTTGCTTCGGAAGATTGCTCAGACCGGTAAGCCGGTGGCGGCAAGTGTCGGCGCATCGACCAGCGATGAAATCGGAGAAGCCGTTGCCCTCCTCCAGACCGAGGGATGTCCTCTAATCATTCTACTCCAATGCGTTAGCCAATACCCTGCCAGTCCCAAGGATTTCCACCTTGCCAGCCTAGTAGACTTAGCCGCTAAGTTCAATGTGCTTTCAGGGCTTTCCGATCATTCATCGGGGCACATAGTACCTGTCGTGGCGACCACCCTTGGTGCCCGATTGATTGAGAAGCATCTTGTTCTCGATCGAAATGACGGTTCCATTGATGCCGGTTTCTCCATGGAACCTCATGAGTTTCAAGACATGGTTAATGCCGTACACTCGGCTCATGCCTCGTTGGGAGAAGCGAGAATCGGCTTAAAGGACGATAATCATCCCTCCCGCCGCTTCCGCCGCTCCATCTTCGTCTCCAGTTCAATTCGTAAAGGAGAGGAGCTCACTCCTGAGAATTTGCGTATCGCTCGCCCTTCCGATGGTTTATCGCCGGCTCTTTGGGATGAGGTCCTTGGTAAAGCGGCTACTTGCGACATGGAACCCGGACACCCTTTGGCTTTAGGGAATTGGGGCGAGTAGGTTGTTACTGAATAGTTCCTTTCCGTCTTTTCCGAAAAAAAAGTCCTCCTTATTTGGTAACTTGTGCTTTTTGGCGCTATATTCTATTGTAAGTACAGAATAGCGTTGAGTTGTAAAGTGAACGACCTGCCTTCTGGAATTCTATAATTTGGTAAGATTATGGCGATTAAGTTGGGGACCGAAATTGATACAATGGTAGTGCCCCGTTTTCACGGCACTACTGATGAGCGCCTTCGCAAGGCGTGTATTTGGGTGTCCGCTAATTGCCCTGGTCGCAACCTGACTCTAGAGGAAATCGGTGGCATTATGGGCGTTACTCGTGAGCGAGTCCGCCAGATCGAGGCTAGAGCCCTGAGAAAACTTAGGCATCCATCACGAATGAACATTCTCAACGAGTTGCGACCTTAAGTAGTTTTGTCGGTGGCTTTGCCTGTTCGCCGAACTACCATGCATCGTCTGATTCACGAGTGGATGATCAATTCGACTTTTCCCAGTCGCATGTATCCATCACTTAAAACGCGAGTCCGTAGTCCTCCTTGTCCCATCAGGAACTTTTCGGTTCCCGGAGCTACGACTTCGTCCATCCAGTAGCATGGAGTGCATTCCTGTACGCCTTCGAATTCAATCTCACCAAGCTTGAAGGATTTGCCTATAAGGGTATTTAAGTTCAACCCGCGTGTGTATATGTTTCGGCGGTATAAGTCAGGGGTATGATTTGAGCTGAATTTCTTTTGCACGGATTCATGGACGGATTCGTCAAAAAATGTAACCTGTGCCTTGTAGTTGTTTTTATAGCCGAAATAACGATCTCCCCTGATTCCTTTGCCCGTTATGCATTCCACTCTTTCTTGCGAAGATACTTCATTATGAGACCTACCTAAACCGTGGCGGCCTTTAAAGTCATGTCCTTCTGAAATGAATAAAGCGACAATCTCAACGCGGCATGCCATCTCTTGTAACATGCAAAGATCGTATCCTCATGCAAAGTAATTTATTTTGCTTGGCATTTACAAGTAAGTAAATCTTCCTATTTTGTTTGTGACCAAGTCTATTGAGGATATGACTCGTAAGGACGCCTTTATCGTACTGAATGGAATGCAAGGCGTAGGTCCGGTTATGCTCCGAAGGTTGCTGGAGAGATTTAACGAGGACCCCGTATTGATTCTTCATTCATCGGAAGCGGAATTGATGAGCGTCAAAGGTGTAGGCAAAAAAGCGACTTCGGGCATCCGTGGCTGGAGAGATGGCAATTGGTTGGAGCTGGAACGCGGCCGAATCGCTAAACATGGGGCTCGTTTCATAACAGTCGAGGAAGGGGATTATCCTCAAGCACTCCTTGAGACTTTTGACCCCCCTATAGGTCTCTATTGCCAGGGTACTTCTCCTAGCGAACCCTGTGTCGCTATCGTCGGAACTCGGCTGCCCACGCTTTATGGGCAAAACATGGCTCGTGAGATCGCTTCCGGGTTGGCGAATATTGGTTTTTGTGTTGTTAGTGGTATGGCTCGAGGGATCGATGCCGCTGCACACGAGGGAGCCTTGAATGCTAGTGGCAGAACTGTTGCGGTTTTCGGTTGCGGTATAGATATTATTTATCCACCGGAACATTTGGATCTTTATCGTCGCATCGTTGAGACGGGGGCAGTGGTTTCAGAGTTTCCCTTTGGCCGACGGGCTGACCGACAGACCTTCCCCATGCGCAATCGCGTAGTTGCAGGAATGTGCGCGGGAGTTGTCGTGGTAGAATCCTCGGCGGTCGGTGGCAGCATGATTACTGCTCGCTTTGCGGGCGAGCAGGGTAGGCAAGTGTTCGCCGTGCCCGGTCGAGCCGATCAACCCACCGCGGTCGGTTGCCACAAGCTTATTCGCGACGGCGCCACTCTAGTGACCCATGCCGAACAGGTAATCGAGGAAATTGCTCCGAGTTTGGGCCTGTCTTGGGCTAGTTCGGTTTCGGACGGCGATTCCGACGCTTCTTCCGGCAAGGCTGTTCCCGACGATCTGTCCCCTGCCGAAGGCACGCTTTACGCCTGCCTGAAGGACGGGTCCATACTTACTTCCGATAGCCTGTGTGAAAGAACAAATCTTCCTGTCCACCAGGTGGCTGCGGCACTTACCATGCTGGAACTGAAGCGACTGGTCTCTAGGTGTCCCGACGGTTCGTTTGAGGTGAGATAGATTCTAGGCTTTGACTCTTTTCACTTTGGCGTTGTTAGGTGCTTTGACTTCGCGTAACAGTGCATCAATGAAGGCACTCACCCTTGTAGATTACAAAAAATTCGAGTACGGAGACGCTACGGATCCAATCGTTGGAAAAAAAGACGTTCTCGTCGACGTCAAGGCATGCGGAATATGTGGCAGCGACGTGCACGGCATGGATGGCAGCACAGGTCGCCGTCGACCTCCGATCATCATGGGACACGAGGCTTCCGGTGTGGTTGTCGAAGTAGGTGACGAGGTGACGGAGTGGAAATCCGGAGACCGAGTTACCTTTGACTCAACTACCTATTGCGGGGAGTGCCATTATTGCGAGAAAGGTTTAGTTAATCTTTGTGGTAATCGTCAGGTGATTGGCGTTTCTTGCGAAGATTACAGGCGTCACGGCGCCTTTGCAGATAGGGTTGTGGTCCCGCATTTTGGAGTGTGTTCCATTCCGAATGGAGTGAGTTTTGAGCAAGCTGCATTGGCTGAACCAGTATCAATTGCTCTACACGGAGTGAGTCGTCTCCCGATCTCGGGTGGAGAAACGGGAGTGGTAGTCGGTACCGGGATGATCGGACTGTTTCTTGTCCAAGCTCTAAAGGCAGCCGGTTGTGATTATGTTTTCGCCATAGATTTGGCTGAGGACAAATTGGCTTTGGCTAGGGAGCTTGGGGCAGATCAAACACTCGTTCCGGGAAAAGACGACATTGTGGGCGCTGTTAAGGATGCAACAGATGGCGAGGGTGCTCATGTTTCCGTAGAGGCAGTGGGAGTTACCGATACCGTCTGTTTGGCAATAGACGTGTTACGCAAGGGTGGGGCGACCTGTTTGGTCGGCAACTTGGCCCCTGAAATTAATTTTCCTTTGCAGTCCGTAGTAACGCGCGAACTGGCGGTTTTGGGTTCCTGTGCTTCCGCCGGTGAATATTCTTTGGCTCTCGAGGCTGTGGCTTCAGGGAAAATCAAGGTAGACCCCATCATTAGCGCAGTGGTCGACCTAAAGGACGGTGCATCTTGGTTCGATCGTTTGCGAAAGAACACCGAAGGACTCCTGAAAGTCGTGTTGCAACCCTAGGTCTTCTTTTGAACAAACTCATTTGGTCTTTGAATTTACGGTTTGCAGTTCTCCGTTTACGGTTTTGAGTATTTTCAAACCTTGTTTATCGAATACGTAGAGTCGTTATGAACCTTCCAATCCTTGAATTCACTGCATCTTCCAATATCGATACTTGGCCGCTAGTCATTCTTGGAGTCAGTGTAGTTTGGGTAGTTGTAGGTATAACGAAACTGAAGCTTCATCCCTTCCTTACCTTGATGCTCGCTGCGATCCTTGTCGGATTGATGACGGGTCCCCTGCCGGAGTTGACTACTGAGAACAAAGGTCTTTTTCATTCTCGGGTTCAATTGGACGACACCTCTGGTGAAGCCACAAGTGATTTAGGTAAGGCAGTAACATGGTCTTTAATGGGTTTCGGTGATACCGCGGGTGGAATCGGACTCGTTGTGGCATTGGCGGCAATCATCGGAACTTGTATGATGGGTAGTGGGGCAGCTGATCGAGTGGTGCGCTCTCTTATGCGAGTTTTTGGCGCAAAGCGAGCCGGCATAGTACTCTTGCTTAGTGGCTTTCTACTCTCGATACCGGTTTTTTTCGACACGGTCTTCTTTTTGCTCATTCCCTTGGCTCGAGCGTTAGCCCTGCGAACGGGAAAAAGTTATACCATGTACGTAATGGCCATGGCGGGAGCAGGTGCAATTACTCATTCCATGGTGCCTCCCACTCCAGGACCTCTCATGATTGCGGACGGACTGAAACTGGATCTGGGCTATGCCATGATGGCAGGGCTGGTGGCTAGTCTCTTGCCTGCTTTTTTGGTTCTTAAAATGGCAGCTTGGTTTGACACCAAGTATCAGATTCCGATGCGAGACGCTGCAGGAACCTCCAAGGAAGAACTCCGCAAGATCGTCGACAAAAAGGACGATGAGTTGCCGCACCTTTTCTTTTCCTCTCTTCCCATTGCCTTGCCCGTTGTCTTAATCTCCCTCGTTTCCGTATTGAAACTACTTATGAAGACAGCCGAAGAGGGAAGCTTTCTAAATTCTGAAGGTTACCTTTCTTTCTTTGAATACTTGTCCTTTTTCGGGAACCCGAACGTGGCCATGTCTTGTGCTGCTGGAATCGCGATATGGCTTCTTGGCAAACAGTTGGCTCATGAGCATCGAGGAGCCGGAGATGATCTTTCCAAAAAACTGAGTTCAGCTTTAGAAGGTCCACTTGGTACTGCGGGTGTAATCATTTTAATAACCGGAGCTGGAGGTGCATTTGGAGGTATGATTCGTCTCGCCGGGGTAGGGGACGTCATCGAAGCAATGGCGAAAGAATTCAATATTTCCTATGTTCTGCTGGCTTGGTTGGCCACGGCAGTGGTTCGTATTGCTCAAGGATCCGCAACTGTTGCGATGATAACCGGAGTGGGCTTGATGTCCGCCGTAATCGGCGATGGTTCGGACTTGGCTTACCATCCGGTCTATATTTTTTTGGCGATTGGTTTCGGCTCAATAACACTTTCTTGGATGAACGATAGCGGTTTCTGGGTGGTTCAACGATTGAGTGGATTCACGGAAAAGGAAACTTTGAAGACTTGGTCTGTTTTGTTGACGGCTATTTCATTACTTGGCTTGTTCATGATTTTGCCTGCTTCCATTCTTCTCCCAATGAGGTAGTTTCCTTTTTATTAATCCCCAAGACTAAAAAATATGAAGCGACGAGAATTTATTAAGAAATCGGGTGCCGTTGGTTTGGCTGGTACTTTCAGCACCTTGAACGCCCAAGAAGTCGAGAAAGATCAAAAACCGGAGTTTCGCGGACGAATTTACAAGTCGGTCAAGTACGGGGGCAAAGTGAATCTTGATCGCCTTAAAAAATTGAAGGACTTGGGGTTCGACGGAGTGGAAGGTTCGGCCCCGGGAATGGATCTCGCCGGGTTGAAGAAGGCTTGTTCCGAAGTAGAACTTCCGATGCACGGAGTGGTCTATAATAAACACTGGAAGATGCGTCTGTCCTCGCCCAATGAGCAAGTTCGCGATATGGGACGCAAGGGTCTTGAGGACGCTATTCGCGAGTCCAAGGCGGTGGGTGGTTCTTCCGTCCTCCTCGTGCCTGGGGCGGTGAAGGGTAAGGACGAGACTCACGACCAAGTCTGGGAGCGCTCCATTACTGAGATCCGCAAGGTCTTGCCGTTGGCGAGTCACTTAGGAATCCGGGTTCTCATCGAGACAGTTTGGAATGGTTTCTGTTACAAACCGGAGCAATTTCGCGACTATCTCGATGCAATCGATAACCCTTGGGTAGGAGCCTACTATGATATCGGCAATATGCAGAAGTTTGCCCCTAGTCATGAATGGATTCGCGTACTTGGATCACGAATCGTTAAATTGGACATCAAGGACTGGGGAGTGAAGAATGGTTTTTGCCCACTCGGAAAAGGTGACGTCGACTGGATGCAAGTTCGCAGGGAATTATCGAATATCGAGTTTTCGGGTTGGGTGACTCGCGAAGGCGGTGACGGTGGTGACGACAAAACCGCGGTTTTGATGAACCGATTACTTGGACTTTAATCCCCTTCGCTCGCAATTTTGTTGCATTAGCATCTCTTGTTTCCTTTGATGGTCCAAGAACAGTTTAGGGGAGTTCCCGGCGTGGGACTGAGAGGCAGTTGCGATCCGACTGCGACCCTTGGAACCTGATGTGATTCATATCGCCGTAGGGAAAACAATCCTCCATGAGTAGACAAAGAGGCTAGTAGTTCCACCGGTGAGTTGCATTCGCATCAATCACTTGGAATTATATTATGATAAAAGAAGTCGAACCTGTCGAAGACAATAAAGAATCCATTGGGCTATTCCCTGGTTCTCGCCGAATTTACGTAAACGGTTCTCGCCCGGACATACTTGTTCCAATGAGAGAGGTTTCACTTTCAGACACCCATCGAACCGATGGTTCACTGGAGTCAAACGAGCCAATTCGTATTTATGATACTTCAGGAGCTTGGGGTGATTCCGCCTTTCATAAGAATGTGTTTGAGGGTTTGCCTATGCCAAGAGAATCTTGGGTTCTTGGTCGAGAAGACGTCGAAGAGATCAAGGGTCGCGAAACAGTTCCCGTAGACGATGGTTACCTCTCTGGCGAACACGCCCGCAGATCGGGTGAACGAAATCCTGACGAATTACCTGATTTTGATCGGAGTAAAAGAAAGGTTTTACGAGCGAAAACAGGGCATTGCGTGACTCAGTTGCATTACGCCCGGAAGGGGATTGTTACGCCTGAGATGGAATTTATCGCGATTCGCGAGAATATGAAACTTCAGAAAGCCTCGGAAGATTTGAAAACCAGTCCCGATGCTCTTCGCAACACTCTCGATCATCAGCACGATGGAGAATCATTCGGTGCATCCATTCCTTCTGAAATTACGCCCGAATTTGTTCGTGAAGAAGTAGCCAGAGGTCGTGCTATTATTCCTGCCAATATTAATCACGGAGAATTGGAACCGATGATTATCGGACGCAACTTCCTTGTGAAAATAAATGCTAATATCGGTAACTCTGCAGTGGCGTCTTCAGTTGAGGAAGAAGTTGAAAAAATGCGTTGGGCGACTAAGTGGGGAGCGGATACCTTAATGGACCTCTCCACGGGTAAGAACATTCATCGCACCAGAGAATGGATTTTAAGGAATTGCCCGGTTCCCGTTGGTACGGTTCCAATTTATCAAGCACTCGAAAAAGTCGGAGGGAAACCCGAGGCACTTACATGGGAGGTATTTAGAGATACCCTAATTGAACAGGCGGAGCAGGGGGTTGACTATTTTACCATCCATGCAGGTGTTCTGCTCCGATACGTGCCTCTTACCCGAAACCGTATGACAGGTATTGTAAGTAGAGGCGGGTCCATTATGGCTAAATGGTGCTTGTCTCATCACAAGGAGAATTTTCTCTACTCTCATTGGGACGATATATGCGAAATAATGGCGGCGTATGATGTCTCCTTTTCTATCGGAGATGGTTTGCGCCCCGGATCCATTGCGGATGCCAATGATGAGGCTCAGTTCGCTGAACTGAAGACCCAAGGCGAACTGACGGAAAGAGCTTGGGCTTTCGGTGTGCAAGTTATGAATGAGGGACCAGGGCACGTTCCTATGCACATGATCAAGGAGAATATGGACAAGCAATTGGATTGGTGTCACGAGGCTCCGTTTTACACCTTGGGTCCCCTAACTACTGACATAGCCCCGGGGTACGATCACCTTACTAGTGGTATCGGAGCCGCTATGATAGGATGGTATGGGTGTGCTATGCTCTGCTACGTTACGCCTAAGGAACACTTGGGTTTGCCCGATCGCGAGGATGTTCGCGAAGGGGTCATTACTTATAAGATTGCGGCCCATGCAGCAGATTTGGCCAAAGGTCATGCCGCTGCACAGTACAGGGACAACGCACTTTCGAAGGCTCGGTTTGAGTTTCGTTGGGAAGATCAGTTTAATCTTTCTCTCGATCCTGAAAAAGCTCGTACCTTTCATGATCAAACTCTCCCTCACGAAAATGCGAAGACATCACATTTCTGCTCTATGTGCGGTCCCAATTTTTGCTCTATGCGAATCACTGAAGATGTGCGAAGGTATGCTGAAGAAAAGGGTCTCGATACCGAAGACGCCTTGAATCTTGGCATGCAGGAGAAGGCTGATGAATTTCGTGCCCTTGGTGGCGAAGTCTACTTGGAGGAGAATACCGAGTGAATATTACCGTAAACGATGAGGTTCGCGAAGTCTCAGAGGATTGCGATCTTGATGAAGCTCTCTCTACTCTTGGGCTTTCGTCGATGAATGGATGTGCTGTTGCCTTGAACGAAGAAGTGATTTCCAAGGAAGATTGGGAAAGTCAAAAACTGACCAATGGCGATCGTGTATTGATCGTCCAAGCTACATCAGGAGGATAACCTTTCGATGGAAGTGATTCTCATTTCTTCGCCGAGTAAGAAAAAAAACGAGGTTTCTACGATTCGAAGAATCTTCGAAATGGGTCTCTCTCGGTTCCATGTTCGTAAACCTGATTGGTCTTTGGACGAACTTCGGAAATTTCTTAATGAATTTCCAGGCGAGTGCCTTGAGAGAATAGTGATTCACAGAAGACCGGAATTATTGACTGAATATCCATTTGCGGGGTATCATTTGTCGTCGAAAGAGCAATATTTAGGTAAACAGGTTGATGGGACAATTAGCCGTTCATTCCATTACCTTGATGAGTTGATTACTTCCAAGGAAAAACTCGACTATGCTTTTCTTGGTCCTATTTTCGACTCGGTATCAAAGCAGGGTTATAATTCTGCATTTTCCGCTTCAGAACTTAGGTCTTTTTTTGTCGATCGTCAAAAATTGCGTGTCGAACTCCCACGAATCGTAGCGTTGGGGGGCATTGTGCCCGAAAAAGTAAGGGTCTCGCTTTCATTGGGTTTCGATGGGGTTGCTGCTCTTGGTGGAGTGTGGGGCAGTCGCTATCCACAAAAGGCATTTATGCGATACAGGACGGCTATTCCGTCGCGTAGTGGTCTGGAAAACAGTTCTTGGCTTGAGGATATTGCCAAGAATGGAAAAAAGGACTCCTCTAACTCATGAATTTTCCCCGCCTCCAATGCCTTACGACTGATTCATCAGATGTTTCTCACGTCGAACAGACTCGAGCATTTTGCATGGCGGGCGCGCGCTGGGTGCAGATTCGTTCGAAATCTCTCTCTTTCTCGGAA
>MDTC01010105.1_pt1 | contig 16492 bp, 29 predicted proteins | sample 811181 | NCBI WGS metagenome assembly MDTC01 (sample SAMN05326644, study PRJNA326480) | marine metagenome | isolation source: seawater | place: Pacific Ocean: North | collected 2011
GCGACTCCACCATAAACACATTTACTGAGTGTGTTTATGATGGGGTCGAAATAGGATCGACAGGTGTTGTAGTGAAGTGGAGTTTACCGGATGACTGCGTTATTGGTCACACTTTATAATTGCAAATGACAATTATGCGCCAGAAATGGCAATGGCGGCCTAAATAGGTTCCCGGGGTTGGCGACTTACCTAGCAACAGAATAAGTCGCATTTTAATTAGGGTGAAGCATTTTAGTTAAAGAACACCCGCCAATAGAAAGGAATAACATGAAACTATTTAAATTAATTGCCGCATCACTAGCAGTGGTGGGGTTATTCGGCATGACAGCTTTTGCTGGAGAGCCAAAAGAGAAAGTGAAAGTAGGCTTCATTTATGTGGGACCAACAGGTGACCACGGATGGACGTACAGACACGATATCGGAAGACAACAAGTTGAAGAAGCATTTGGCGATAGAGTTGAAACAATGTTTGTTGAAAGTGTCAAATATGGCGCAGACGGTGAACGTGTGATGACACAAATGGCAATGCAAGGTGTGGATATTATCTTTGGAACATCATTTGGATATATGGATTCAATGTTGGCTACGGCAGAAAAATTTCCGCATGTAAAGTTTGAACACGCTACAGGTTATAAAAGCAACGATACAAACTTTGCAAACTATGGACTACGGTTATACCAAGCACGTCATGTGCAGGGCGTTATAGCAGGTATGATGACAAAAACCAATAAGATTTGTTATGTCGCCGCCTATCCGATTCCAGAAGTTGTACGTGAAATCAATACTTACTATTTAGGTGCTAAAAGTGTGAATCCAGATGTCGATATTGACATTGTTTGGGTGTTTACTTGGTATGATCCAGGTAAAGAAAAAGATGCCGCAGAAGCATTAATGAATCAAGGTTGTGATGTTATTGCACAACACACAGACTCTCCTGCTCCGTTGCAAGCCGCAGAAGGAAGAGGCTTGATTGGTTTTGGACAAGCAAGTGATCAGATTGCATTTGCTCCTAAAGCACAGTTGACAGCAACTATTGATAACTGGGGACCATACTATGTTTCAAAAGTTGGTGCATTGCTAGACGGAACTTGGGAAACAGGTTGTGATGGACCAGACGGTTGTTACTTTGGACATATGAATGATGGTTCAGTTGGAATGGCTCCGTTTACTAATATGCCAGATGATGTAAAAGCAAAAGCTGAAGAAATTAAAGCGGCTATTACTGCTGGTGAATATTTTGCATTCACAGGTCCTATTTACGATAACAAAGGTAATCTTCAAATCGCTGACGGTGTAGTTGCCGACAGAGCTCATCTAGATAGTATGATGTACTATGTTGAAGGTATTGACGCAGAGTTACCTAAGTAATGATACCAGTAATAGATTTACAAGCACAAGACGCTTTAGATCGCATTGACGAAGCCTACACTACCGTAGGCTTCGCAGTGTTCACCAATGCGTTACCAGGTGATGAAAAAGCTGACATGGGTGCCTGGCAACATCAAATGAGATCATTCTTTGATTTGCCAATGGAAACAAAACAGAAATATCCTTACGAGGGTGATACTAACCTAGGGTATAGCATGGTAGGTGACGAAAACGTTGACCCAACTGCTCCTAAAGATATAAAAGAATCATTTAACTATAATGATACAAGAATGCCTGAACACTTATGGCCAAGCGAGCTAAAAGGTTTTAGAGGCAGTGCATTGCAAAGCATTAAGATTGCAGACAGTTTAACCTTACGCATTTTAGAAAAGTTTGATACTATTTTAGATACAGGAACTACATTAGTTGATGCACATAAGGTTCCATTTAATACCACAAGAGTGATACATTACCCTGCTTATGAAGGGGAACTAGAGCAAAAACAAATGCGAATAGGAGAACACAGTGACTATGGCACTATCACATTACTTTGGCAGATCAATGACGTTCCAGGATTACAAGTACAAGACCTTAAAGGAGAATGGCATCCTGTACCTTATGCAGATGACGGTATAGTATGTAACATTGGAGACTTGTTACAACGTTGGACTAATGATTATTTCAAAAGCACAAAACACAGAGTAGTAAATTCTCATATACATATGCAAAGGTATAGTATGCCTCACTTCGTAGATCCTACACCAGGAACTATTATTAAGAATTTACGAACAAATGAAGAAGACAAATATGAGCCAATCGAATCTAAAGAATATTTGATGTGGCGGTTAGCACAGAGTTACTAAAATGAATATAGAAATCACTACAAAGCCTACAGGACGTTCACCGGAAAACAAATATTTCTTTGGTAGTAGAACTGAACATCTTGATCTAACACGACCTAAATATAATAAAATCGGTAATGAAGATGATTTTTGGCCTTTGTATTGGCAACTATATGAACATCAAGATCAATATAAACATGAGCTAGTGTTTTACACAAGTGATCTTTGTTTCCGTGTTATGACTAACGATGATAGACATGCACAGTTCGTAAGGAATATGTTTACAGTAGTAGATAAACCTTACGAACACACAGCCGATTGGAGTATATATCACAACACAGTAGTTGAAAGCGATCCTAGAATCTATGTACATCTTAATGAACAGGTTATGCTTATTGTTGGTACAACATTCTTAGGTGAGATAAAAAAGGGTGTGTTTGGTATTGTAAGTTTTGAAACTCCTGCAAAAAATATACTGCCTATGCATTGTAGTGCTTTTACCTACAACGATAAAACTAACCTTATGTTTGGACTTAGTGGTACAGGAAAAACTACATTGTCAAGTGATCCAGAATATCAACTTATCAGTGATGATGAAGTGTTATGGACTGACAATGGCATACAAATGATTGAAACAGGTTGCTATGCTAAGAGCGAAGGCTTAACACCAGAAACACATAAAACTATTTTTGATGCAGTAGAACTAGCACGTAGCAGAGATACATTAGTTATTGAGAATCCCGGAGCCGCAAATGCTAGACTAAGTTATCCGCTTGATTGTGTTGAAAATGCTTACCATGAACCGCAACAGTTTAACCATCCAAATAACATATTCTTTTTGACAATGGATGCAAAAGGTGTATTTCCAGCAGTAAGTAAAATAAGTGGTGACACAGTAAGACGTTTCTTTGAAACAGGCTACACTAGCCAAATGCCAGGCACCGAAGCAGGCAATAATGAAATCAAACCTTTGTTTAGTCCTTGTTATGGATCACCGTTTATGCCAAGAGCTGTAGGCGTTTATAGCAAGTTACTAATGGACAAAATAACTGACGAAGTATGTAATGTTTATTTGATTAACACTGGAATGGATACTGATGGCAAAAGATTTGATTTAGACTTTACAAGGAAGTGTGTAAAGACTGCTATCGATTTAGATGTCGCTGACGATAGCAAAAACGTATTGCAGACATTGGAGGAACTTATTGAATGAAATATGTTATAGATATAGACGGAACTATATGTAAAGAAGTTATTATTCCAGACAGTGGAGGTAAAAAAGATTATGCTAATCATATACCAATGCCAGAGCGTATTGCAAGAGTAAATGCATTATATGATGCTGGTCATACAATCAAATACATGACAGCAAGAGGTTGTGTTAGTGGTGTTGACTACTATGATATAACAAAGAATCAGTTAGATGGTTGGGGTGCTAAGTATCACGAACTTAGCGTAGGACAGAAAGAAAACTACGATGTATGGATTGACGACAAAGCATTCTGGAGCGAAAACTTTTTCCGAGAAACTGGCGAAAGCTATGAGTAAATGTACTTTATAAGTGCGCCATTTGGTAACTATATAAAGAGAAGTTATGCAATAAGTGTAACTGGAACTTGGACGTTACACCCACGTCCGGGTAGACTTAAACAAATATTAAAAACATTAAGATATACAAAACAAGGCTGGCGTAATAAATTAGGATTGCGTAACCCTGGACTTAGGGCTGGCATGTTAAAAACAGATTACAATAGTTGTTTAAGTCTAGCCGCAATACAACCTGAAGATTGGTTAAGTATGTATGGTATTATAAGTAGGCAACGTAATATCGAACTTAATATAAGTTGCCCTAACTTAGGCACTCACGAAGATACTACAAACTTTGAAGGGTTTAATCTGTTTACAAATCAACAAAGCCAATGGTGTATAGTAAAAATACCACCTTTAGCAACTAATGATTTAGTTGACAAAATAGTAGATTTAGGTTATACTCAAATACATGCAAGTAACACATTACCAACTGATAAAGGTGGGCTAAGTGGCAAAGTACTTGTGCCACATACATTAAGGTTAATAGATTATATAAAACAAAAATATCCACACATAACAGTTATCGCTGGCGGCGGTGTATACTCAAAAAAAGATGCACAAACATATTTAGATGAGGGTGCAGATCATATAAGTTTAGGTACTGTTTGTTTTACTCCGTGGAAACTAAAAGGAATAGTAAATGAAACTTAATATAGGTATCAATGGCTTTGGGCGTATAGGCCGTTGTGTTGCAAGGCATATAATGAGCCAACGTAATGATTTGAATGTAGTTCAAATCAATGCTTCAGGCGGAGAAGAAGTAAACATGCACTTGCTAAAGTATGACAGTGTGCATGGGCGGTACACAGGTTCTATACATGAACCTCTACTATGGACAGAAGAAAGAGATATAAAAGAACTAAGGTGGCACAATGTTGATGTTGTGTTAGAATGTACAGGTGCTTTCAATAACGGTATTCAATGTATACATCATACAATAAATGGAGCAAAGAAAGTTGTGATAAGTGCGCCTGCTAAAGAATGTAAACGCACAGTAGTATATGGTGTGAACCATCATGACATATTAAAGCACGAACATGTTGTTAGCAATGCAAGTTGTACAACAAACTGTTTAGCACCACTTGTCAAAGTATTAGATGAAACTTGTGGTATTGTAGCAGGACAAATGACAACAATACATAGTTACACAGGAGACCAAAGCACTATAGATAAAAAGCACAAAGATCCTTATAGAGCAAGAGCAGGTGCTGTGAATATGATTCCAACAAGCACAGGAGCCGCTAAGGCACTAGGAGAAGTTTATCCTCCTGTCAATGGTAAAATAATGGGCGGAGCAATAAGAGTACCCACACCTAATGTAAGTTGCATAGATTTAACAGTACAAGTTGAAGAACAAGTTACTGAAAGCATAGTTAACAAACATATATACGAAAGCACACGTAATGATATGTCTGGCATTATTGGCTACGAGCCATTGCCATTAGTAAGCAGTGATTTTAATACAACTAAAGAAAGTTGTATTTTTGCACCAGAACAAACACGAGTATCAAATAATCATTTGGTTAGAGTGTTAGCCTGGTATGATAACGAATGGGCGTTCAGTTGTAGAATGGCTGACGTTGCAGACCACATAGGGAGATTAACATGAAATTTATAGCCGCAATGGATCATAGTGGAGGTAGCACAGGAGGCGTGTTAGAACGTTATGGTCAAAAATATACAGAAAATGATAAAATGGAGAAAGTACATGCTATGCGTTTACGCATGGTAAACAGTAAGTTGTTCACTAATGATAACATTTGGGCGGCTATACTATATAAAGATACAGTTGATAGAGGTATGGTTCCTGTACTTAAACAAAAAGGAATATTACCTATTTTAAAAATAGATAGTGGTTGCGAAGAGAATGGATATTTAAAATATTTTAGATGGCATGACATGATTGACTATGCAAAAGAAAATGATTGCTATGGTACTAAGATGCGTAGTATATTAAAAGATGCTAAAGATATGGACATGATTCTAACACAACAGTTTTCACTAGCAGAAATTATAAGTGAAGCAGGATTAATGCCTATTGTAGAACCAGAGATTCCTATTGAACATCCTGATAAAGAGTTATATGAATATAAACTACGTGATGAACTTGCAGAAAGATTAGATGCATTTAGAGGCAAATGTATATTAAAACTAACATTGCCTGAACAAGATAACTTTTATAGCAATATTATGCAACACGAAAATGTACATAAGATAGTTGGCTTGAGTGGTGGTTATAGCACAGAAGAAGCATGTGAAAGATTATCAAAGCAAGAAGGCATGTCAGCAAGTTTCAGTAGAGGTTTAAGCGAAGGTTTGTTTTATAGCCAAACTGAAACTGAGTTTGAAGAAAGAATAAGCAATAACATTATAATGATTAAGGAGGCAGGATGACTTTTTGGGCTCACAATACTGAAGCAAAACTATTTGAAGCAAAGGAGTTTACAAGCCATGCAGGTTTGCCTTTGCATTGGAAAATAGAATGTGAAGCTATTAGACCAGAATGGTGGAATGGACTTGCTAGAATGATAATGGATTATCAAACAGAACCATTTAGTAAAGTAGTGGGTATTCCTAGAGGCGGACTACCATTGGCGTCAGCTTTACAAGAATATGCTACACCAGGCGATCATCCTTGGATGGTTGTTGATGATGTTTATACTACAGGAACTAGTTTTAGAGAGTTTTGTACAGCCAAAGAAACAATGTTTGCGTACAAATGGTGTGTTTTTGCACGTAAACCTATACCGGAACTAGACAAAGTAAATGCACTTTTTACTATGCCTGCTACAAAATAACACATGATAAATACTTGACTTTATGGCAGATTTCTGCTATATATAATATACACAAACACACGGAGATAACGATGAGTAAAAAACCTACTAGTGTAGACGCTTTCCCACCATTTGCATTGTATCATATTTTCCGCGACGGATGGAACGGTATAATGACTGTGGAAAAGTCACCACTTAGAAACTTAGATCCTATGGTAGGACATTTAGTATTTCAACTATTAGGATATATGTGGAGTGCTATTTTTGCACTTGCATTTGCAAATATGTTTTATTTTGGCGTTAGTGCGATGGCTCACACTATTGTCATTGGAGGACTTTTTATTACTGCGGCTGTTCATAGAGAAGCAGAAAAAAATCCAGAAAGACTTAATAAAATATTATCCCCAAAGGATAACATTATAAATGCTAGAGCACCAGGCGGCGAGCATGAGTGAGAACTATTGTACAACTAAAGGTTTAGGATGGGCATTTCTTATCCTAACTACTTTTATTTTATTTGTGCCAATGGCGGCAACTTATGCAAGTGTAGGGCATGATGACTATGCACGTTACTGTAGAATGACACCTGTACTACTTTGTTTTGGAGTAGGCGAATGACATATACAGTATTAAATCGAAACACAGGAGATGCTTTTTCTATTGACTTTGATAGCGAAGATCATAAAAAGGAATGGCTGAAAAATTCACCAGGATTCACATGTCTAGGTAAACTTGAGTATGATTTACCCACAAGACATGTTAGAATGCAAAACAAAGAGGAGTTTGCGGGATGGGGGAGTTAGAGTTTAACTTTGAAATCAAACCTTGGCCTTGGGCTGACAAAATACCCGAAATATGGGGTAAGTAATGGATCCTAAAGCTGAGGCACAAGCAGAAGCTGAAAAAACATTTAATCAGTTTATGCTTTGGACAAAAAGAGTGACAATGTACAGTGTCATTTTTTTAGGAGTCGTTGTTGTAGGTTGCAACAGTGGCGTCGAAACGGGTAAGGGTAAAACTGGATCCCAATATAATGGAGAACAATATTCTCCAACAAATCTTAATGTAAAGGATAACAAATGAGATTATTAACACTTGGATTTATCCTCGCACTGGCTACACCAGCACTGGCTGAGGATATGACTATCGATATGCTTAACAAACGTGATGATGGAGCTAAAATGGTTTTTAGCGAAGACATTGCACGTATTGATGTAGGCGATACTATCACTTGGTTGCCAAAATCAAAAGGACACAATGTAGAGTTCATTGCTGGTCCAGATGGTTGGGACGCACCTAAAAAGTCTAAAAATGGCAAAGAAGTTGCTATTACATTTGACACACCTGGTATCTATTTGTACCAGTGTACACCACATGCCACAATGGGTATGATTGCACTTGTTGTAGTTGGTGACGATATGTCAAACTTAGATGATATGAAAGCATTAAAGTTGCGTGGTAAGTCTAAGAAGAAAATGAAAGCATTACTAGGAGACCTGTAATGTTAGATCCGGATCACACTTATAGAAAGCGAGTAGGTAAATGATGTCATTTGCTAAAAGGATCACTGCACGTATTCCAGAGTTTTGTATGAGCCATTGGCTTATACGTATTCCGCTTGCTATTGTTTTTTTGCAACAAGGTACAAGTAAGTTACCATTTGATCCAGAAGACGGAGCCGCCTTTGATTTACCAGCATTGGTATGGTGGTTTGTAGTTTATGGTGAGATAGGTGCAGGTATTGGATTACTTGTAGGCGGACTAGTGTTGATCAAGGCTTTAAGTGAGCTCAACGATATTATTACACGTTTCAGTGGTATTGTTGTTTGTAGTATAATGACAGGCGTTATCTGGGTTGGCCAACCAGAGAGCTTTTGGGACGTCATTTTATACGATAACTTACACGTATTTTTATGGGTAGGTGGGCTATTCTTTGCTCTTAGGGGTAACAGAACTTGAGCGGACAAAGACGCTTTTTAAAAATGTGGGCAAGAACAGTTGGAATGCCAATAGGTCTTAATGACGATGACAAACCAGAGTTCTTGCCCATTACACAAACAGATGTTAGGAAGGCACTTGCCTTTAGGACATTTTGGATAGTTTTACACGTTGTTACTTGCTTGTTTATTATAAGCGGTAATGGCAGAACATTAGGATTTTGGTAATGGTTGAAATAGTTGGTATTTTTAGAACGCACACAGTAAAACGTATATTTGATAATGTATGGGACGCAATAGAATATAGAGATACACTAGATGCTCATTATGCTAAAGTGATTTGGAAAGATTTATGAAGTGGCTAATATTGATATCATTAACTATGGGAGAACCGTTTGCAATAAAGACGTTGAAGTTTGATACAAAAAATGAATGTGTTGATTATGTAATGAATCCTAAAAACAGTGATGTATTATCAATAGAAGTAATAGCAGTAGCAGGCTTTAATGATCCAGTAACTGGTGTAGCATGTTTACCAGCTAATAGAATAACGAAGGAAAATAAAAATGAAACCTAATAATAATTTTATTTTTTCAGTAAATGATATAGAAATTATTGAAACAGCCTTGAGAAACAAAATGGGCAGACGTGGCATGGCAATGTTGAAAGGGCAAGGTAACAAGCAAATGCAAGTAGAGGCAAGACAGCTACAAGATTTGCTAGGACGTATTCATCATCAAAAACATTGGTATAGACCAAAAGACAAAACCTACGTATCAGGTTAACAACAGGTGTTGCATATAGACAACGATCTATCCGTTTATATTCTAAACTGAAATATAAAAACACAAAAGATATAAATAAAATGTGGGCCAGGAGTGTTTCCGAGCCCACTTTTTTACACACATTATGAAGGAAGGAAAATAATATGCGTAAGGTATTTAGTATATTGGCAGTTTTCTTGTTGGCATCAGCGGCTAATGCGGCAGATCTAACAGGTGACGTTGAACTGCAATTTGCTCAAGGCGCAAACGACGACTGGGGTGGAACATTAGACGTAGATGTAGATGTAACAGGTAATGCTGGTGCAGTTGCTTTAGGTTTTGGTGCTACCGAAGGTGGCAATGTAAGTCTAGACACATGGACAGTTGGCACAGAAGTTAATACTATTGGATTAGCAATGGGTAATGACAATGATGCGTTTGTAAATGCTGAAGGTGAACACACTATTTCACAACCAGCACTAACAGAATCTTTGATGGTTTCAATGGGTTCAGCAAAAGTTGCTCTTGGTTTCACAGATTGGAACACAGATGTAACTGACTTATCAAGCATCCAAGGTTCTTATACAATGGACATGACTGGCATTTCAGTAACAGCGGCTGGTGACTTGAACTTAGACACTGACAATATTATCTTAGGTGCAGAAGTAGGCAATGTTCCAGTTGGTGCGTTAGCATTAGGTGGTACTGCAACTTATGACACAGATGCAGAAATGTTTGCATATGAAGGCGTTATTGGCATGTCAGGTATCACAGGTTACATGAACGGTGATCAAGATGATGCACTTCAAAACGTTGGTGGTGAGTATGTTTACAACTTAGGTGGAGCAGATCTAACAGGTGGTATGAACTATAACATCGACAATGAAGATTGGACCCCATCAGTAACAGTGGGCTTTAGCTTCTAATAAAAAAAGTAAACTTGTAGTTTACAAAGGGTCGCTTGCAGGCGACCTTTTTTTTATGGTAAATATATTACAATGCTAACACATTTACGCAAATATATAGGTGCATATCTTTTGGCTATGGTTGCTTTGGCAATCTATCTTGATACACCTGATGACAGCTATCCAATATGGCTATGGTGGATGATAGGTATAATAGTGTTATGGAAGACACCGCCTTTTAGTATTGGAGATTGGTTTTGGGGTAAGATAACAGATGTTTTATATCGTATAACTACTCCTTTAAGAAACTGGGTACAAACCTGGCCAGCATGGTTACGAGGTTTGTTTGCAATAATAACAATAATAGTATTAGAAGAATACGCCCTTTCTCCGCTAGGATATACAATATATCCATGGAGAATGGATTTCGGAGGATAACAATGAATAATGTAATAGAAACTAACTTTGGTAAAAAAGCTGATATAAATCGTATAGCAAACGGTTCAGCTTCAAATATAACTAAACAAGGATCGTTTTATATTTTTTCAATAAGGCTTAGTAATGAAGATATTAGAGAATATTCATTTACTAATCGTGATAGGGCTGTGTCAATGCGTAAAGTATTGATAGGACATTTAGAACAAAAGTATATAAATGAAACAAAAAAGGCTATAGGAGCATAAATGGAAACACAAGGCGATGTACAAGCAGGTATAGAATTTATATACCATATGCGAGAACACTTGGTTGATGTAGGCGTAGCAACGGCATACTTATTTGTTTGCTATGGAATCTATCTACTAATGAAGAAATATATAAAGTGAACTGGAAACTGGCCGCAATAAAAGCAACGGCAATCATAGTGCCAACTTATGCAGTAGCATTTGCTACAGAGAAAATGGTTTATACTATGCCTATGTTAGCGGCCGCTACAGTTTTTGTTACTGCACTAGATTTTGATAGTAGTTTCAAAAAAAAAGAGGACGACGACCACGTGATGAGCGAAGGATCGACGACGACGGAGGAATGGACGGGCTCGAAGGAAGTTGACATAGAGGGAGAATAATATGTACGAATATAGAGCGACAGTACTAAAGGTAGTTGACGGTGATACCGTTGACGTAGACATTGATTTGGGCTTTGGTGTTGTTTTAACAGACGAACGTGTTAGGATTATGGGTATAGATACACCTGAGTCTCGAACACGAGATAAAGTAGAAGATTTATTTGGTGAAGCCGCAAAAGCAAGAGTAAAAGAGTTGCTTGGTGAAAAAGTAATTCTTAGAACTGAAATCAATAAAAATGGCGAAGACATGAAGGGCAAGTTTGGCCGAATCTTAGGTGACTTTCAAATCTATGATGGTAACAAAGATGCATGGAGAATGTTAACTGAAATCCTTATTGACGAAGGACATGCAGTAAAATACCATGGGCAAAACAAAGATGAAGTGCAAGAAGCACACATTGCCAATAGAGAACGCTTGTTAAATGAAGGAGTTATAAGTAAAGAAGCATATGATGCCGCAGTTGCAAAAATGGAAGGATAAACATGTCATTTAATACTAGACCTAGCACTATAAACGAAATAAATGGTTGGGTAAGTGCTAGACTTTCAAATGTACATAAGCAAATGGAGATAACTCCAGAAGACGATCCACTTTACGAATATCTTTTAGAAAGAAAACAATATTTAGAGAAATTTATTGAAGCAAGACAATCAATGATTGGTAAAACCTTACCAGAGAATCCACGTGACAAATGGAAGAAATGGAAATAAAAGGTTGACTTAGATAAAAACTTGCGTTATTGTAGTAATAGTACTAACTTACTACGGAGCAAAAGTATGTCGATGCATTTGGTAGGTCCTTATATGACCACAACTAACTACAATCGCAAGCAGAAGAAATCTAAGAGCAAGAAACTACAAAAAGCCCAAGCTGAACACGACCAGTGGTTGCGTAAGATGGGTGCTCATCCTGATCAGCTTGCTAAGAAGAAAGAAAAGAATGCTAACATTTCTATTTTATCTCATCCTGATTATAGCACTAATAGGACAGGTCTTCCTACTAGCGATATTGTACCAGGAGGAAGCACCGCCCCCAAAGAAAGACAGATTTACTCTGGCGAGAGAACACTATTGGGAGTCGCGGTAATGCACAAGAGCAACATGGTTCCTGTGTTTGCAGACAAGAAAGAAGATGCTATTGATATAGCACAAATGCGTAGAAACTAATATACATATAAAATTCATTAATAATCAACTTAAATAAAGTATGAGGCTGAGTTATGAAGAAGGTAATATTAATAATCACTGCGGTTATGATGACCGCATCATCAACTACGTTTGCACAGAATCAAGCACAATATCAATCAAAGATATTTTTTGATCCTACAGTGCAACCTGAGGAATACTGTCTCGCTCTTAACACATATTATGAAACGAGAAGCAGTAACCTTGCTGACAAAGCCGCCGTAGCAGATGTAGTTTTAAATAGAGTAAGAGATAGTCGTTACCCTAACACTATATGCGAAGTGGTAAAGCAAGGTCCAGTCAATAGCAAAGGCATGCCTAAAAGACATAGGTGCCAGTTTAGTTGGTATTGTGACGGAAAGTCAGATATGCCAAAAAATGTAGAAAGGTGGCTTGAAGCCCAATCTATTGCTTATAACATTTTATATCATAAAAAGTATCGTGGTATTACAGAGGGTGCAACCCATTACCACGCAACGTATGTCAGTCCAAGATGGACAAAAGATATGAATTTAATAGGTAGAATAGGAGCTCATATATACTATCGTTGGGATTAATAGGTGCGTATATATACGGCCGTAGGGATCAGGTTAAATAATATAATGATATTTGGAATCTTGGTTATGATTACGGCGCTTTCGATAAGCGCCGTTGCTATCTATTACTCGGTAAGCGGGCTTGTGGCTATTTTTGCCGCGGCCGCATTGCCTATCATCATAATGGGTGGCGCACTAGAAATAGGTAAACTAGTTACGGCTGTATGGCTACACTGGTATTGGAAAGAAGCTAAGTGGTGGCTGAAATGGTATTTGACTATTGCAGTTTTAGTTCTAATGTTTATTACCAGTATGGGTATTTTTGGCTTTTTAAGTAAGGCTCACATAGAACAAACATCAGCGGCCGAAGAAGGTATAGCACAAATAGAACGTATTGACGAAGAAGTTATACGTCAAGAAAGTTTAATATCAAGAGCCGAACTACGGATAGAAGAAGCTGAAGCCAGTGTGGGCAAAGGCAACGATGCTATCCAACAACAGATTGATAAAGAACAACAAAGAATAGATACTGCCTACACTCGTATTGAGCCTGCTATTGCAGAACAGAATCAAATCATACAAACTCAACTAGGATCACTCGAAGATAAAGTTGCAGTCTATGAAGAAGAGATAACAAGTTTGGATAGCGAACTAGAGCGTCTAAAAAGTTTGATTGAACAATACAGGAAAGAAATAGAAAGCACAAGTGTTGCAAGTATAGAACAACAAGTACAGCCATATAAAGATCAAATAGCACAACTTGACATAGACTTAGAACGTATTAACACACAAGCAAATGACTACGAACAAAGGATAGTTGGTTTACAAATAGATACTAGTGCTATTGAAGTAATAAAAACACGAATAGCCGCTATTGAAGAAAATATTGTTGTGACTACTAACAAGTTACAAAGTACAGAACGTGCTAAGATACAAGAAGGACAAGCAGTCATTGGTGTAACTAGTGACGGATTGTTTGGAGGCAATACACGAAGGGCTTTAGCAACATGGGTAGAAGCTCAACAAGAACGTATTGCTCAACTACAAGCACAAGAAACAGATTTAAGAACACAAGCACAAGCAACACTTGATGCTGAGCGAACACGTTTAACAGATGTTGTTAAAGATTTACGTGGCACACAGACAGATAATATCAATCAACGTAAGCAAAGTTTACTAGATGCAATAGATAGTATACGAGCAGGTGCAGTTGACGAAGCAAAGACACAGAGAGCCGATATACAAAGAAAGATTGATACAGTCTTAGATACAGACATTCCTGCTAACAGGGACGCAAGGCAATCCGCTCAGGATGCAATCACTGTCTTGCGTCAAGCAGACGACCCAAGAATCAACGCCGCACGACAAACCATTAAGGATTTACGTGCAGGTGCTGATTCACAGATTTCAGCAAGCAATAATCTTATACAAAAACTTCGTGAAAGTTTAACTGTGGGTAAAGATGATTCAGTTGAAAAAATAGTTGCTGATCAGCAAACTAAAATAGTAAATGCCAACAATACTATTGATTCTTTGACAGAAGAAAAGTATGCGTTGCAAGCAGAATATAGAAAATTAGAAGCAGAAGTAGGACCGATAAAATATCTTGCTGAATTTATATATGGAGAAACAGACCAAGATATACTCGAAGAGGCTGTGAGGTGGGTAATCATAACAATAATATTTGTTTTTGATCCTCTAGCAGTTCTACTTCTAATAGCCAGCCAAGCTACATTTGACATGCGTAGGAAAGACCGCGAAGATCCTTTCGATTGGAAATCCTATGAGCGAGCAAGGGCACAAATGATAGTTGATAATCCTGGCGTTGAGGAGAATAACAATGACAATGAGAGCGATGATAATATCGATGATGAACCTGCACAATCCGGAGATAGCGACCAAGAAGGACCTGATGAGGCCCCCGCCTCCGTCGATACCGCAGAAGATGAAGACACCAAGCCAAATGCCTGGTTGCCTGACTCAACTGGAACCGGACCTGAAGGAGGAAGCACTACCAATAAACTTTCTCCTGAACAAACAAGACAACGACAGGATTACTTAGAAGAACGTGAAACAGAGCAAGTGTATCGTGAACAAAAACAAAACTGGAAAAATGATAATCCAGAAGATACACTTAAAAGACACAAAGAGGCATATATAATGGGTAAGATTGATGAACTTCCGTGGGATGGATACTCACAAAATAGTGAACAATCAGATAACACAATATGGCAACGTTTAAAAGATAATGACAAAGATTAATATTATTACACCACCAGATGTAGTACACAATCAATCGACTAGTTTTTTTCTAATACAACCTAGTGTAGATGTAAGAGATCAGTTTCAAAACCTAATGGCAAAGTTTGAAAAACCATTCAATGTGTATCTTTATGATCCACAAACTGAAGATGACTTAGCTTACGATTGGGTATTGAATATATCAAAAATGGTTGATTTTGTTATTTTAGATGTAGACCAATGTGAACCTATTATGCGTAACCTTTGTAGTTATTTAATTAGTTTACCGAACACTTTTTACTTGACAAACGACGAACAAACACCGTATAATATGCTTAGTGTCAATAGGATATTTAATCTTGATTGGCTGTATGAAAAACTAAAAGAGGAATAAATGGCCAGAAACAACTACCGACACGACCAAGACGTCTTTGTAGGCGGATTGCGTGTAGAAGTAAAGAATAACGACTTAGGCAAAGCAATGCGTAAGTTTAAGAAAAAAGTTGCAGAAGATGGCATTCTTCAAGAACTTCGTAAACGTGAATACTTTGAAAGTAAAGGCACTAAACGTAGACTTGAGAAGCAAGCCGCTATTAGACGTTGGAAGAAAAAAAGGGCTAAAGAACAGGATAACTGGTAATGCGTATAGAAGAAGACATCAAGTTAGATTACAAAGATGTGCTTATACGGCCTAAGCGGAGTACATTACAAAGCCGCAAACAAGTTCGTTTAACTAGAAAATTCACATACAGGAACTATAGACCTTATGAAGAAATAGCTATCAAAACGCACCACTACGAAGGCATTCCTATTATGGCAAGTAATATGGATGGAGTTGGTACGTTTGATATAGCGGATAAACTTGCTGAAGCTGACATATTTACTTGCTTGGTTAAAACCTATAGTGTAGATGAGTTAGTTGCATACTTTCAAGAAAACATGCCAGAACGTACAAACAATGTTGCTATGAGCATTGGTGCTGGCGAAGCAGATTATGAAAAGCTAAGAATGGTATGTGAAACAGTTGGTAAAAAATTAAAATACGTGTGCATGGATATTGCAAATGGTTACAGTGATCATTTTGCAGATAGAGTACGCAAAGTTCGTCACAGTTTTCCACAGTTAGTTATTATTGCTGGAAACGTTGTTACTAGAGAAATGACAGAGGAGTTGATACTTGCAGGAGCAGACATCGTCAAAGTCGGAATCGGACCAGGGTCTGTTTGTACGACTCGCATACAAACTGGGGTGGGCTATCCCCAACTTAGTGCGGTTATGGAA
>MDTC01049071.1_pt1 | contig 16490 bp, 20 predicted proteins | sample 811181 | NCBI WGS metagenome assembly MDTC01 (sample SAMN05326644, study PRJNA326480) | marine metagenome | isolation source: seawater | place: Pacific Ocean: North | collected 2011
GGCGGAGACGTCGGAGAAGTCGCCACCGACGCCGCCGGCGTCGGGGTCGGTTGTGGCGACGCCATCGAGGCCACTGGTGTCGGCATGGGACTCGCCATGGAGACCGTCGGCATCGGCGTCGGCGCTGGTTCCAGTGGCGGCATCGGGCTGCTGGTCCTGGTCGCGTTTCCAGTCGGCGATCAACCCGTCACGCTTGCCGGCCAGCGCGGCATCGACCTTGGCGGCCTCGATCTTCGACACCGTGACCCGATACGTCACCGACTCACCATGATCGGTGCGCGACACCGCCCGCTCCGGCTGCGGCTTCGGGGACACGTCGGGGCGCGGTTCCAGACCGACCGCCTTGCGCAACTGCGTCACCGTCGCCACCGACGCCAACTCCACATAATGATCATCAGAACCATCAGCGGCACGCTCGGCGAGCACCCCGACCTGATCCAGCGACAACCGGCCCTCCCGCAACCCGGCCACACACCGCGGAAACTGCCCACCACGCGCCGCCACCGCCGCGATCGTCTTCGCATTACGCGGCGACACCCCGGTCTTCCACGCCACCAACGCCGAGATCGACCGTGCCCCGGTCATCCCGGCCAACCCACCATGATCGATCTCGGCGACGATGTCCACAATTTGCGCATCGATGGCGTTACGCTGACCGGTCAACTCCGCGATCTGCTCGAACAACTCCGCCAACCGCTCCTTGGGCGACACCTCGTCGTCATCCAAAAACGCTGCAGCAGAGGACATGACCCCATCAAAGCAGCACCCACCGACAAAAACGGACGGTCGCCGGCATACTGCACAGACCGGCGACCGCCAGCGACAAAACGCTGCTTCCAGACAGCCGTCGCTAGAAGCGGTTGTCGCCCAACCACAGGACGTTGGCGCCAGACAGCGAGCGCTGCGTCTGATCGAGTGCCTCACCGACCGTGCGCATCACCACCGAGCCGACCGCAGTCGACAACGAGACCGCTGCCGGTTGCGAGGAGGGCTTGGGCCGCAACATGTCCCGCAGCGATGTGCCGGGCAGGTTCTCGATCTCGACTTTGGTGTCCTCGTCGATTCCGGCCAGTGCCTTGGCCCGGCGGATGGCGGTCCGCAGCCCACCGAGTTCGTCGACCAGTCCGCGCTCCAGCGCGTCGGCACCGGTCCACACCCGCCCGCGGGCCACCTGCTCGACCTGTTCGACGGTCATGGCGCGGCCGTCGGCGACGCGACGGACGAAGTCCTGGTAGAACAGATCGGCCTCGGCCTCGACCTGCGCGCGCTGCTCCTCGGTGAACGGGGCGTTGACGGACCAGGCGTCGGCATTGGCGTTGGTACGCACGCTGTCCGACCCGACACCCAGCTTCTCCTTGAGATCGCGCGCCACGAGCTTGCCGGTCACCACGCCGATGGATCCGGTGATGGTCCCGGCGTTGGCGACGATCTTGTCGGCGGCCATGGAGACGTAGTAGCCCCCCGATGCGGCGACCGCTCCCATCGAGGCCACCACGGGTGTACCACTCTCGCGGGCCCGCACCACTTCTCGCCAGATCGTCTCCGACCCGGTCACCGATCCGCCCGGGCTGTCGACGCGCAGCACGATGGCCGCGACCTCGTCGTCGGCGGCGGCCTGCCGCAGAGCCGCGGCGATGGTGTCACCCCCGGCCGCAGAACTGCCCAGCGGTGACACCTGGCGGCCACCTCGGCCGCTGACGATGGGTCCGACGAGATTGACGACCGCCACCTTCCGTGCCGACTTGCGGCCAGGCAGGCTCGGAGCCGGCATGCCTGGACGGTCGGTACGCGCGTATCGAGCCAGGTACAACCGCGGCGGAGCCTCGTCGGCGTCGGCATCGCCCAGCTCGGGCGAGATGTCTTCGGCGCCGGTCATTTCGGCGATGCGCGCGTATGCCTCGTCGCGGAAACCGATCCGGTCCACCAGGTTCGCGGACACGGCGTCGTCGCGCAGCAGCGGGGCCCGGTCGGCCAGCGAATCCAACTCGGCACGCTCGATGCCGCGCGACGACGCGACCGCGTCCCACACCTGGGTGCGCAGGCTCTCGACCAGGGCGGTATCGGCCTCCCGGTGCGCCTCGGTGTAACCGTCCTGGGTGAACAGGTTCGCCGCGGACTTGTACTCCCCGCGTGCGACGAACTGCGCCTCCACGCCGGCCTTGTCCAGTGCGTCGCGCAGGAACAGCGCGTTGGTGGCAAAGCCGATCAGCCCGACGGTGCCCGACGGCTGCATCCACACCTCGCCGAATGCCGAGGCCAGGTAGTAGGACAGCGTTCCGGGGTAGGTCTCGGCCCACGCCAGGGACGGCTTGGCGGCGGTGAACGCCGCGATCGCCTCCCGCAGTTCCTGTACGGGTCCGGGTGGGGCGGCATCGATCTGCACCCGCGCGATCAGACCGGCGACGCGGGGATCTTCGGCGGCACGGTGCAGAGCGGCCACCACGTCGCGCAGCAGCATCGGGCGGCCCGAGCCGACGATTCCGGACAACACCGCGACCGGATCGAACCCCGCGCTCTCCGGTGGCGCATTCTGTAGATCCAGTTCCAGGATGCACCCGTTGGCGACACCCTGATGTCGCGCGGTGTCCACCTTGCGCACGAACGCCCGGACTTCGTCTACGCCGGGCACGCCGGACAGAAGAGAGAACATGGCATCGAGCCTACCGACGCCGAGGACAGGTGTTAGCGGCCCATGAACCGGGCGAACTGCGGGCAGTAGACCGCCGAGGACGCCCGCATCAGACCGACCGCCTGCTCCTTGCTCATGCCGTTGCCGGCCAGCGTCGTCACCACCCCGCGGACGGCGGGCACCGGGTTGGGATTGCCCACCAGTCCGGCGGTGAGCATGTCGCAGACGTGATGTCCGACCGCGGGCAGCTCTTCCGCGGTCGCGGCGGTCTCGATACCCAGCGTGTCGACGGCGTTGACGAACCGCTCGTCATCGGTCTGCGCGTGGGCGGTGGCGGCGCTGCCCAAGGCGAATCCGGCCACGACCAACGCGGCGGCGATCCTGCGTGTGGTGTGAATGATGACTGCTCCTCGTTGCTCGGCGTTCGAAAGTGTAATCGCCGGACCCGGCTCCGGCATTACGTGGCGCCGGAACCGAGAAACCCCCGCTCCGGCAGGCGGGGCGGGGGTTCTGCGGGTACGTCAGGTGCGGTCGATCACAGCTCGGTGGCGGTCCCACCGGCAGCGGTGATGGCTTCGCGGGCGCTGCCGCTGAACTTGTGCGCGGTGACGTTGACCTTGACGGTCAGCTTGCCGTCGCCGAGCACCTTGACCAACGTGTTCTTGCGCGCCGCGCCGGCGGCGACCAACTCGTCGACACCGATGTCGCCGCCCTGCGGGAACAGCCGGTTGATGTCGCCGACGTTGACGACCTCGTACTCGGTGCGGAACCGGTTCTTGAAGCCCTTGAGCTTGGGCAGACGCATGTGGATCGGCATCTGACCACCCTCGAACATCACGGGGACGTTCTTACGGGCCTTGGTGCCCTTGGTGCCGCGGCCTGCGGTCTTACCCTTGGAGCCTTCACCGCGGCCGACGCGGGTCTTGGGCGTCTTCTCGCCCGGCGCGGGGCGAAGGTCGTGCAGCTTGATGATCTCGCTCATCTGCTCTAGACCTCCTCAACTGTTACGAGATGGTGGACCGTCTTGATCAGCCCGCGGGTCTGCGGATTGTCCTCCCGGACCACGGACTGGCGGATCTTGCGCAGCCCGAGGGTCCGCAGGGTCTCCCGCTGCTTCCAGCGCGCACCGATGGTGCTGCGCACCTGGGTGATTTTGAGCTCTGCCATGGTTGTTACGCCGTTCCCTCACGCGCGGCGCTGGCAGCGACGGCCTCGGCTTCACGCCGGGCCTTGAGCATGCCAGCGGGCGCCACATCTTCGATGGGCAGGCCACGGCGAGCCGCGACCTCTTCGGGGCGCTGCAACAACTTCAGCGCGGCGACGGTCGCGTGCACCACGTTGATCGCGTTGTCGCTGCCCAGCGACTTGGCCAGCACGTCGTGGACGCCGGCACATTCCAACACCGCGCGGCATGCGCCGCCGGCGATGACACCGGTACCGGGGCTGGCCGGACGCAGCATGACGACGCCGGCCGCCGCCTCACCCTGCACGGGGTGGGTCACGGTGCCACCGATCAGCGGCACCCGGAAGAAGTTCTTGCGTGCTTCCTCGACGCCCTTGGCGATCGCGGCCGGAACCTCTTTGGCCTTGCCGTATCCGACCCCGACCATGCCCTTGCCGTCACCGACGATCACCAGCGCGGTGAAGCTGAACCGCCGACCGCCCTTGACGACCTTCGAGACGCGGTTGATCGTGACCACGCGCTCGAGGTAGTTGCTCTTGTCGCCGCGGTCGTCGCGGCCACCACGGCCGCCCCGATCGTCGCGGCGTCCACGACCGCCACGGTCGTCCCGGCCACCCCTGCTGTCGCGGTTGTCGCTCGAGGGCCCGCCGGCTCCTGCAGCCTGCTCGGCCATCATGCAATCCTTCCAGTCTTTGTCAGGTCAGTGTTGTTCATCAGAACTTCAGCCCACCTTCGCGGGCAGCGTCGGCCAGCGCCGCGATCCGTCCGCCATAGGTGTACCCGCCGCGGTCGAACACGACCTCGTCGATGCCGGCGGCCTTGGCGCGCTCGGCGATCAGCTGACCGACCCGCGTGCTCTGGGCCTTCTTGTCGCCGTCGAGGGCGCGCACGTCGGCCTCGATCGACGAGGCCGCCGCGAGCGTCGCCCCCGCCAGGTCGTCGACGAGCTGCACATGGATGTGCCGTGACGACCGGTGCACGACCAGACGCGGCCGCTCGGCGGTGCCGGCGATCTTCTTGCGCAGCCGCGCGTGACGGCGCAGGCGGGAGACGCGGCGCGTCTCGGAGATGTTCTTGCCCACCGGCTGATGGCCGGCTGCTGCATTGTCCTTGGTTTTGGTAGCCATTGCTTACTTACCCGTCTTTCCGACCTTGCGACGGATCTGCTCGCCCTCGTAGCGGATTCCCTTGCCCTTGTAGGGATCGCTCTTGCGCAGGCGGCGGATGTTCGCCGCGATCTGGCCGACCTTCTGCTTGTCGATGCCGGAGATCGAGAACTTGGTGGGCGTCTCGACCGCGAACGTCACGCCCTCCGGAGCGGTGATCAGCACCGGATGGCTGTAGCCCAGCGCGAACTCGAGGTCGCTGCCCTTGGCCACCACGCGGTAGCCGACGCCGAAGATCTCCATCTTCGTGGTGTAGCCCTGGGTCACGCCCGTCACCAGGTTGGCGATCAGCGTGCGCGACAGGCCGTGCAGCGAACGGTTACGACGCTCGTCGTTGGGCCGGGTGACCACGATCGCGCCGTCGTCGTCACGCGAGACCGCGATGGGCTCGGCGACGTCGAGCGTCAGGGCGCCCTTGGGGCCCTTGACCGCCACGTTCTGGCCGTCGATCGTCACGTCCACCCCGGCCGGAACCGGAACCGGATTCTTTCCAATGCGAGACATGTTCTATCTACCCCTCACCACACGTAGGCGAGGACTTCGCCGCCGACGCCCTCACGGGCGGCCTGGCGGTCGGTCCTCAGACCGGACGACGTGGAAATGATGGCCACCCCGAGCCCGCCGAGCACGCGGGGCAGGTTGGTGGACTTGGCGTACACGCGCAGGCCGGGCTTGCTGACCCGGCGCAGGCCCGCGATGCTGCGTTCCCGGCTGGGGCCGTACTTCAGCTGCACCACCAGCGCCTTGCCCACGCGGGCGTCCTCGGTGTGGTAGTCGCTGATGTAGCCCTCGCTCTTGAGGATTTCGGCGATGTTGGCCTTGATCTTGCTGTGCGGCAAGGTCACTTCGTCGTGGTACGCCGAGTTGGCGTTGCGCAGACGCGTCAAGAAGTCTGCGATCGGATCCGTCATGGTCATGACAGCCGGTTCACCTTTCTCGCGGTGGTTCCTCCGTGATCCGGAGGCCTACCGCAACCTGTTGTCGGTAAGTGGTCTTGGGTAGTGCCGGCTGTCGTTACCAGCTGGACTTCGCCACGCCGGGCAGTTCGCCCGCATGTGCCATGTCGCGGAGGCAGATTCGGCACAGGCCGAACTTGCGGTACACCGCGTGCGGACGGCCGCACTTGTTGCAGCGCGTGTACGCCCGCACCTTGAACTTCGGCTTCTTGTTGGCCTTGTTGACCAGAGCCTTCTTTGCCATGTGCTCAGTTCTCCTTGAACGGGAAGCCCAGCGCCCGCAGCAGCGCACGTCCCTCGTCGTCGTTCGTCGCCGAGGTGACGACGGTGATGTCCATGCCGCGGGGCCGGTCGATCGAGTCCACGTCGATCTCGTGGAACACCGACTGCTCGGTCAGCCCGAAGGTGTAATTGCCGGTGCCGTCGAACTGCTTGGCGCTCAGGCCGCGGAAGTCGCGGATACGCGGCAGCGAGATCGAGATCAGCCGGTCCAGGAACTCCCACATCCGGTCGCCGCGCAGCGTGACGCGGGCGCCGATCGGCATCCCCTCACGCAGCTTGAACTGGGCGATCGACTTGCGGGCCCGGCGGATCTCCGGCTTCTGGCCGGTGATCAGCGCGAGATCGTTGACGGCGCCGTTGATCAGCTTGGCGTCGCGGGCGGCGTCACCGACGCCCATGTTGACGACCACCTTGGTGATGCCGGGAATCTGCATCACGTTGGCGTAGCCGAACTCCGTCTGCAAGGAGTCGCGGATCTCTTCGCGGTAGCGCTGCTTGAGGCGCGGCAGGGCCTTGGTTTCTGTGGTGGTCATGTCAGATGTCCTTGCCGTTGGTCTTGGCGATGCGGACCTTCTTGCCGGTCTCGTCGTCGACGCGGTAGCCGACGCGCGTCGGCTTGCCGTCGGAATCGAGCAGCATCACGTTGGACACCGCGATCGGCGCCTCCTGGGTGACGATGCCGCCGGAGGACGCGCCACGTTCGGTGCGCGACTCGGGGGTGTGCTTCTTGATTCGGTTGACGCCCTCGACCAGGACCTTCTCGCGGTCGGGGTAGGCCACCAGAACCTTGCCCTTGGCGCCCTTGTCCTTGCCGGAGATGACGAGCACCGTGTCGCCCTTGCGGACCTTCATCTACAACACCTCCGGGGCGAGCGAGACGATCTTCATGAAGCGCTTTTCGCGCAGTTCGCGACCGACGGGCCCGAAGATGCGGGTGCCGCGCGGGTCGTTGTCGGGCTTGATGATGACGGCGGCGTTCTCGTCGAACTTGATGTAGCTGCCGTCGGCGCGGCGGCGCTCCTTGACGGTGCGCACCACGACGGCCTTGACGACGTCGCCGCGCTTGACGTTGCCGCCGGGGATGGCGTCCTTGACCGTCGCCACGATGACATCACCGATGCCGGCGTAGCGCCGCGACGAGCCGCCGAGCACGCGGATGCACAAGATCTCCTTGGCGCCCGTGTTGTCGGCGACCTTCAGCCGCGATTCCTGCTGAATCACTGGATCTCCTCGACCTGGTTACTGTGTGCACGGCAGATACCGACCTGACGTGCGCGGTCTTGTCACTAATTCACGTCACCCCAAGAGGCACGCAGGGTTTTCTTGCAGGAAGAGAACCGAGGTCTGCCCGAGGCAACCCCCATATACTAGGTGAGCTCGGGGGATGCTCCAAATCGCCGGACTCCGGCGGCTCAGACGAGGACTCAGCCGGGCGGGACAGCGTGACGTCAGCGGAGGCCGGGGGTCTCGCGAGGGCGCGACGGTATCAGCATCGGTTCGCGCAGGTGGTGGCCGGTGCGGTCCTGGTAGGCAGCGGCGACCGCGAGCACCGTGGACACGCTGCGACCGGCGATCTGCACCCCGATCGGCATCCCGTCGGCGTCGAACCCGCACGGCACCGACACGGCCGCCCACCCACACCAGCTGAACGGCCCACACAACCTCATCAGGGTTCCGATCACCGCCGCCCGTCCCGCCTGGTCGGGATCGTAGGCACAGTCCCGCACGCGCGGCGCGGTCACCGGGGTGGTCGGCAACACCACGACGTCGACGGCGGCGCAGGATGCCTCCAGACGCCGCGCGAGCTCATCGAGTGCAGCGGTGGCCGCGGTCCGCGCCGCTGCCGGGATGGTCTCGGCGTGCCGCAGGTACCCGGCCACCTCAGCGGTGTAGCGGTCCGTCCGCTGAGGGTAGAAGTCGGCGTCCCGGTGGACTTCGAGAAAGTCGGTCAGCACGTACTGCGCGCGCGGTGCGCTCCACGCGTCGAACGGCGGAACAGAGACCGGCCGCACCTGCACACCGGCTTCCGTCATGACGGCGGCGACGGCGGCGACGGCCTCGCCGACTCCGTCCCCGAGCTCACCTGTCTGGGCACCGACGATTCCGGCGGTCAACCCGCCGACGTCAGACGCCGGCGTGCCTCGTCGTCCGCTGAGGACGGCGTAGAGCAGGGCGAGGTCGCGAGCGTCGCGCCCGATCGGTCCGCAGGTGTCCAGCCGCGGCGAGAACGCCGCGACTCCCTCGACGGGGATGTCGTCACGGCCCGGCCGTAGACCCGCCACCCCGCACAACGCCGACGGCACCCGGATGGAACCGCCGGTGTCGCTGCCCAACGCGGCCAGGCATTGCCCGGAGGCGACCGCTGCCGCGGACCCACCGCTCGATCCCCCTGGGATCTTCTCCAGATCCCACGGATTGCGGGTGGGCGGTGTGGTGACGCCATGGGCGAACTCGTGCGTGTGCGTTTTCCCGAAGATGAGTGCCCCCGCCGCGCGCAGCCGCGCGACGGCAGGGGCGTCGGCGGCTGCGGCCACCGGATCGGTGACGTTCGACCCGCATCGGGTGGGCACCCCCGCGACGTCGATGACGTCCTTCACCGCGACCGGCACCCCGTGCAGCGGCCCTCGCAGCCGACCGGCGCGCGCTTCCCGGGTGAGTTCGCGTGCCTGCGCGCGCACCGTGGCCTCGTCGACGCCGACGAACGCCCGCACCTGCGGGTCGACTGCGCGCACCCGGTGCAGACACATCTCTGCGAGTGTGTCGGCGGTCAGGCTCCCGTCTCTGATCAGGCGGGCGGCCGTGCGGACCGAGGTGGGCAGGTCGCTGCCCGTCGGCGTGTCCAGCACAGGGCGCCCGACCGAGGTCACCAGATCACCGCGGCGACAACAACACTCAGCAACAATCCGGTCACCACCGGTATGAAGAGGCGGCGCGCCAGGGTGACGACGGGGACACCGGTGAAGCCGGCCACCGCGACCAGAGAGGACCAGATGATCAGCGTGCCGCCTCCGGTCCAGCCCGCGGCGTTCTGCGCGATCGCCGCGAGTGTCGCCGTGGTCTCCGGTCCCGAGGAGTGCGACAACGCGTCGGCCAGCCCACCGGTGAACGGCAGCCCCGTCCACCCCGACCCATCCAGACCGATCAGCATGCCGACGACCAACATCGCCACCATCAGCAGGACCGGGTTGTCGGGGATGTACTGCTGCCCGCTCAGGATCAGATCGAACAGGAACGACGGCGGCTCGACGTCCTCCGGTAGCTGCATGATGCGGCCCGCGAAGTCGGAGATGCCGATCAGCACGAAGCCGGCTACCGGGATCACCACACCCATGGCCCGAAATGCCGCGACCAGGCCGTCGACGAAATGTCCTCCCGCGGCCTCGATCCGGTGTTCACCGCCGGTGGTCAGCGACACCGCGAGAGTGAGTAGCAGGGCAAGACCGCCGACCAGTGCGGCTCCGTTTCCGCTGTCCACTCCTGGTACCCAGTCGGTGAACTTCCCCATGATCATGACCACCACCAGAAGGCCGAAGGCCGCCGGCACCAGAACGGCGAACAGTCGGGTCCACGGCGGGCGGACCTCGCCAGAGCCTTGCTCGAGGTCGTCCGGACCGTATCCCAGTCCACCGTCACTCGGCCCGGGCGAGTCGGCGCCGGCGGGCGCCCGCTTGGCCAGCAGCGCCTCTCCCACCGCGGCAGGCACGCCGGCGTCGCCTCCCTCTGCTGCGACTGTCGCAGGCTCTCGGCGCACCAGGCGGCGGACACGTCCCTTACCCGGATTCCGGACGTGGAGCACGTAGGTGATCGAGACCGCGACCGCTCCCACCACCCAGCTCAGGATCAGCGCCCGGTTGGCGATCATGTCCGCAGGTACACCCGCTCCCCCGGCCGACAGTTCCGGCGCCACCCCGATCACATAATCGGAGGCGAGCGCCATGCCCTGGCCGGCGATGGCGATCGCCATCGCCGCCGCCAACGGGGAGAGCCCCACCCGAATTGCGGCGGGCAGCAAGAAGGGAGCAATGAGCGCCAACGCCGGCGTGGGCCAGAACACCATGGACAACACGTAGGTGACGGCAAAGAGAGCGAAGTAGGAGATCACGTTGTTGCGCATCAGTTTGGCCAACGGCTCCACCATCATCCGCTCAGCGCCGATGGTTTTCATCGCGCCGATCATCGCGATCACCGCCGCAAGCACGAGAAAGATGTTGAGGAACTCGGTGGTGGCCACCGCCGCTGCGCTGAAGACGCTCCCGATTCCGGTGAAGACGCTGCCCGTGTAGACCCACGTGGTCAAAAACGTCGCGAGGATCGCCGGAACGACGACACTCTTGCGGGCGACCATGAATCCGATCAGTGCCAACACACCGGCCAGATAGACCCAGTGGGCTGCCAGCAAGTTCATTCGGCGTCCTCCTGATCACCTGGCGCTGTCGCCGGTCCGATTGGCCTCAGCCACCAATGGATTCGATGAACCTACGACGACCGCTGTTGACCCGCAAAGGTCATGCTGCTCGGCCTCTCCGCCGTGTCCTGTGCATCGTGCACCGATTCTGCTGAAATCGCATCGCAATCAACCGCTTCTGCTATAGGCACGTCAGGTGACCACAGCGCAGACGAGTTCGACCTCGACCGGCGCGCCGGAGGGCAATGCGCACACCCCGATGGCGCTACGGGCAGGCCGACCGACGTCGCCGAGTTCGTCGACCAACACTGCGGACGCCCCGTCGGCCACTGCCGACAGAGCCGTGAAATCCGCTGTGCACGCGATGAACACCGTCATCTTCAGACACCGCAGCGCGGCGCCGCTGGGCGTCGCCGACCGAGCAGCGACCAGAGCGTTGCCTGCCGCCAACCCGGCCGCAACCCGCGCCTGATCCGGGTCCAGCCCCTCCCCGACCGCGCCGGTGAACGCGAGTACGCCGTCGCGTCGCGGCGTCATGCCCGCGGTGTAGACGACACCGTCGTGCAGCACCGCCGGCACGTAGTCACCCTGCGGGCGCGGGACCCGACCCTCAGTCGACACCGAGCGCGACCCCCTCCTGCCGCGGGTCCGCGGCACCCGAGAGCACACCTCGTTCGTCGAGCGAGATGATCTGGGCACTGCCGCCGGCGTCGAGCGCACCCTGGGCGACCACTCGGTGCCCCCAGGACGCCAGCTCGGATCGGACCGCGTCCGGGACCGTGTCCTCGATACGCAGCTCCTCGGTCGCCCCGACCACGTCGGCGTCGGAACCGGGGAACACGGTGAAGCGCGGCGCGGACACCGCCTCAGCGGGATCGAGTCCGTGATCGAGCAGGTGCGAGATCAGCTGCATGTTCCATTGCACCTGCCCATCGCCACCGGGGGTGTTCCCCGCATGCAACAGGGCGCCGGCGTCGTCGGTGACGACCCAGGCGTTGAGGGTGTGCAGTGGCTTGCGCCGCGGCGCCACCTCGTTGGGATGACCGGGGATCAGATAGGCACCACGGCCCAAGCGGTTGTTGAGGACCACCCCGGTACCGGGCACGGTGAACTTGGCGCCGAACGTGAACGCCAGCGAATGGATGAAGCTGACCGCGCGACCGTCGGCGTCGACGGCCACCGTGGAGGTGGTGTCGCCGATCCCGACATCGACCGGTGTCCGCTGCTCGCAACGGCTTTCCAGGTCCCGGCGCTGGAGGTCCAGGCGTTCGGGCTGCAGCACATAGCGCGCACCGTCGTTGTCGGCGCCACAGAGCGCCAGGCGGTCGGCGAAGCTCAGCCTGGCCGAACGCGCCAACCAGTCGATCGCCTCGGCGGTCATCCAGCCGTGGAAACCGACGACCCCGTCGCACAGCGCGGCCTGCTGCAACACCATCCAGCCCGGTGTCGGCAGCGGTGTCTGGTGCACGACCGCCCCGGCGTAGCGTCCGGACACCGCCGGTTCGGCGGCGACGTGCGCGCCTGCGGCCCACTCGGACCCGCTGAACGGCGCGCCCCCGGCCTGCAATGCCGCCACCGCGCGTTCGGCGAACCCACCGGTGTAGAAACCACCCGGGTCGCGGGCGAGTTCGCGAATGGTCCGCGCCAACTCGCTCTGCGCCAACCGGGTTCCGACATGTGGCGGTCGTGCCGCCGGGGCGTAGACCGATTTCAGATCGGGGTCGGCGCACACCGCCGTCAGAGCCGTGGTGACGTCGCCGGCGGTTCGCGCCGAACACGGCAGACCGCTCTCGGCGGTGCGCGCGGCGGGCTCCCACAACTGTTCCAGCGGCCACGTGGCGCCTTCGGTGTGCAGACGTGCCAGCGCCGCAGGTGCGCCGGGTACCGCGACGGCCAGTGCGCCGTCCAGCGGGATCGCGGAGAACCCTCTGTCGGTGTAGAAGTCGGGAGTTCCGCCGTCGGGGCCGTAGCCGGAGCCGTTGACGGTCCAGACCCGGCCGTCGGGTTCCCGCACCACCGCGAACGCGTCCCCGCCGATGCCGCACTGGCCGGGTAGCGTCAGCCAGGTCAGCGCCGCCATCGCGAGCGTCGCGTCGACGGCGTTGCCACCGTCGGCCAGTACCCGCGCCCCGGCCAGGCTCGCGGCCGGATGGCTGCTGCTGACCATGCCACCGGCCGACAGGGCCGGCGGCCGCCGCGTGTCCATCAGGCTCCTCGACGGGCCCGCCGGGTGGGACCGGCAGGCATCTGACCCGGTTCGACGCCGACGAAGATCTCGCCGTCGCGCTCCTGCACCGGGAACGTCTGGATGGGCTCGGTGGCCGGCGGGCTGATGGGTTCACCGGTCTCGAGGTCGAATGCGCTTCCGTGGCAGGAGCATCCGATGCCGTCGTCGCGCAGCTTGCCCGACGACAGCAGACAGTCCAGGTGGGTGCAGTAGTTGGAGGTGGCGTAGGCCTTGCCGTTCAGTCGCGCCACCGCGAACTCGTGCTCACCGGCATAGAACCGCCGCACGATCCCCTCGGGCACCTGACCTGATCGCGCCACACGAACGAATTCCATTGTCATACTCCGTTTTTCTGTAGTGGTCGATCAACTCGCGGAATTGAGGTACACGGTCTTCTCGGTGAGGTAGAACTCCATCATCGACGGCCCGGCCTGTTCTTTGAACGTCGCGGTGGACGACGCCTTGTAGCCGCCGAAGGGCGCATTCATCGCCATCCCCGTCGTAGGCTGGTTGACCTTGACCAGACCGGTGCGTGACTCCCGCACGAACGTCTGCGCGACGGCCAGGTCGCCGGTGATGATCGACGCCGAGAGCCCGTACTCGGTGGCATTGGCCAATTCGATGGCCTCGCGCAGCGATTCGGCCCGCTGGAACGCCAGCAACGGCCCGAACACCTCCTCGGTGACGATCCGCATGCTCGGCGTGGTGTCGGTGAAGACTGTCGGCTGTGCGAAGAATCCGCCGTCGTGGCCGGGCACGTCGACGGTGGATCCGCCGCAGCGCAGGCGTGCTCCCTCGGTCGTGCCGATCTGCACGTAGCTGACGAACTTCTCGAGCTGCTCGGCGCTGGCCAGGGCACCCATGTCGATGCCGGCCTGCACCCCGGGGCCGACGCGCAGCGCTTGGGCGCGGGCGACGACGCGTTCGACGAGCTCGTCGTGCACCGCGTCGGTGGCGATCACACGGCTGGTCCCGGTGCATGCCTGACCGGACAATCCGAAGGCGCCCTTGACGATCAGCGCTGCGGCCCGGTCCGGGTCGGCGTCGTCGGCCACCACCACCGGGTTCTTGCCGCCCATCTCCAGCTGCACCCGCCGGTGCGGTCCGACCCGCCCGTAGATGGACCGCCCCACGCCGGTCGACCCGGTGAAGGTGACGGCGGCGACCCGGTCGTCGGCGGCCACTGCGGCGCCCGCGGCGCCGTCACCCTGGACCAGCGCGATGGCGCCGGGCGGCAGCCCGCCGGCCAGCAGGGCCTCCACCAGGCGCTGCCCCATCAGTGGGGTCAGCTCCGACGGCTTGAACAGCACCGGGTTTCCGACGGCCAGGGCGGGCCCGAGCTTGCGGGAAGGAATGTTGAGCGGGAAGTTCCACGGCGTGATGGCCCCGACGATGCCGACGGGTTCGCGCACCGTGTACAGGAGCGTGTCACCGCCGACGGGATAGGTGGCCCCCCCGCATCGGGTGGCTTCGGCGGCGTAGAAACGCAGGTTCGCCGGCGTGCGGCTGACCTCCATCGTCGCCTCGGCGACCGTTTTGCCCTCTTCGCGCACCAGTTCGTCGATCAGCTGCGCACTGACCGCTTCCAGATGAGCGGCAGCGGATTCCAGCACGGCGGCGCGCCGTTCCGGGGAGGTCGCCGCCCAGTCGGGTGCGGCCTTGTCCAGGTGGTCGATCGCTGTCGCGACGTCGCGCGGGCCCGATGCCGGGAAGGTGCCGACGACGTCGGTCGGGTCCGCAGGGTTACGGCGGGTGAAGGTCTGCCCCGAGACGGCGGGCACCCAGGTGCCGCCGATGAAGTTCAGGCCGTCGGTCATGCATGCACCTCTTCGTCGTCGTAGACCAGATCCCACAGGTCGGTGTCCTCGTCGCAGAGCGCCGCGGTGTCGACCTCACGGCCCAGCAGTTCCCGAACCGCCATGATGTCCTCGCCGCGCTCGACGCTGAACGCCCCGCACACCGTCCCGCCCTGTAGGTAGACGGCGGTGAAGTCCATCCCGTCGAGGTCACCCCGGATCAGCGGGTCGCCCGATGCGGTACCGACGAACTGGAGGTTGCGGTCGTGCTGGTCGGACCAGAACCACGGCGGTTCGTCGGAGCCGGATCCGCGATCGAGGATGGCGTCGGCCACTGCGGCGCCCTGCCTGCTGGCGTTGTCGAAGTGTTCCAGGCGCACATGCGTGCCGGCCCGGGGCGAGTAGCGGCGCGCGACGTCGCCGGCGGCGAAGATGTGGGCGATGCTGGTGCGTCCGGCGGCGTCGGTGACGATGCCGTCGTCGAGGTGCAACCCGGTCGCCGCCGCGGCGTCGACGTTGGGCGTGATGCCGATCCCGACGACGGCCACGTCGGCGTGCACGGTGCTGCCGTCGGCGATGTCGACGACCACGCCGTCAGCGGTGGTGCGCACGGCGTCCAGCGCCGACCCCGTGCGCAGGTCGACACCGCTGTCGCGGTGCAACCGGCACACGGCCTCCCCCATGGCGGTCCCGATGACCCGTGCCAGCGGGAGCGGCGCCGGGTCGACGACCGTGACGTGCACACCCGCCGCGGTGGCGGTGGCGGCCAGTTCCAGACCGATGAACCCGGCGCCGACGATGGCCAGCCGCCGCCCCGGTGTCAGCAGGGGCGCCAACCGGGTGGCGTCGTCGAGCGTGCGCAGGTAGTGGATCAGCTCTGGGCGTGGGCCGGGCACGGGCAGCGTGCGTGGGCGGCCACCGGTGGCGAACAGCACCGCGTCCGCCTCGATGTCGGGGCAACCGTCGATCTGCACTGTTCTCGTCGCCGCATCCACCCGGCGTACCTCGACTCCGGTGACGATGTCGATGTCGTTGTCGGCCAACCACTTCTGCGGGAGAATCCACAGCGAGTCGAGACCCTCGGCGCCGCTGAGGAACTCCTTGGACAGCGGCGGCCGCTGGTACGGCGGGTGGGGTTCGTCGCCGAGAAGCACGATGCGGCCGTCGAACCCTCTCCTGCGCAGGTTGCGGGCGGCGACGGCGGCGGCCTGCCCGGCTCCGATGGTGACGACGGTGCGCCGGGTCATGCCCGCGCCTCCTGTTCTGCCTCGGCGGCGGCCTCGGGGCGCTTCGGCGTCGGCTGGACGTAGATGGTGCCGGCGTCGTCGACGCGCACCGGGTAGGTCGGCTGGCAGCGGTCCTGGTCGGCTTCGTAGCCGGTCTCCAGGTCGAACTGCCACTGATGACCGGGGCAGATCACCTTGCCGTGCAACAGCGTGCCCTTGAACAACGACCTGTCCTGGTGCACGCACAGATCGGCGAAGGCGTACACCCGGCCGCCGGCCTGGAACAGAGCGATGGCCACGTCGTCCAGCTCCACCCGCAGTTTGCGGCGTCGGCCCATCTCGTTGACGGTGGCCACAGCCACCCATTCCGCGGTCATCGGACTCCTCGACTCGTGGCGATTTCGGCGTGATCGGTTGCGGCCGGCGCAACCGATCACGCCGAGATCACTCAAACGGCTACTGGCTCGAGCTCTGGCGCGACGTAGGTGTCGTACAGGCCCTTGGTGTAGGAGAAGCGCATCTCGGCGCCCCAGCGCACCAACTGCAGGCAGCGCTGCTGCAACTGCGGCGTGTCGGCATGGTCGAGCACGATCTGGTAGCCGCGCTCGCCGTGCACCACA
>MDTC01164224.1_pt1 | contig 16490 bp, 16 predicted proteins | sample 811181 | NCBI WGS metagenome assembly MDTC01 (sample SAMN05326644, study PRJNA326480) | marine metagenome | isolation source: seawater | place: Pacific Ocean: North | collected 2011
CGTACATCCTTTTTGGTCGCATACGTGCCAGGTTACGCCGATGTCATGTACAAACACCTTGTGTCTTTTGAGATTACCTGCCCGTTTAGATTTGTAATCACATCCTTCTTGGTCGCATTCGTGCCAGGTTATGTTGATGTTGTGAACATCCGCCTTGTGTCTTTTGAGAGTACTTGCCTTTTTAAATTTTTTCGTACATCCTTTTTGGTCGCATACGTGCCAGGTTACGCCGATCTCGTCGTTACAATCGGGTTGGTTGCATCTGATCATTTCAACAAAATCACCAGGTTTTGATAGCTCCGCGGTTGAATTGTCCAAGTGACGCTGTTTCTTTGTCCAGGTTTCTTCCGTCATTGTATTCTACTAAGAGTAATTATTAACATTCATTTTTATAGATTAATAAAAATGAATATGAATGCTTATGTAATTTATAAAGAATTATCATGGCTGAAATACAATCTATTTCTAAATCTATAAAAATAAAGGATTTACGTGCATTGTGTTTATCATGTAATTTAGATACTTCGGGAACAAAAAGAGATCTGAGAAACAGATTAGAATTATATCAAATGAATCAGTTTACACCTTCATTTAATAATTTCGAAGGACAAGATGAGTTTCCACTACCACCACCGCCACCACAAATTTCATCTCCAATACCAGATGATAAAAATAAAACATATGATAGAAGTTTAGTTTCAGAACAAGATTATGAGTATGAAAAATGTCTACAAGAAGATAGGGAAAAAGAATTAAAGAAGATTGCGACTGAAGACATCGCAGCTGAAAATAATAATAAAGAAATTACCACAGAAGATAGTGAGAATGATGTAACTATAAAAAAGATTGACGATGAAGAAATTTATTTAACTAAAGAAGAATTACGAGAAGCACGTTTGAAATTCTTCTCTTAATTCTTTATAAATCTGAATTGATATTTTGATCAACTATTTTTTTACTGTTATTTAGGTAATTTTGTACCCTTCTCAAAGCATTCTCAGTTGGTGGGTCTAATTCATATCTATTCGTTTTTATGTTAAAGAAACTATGTCTTCTCATAGGATAAGGAATAATAATTGGTGTATCTTTTTTTTCGATTTTGCTAGTATCGTCCATGTGATCCATATCTTTGATTTCTTCCATTACTTTGTCTTATAATTTATAAGACAAATAAGATCATTTTTTATTAAAACATATCGTTGTATTTATGAACGTTTATAGATGGTTTATTCTTTTTTGAACTTAATAAATTAGGATCCCATTCTTTTTCTTCATCGCGTTTTATTGTATTTCCAGAAGACATATAATTTTGATTGTGGTAATCCCATAATTCTTTACTTCCTAATTTGAAATCACCATGAGGTTCTGCTTTATACCAAAAGACTTGATCTTCTAAATTGTTTGATTTGGAATTATTATTGATGACTAAACATTCGTAATTTTCTGTGGTTTGATCCATGACTTCACAGAATACTTCAAATGTTGGAAACATACCCGCATAACATTCATATAAACGTTTTCTATTCTGAACAATATTTTCTCTTAATATAAATACATAATCTATATTTGTTCTTAAATTTGGTGGTATACCCAATGCATATTGCATAGTTATTATAAAAAATACTTTCCAATGTCTACCATTCATAAATAAAGATCTTACAAATTTACTTTTAGTCCAACTATTATCGTAGAGACAATCATCCAAAATTACAAAAGTTCTTGGATCAGTTTTTTTACTTTGATCATTAAAATTAAACGAATTTTTTTCTTTTTTAACTTGTTCCATACATCGAGTTTGTCTTATTAATACTTTTTTTACAACTTCTTCGTTGTATTCATTATGAATAAATAAAGGGGGTACCATTTTCCCATAAAAACAATTTGCTATTTCTGTTGCGGATATTACAGTTCCTACTGGAATATCTTGATGATAATACAATAAATCTCTACATAAAAAACTTTTACCAGTATCTCTTTTACCTATCATAACTACAACTTTGTCATCACTTATACTAGCCATGTCGAATTTTCTAAGTTGTAGTTTCATTTAGAGAGTAGTTTATAAAAATGAATATAATTAGACCGCAATAATTATGTATCATGGAGGAATTGTATCATACGCGAACTAAAGCCTACAACATTTTAGATAAAATCATTCAAGATGAATATATTTCTAAAAATGTTGAGAAAGGGATATATAATTACACAATATGGAAATCTAGAGAGAGACGTCAAAGATGTATGTGGGATAATATACACTTCTTAAATATTTATGTTAATAAAGTAAGACAAATTGTCACAAATATCTCTCCAAATACATATACAGATAAGACACAAACACTAAAACGTTTAAAAGATAAACAATTTCTACCACATGAGATAGCATTCATGACATGTTACGAAATATTTCCTGAACATTGGGAATCAATCATTGCTGAAAAGAAAAAGAAAGACGCCATGATGTGTGAAATTGATTTTGGTCAAGCGACAAATCAATTCCGCTGTATGAAATGTAAAGGGAATAAAACAACATATTATACTATGCAAACCCGTTCTGCAGATGAAGGTGAAACAATATTTATCACATGTTTAAATTGTGGTAAAAGATGGCGTAAATAAATATTTTAATGTAATTGTCTATTCGCATCCGATTTCGAGTGGTTTACGGTTAATGTCGGGGTCGATTGTTGATTGTAACCAAGGACTAACTAATGTTTGAGGATTTGGAGGTTCGCTACGCAATTGAAGATTCGCATTACGCATTGATTGACCTACCGTATTAATACCAGTGTGGTATCCAGCGTTTAAAAAGTTTTGGTCACCAATTTTACCTGATCCGGTTGGGTTTGTTTGTGCCCATTTAGTGGTGGCATCGCTGGGTAAAAGATCTTTGGGGTCTAAGTGGTCTTTTGGGAAGCAATCGGCAGGTCTGCTATTATTTTTTGTAGGGTCTTCGTCGTCGGTCATTAATGGTTTAGGTACTTCGTTTGACCCTAAAGGTTCAGATGGTTCAGGAATGGCATCTCCTTCCGTGGGTACATATCCAACGCAGCTTTTTTTCTCTTCGAAATCTTCAGATGTTTCTTCAACTGGTAACACATTAGGAAGTGAAGGTAACCACGCAGGTTTAAGGTAAACCAAAACGGCAATACCTACGAAAAGAACTAAAAGCACAAGAACAAGAAGTTTTTGTTTATTGTCGAACATCATAATTAAAACTAACAAATATAATTTTCCAATATAGACCATTCCAATGTGGTTCTTAGAAATTGACAACCGTGAGCATGGTATGAATTTTAATTCTTATGAAAACATATCATTTGTGAAAAAAACATTACAGGTCGGAGATATACAAATTAGAAAAGACGATGAAATAATTGCAATTCTCGAAAGAAAATCAATATCTGATTTATTATGTTCTTTGAAAGATGGAAGATATTCAGAACAAAAAAGTAGATTATTATCTTCAAAATCTATATTAAAAGGTTATATATTAGAAGGTTCTTTCGTAAACGAACCAATTGTGTGGCAGATAATTCTTAGACTACAGTGTAAAGATAGACTCATATGTTTTAATACGAAAGATCTAAATGAAACACAGCATATTGTATATCAATTATTTATGAAACTTCAAAAAGATCAGAAAATGTACATGCAAAACATGTCTCCACACCTAAATTATACAGATTGTCTACATGTCGAAAAAAAATCAAATATAAATCCTGAAAGATGTTTTATAATGCAACTCAAACAAATACCAGGTATATCAACTAAAACAGCAGAATCTATAGCAGAGTTATATCCGGGTTGGAGTCAATTATTAGCTGCATTTAAAGAGAAATCAGTAGATGAAATAAAAAAACAGTTTGACTCAACAAAAAGAATAGGAATTAAAAAAATACAAAAAATAAAAGAATATTCTTCTTACAATGACATAAAGAAAGAATGATAAAAGATTATAAACATGTATCACCTTGATTTACTTAGATTATACTCATCGAATGAATCACTTAAAGAGAAAGGTTGCTTAGAAAAATTACACAAATATGCAAAATGGATGCAATCTGCAAGTATCCCACAAAACGTACGACTCTCAATAGACGATAATGTGAATATAGGAAAATCACCTTCTATGAATAATATTATAGAAAAAGAATGGGATAAATCGGTATGTAATTTGCCAGATTTTATCCCGTTTGAATATAAAACTTCATCATATTACACAGTATCTTTTAATGGAAGAGAACGATTATTACATGCTCTTATGTCTGCACATGAGAATAAATGGCTAGTATATCCAGAAAAAACAAAAGAAGATATTATATTTCAACTAAAAATCAAGTTATCTGAATACTTTCAAAAACATTTCACATATTCTGTATATAAAAATTATAAATTCAATGAGAAATCCCTCAATAAGAATACATTATATACACTTATACGTACTGATGATATGGATACTCACCCTGGTATAATTCATTTAATAAGTGAATATTTGAATCTAAACATTGTAGTCATAAATAAAGAAGGCTACAATTTATATTGCAATTGGATACCTGAGAGATGTTCTGTATTTTTATGGGACGATGGACACAATGCTGGTTGTATTTTACATAAAAATTGTACAGAACATTTAAGACCAGTTCTCAATAAAGAAGATCATCCTATATTTTTACATTTAAATGATCTAAATTCGAAAAGAACCCAGGAAATAAATATTGCATCGCAACCTGAAATTAAAAATTTTTATTCAAAAATTAAAAAAATGACTATGAAAGAAATTGAAGAAGTTTCACAAAAACGTGGAATTGATATTCAATCAAAAAAGAAAAATGAATTAATTGGTGAAATTATGGAACAAATTTTATGTAAATAATCAGTCAAAATATTTGTTTATATGATTGATAATATCATCACATAATACATCTTTTGCGACTAGTTTTGTTCTGAACAACTCTCTGTCCCAATGACTAAAGAAACTGTAAATTGTTTTCAAGTCTTTATGGTAAAACCAGTAATCGGGATATCTGCTTATTAAATAATTCTCTATAAATGAATCGCTACATTTTGGGTTTAATAAACGAATCGTTTTCTTTATAGATAATATTGATTGTTCACAATCAATTAAGAACCTAAGAAATACGCTTAGTGACCATTTTCTGTCACTTATTATCATGTTTCTAAAGAATATATCACTCTCGGTGTCTGAATCTACTTCAATATTCTCTGTTGATACGGATGGTTGTGGTGGTCTATATATTCTCCAGGCATTCTGGATCTTCAATACTGCACGTGTGTTTTCTGCATGTATTGCTCTTTGAATTGCTGCTTCTGCATCTATACGTTCTGCTCGACGCCTAACCGCACGTTCACGACGATTGTGATACCCACTGCCTCGTCTTGAGGCTTTTCTTGATACAATTTTTGGTTCTGTATACCAGCGTGGAAGACGTGGAAGTGGATATAGTAAAAACTGAACAGGTTTAATGTCTTCTTCTGTTTTTTGTGAATTCGGGTTCGTATATTCTTGTGGTATTTTTTTCCTTAGGATACCACCCGAATTACCGGATCCAATACATATGTTTGGTAATTGTTCGATAAGAAACTTAATTTTTGTGAAGCCTAAAATTTGATAGTCTAGAGCTTTACCGTGTATTTTTTTGTATGTCTTCTGTAGTTTTCCTAATGAAATATTGCCACGGCATTCGTCAATAACCTCCAGTATCTCACGTTCTATATCGCGTAGTAACAATGGAGTATTAGGTACTTCATTTGGATTTTTTGTAGATAATGTGCTTAGTAACGGCTTGCAAAAATCAAACGGTGGCATGAAATCAAAATACTCATGATCTAAAACTAATAATTCTGAATAACTCATTTAAAATCTTACATCAATTGCAATCATTTTTAATCTAAATTACCAAATCCTTTATTTATACTTCTATATATCGAACCTACAAAACTTGTTGAAGAATCTCCAATTTTAAAGAAGGAATTACGTGTTACATCACTCATTGATGTAATTGTTGTTATAAATGAATATATGTAATAACACAAACATAGTAAAAGAATAATCACAATTGATAAAAATTTGATTTTGTGTTTCTCAATAAAATCATATGAATAACACAAATAAGTAAATAATAACAACGCTATTACTATAAATGAGATAGTTACAATATTTTGTATTAATAATACACGTCCGTTTTCTTTTACACTTGCCTTGTTTAACGTAAGAGAATTGACCAATTTATCATATTTATTTTTTAGTTCTTCAGCATTTTTTTTTGAAATATTGATATTCATAGTATGTCCATTTATGATGTTATCTGATTCTGGATCGTTAGTATATTTGAATGGTTCATCGTGTTCAGTAGAAGGACAACTCGTAGAATATTTTGGTTCTCTCAAAGTGTCTGGGTCTGTTAAAAAATTATAAGTATTGTCAACCGAATCTAAATTTTTTAGACTATCACATAAGCTTGTTGAATTTTGTAGTTGATTAGAATTTACATTTCCCATGCTCAATTATTTTAAACAATAAAATTATTACAGCCAAAATAAAACAATGTATATAAGATTATTGTTTTAGCCACAATTTACGTAAAAGTACACCAAATAATATACAAAAAACAAGTAATGTACAGAATACAAGTATATTAAAATATAAATAATTTTTAGTGTTTTTAAATCGAACTCGTATAGTATCTTTGTCTGTGTTTTTTTCTTTTGAATTCTCTATTATATTTTCAATAGACTTGTTTGTTTTTTTTATTTTTTCAGAATTTAAATTTCCAGCATAAATTTCTTCAAAATAATCAGTTTTTGGAACAAAACCTTTACAGTATTTTAAATTATGCCGTTTTATTGAGTATGGGTCCATTTTCCCAAAATATGTGTCTGGATTGTATATTCTGGTTGCACGGTTACATATAGGTATTTTAAATAACTGTGGTCTTTTAAATTTTTTTTGATTTATTATTTTACTGTTTTTATTGAAAGTAGTATTCGTTGTATTTAAAAGATTTGGAAAAGCGCCTTTTTTACTATGGTTTTGATACCCCGGAATACCTTTGTTATTTAATATTTGAGCTGCAGCTGCGGATATTTCAGAAGGATTGAATTGAGGCATTAACTGAGACGTGTCTGTATTTTCTATATTTGTTGCTAATTCAGTAATTGATTTTTGTACCGTTTGTACATATTCGTTTCTTCCCATTATATGAATTAATAAATAATGAGTGCCGATGGTTATGAAATTGAAAGTACAAAACTTTTAACAAGTACAAAAGGAGTCGGATATAAGGATATTTTAAGAAATGTAGATGATTTATTCAAATATACACTTACATACCTAATTAGTGGCAATACATTATCTGGAAAAGATGTTGCATTGGGTGAAAATTATTTTATAGAATCTGGTACATGTGACGAATCCTCATCCCCGGAATGTGTTGGAAAGAAAAAGCACATATATGTCAGAAATATACCTACTGGATCGATGCCACCTGCTCAAATATCTTTTAATGAGTTTACAGGTTGTAATCTACAAGGTTTAACAGAGATGAGAGGTATTATACCCGGTATGGTTGAAGATATATATGATATTAATCCTTATGAGGTTACAAAGTCTATGGTGGGTTCGGGTAATATAGGAAGTAACTCTTGTAAAAGAATGAAATTACCTGTTGGGAGACGTATTTACAATAATAAAGATACATCAAATGATACAAATTTTGAAACGAAATGTACATCGAGTTTTTTAACAAAAGGAAAAACTACAAGTAATCATCTTAATGAAAAGATACGATTGTTCAATAAGAATATACCTAATGCACAAATGCCATCTCCTACTCAATTAAATGAGAATTTTACTCAACAATTTAAAAGTTTTGATTTAAGAAAATTGTATTACCCGCTTATTTTACCTTTAACTATGTATTTTTTAATATTGTGTTACTGCATCTATATCTTTTTCAGATTCAGATAAATGCCATTTTTCTTTAGAAAATAACTTACACATTGTGAATTCTTTATCTTCATTTAAAATAGATTCAAAATCATATGTGACGTCCATCTTTTCAGTACTTAAATCAATATTTGAATCGTCCTTTTTATTAATATGGTCTGTTACTAAATCTTCTATAAGATAGTCATTATCTTCTACAACATATACTACTGTATTATGTATAAATAGTGTATTTTGTTTTGTAAATTCTATAAAATTTTTTTCGAAATTTAATTTGTTTATATCGTCTTTTACAAATATGTATACTATATCTATATCTGTGCCATTACAATACAACCCTTCCATCAAGGTCATAATGTTCTCTAAATTGTCATCATTATAAACTATTTTAAGTGTTATATAAGGTTTAACCATTTGTTACTTTAATTACATATTATTATCTTTAAATAAAACAATGGGAAAAAAAGGAAAAAGAAAATCAAAAAGAGGATTTAAAAGATTTAAAAAAAAAACGGGTAGAGCATTTGGAAGTAAATCTGTTGATAGAAAATGGAAAAAACGTGCACGGAGAAGATCCAATGCAATTGATAGAATATTAGATGCTAAAAAATTTGGTTCAACTGCAGATTTAATAGAGGTAACAGGAGATACTGGAAAATGTCCTGTGTATGTTCAACCCATAAGAAAAAAATGTCCCGCACAAAAGGAACCCGCATCTGTAATTAATGTTAAACAAGAATTACAAATTTGTAAGGCAGAAAAAGATAGTTTAAAAGCACGTATAAAAAAGATAGAAAAAGAATCAATACCAATAGAAGTTGTAAAAGATTCTTTGGATTCTGTGTTTGCACAATATTCTAAATTACTACAAAAATACTCAAGATTACAAAATAATTCATTGGAATGCCAAAGTGCATATGATGAACGAACACAAGAACTTAAAAATACATCAGAGAAATATTTAAGCGATTTATCAAAATGCAATGCACATTTAAAAGCATTTTATGACGAACATATAGCAGCAAATGACGAGGATGCAATCTATAAAGAGGAAACAAATACTTTAAAGAATATGATTCAAAATTCTAAGAATACCTTAATGTGGACCTTTTTATTACTTATAATTTTGATAATAGGATGTGTATTAAAAAAAATTAAAATTATATAAAATTTATGACGGTTACGTTTTAATAATATAATTCTATTATAATAGAAAAATGAAGAATTGTGGATGTCAATCAATTTTAGAAAAAACAACCAAACCTGTTGCAGGAATTAATACAAAAGAAAGGAATCCCTTTTCGTATAGGGTTCCCACAGTAGGTACTCTCCTTTTATCACAATCAAAATTTGTTTTAAATAAACTTAAAAAAACCAAAAAAAAAGTTATTCCGAAGAGTGAATCTCAGAAAAAGGTAACAGAAGAGAAAAATGTTAAAAAGAGTGTAAAAAAAGGTGTTAAAAAAAATAAATTAAATTCCAAAAAACCTAAGGTAACTAAAACAAAAAAGGGTAAATCCAAAAAGGGTAAGACAAAAAAGGGTAAAACCAAAAAAGGTGGGGGTATTTGCGTACCTTTAGATTCTTGGAGTAGGTGCTCAAAATCAGAAAAAAATTCAAGTCCTTTAAATAGTGTCAAAAAGATATATAATGGAGAAAAAAATATATTTGCAACAAATCCAGGTACTCCCGTAAATCCTAGTTTATCACTATATACCATGTTTTAAAAAATGACTTGTGTATACAATAACTTTTTAATATAAACCATGTCTGACTGTATAGATGACATCATTAAATTTCCTTATAAATTAGATACTTTTCAAGATAAAAGTATAAAATGTATAAGAAAAGGAAATAATGTTTTAGTTACAGCACATACTTCTGCAGGTAAAAGTACTGTTGCGGAATATGCAATCGCACATGCCAGATATTTAGGTAAAAGAATTTTATACACAAGTCCTATCAAGGCACTTTCAAATCAAAAATATAATGATTTTCAAAAAAAATTTGGAAATCATGTTGGAATTATGACGGGAGATATTAAAGTTCGTCCTGATGCAGAGATTCTTGTAGCAACTACAGAGATTGTTAATAATTTGCTTTATTTGGATTCATCATATTTTGATGATGTATATGCAATCGTTTTGGATGAAGTGCATTATATTAGAGATGAAGATCGTGGTCATGTATGGGAAGAAGTGATCACTTTGTGTCCCAAACATGTCATTCTTGTAATGTTATCTGCATCAATACCAGGTGCAGAAGGTTTTGCAAAATGGGTAGAAAAAATTAAGGAGAAACCATGTGAACTTATATCCACACAATATAGACCAGTACCGTTGCTTCATAATGTTTATTGGAATGGTGTTATGGAACCAATTATGGATAACACTCAACATATGTTTGAGAAAGGATATAGAACTATTCTAGAAGATTGGAAGAATTATGCTAATATGAGAATAAAGGATAAACCCACAAGGTCTAGACTATTAAATGATTTTGTAAAAGATGTTGAAAAGAAAGAGTTATTTCCTGCATTATTCTTTATGTTTTCACGTAAAAATTGCGAAGTTCTTGCTAAAATGGTTCAAGACTCATATTTAGAAGGTAAAGAATTGACACAATCAATTAATCTATTTGAATTTTATGTTAAGAAATATTTGGGAGAATCTGGAATGCAACTTTCTCAAGTATGGATGATTCGGTCTCTGTTATTGAAAGGTGTTTGTATTCATCACAGTGGATTAATACCTGTTTTAAAAGAGATTATTGAAACATTATTTGATAAGGGATGGATTAAAGTCATGTTTGTAACTGAAACATTCTCAGTTGGTATAAATATGCCTACAAAATGCGTAGTATTCGGAGAACTTTCCAAATATGATGGTAAAACAAAGCGATTGATAAATCCAGAAGAATATTGTCAAATGGCTGGGAGAGCAGGAAGACGCGGTAAAGATGATAAGGGAACTGTTATTTATTTCCCATTGCCACCAAGAGATATGTTGGGTTATTATGAAATTCATAGCGTTTTGAAAGGCACACATAGTAAGGTGTCTAGTAAATTTCAAATGGATCCTGTGCTTCTCTTAAAATGTTTCGCAGCAGAGAAGTCTCCATATGAGTTACTTGAGAATAGTATGATGGCACACGAAACTATTGATTATATTAAAGGATTGAAAATTCAAAACGAAACACTTTTACAACAAAATATAAATGCAGAACACTCAATTAATGAGTATATTGCAAAAGAATATAACAATGACGTAAAAGATATCAAAGAAAAGTTTATAACATACAATGAATACCAAGAAAAATTAACAAAAAATCCCAGAGCAAACGCTAAAAAGAAGATATTATCAAACATTTATAAACTAAAAAATAGTGGTTTAGATGATAAAATGTTAAAATTGTTTAATTTGAAAAGGGAAACTGAAAAAGAATTGGAAAAAAACATAATAAACTCTAGAGAGGCGTCGAATTACATTAAAGATACACTTATTTGGCAAATAGATGTATTGAAACATCATGGTTACCTTCATTTTAATACAAATGATTTAGAGAACTCTTATAAATCATTTGTAGCATCTGAAACCAAAATGTTGCCACCAGAAACAGTATCTTTAAAAGGTCGAATTGCATCAGGCATTAATGAATCTGATTCCTTTTTAACATCAGAATTTATAATTCATTTATCAGAATACCCCTGTGATGAAAATGTATGGAGTGCCTTCATAGGTACACTCATTCATGATAAGAGTTTTGACGACACCTATAACGAACCACTTGAAGTTCTCTCTAATGTTATGAAGGACAATGAATTTGAGTCATTTATGATTATTTACAACAAAATAAAAGAACTTCATGATCTATTAGATAAAGAACAAAGATTAAGAGACCCAGATTATAAATTATGTCCAGCATTTGCATGTTATACTTATTTATGGAACAAGGGAACAAAATATAGTGACATACAAAACATTCTGTCTTGGGAATTATATGAAGGTAATTTTGTTAGAAATATGTTGAAAACATACAATATATTAGAAGAATTGCAAAATGCTGCCGAGATATTACAATTAAGTGATCATTTGATTATGTTTAACAACATTCGTACAAAAATTATACGAGATATTGTTTTGAATGATTCGTTATATGTTTCATGAAAAGAATAATTTAATAGTTAAATGGGAACAGGAGTTGAAGTTGACACAGTCTCAATCGAAGGAGGGGATCTCCTTTCTCAAAATGAAAATATTGGAGATTTGATTACTTTTATCCAACAACGTTTAACAGAATTAAAAATACTTTATTTAATTCAACCTGAACCTGAACCGGAACCTGAACCGGAACCTATCCCCGAGTAGAAAATTAATATTTTTTTATGAAAAAAATTAAAATTATGACAAATGTCGATTATTCGTTCGTTATATGTTTCATGAAAAGAATAATTTAATAATTAAATGGGGACAGGAATTGACGCTGACACCGTTTCCATTGAAGGCTCCTTTATTTCTCAAACGGAGAATATAGGAGATTTAATTGCTCTTATTCGGCAACGTTTAGGAGAACTCAAAAACACATATCTAATAGAACCGGAACCTGAACCGGAACCTGAACCCGAGCCTCAACCCGAGCCAGAACCCGAACCGGAGGGACCTCCAGAACCAGAACCGGAACCTGAACCGGAACCTGAACAAGGACCAGAACCTGAACCGGAACCTGAACCGGAACCAGAACCTGAACCTGAACCGGAACCAGAACCTGAACCTCCAATTGCATTAACAGGGGGAAGTACTTCTACTCCATATAATAACGGTATCGCATATGTATCTTCATCACAAGATTATGTTTCAGGTGATGTTTTGTTTGATGGAAAAAATGGAACAGACCCTAACGATGGCTCAATCCATTATTGGATCTCAGATACTAATAATTTACAAATAATATCTTACACATTTACAACATCATTTATGATATCATCATACAAAATATGGTGTACGTACAGTTCTATAAATAGTGATAATGTACCAGGTAAATGGAACTTGTATGGATATTATTCAGAAGATACAACACCATATTTATTAGATTCTAGAGAACTTGTCAGTAGTGATTGGTTAAGTTTTTACACGTACGATGATTCATATCAAGAAAATTTACTTCCACAAGCCGCTATTACATTTGAATGTTCAAATATTACTGAGGCATATACTAAGTTTGAACTTCAAATAACAGAATCAACAGGAAGTTTTCCTATTAAAATTTCTGAAATATCTATTTATGGAAGTAATCATTTAGAACCCGAACCTGAACCAGAGCCAGAACCGGAACCGGAGCCAGAACCAGAACCTACAAGTACATTGTCCGCTGATGTAGAAGTACCAGATGATTCTAATACTACAAATCAACAAGCCTTAGAGATGCTATCGCAAACGACTGGTATTACATTAGAAGAACTTATTGAGTATTCTATGTTACTTGACGGAGAAATACCTATAGAAGATCAACAAGAATTTGTAGAAGAAATGTTTGCTGTTCTTGGTATAACATATGATTCTAATACTGGTACAACAACTGGGGATGATACAGATGTACCTTCTACTACATTGATATCAATAATTCCTATCATCGTTTTCTCAGATTTGTCACCTGAAATACAACAAGAATTATTGGATATAATTTTGAATGCGATGAGTGAATTATACGGAATCTCACCCGATGATATATTTGTAAGTGGTGCAGATGGATCGATTGTTATAACTACTACAATGGTAAATGTAGATCCATCAGCAATTAATTCTATATCTGTAGAACAAACTAGAAATATAATTAAAAACAATATTGATGGACATTCTTCTTTGAGTATGGATACAGATTCAATGACAATGAATAGAACAATTGATACAAAAATAAGAAAGAGGAGGGTATTTATTTCTGAATCAGGAGAAAAAATATCATTTACTACACTAAATAATAAAACTACTCTTAAGATTTTCAGTGATGATGTAAACGAAGGTGCTGTAATACATGCAACTGAAGCATCGGTTGAATCTTTAAAGACGAGAACAAATAATGAAAACTTTTTTGTTAAAACAGATATACCCGTAATAAAAGAACCAAATGCAAAATTTAAAACATATACACATCAAACGTCTGTACATACAATTTTACCCGGTATACAATTAATATATGATGCTGCAAATATTATTTATGAAAATTTAGGTTTTAATATAACAGATATCTCTGAAATTTCTGATACGGACAACGATATTAAATTAACATATACATCTACGCAAGAATATGTATATATTTTAAATCAAGAAACAATAGACGGTTTATTAACAACAATTGAAATAGCATCTACTAATCTTATAACTACAAATCCAGGATTTATAATTAATGTTATTAACGATTCACTCAATACAAGTGTAACACTCCAAGATATGAATATTGTATCACCTGGGAGATATGTAAATATTAAAGTTGAAGTTCAAGAAGAAGAAGACGCAGGCGAACTCATTGAAAAAATTAATGATACAAATTCTGTATTAAAAGTATCATCTTCACAAGTAAGTGGTACATATGACCCACCTGAACCAGAACCTCAACCTGAACCGGAACCTGAACCTGAACCTGAACCTCAGCCAGAACCTGAACCTGAACCCGAACCCGAACCAAAAACGACGTATAATGCTCAATTGAAAATTTCCGATACTTCCAAAACAAACGAAGAAACTATGGAAAATTTAGAAGATTTAATTGGACAAGATATTCACGACAAACCTTCTTATTCCATGGATTTAGATGGTGAAATTGAAGAAAATGATATGGAAGACTATGCGAATGAGATTCTCTCTTCGCTTGATACAAACATTGATACCACAAATATGGTCGTCACAACAGATACGGTAAACGATATGCTGACGATGACATCGCCCAATGGTGATAAGGTTGTAGTATCAACCGAAAATGGAAAAACAAAAGTAGTTATCTATAGTGAGAATACGACAGAAAATGAAACATATGAGGCAGTTGAGAATGCTACACAAAATAAGGATACAACAATAGAAACATCCGCTCCTACAAAAGAAGAACCCAATGTAGAATTCGTAGATGTTACGGTACAGACATCTCAAGTAACAGTAGACACTCTTTTAGTAAGTGCCGAAGACACCGCAACAGCGATTGCTACAAATCTTGGTATTACAAATACGGCATCATACGTTACTACCGTTGACTCTACAACCGGTAAAGTAGTATTAACTGCGGATAAAAATGGAGAAACTGTGACTATTGAGATTGTAGAATCTAACGGGAAATATACTATAAAAGTGGCACCTTCTGTTTTGGCAGACCCCAATGATTTGTTTTACAATATTTCAAGTGCCGTAAATACAACATTAAATACGAATGAATATGATTCGAACGATATAGAAGTTATAGAACCAGGAACATACGTTGAATTAAATACAGAATTTGAAGATGAAACAGAAGCAACTAATGCTCAAAATAATCTAACCGATACAAATGATACAAATACAGGAATAGAAGTCAGCTCGTCTAGAGTAGAAGATACTTATACACCTGAAGAATCAGAACCCGAACCTACAACGAACGTGAATGTAGATATGAAAATAGCTGACGATAAAAACACTGTATCGAACGAAGAATTTTTGAGTAAAGTTTCGGATACGATGGGTATGACCGTTCAGGACAAACCATCGTATACAATTGATCTTGACACGAAGATAACAAGTACCGAGAGAGAGTCATTCACACAATCAGTTGCGGCAGAATTAAGTGGTATTATTGAATCAATAACAACAGAAACAGATCCAGATTATAGTTGGATATCCACAACAACAGTTACTACTATGAATGATTCTAATATTGATCCATCTTCTATCGAGATTCTTCCAGTAGCATACGCATATGTTAATTATAATAATTATAACGCTACAAATGCAGATGATAGAAAAGGAGTAAATATATCATGGAGTTCATGGAATAACAGCACAGAACGACATGAATTTACATTTGATATTCCGATGAGCGATGCTAATTATAATGTAGTCACAGATAGGAATTATGAAAGTACAAATGCGATACATATTTTTGGAAAATCTACAACAGGATTTACAGCACAATGGGAAAATGGTAACCCCGAGGTATGGGCGGCTACTTTTATGGTTTATGCATCAACACCTACGAAGATTATTGGTAAAGGTATAGGTTCCGCAGTAGGTTGTGCTTCGTCGCCTATTACTATAACAGTAGCGTCTGAACTCGTAAGTCCTGGTAACTCGAACTTTACATACACAACAAGTGATTCTGATGGAAATGGTGATTTATTTGGATGTATTAATGCTATCCGTGGTTCTACAATAACAATATTAGTAGTAGGTGAATATGCAGATCTTGTATCACATCCTATAAAAATAACAGAATATAACGATCAAGGTCAACACGGAACAAAACGAACGGATGTAGTAAGAACAGATACTGGTGGTCAAAATAATGA
>MDTC01142423.1_pt1 | contig 16488 bp, 7 predicted proteins | sample 811181 | NCBI WGS metagenome assembly MDTC01 (sample SAMN05326644, study PRJNA326480) | marine metagenome | isolation source: seawater | place: Pacific Ocean: North | collected 2011
AACTTTAGGAGGTTTCTTGAGAATGGTTGGCGCTGAAATGCCAATGACATCGGATCAAGTAATTTGGTCTGAACAAAATAGACTACACATCGGTTACGATAGTGTTAAGCAAACATCTAACACGAACAAGATAGATATAATACTACCTGGAGATGACACAACTTGTGCTATCAGAAAAGGTGCTACTATTAACGTATCAGGTACTTCTTCAAGTGTATTTAAAGTAGTAAAAGCAAGAGTTATAGGAGTTGTGTTAGCTACAAGTACTGCAGGTGTTGTTACAGCCACTGTTGAAGCTTTAGCTTATAACGCTGCTTCTTTAGGAGCTGAGTTCGCTACAAATGCTGAGCTGAAAGTATTTGTTTACGGTTCTGAGTTTGGAAAAGGAACAGAAGGAATGAAAGATGCTTTACAGCCTAAGTTCACTTCTTTTGCTAACAAACCAATAATCATCAAAGATCGTTACACTGTTAATGGTTCTGATGCTTCACAAATTGGATGGGTTGAAGTTGCTACTGAAGATGGTACAACTGGATACTTATGGTATTTGAAAGCTGAATCTGAAACAAGGTTAAGATACGATGATTATCTTGAAATGGCAATGGTTGAAGGTGAGCTTGCTGCTTCTGGTTCTGCTGCTGCTACTGCAGGATTTGAAGGTACTGAAGGTATGTTCGCTGCTATTGAAGAAAGAGGAAACATATATAAAGGTTTTGCTGCTTCAAGTGGTTTAGGTGATTTTGATGACATTCTACAAAACTTAGACAAGCAAGGCGCTATTGAAGAAAACATGTTATTCTTAAATAGACCTATGAATCTAAACTTTGACGATATGTTAGCTAGACTAAATGGTGGTAACGCTGGAGCAGGATCTGCATACGGTCTTTTTGACAATGATGCTGATATGGCTCTTAACTTAGGTTTCTCTGGTTTTAGAAGAGGTTCTTATGACTTCTACAAAACTGACTGGAAATATCTAAACGATCCTACAACAAGAGGATTAATGCAAGAGGATATAGAAGGTGTTTTAGTTCCTGCTGGAACTTCAACAGTGTACGATCAAATGTTAGGTGCTAACATTAGACGTCCTTTCTTACATGTAAGATATAGAGCTTCAGAAACTGAAGACAGAAGATACAAGTCATGGATCACTGGTTCTGTTGGTGGTGCATATACATCTGATGTTGATGCTATGGAGGTACATTTCTTATCTGAGAGATGTCTTTGCGTTCAAGCTGCAAATAACTTCTTACTATTCAAAAAGTAAGATAACATAATTGCTAGGGTGCTTCGGCACTCTAGCTTTTTAATTTTATATTATATTATATTATGGAAAAAGAAGATAAATGGGAGTATAGAGATAGACTTTACACTCTAAAAGGTAATAAAAGACCTTTAACGTTTACACTAGGTTGTAAACACACTGCTAGTCACCCATGTTTATACTGGGATGAAGAAAAGAAAAAGCAGAGAGAAATTAGATACGCCACTAATCAAACATCCTGTTTTGCTGATGAGCAACAAGGTTCAGCAACGTTAGGACATGTGGTTTTTGAAGATGGCGTTTTAGCTGTTCCTAAAGAAAAATCAAACTTACAAAAGTTATTGTCTCTTTATCATCCGGACTTAAATAAGTACTATGAAGAAGAGAATAAGAAACAAGAAGCTGAAAACCACTTAGGTTGGTTAGAAGCTGAACTTGAAGCTATGAATTTAGCTAGATCTTTAGACATAGATAAAGTTGAAGCTATAATGAGAGTTGAAATTGGTTCTGAAGTTAATGATTTAAGTTCTCAAGAACTCAAAAGAGATTCTATGTTGTTCGCTAAAAGGAATCCATTTTTGTTCCTAGAACTAGCTAATGATGAAAATGTTGAACTTAGAAACATAGCTATCGTAGCTACTGAAAGAGGAGTTATAAAACTTTTACAAGATAATAGGACTTTTTCATGGGGTAGTAATGGTAAAAAATTAATGACTGTTCCGTTTGAGGAAAACCCATATTCAGCAATGGCTGCTTGGTTTAAAACAGATGACGGTATGGAGGTTTACAATTCAATACTTAAAAAGCTAAAATAACAAGTGATTATAAAAAGGGTGGCTTTCCGCCACCTTTTTTTTTAAATAAACAAATATGATCGACGTAAATCAAGTATATCAAACTGTCTTGTTAATACTTAACAAAGAACAAAGAGGTTACATGACTCCAGAAGAGTTTAATAAAACAGCTACACAAGTTCAAAGAAGAATATTTGAAAGATATTTTGACGACCTAAACCAACAAGTTAGAGTTCCTCAAAGTAATTTTGACTATGCTGATAGAGTTGATAATATAGATGAGAAAATAGCAGAGTTTAAAACAGAAAATGTTGTTCAGCTTACTACAGCTACAGATCCTCCAATGTACAATTTTTACGAGTTGCCAGATGATTTATATAGATTAAACACGGTGACTTTTGATGCTAACACTTTGCCTCCCGCACCAACAGGACCTCCTGGTCCACCAATTCCTAGATCTTTTGCACAGCCATCTTATGCTGTAGAGTTAGAAAGATTAGGAAGAAATGAATTTTACAATATAAATAATTCCCCTTTAACTAAACCTGACTTTGGCTGTCCTGTTTATTTATATGAAGATAATAAATTAATAGTATTTCCGCAAGAGATAACAAACAAGTTGAGAGTTACTTACGTTAAAAAACCTAGTGACATTAACTGGGCTTTTCAAACTATTGGCTCTGGAGCTTATGTCTATGACCAGCCTTCGTCTACTCAGTTTGAACTTCATAACTCTGAGCAAGTTGAGGTTGTAATAAACATATTACTCTATGCTGGAGTAGTTGTTAGAGATCCTAGCGTTGTACAGGTAGCTAACCAAGAAATACAACAAGAAGAAGTTAACGAAAAACAATAAGAAATGGCTGGATTAATAAACGAAACTAACGCTCAATATTACGCTGGTCAACAACCAGCTGGATTTTTAGTCGCCCCTACTCAAGGCGATAATGTATATATAGAAGGAGGTGTATGGTCTTTTGATACTAAAGCTAAAAGTGCTTATTCACTACCACTTATACCTCAATTAGTACCTTCAGGAACAGCAAATAATTTTACTCAAACTGATTCTGTCTCTAACTTTGAATTATACTACCAGCAAGGTGGTGTTGGTAATTACCTTTTATATCCAGAAGAGCTTATTAGGGTAACAAATGAGTTTACCAATGAGATAGAGATAATGCCAAAAGACTCTACAGTAGTTCTAGAAGGCAATTTTTATATACAACTAAAAAGTTTTGCTATTAGCAACAATTATGGCGGTTACTCTTATATAACAATTAAGGATATAGTTAATAACTTTCTAGTTGGTTATGTTGGTGAAGGTAAATTAATTTCTAAAGTTAAAAAACAAGATGTAGTTTTTCACGCTAAAAGAGGTTTACAAGAGTTTAGCTACGACACTTTAAAAAGTATAAATCAACAAGAGCTAACTGTTCCCCCTAGCTTATCTTTACCTATACCTCAAGATTATGTAAACTATGTTAAATGTTCTTGGGTAGACGATGTAGGAGCTAAACACATTATATATCCAACGGCTATAACTAGTAACCCAACTGATTTACCATTACAAGACTCTGATGGTATACCTGTTCAAGATGTTTTCTCCAACAATCAACAATCTCCAAACTCAATAACGGAAGATAGGTGGGCTTCTATAAACTCAACAAATAATCTATCTTCAAGTGATTTTAGGCAAACTAGAGGTGGTCAGCTTTTTGGAAGAAAATATGGTTTAGAACCTAGCGAAGCTCAAATAAACGGTTGGTGGACTATAAATGAAAGATTAGGCAAGTTTAGTTTTTCTAGTGATTTAGTTGGTAAGTTAATTATAATAGAATACATATCTGATGGTTTAGCGTACGGAGAAGATATGAAAATACCTAAAATGGCGGAACAAGCTATGTACATGCATATAGCTCACGCTATACTTTCAACAAGAGCTAATGTTCCAGAATATTTAGTTTCTAGGTATAAAAAAGAAAGATCTGTTGCCCTTAGAAACACTAAGATAAGATTAAGTAATATTAAGATAGAAGAAATATCAAGAGTGTTTAGAAACAAATCTAAATGGATTAAAAGTTAATTATGGCTCAAGTTAAAAATACTTTCATGGCATCTAAAATGAATAGAGATGTCGACGCGAGAATACTTACGAATAATGAATATAGAGACGCTATAAACATAGCTGTTAGTAGATCAGAGGGAGACGACGTAGGTGCTTTAGAGAATATAAAAGGTAATGAGATTTTTGCATCACTAGACAACGTTAACAATAACTTAAACTACGGTTGGGAATGTATAGGTTATTGCCCTAATGAAGCTGGGGACACTGTATATTTATTTTTAACTAATTTTTTAGATAGCTCGGATTATACTACAGATGCATCTACAACAACAAGATATTCTAGAGTACCTGAAGAGTCTAGTAAATTCAATCAAAGTTGTCAGATAATAGAGGTTAATCTAAAAGACTCATTAACAACTATTATTTGCCAAGGTGATTTCTTAAATTTTTCTAAAAACAATATGGTAGAGTCTGTATTGATAGAAGATCAATTGTTTTGGACTGACAATAGAAATCAACCTAGAAAGTTAAATGTAAGAAAAGCAAAAGATAATTCTATAAGTTATACTAATGAAGACCAAATCTCATTAGCTAAGTACTACCCATTTCAATCTTTAATGCTTCACGATGATGCTGCTTCGCCTACAACCACGATGAAGAATAGAACTAACAGCTTATTACCATACAGTATTGGGCTGATATGTGACAACAATATCCCTAATAGCTTTTCTCCTACAACTGCTTATCAAGGTTTTGAACTAACCTTGCTTTCTGAAAATCCTACAGCTATAATAGCTCCAAATATTTTAGAGGCACCTATTGACTACTTCACGTCAGGAACTACAATAACAGCTACTAAAGTTACTGTTGAAGATATATCAGTTCCTTATAGTAACTCCATGGAAGTTGTTTCATATATCCCCAATGCAAATGATGTCACCGTTGGAATTGCTTGTCCTAATTCTGATGAATATCAATTGATTGTTGATTACATGAATGGCTCTGGCGGGACTGATAAAATAGCTAAGTTTTATTTTCACTTTCCAAACCCAGATTATGATGCTAACTGGCCTGGAGACGAGGATTATCTAAAAGAGAGGTTTGTTAGATTTAGTTATAGGTTTAAATTCATAGACGATGAATATTCATTAACAGCTCCTTTCACTCAAGCTTGTTTTATACCTGAACAGTTTGGTCATTTGTTAGATTATGATGATGCAAAAATAAAAAATTCTCAACACGTGTCTTTCATGAAAAACCTAGTTCAATACATAGGTTTAAGGTTGAAACTACCTACTACAGGGCAAAAACTTTATGACGACTTTCATATAAAAGAAATTGACATAATAATGAAAGAAGATAAGTCTATAAACATGAAAGTTTTAGATACTATACCTGCATCAACTTTCGAAAGTGAGGGAACAGATATATTGACATATGAATACAACTCTAAAAAACCTATAGAAACTCTTCCAGAATCTGAAAACGTGAGAGTATATGACAAAGTTCCAATTAGAGCTAAGTCTATAGCTTCGGTTGGTAATAGAGTAGTATTTGGAAATTATGTTGACAGAGCTGACTTTAAGCAAAAAATTAAATACAAGGCTGGATCAGGTAGAAAAAGAAGATTTGACACTAATCAGCAATACAACTCAATCTCTGAAAGAGAATATCCACTTCATTCTTTGAAACAGAATAGAACATATCAAGTTGGTTTTGTTTTAGCTGATAGGTATGGTAGACAATCCGATGTAATACTTTCGGATTATGATGTTGAGGGAGTAGACGGTTTTGGAGGCTCAACAACTTTTAATAAATATACATCACCTTTAAATTTAAACCCTGGAACATGGTTTGGTGATTCTTTAAAGGTAAGGTTGGAAGAAGAAATAGAAACGTTTGAGTCTAGGTATGATTCAGTATTTAACCCTTGTGGTTGGTTTTCTTTTAAAATAGTGGTTAAACAACAAGAGCAAGAATATTACAATATTTATTTAGCTGGTATAAACTCTCTTACTCCAAAAACAACAGTGGTTTATACAGCAGGTACAAAAGAAACTGTTACTAGATATATATATCAAGCTAGTGAAAATAAATCTCAAATAGAGCTATCAGGAGATAATATAAACAAACTACCAAGATCTTTAGTTAATGTCGGCCCACTAGACAAAAAGTTTGCAGGTAGCTCGGTTGGTGTTTATCCTAGGGTTAATCCAAAGTCTTATAAGTTAAATATTCAAGCCTTTCCTGGGGAAGAGCAACCATTCAATGCTGATGTCGTTAGTACTATAGCAGCTTTTAATGATTACAACTTAGATACAAGTGAGGTTTGGGATTTTTATAATGATGGCTTTCCACTTAGAGATACTAGCTCTATGCCTGTTGCTAGTATAACTTCTACAAATAACTTTAGAATGGGTCCTGAAGGAAATGAATCTCCAACCGATGATACTCAAGCTATTAATGGCTACATGAATGCGAGATTTCAAACATTAGGTGTTTATGAAACAACACCTGTTGAGAGTGAAATAGAGATATTCTGGGAAGCTACTAGCGCTGGAGAGATAATAAACTTTATTAATTCAGAGGTTGTCGCAGATGCTGGATCAGGTATTGGACCTGGTGGACCTATTACTCCCCCTACTGTTAGTGGTGTTTATGGTTTGGCTGATACTAATGGTAATAATTCATTCTATGGTGGGCAAATTTCTCTAGACTGGAGCGAGGGGACACCTAGTGGCACTGTTGTTGGTAACTTTGCTTTTGTTGATTCAAACGGAGCGGTTAAAACAAACCCACAAGAAATTTTAGTTACAAACGCTATATCTATAATAAACCAAGATGGTCAGAATCTTTATCCTTGGTTTGGCTCAGGTCAACCACTTCTTGAAGCTGTTTATCAAAACAATGGTTATTGGAGTATAGTGCTTAATGATCCTCCATCAACAGATCCTAACAACGGTGAGCCTGCAGGACAAAAGAGTAGATTTAATGTTAGCGTTCCGCCTGGTTCTACACCAGCTAGTCCTTCTACTTATGACATAGTTTTATCCTTTATGTCAGATACAAACGTATTATCAACTATTAACATTAGAACAAATTGGAAGTTTGGAAATCAAAAACCATATATGAGTGGTTTAAATTCACCTATTAGCGATATGTTTATGGGTGCAGCTTCAGGAGATCCTTTACCTTGGAGATGGTTTGGTGGAGCAAGTAGTACCGTTAGTAGCTCATCTTGGCAACAGTTTTACGCTCTACAATTAAGTCAGTATATTTATTATGCAAGTGGTGGATACAACGAAATAATTGGGACAAACCTCATGAACACATTTGAACCACCTCAAGGTCAGTATGGTACACAGAGTATTACTGCTCCATATAGATTTTTAGAAGATTGGATTTATGCAAAGACTGGATCATATAACGACTTTTTTCAAATACCTATTAACCCAATTGCTGGAAATTTATTGTTGACTGCAAACTCTTATAAAAGATTTCCGGTTATAGCTAGAATAGATTTAAAAGGTCAAGACCAAGTTGTATTAGAAGGTACGGATTTACTTTCTGACCCACAAGCCAGTGGTGACGTATTAAATGTTATAGGTGCTGGATCCAGAAGATTTGTTAGAGGCTTATGGGTGGAGCACCCTTCTTTAAACGGTTTATGGGGACAAATAGTAAGTAGTGTTGGTGGTAACGTTGAAAACTCTAATCAGATATCGTTAAGACAAACACCAGACTCAAATACTATTTCTCAAAATGCTTTAAACTTGTTCTTTTATGATGACGCTATATATGTAACAATAGATATGTGGGTAACAGCAATGCTTCAAAATGTTTCTACAACTGTAGCTGGAAACAATCAAGGTGCTATAAACGCTAATGGTGTAGCGGGTATGTATACTTGGTCTTTTGAAATATACGATGCTGCGCCTAGCAACGTCGTTTCAAGTGAAAGTGAAGTTGAGGGTTACACTTTCTTAACACAGTTTATTTAAGCTTAAATTTTAAAACATGGGAGTAGCTATATTAGAAGTTAAATATTTCAACACTTTTGTTGTTAAGAAAATAGGTATAAGGGGTCTTAAAAAATACACTTTAAGACCAGAACCTAACTATGATCCTACCGCTCCTTTTCCTATAGTGGACAGTGCTGCTCCAGTTGGTAATTGGTTTGGCTTTCCATGGGATCCAGTGGGTTACCCAGAGTTTCCAGATTTTTATACGCTACAAGGTTTAGGAACTTGGTGGCTAGCAATAAATAATGGTTGGCAAATAGAGGAGTCTAGAATAAAAGGTGGATACAATAATGATATGGTTGGCATGGGTGTTAAAGCCCACTTAGTTGACAAAGATGCTAAATCTCTTAAAAGAAAGTCATCTTTAATATACTCTGGCACGTTAAATAATAGAACAGGTGTAAACATGACTAACGTCTTTAACGTTGGCGAAGATATCACTAGAACGGTAACTCCTGAATATGGGCATATACAAACTATATTTGCTGACGATGGCAACTTACTTATACTTCAAGAAAACAAAGTAAGCCAGGCTCTAATAGATAAAGATGCTGTATACACAGCCGAAGGTGGTCAAATGACTACAGCTGGAAATGTAGTTATAGGACCTATTAATGCTTATGGTGGTAATTATGGTGTAAGCAGTAATCCAGAAAGTTTCACGTCTTATGGTTATAGAAAATACTTTTCAGATAAAAGCAGAGGAGCTATAATGAGGTTGTCTAAAGACGGTATGACAGAGGTTTCAGAATATGGAATGTTTGATTACTTTAGAGATGAGCTAGGTAAAGTTAATTACGAAGAAAAAAGATACGACATTCAATGGATAGGAAACTTATCTTATTTCGACGCTAATAACGTTGCTGTTGGTGTTGGTGGTGTCGCTAAGTACGTTGTTATAGAAAAAGATCCTCAAGATTTATTTGCTCACTTAGAGTCTGGTATGGGGGTAGTGAATAGCACTGGTTTTCAATCAGGTGTTTATGTTACTCAAATAAATGAATATAGCCAAACAGAGTTTAAGGTTACTTTTAATTCTAATGGTTTAACAGTCTCAAGCAGTAACGATTTTAATAGTATAATATTTCAAACATCTAAAAAAGATAGAGTAGTAGGAGGTTGGGATACTAATAACAAATGCTACACAGTATCTCTTCAATGCTGGGGTATTGAAACAGAGATGATTGACTCGCAATCTCTTTCCCAAGCTCAAGCAGTTAAAATTAGTTATCAAACTTTAAACTACGATGAAAAAGTTAGAGGCTGGGTTAGTAGGTTTTCTTTCTACCCAGATCAAATGTTTAGTATAAAAAATAAATTCTACTCAACAAGAACTATTAATCCAATAGGTAATGGCTCTGTGATGGATAAAGCTTTATTTTCTCACTACTCTACCACTTCTAATAGAGGGGAATTTTATAGAGAAACAAGTGATAGTACTATTACAACCATTTTAAATGCAAACCCTAGTATTGTTAAAAACTTTAAAACAATAAACTACGAAGGTTCTAACGGTTGGGAAATGACTAGCATGTATTCTAGTTCTACAGGATCTGATAATACTTCATTATCTTACGATCCTAATAATCCAGCTACAATAAACGAAGTTGATAGCGCTATTCCAGTTAAGAGTTTTTATGAAGGTGCTTTTACAGTGGAGGAACAACCAGCTCCAAACCCACCTATAATTACTGAGTTTCCAACAGTACTACCTCCTAACATACCTATAGTAAGAGGTGGATTTGACAGAAAAGAAAACAAATATGTTTCCAACTTAAAAAACTCATCTTCACCAAGACCTGGAGAGGTTGTTTTCGGAAGGTCTACATCGGGTGTAAAAGGTTATTACTCTACGGTTACTTTAAAAACAGATTCAACTACAAATTATGGAGGTCCTAAAGAATTATTTTCAATAGGCTCTGAGTTTGTAGTTTCTTCAACTTAAAAAAAAATAATATGGCAGGACTTAATTTTAATGGTTTAAACTTTGCTGGAAAGCTAGTACAGGGATCAGCTGGTTTGGTTGGCAACATAGTAGCCAACAAGAAAATGAAAAAACAGATAGAAAAGCAAGAGGCTTTAAAGGAAGATGCTCAGCTAGAGTTGGATTACTTAAAGGATAATAGACAAAACATTGTGGATCCTTATAGTGGTGTTAAAGAAATGCAAATGGACAATCCATATGCTAATTTAGCTGTAGCTACTGAAGCTGCTGTCTTTGCAGCTGAAGAAGCTGACATAGCCTTGGCTAATACTTTAGATACTTTAAGGTCTACAGGAGCTTCTGCTGGTGGTGCTACTGCTTTAGCTAACGCAGCTTTAAGAAGTAAAAGAGGTATATCAGCAAGTATAGAACAACAAGAAGCTGCAAACCAAAAGCTAGCAGCATCTGGTGAAATGCAAGCACAACAACTAACACAAGTTGAAAAAGCTAGGGTTCAAGAAGCTAAAGCTCAAGGAAAAGCATTTATGTTTAACGCTCAAGAAGCTAGAGAAGCGGCTGATATTTCAAGAGCAGCTTCAGAAGTTGATTACTATAGAAACCTTGAAAACTATTACGCTAGAGAGCAAATAACTCAAGGGGCTAAAACAGCTGAATCTTTTACTAATTTCTTAGGTAGTTCTATGCAAGGTTATTCTAGCTTTGCTACAGGAAGATCTTAATTAAACAAAATAAAAATGGGAGTAACACCAACATCAGCGTATACATCAGGAAGTTATGGCAAGCCAATAGCGCAGCCAACACTTAGAAGATCTAAAGATTATCAATCTGGCAATTACAATACTGTAATGGATCAGTATATAAAGGAAAATGAAACTGCGGCAACTAAGAAAAAAAATGAATTAACTACTCTTGGTAAGCTAAATCAAAAAACAGCTGAAGACGTTTTTAAAAAGGTTGGTAACACAACCAACCCAAGCTTGCATTTTCAAGCTCAAAAAGATAAATTATTTGCCGGGATTGTAGATCAATTAGTAGGTTTACAAAACGGAATGAATAAATTACCTGGTCAAGAAGGTTATATAGACCCGGTAGTAGGTACACAGTATGTTCAAAAAATTAATGATATAGTAGATAATTATCCTGAGCAAATAACAAATGCTATAGCAGAAGCTCAGCTTTTAAATGAATACTTGAACAACCCACAAGGTGAGCAAAATTCTATTAGTGCTACATTAAGCGATGAAAGGTTAGCTCAAGCTAAACTTCTTGTAGCTTGGACAAATGGAAGTGATAAAGTAGATTTTGTAGAATCAAATGGACAGTTATCTTTTATTGGATCTGGAGACGATTTTAATTTTACAAATGAAAATGGTAAAAGTAAAAAAGCTACCTTCAATCTTACAGAGTATATGAACGCTAAGGATTTAGGTAGAGATTTCTTTCCTTTAGTACCAGAGTATGAAGAAGGTCTTAAGTTAGCAGCTTCAGGAAAACTAGGTGGTTTAGATGGTCAAAACTACAACACGGATTACTACTCTTACGACTTGAAGACAGACAGAAGTGGACAGAGTGAGGTAGCTTTTAACACTCTTAAAGTTAACGAAGAAAACTTATTAAAGTTACAAGAAAGCTTAGCTAAAGATGATCCTATAATATCTAAAATGGCTAATGACTTGTACAATGCTAAAATATATTGGACGGATGTGCTTGGTAATGATACTGAATACAACCCTGACACTGATAAAGAAGCGTTAAAAATGGGTTTAGCTGCTAAGTCTATTGAGTTAGCTAGAAAAGCAAATGCTACTACTAATGTTCAGACTATGGTTGGTGATTTTAAAATAAACAAAAGAACAAACTTAGGTGGAAACTCTAACTCATCAAAGAGTGGTCGTAACAATGGAGGTAACAATGGCAATGGCAATGGCAATGATAACGACGTACTTATTATGTCTGTAGATGATGTAGATAAAAATGTTAAATCTATATTTGAAACAGCTAACCAAACCAACTACACTGGACAAGGTGAGGTACAACAAGAGATAGATAATATAATAGCCAATGATAGAGTGTTATCTAGCGTTTCTAACTTAACAATATCTAAAGGAGAAAATGGTCATACTATAGCTACTGCAGGAGGAGAAGTTAAAGAAAGGTTTAATGAAGCTGGAGAAGTTGAAACGTATACAGAAAATGGAAAACAATTTGACTTAAACACTGCGGGTGGTTATACTAACTTCTTACAATATCTTTACAATAAAGAAAATCCTAATCCTAACAAAGAGCAGAAAGCAGCTATAAAACTGCATTTAGAGGAGGAAGAAAGGAAATTTAAACTACAGGATAATAAAAAACAAAGTGCTGAAAAAAATAAAAACGAAGCTCTAGCTTTGGTTGATTCAGATAGGTATGGCGCAGATGCTTTGTATCAAAATCCATCTAAATTCTACGAGCAAGGTTCACCACAAGGCAATATCCCTGTATCAATGGACCTAATAGGTGAAGTTAGTTTTAGATCACATGGTGTAAAAAGTAAATTGTTAACTCCTGATGGTAGAGGAATCGCTAATAACCAACAGGACGGTAGACATAGAGCTGAGCTAGCTTCTGGCATGAAATCCTGGTTTGGGCATATTCAAGAGAGTGATGTCCACGGACATAAAGAGAACATGGAAGGATATTACTTACCAGCTAACATTCTGTTAAATGAGGAAACTAAAGTAAAATTCATTGGGTACAAAAATAGCAATAGACATAGCACAGACTACGCTGCAGGCTTTATAGGTTCTGGTATTAGAGATGGTAAAAATGGATTATATAGAGAAAATAAAGGTTTATATGATTTTACATTGCCTAAAACATATAACAATATAGCTCAAGATATGGTTAACGCGCTTATGCAATGGGATAAGTGGCACTCTGGAAGAGGTGATGGTCCAATGAATATACTAAGAACCACTGACCAGCAAGAAATTGATGGTAGACTATTACTACCTATAGATTTAGCTATGGATTTTGGTATGACAAAAGATGAATATATGGGGGCTTACAAAAGCGCAGAAACATCTAAGTTAACCGTTGAAGACGTAGTAAAAATGATAAATGAATTCATGCAGGCTGTTGCTGGAGACACAGGTGGAGAGCTCCTACTTTTAGGTCATTAAATAATATAATAATATGTTTGAAATAGATGGTGTTGAATATACAGAAGATGATGTTAGACAATTAGCATCAGCTGCTAATTTAAGCTTTGAAGATTACCTCGTTGATTCTGGAGCGATGAAGTTAGGCTACGCGCCTGTATCTAAAATAAGAGAGGCTCAAGATAAACAAAAAGCTACTATTAACAAATATAAGGAAGAGCAAGAAAAATCAATGAACTTAAAGAGTGCGGAAGAAATAAAAAATGTTTCTGAAAACTTTAACTTAGATGATTATACTTCTATAGACTACATGTCTAACTATACTCCAAAAGAAAGTGAACCAAGCACTCGTTTCAAGCCACTTTTCATGAAAAATGATGAATGGTCTGGAACTCCGCAAGGGCAAAGTTATATTCTTTCAAATTGGATGAATGGCTATAGCCCTTTATATGATGAAAACGCTGCTTACGAAGGCGAACAAGGTTCTCCTGGTAGTTTAGATTTTATCAAGCTTGAAAACACAAATCCAGGTTATAGTTATGGGCCGTTTGGCGATATGGCTAACTACGCTCTTAAAGGAACTAAAGCCACTGGAAAGGGGATAGCTGGTGCTATTGAAGAAAATTACGAGCAAAGAATAAACTACAACACGGATTTAGAAAATGATCTATTTGCTAATGAACAAACTAGATCTATAATAGATTACGGTGTAAGGTTGGGTGGCGCAAATGAAAACTTAAAAGCTTTAAACGTTAAAGTAGGGCAACTACTTTATGAAAACGGTTATAACAAGGATCTACTTATAAATGAAGAGGGCAAGTATGATATTCCAAGCTGGATAATAGATAGAGCTAAGACTGATATAGTTTTAAACAACGTAATGCAAGCGGAAACGTATACTAGTGGTAACGTTAAAGCTATAAGCATCATGAATAGAGAGGTTCAAGGACTTTCTGATGATTTGTTTTTAATGAAAATTAAAGGTGAAGATGTAAACGGTAAAAGGTATTTAGATACTCAAGCTAAACTAAAGTCAAAGCTAAATAGCATAGAAGAACTTAGGAGTACTGAGTTAGCAGGCATAGACGAACTAGGTATACCCAACGAGTGGTACGATCCTATAAAAAAAGTAAAAGTAAAGAAAAGCGAAGCTTCATCAGATGAGATTGCTGAGCAAGCTGATATAAGTAACAAAGCCAACGTTGTTTGGGGAGACAATACTATAGAGCAAATGTTTGACGCGGAAAACGCTCTAATAAATGAAGTCTCTTACTTAGGCGGTTTAATAGGAGGTAACACTAAAAAGAATCAAATAAGTTATAATGGTGAAAATAATGCTTTTTATAATCAACACTTAGCCAACGAGAGTGGTCAAGGATTAGTTCCAGGACTATACATGCTAGGTGCTTATAATAATAAAGACGAAAACACTATGGTTGTTAAGGCTTTTAATGAAAAGCTTGATGAATTGTTAATAGTCCAAAGAGCTATAGCATTAAATTATAGGCCTGATTTGTTAACTAAGGAAACCAACTTTTTTGACTATGCTCAGCAAGAATTAAGTGATGTTCTTTCAAACGTTTCTAAGTATTCTCCTGATGGTGGAGATTTATCTAGAACTATGAAGTTTGCGTTAGATGACGAGGATTTAGAAAAAGATAAAGAAGCTATTGATTTTGCAAGATTTACAAAAAATAAATTAGGTTATACTAACTATGAAAGTGTAAAAAAGAAATTTAGTGGAGGGCCAAACGAAACCGCTATACCTGGGATGATAATTGATGGTATTACTATAGCAGGTGAGTTTTATTTAACCAGAAAAGCTATGGGAGCATATAAGGTTCCAGGAGGTATAAAGCCTGGACCCGCTATGAAGGGTGGCATTAAAGGTGGTGGCTATCAATCATACTCTAAACCCTTTAAAGACATCGCGTCAGGAATACAAGGTGCTAATACTTATGCTGGTAGAGGTAACAAGATAGTTACTCCAATAGTTAATTTAGCTTCTAATATAATTGAAGAAGCTATAGTTATTGAAGCTAACAACATGTGGACTGGTGAAATACTAGATCAAGAACCTATGAATTCTACTTTCGCTATAGGCGCAGGTGCTGGTAGTTCTATATATAAAGGTTTAACCTTGTCTGCTATAAAAAATAGTGGTACGTACAGGCAACTTTTAAACCACATGAATACTAAGTCTCAGACTTTTACCAACATATGGAATGGTCTTCAAAAACCTACTCTTGGAACTGGTGTAATGATAGCTGGTGAGCTGAGTGAAAAGACTTTGCATAAGTGGGGAGAGAAAAAACAAGATGGAACAGAAATGGGGCTCGTTGAAGCTTTTACAGAGTCTTGGGATGAGTCTACTGAAACTAATCACTTGTTGCAGACTTGGATAATGGTTAAAGCTATAGGTCTTGCTAACCCAATTAAAGGTACTAGAGATGTTATAAAAGCTGTTAAAAATGATTTAGCAACTAGAAAAGGTTTTGTCGGTGAAAACATGAGAAAGTCCGCTAGTAACTGGGGACTGTCAAATAAAGTTACAAATAAAAAAACTATAAGCTTAGAAAACGGGGAAACTTACGACATTAGTGAGTTAACTATGGAGGACATAAAATCTGAATACGAAAGAAGATGGAAAGAGCTAGGAATAGAAGGTAAAAAAAGAAACGAACTTACTAGTGAAGAAATAGCTAAAGAAAATAAATTAAAAGAAGATTTTAATAATCTGAAAGACGGCCTCATGTACGAGCAATTTGAGGCTCAAGTAAAAGCGGAACAAGGAGAAGGTGGTTCTCAAGCCATAGCTGATATATACGGTGCTGGTAGATTAATGATGAGTGGTGTTGAAGTACCTAACGAATTAATGTTAAAAGTTGGTTCATTAGCAAAAGCTAGTGATATTACAGCTTTAATAATGGATCCAAGAGGTCCTTATGCTGGTAACAATAGACTTAGAACAAGTATTAAAGATCACATACAAGGAATAAGAGATGTGGTTCAACTAACTAGAGAAATGGGGATAGCGGATGGAAGCAAAGAACAATCTGCTATTTTTCAAAAATATAGAGATCTTTCTAAAATCAATAACGATATACTTAATCTTGAAAAAGCTGACGAATTAAAAGAGTCCGATAAAGAAGTTCTTGTAAAGCTAAAAGAAAAAGCAAAGTTATTAAAGGAAGAGATATTTGAAGACAGTAAGCTAGCTGCTGCTGAAAAAAGAGGTAAAAGAAAAGGTACTAT
>MDTC01077907.1_pt1 | contig 16486 bp, 10 predicted proteins | sample 811181 | NCBI WGS metagenome assembly MDTC01 (sample SAMN05326644, study PRJNA326480) | marine metagenome | isolation source: seawater | place: Pacific Ocean: North | collected 2011
ATGTTGATCGCGCCTATGTAATGCAAGGCATAGTTGGCGAGTAGACCAAGTGGTTTGTTTCTTCGGGTTCGCACTTCGACGATGCACACTTCGGGATCGGTTGGTCCGGCGGGCTTTACGATATGATTTCGGTTCGGGTTCATCTTCACCTTGTCCAGTTCTCCGAAGGGGTTGAGGGGCATGGTGCCATCCTGTAGGTACCAGCGACGGTTGAACACTTCGTCAGGCACATTTCCGGATCCGAATCCTACTTTGGCGGGCTGAAGTGAATTGACTGCCTTTTCAATGGCTTCCACCATACCGTTGGCCAACCTTTTACCAAAGGCGACTTGCGGAACCGAGCCCGACTCACTTGAGGAAGGAGCCGAGTGGGTGTGGGTGGCGGCTATGAGCATTTGATCCGTTCGCCAACCGGTGGTCTGTGCTGCCCTTTTTTTCACTGGATCAAGAGTTTCCCGCGAAATGCCGATCACGTCCACTATCACTATGACCGCCCGTCCTGTACCGTTCTCGAAGGCGATGGCCCTGACGTGAAGTGGGTCGTGCGAAGTTTTTGCGGGTTTGGGAAAAAAGGAACCGCGCAGGACCAGCGGCCACTCCTGAGGCGTAACGTCCACAACGGCTGTGCCTGCGAGCAAGCCGTTGTCCTCGGCTAAGGTGGCGGGAACAAGAACCAACGCTAGGATTAGGAAACTCGCTGAATGGGTTTTCCGCTTCATGACTTCTTAAGCCGGCCAGCTACTCGGCCTCGATGACTTCGATGGGAGCGAAGGCCGAGCTGGTGCCCTTTACGTAAGGCCCGAAGTAGCGAATCTGCTTGATGTCTTCCGGTAGGGGAAAGGTGAGGGCGCGGTCATTGATTGTGGCGGTGACGGAGCGTTTGGCAAGATCGACAGCCAAGGTGAGAGCGAAGCTAGAATCCTTTGCCGCCCGCATGGTGCTTTTGGCCCCCCCGGATACATTGTCCCAAGAACCGGGGAAGAGGACGTGGACGTTCATCCCGATGGCCGTGCCGGCTTTGAGGAGGGCGTCGTTTTCAGGAGTTTCCCCGAAGGCGATGGCGGCGTTCTTGGTGGAGTCGGAGGCGAGTGACTTGTAGGAGGTCTTGAGGACTAGCTTGCGGGTGGCGGGCTTAGGGAGTTCGCGGAGGGCGATGGTTTCGCCGGGGCCGGTGAGGGCGTGGGAATGGGCAGGGTCATTATGCTTGGATGCGGTGCCGCCCTTGACCATGGCGTAGGAGCCGCCGGTTTCATCCTTTCCCTCGGGGAGGAGGCCGGACTTCTTCGGCTTCTTTGTTTTGCGGCGGGGTTGCTCGTTTTTCCACCATTCGCTGGGGCCTTCCTTCTCCACTTGGGCGTGGACTTTGAGCAGTTTTTCCTTCAGTTCGGCTAGCTTTTGGGGGTTGGAGGAGGCGAGGTCGTTCTTTTCCTTCCAGTCCTTCTCGATGTGATAGAGTTGGAACTTGTCGAGGGCGGCGCTGCCGAGGATCTTCCATTCGCCGTCGCGCAAGGCGACGTGAATTTCGGTCCGAGCCAAGTGGTTGCGCCAATAAAGAGGCACAGGTCGCGTAAGTTCTTTTTTCGTGAAGACGGGACGGATATCGACCCCATCGATGATACGATCGACGGGTAACGGAATGTCCGCGATGGCCAGTATGGTGGAGAACACATCAGACCCGATGATTGGGGTGCGGCTGGTGGTGCCGGGTGGCACTTGGTCAGGCCAACGTATGATGCCCGGCACGCGGATGCCTCCCTCGTGGGAAGAACGCTTTCGTTCGCGAAGACCGCCTGTGGAACCGCGGGTGCGTCCTTTCAGGCCGTTCCCCTCGGGACCGTTGTCGGAAGTGAAGATGACGAAGGTGTTTTCGGTTTCACCTAGCTCGTCCAAGGCCTTCATCAGGTTGCCGAATGCGTGGTCGATTTGCGTGACGTTGCCGTGGTGCTGGCGAATGCCCTCGTCTTCGAACTCCTTGTACAATTCCATAAATTTGGGATCGGACTCGATCGGAAGGTGCGGTTCGTGGGTCCAAACATTAAGAAAGAACGGTTTCTTCGGGTCGCGCTTCTCTTTCAGCCAGCGGACGCCTTCCTGAACCACCAGCGGGGCGGAAAAGCCTATCATCTCGCCCACCTCTTTCCGGTTGCGGACGAAGTTTTTCGGGTTGCGGTGGTTGGGTGCCGCGTTGTTTTGGGTGGCCATCCAGTGGTCGAATCCGTGGTCGTCGGGTTGGGGTTGGTCCTTGCTGTTGAATTTGCCGTTGAGGTGCCATTTACCGACGTGGCAGGTCTCGTAGCCCTTGGCCTTGAGGAGTTCGGCGGAAGTTATCTCACTGGTTCGTAAATGGACTTGGTGCCCGCCGGGTATCCACCGCCAGACGCCGTTTCGGTAAGGCGTCCTGCCGGTCAGGATGGAGGAACGGGAGGGAGAACATACTCCGCAGGCGGAATAGCTCTGGGTAAAGCGCATCCCCTGCTTGGCGAACTTGTCTAGGTTGGGGGTCTGGATTACCGAGTGACCGTAACAGGCGAGGTCTCCCCAACCCAGATCATCGGTCAGGAAGACGACGAAGTTGGTCGGCTTATCCTTTGCTTGCCCCAAAGAGGCGAAGGCGAGGCCGACAAGAAGCGGAAGCAGTTTCCTACCCATCTTACTTGAGGGCTTTCAGTTTCTTGCTCACCATTGCGGCTTGCTCACCTTCGAGGACTTGCCAGCAGGCCAAGCCGTTGCCCACGAGCTCGAACTCGTTGAATTCCCAGATGATCTTCTTGTCGCGTGTGATCTCGAAAATTTGAGGATTGTCCGGGCCGGCGTGGCAGTTGCCCACAATGAAATTTCCGTTCTCTCTCTCTTGAAGGCAGGTCATCCATTTGAGGTTAACCTCGGTGCCGGGCACCTTGCCCTTGATTTCCCAAACGACCTTTTTCTCGGGTGAGACCTCGACCACGCTGTTGCCGCTTCCGGAGGCGATCAAGGTGTTGCCGTTCCTCAGGCGCATGGCACCGTAGACGCGGGTGTTGATTAGGTAGTCCCAGACCACCTTGCCGTCCTTCACGTCGTACTCGGTCACGACGCCCGGTCGTTCCGAGCACACGAGAAAGGTACCTTTGTCCGTGGCCCGGGCCCAACGAGAGGAAGTCGTGCCACCCGGCTTGAGGGCGAACTGGTGTTTCAGCTTGCCGTCCTTGTCTACCTCGATGACGCGTCCCACACTGCTTTCCACGATACGGGTGTTGCCGTTTGGTAGGCGGGCGAAGGCGTGTACGTCCACCCTCTTGCCCTTGTTGCCGTTGCTGTTCGCACAGTCGTATTCCCAGACTATCTTCTTGTCCAAGGTGATTTCCTTGAGGGTCGTCCAAGTGTCATGAAAGAGAATATTGCCGTTGGGCAGCATGTGAACGTCGTGGTGCCCCGTGTGACCGCGTTGCGGTCCTGCGGTCTTGTGAGACCAAAGTACGCCGCCCTTGGCGTCGGTGATGGCGATTATGTTCTTCCCGTAAGAGGCGCCTACAAGTACGAGGCGCTCTGCCTTAGCGGCGAAGGTACTCAGGGAGAAGATGACAGTGAGGATAAGTGGGAATAATATTTTCATGGTATGTCTGTTGAGGATTTAAAAGTGGTTTTGCATGGTCTGAAAGTTACATGCTTAAGACAATTTCGAACAAGTCGATAACTGAACGGTACAGCAACAATCAAGATAATTAATGCTTCGGTCGCCGCGTATGTGTTCAAGGTCATAAGCCGTTACGGTTTATCGCTGATAGGCCTTACGAACCTGTCGTTCCAGACAGGCGCCCAACCTTGCGCTCCCGGCATGAAGTAGATGGTGGCAGGCGTATTTTTGAAAACGTCCGTGGACTCCCCGATACCCCTGCCGAGGACTTTCACTATTGTGAGATTTTTGCATTCACTGAACGCGGCAGTACTTATGCCGGTTACTCCTTCGCCGATAGTTACCTGCTTCAGCTTTGGGCAGCCGGAAAATGCGAATGTTCCGATAGTGGTAACCATTTTGGGAATGGTGACTTCAGTTAGTTCATTACAGGCGCTGAAGGCGTGATCACCGATGGAGGTTACGCTGTCGGGTATGGTAATGCTCTTCAGACCTGCGCATTCACTGAAAGCATGGGATCCAATGATTGTCATTCCATCGGACAGGTTGACGCGCTTCAGAACTTTGCATCGACGAAAGGCTTTGGCGCCGATTACCTTGACTTTCTCGGAAAGGGTTATTTCGGCAGCCTTTCCCTCCGGGCATTTGATCAGGGTTTCTCCAGAGCTGTTGAAGAGCAGACCGTCCTTGCTCGAGTAAAGACCGTTGCCCTCGGGCACGTTTATCGCAGCCAGTTGGTCACATCCCTCAAAGGCGTTGTCTGCGATGCTCGCGATGCCTTTTTCCAGATTGATATCCTTCAATCCGGTACAGTTTTGAAAAGATAAGTTTCCAATCCTCTTGGCGCTCTCCGGAAACTCGATGCTTAGGAGGGAGCTTTTGTTCCTGAATGATGAGTCCGCCACATCGGTCACTCCCAAGGCCAAAATAATTGTGGTGACTGCATTTGTCTTCAGTAGGTCCTGATCGATCCAATCAGTAAATCCCGGGTTTACGGCGGGAACCATAATCGTAACGGTTGTTAAGGCGCTGCATTCGAAGAATTGTGACAAGCTCGCCCCTTCGGAAGATGTAGGTGAGGTGGAGATGGCATGATTAAGCCTCGGAGGAATGGTCACTTCTTCCAAGCTTTCGCAGGAGGCGAATGCCCCCGGTCCAAGCGTGGTCACCGTCTCGGGGATTGCCAATTTCTTTAGTTGACTGCAACCGCTGAATGCGAAGCTGCCGATGGTGGTGACCGCCTTGCCCGGTTTGACTTCGATGAGACCGCGGCATCCCCTGAAGGCATGATCCGAGATTGTCGTCACCGAGTCCGGAAGGTTCAGGTTTGTAAGTCCGCTGCATTCCCTGAAGGCTTCTTTGCCAATGGTCGTTAGCTTTACTGGAAAACTCAGTTTGGTTAACCTGGCGCAGTCTTGGAATGCGCGGTTTCCAATATAGGTAAGGCTCTTTGGAAACGTCAGGCTTGTCAGCGACTTGCAGTCGCTAAAGGTTGCGTCCCCAATGATGCTCACGCCTTCACTGAAAATGATCTCCGTTATCCCCGTGGTTTTAAGTGACTCACTGTTGATCCAGTCCGTATCGTTCGTGCTGACGCTAGAAACCTTGATCGTGACGCTCCTCAATCCGCTACAGCCAAAAAATGGAGACAAGATTTTCCCTTGAGAAGACGTGTGCGAGGTGGAGATGGCGTGGTTCAGACCTGCGGGAATTGTAACTCTTTCCAGACTTTCGCAAGAGGCGAAGGCTCCTTGGCCAAAGCTCGTGACTTTTTCCGGAATGTTTAATTCCTTAAGTTGCTTGCAACCGCTGAATGCGAAACTGCCGATACTTGTCACTATGTTGCTCAACCGGACTTGGGTTAGACCGGCGCACTCTGCGAAAGCATGATCTGCAATGGTTGTCACGGAATCCGGAATGCTGAGGCTCGTCAATCCGGAGCACCCCCTAAAACCTTCTTTACCGATGGTAGTTAGTTTTCCTGGCAACGTCAGGCCGGTTAGACGGGAGCAGTCGTGAAAGGCGTTGTTGCCAATGGAGGTCAGCTTTCCGGGAAGTAGCAAGCTGGTAAGGCTCGCGCAACCGTGAAAAGCACCCTTGCCGATGCTGGTTACCTTGTCGTCGATATCCACGCTGTTTAGGCTTTTGCAACCAAGGAAGGCAAAGCTGCCGATGCTCGGCACACCTGTGGGAATTCTCGCGCTCGTAAGCTTCAGGCAGGAAGCAAAGGCAAAGGATCCGATGGCATTGACGCTCTGTGGAATGGAAATGTTTTCCAGCGCTGAACATTCGCGAAAGGCATGATTCCCTATAGCGATGGTCCCCTCTTGCATGGTGACTGAGGTTAGCTCTACGCACCCATGAAAAGCTGCATCCCCTACGTGAGTAACGCTTGCCGGAACTTCATAAGCTCCATTTTTGCCTTGCGGGCATCTCAATACCATCTGCTTGGCCTTGTTCAGCAAAACCCCCTCCTCGCTCGAGAAGGTGGGGTTTTTTTCAGACACCGAGATGCTTGCCAGACGGGGGCAACCGTTGAAGGCTGAATTGGCAATACTGTTTACTGCAATAGGTATGGTGATGCCCGTGAAGCTGCTGCAACGTTCAAACGCTTTCTTCCCGATGTAGGTGAGGCTATCCGGTAGTGTCGGTTCTGTTAGTTGCGAACAGCCATGGAATGCTCCATCCCCGATGCTTGTCAGCTTGATGCCATAAGTCACTTTCTTTAGATTCTCACAGTCGTAAAAAGCATACTTGCCAACGCTTGTCACCTCATCGGGAATCTTTATGCGAGTTAGGCTTTTGCATCCGTAAAACGCCCCGTCTCCAATGCTTTTTAGGCTATCCGGGATCACTAGGGCCGTTACACCGTCTGGAATGGCATTGCCTTCCTTGAACTGTCGTGGAAGGGTGTTGCTGTCTGAAACCAAGGATCCAATTCGACCAACTGGGAACCCCGCAATAGCCTTAGGTAGGACGACTCTTCCGCTTGCCTTGCACTTAATGATCGTGACGAGATTTCCACTCACCTCCCATGTGAAATCGTCAATCGGGTTTGGCTTTAAAAGAAATGGGAATTGGTCGACAGGCTCCTCTTTACCAAGGTCGATACCCTCCGGTTCTTCTCCTTCCTTCTGGTTTTCCGCTTTGTCCGTCTGATTCGTCTCACCCGAATTTTCTGTTTTCTCGGCCAACTCCGTTTTCTCTGTCTGGGAGTTTTCGGAAGACCCGCATCCGCTGAAAACAAGTGGTAGTCCTAGCAAGACTACAGTGGCAAGGAAATGAATTCTGAGGCTTTTCATGCATAAGGTATCAAGCCATGAATCTTGCAAGGCAATGCTAGACCACTTTCCTCAAAAAGGTTTTTGCCGAAGGATGGAATTGGCAGGCCCGGCCAATTCTCAAGCAGACTGCTCTCTGCAGCCGGATCGATCTGCCCTTTGCGGCGCGCAAGTTCGAAAGCGAATTATTTCGTCAGGGCGTTAATCGGGGTGAGGTCGAGCTTGCGGAACTCCACCACGGAGCCTTCCGCCTGTATCGCGACTTTGCCCTTCTTGGCGGTGCACTTGGAGCCGTGGTTCACGAAGTCGCCGTTGACCCATACCTTGACCTGGTCTTCGAGGCACTCGATCACCATGCGGTTCCATTCGCCGGGCTCCTTCTCGGAGTCGTCGGTCAAGTTCTGGATGCGGCGGGCCTTGCCCTCGGTGATGCCCCAGTTTTTCTCTGGTCCTCGGCGTTTCACCATTTCGGGCACTGTTATGTCCTCCACGATGCACCAGAAGTCGCCAGCGTGTCGGTGGTTCATCTGTACCTCGATCGATTTCGGAAACATCTTGTAGAGGGCGCGTGGCTTGGAGGAGTGCACCAGCACCCCGCAGTTGCCGGGTTTGCCAGCGAAGCGGTATTCCACCTCCAGCCGGTAGTTCCGGTTGATTTCGTCGTGCACCAAGTGGCCGCCGGGCGAACCGAGGCTAACCAGCATGCCGTCGCGGGACAGGAAGGGCACCTTGCCTTCGGGGTGCTTGTCGAGGTGGGGCACGTCTACTTTCCACCCCGTGAGGTCCTTTCCGTTGAAGAGGCTTCGGGTATGTGGGGATGGCAAGTCATGCTTGTCGTAGAGGCGTTGCCAAAACACTTTCCAGTACTCGTCGTAGTAGTCGTTGGCGGCTACTTTAATATGGGGGAGTTGTTCGACCACGGGCGTGGTTTTCGGGTCGTAGCCCTTGAGGTGTCCCTTGCCAACCCGCTCGCGGGGCGAGACGAAGCGCCATTCCTGATCGCCCATGACTTCCTCGCACAGCTCGGCCAGCGCCAAGTCGTATTCCTTCAACTGCTTGCGGGTGTTTACGTGGTTGTGGTCATGGTCGTGTAGGCGATTGGTGTCATACCATGTCTGGAAGCCTTCCGCCCAGTACTCGGAGCGGTTGCGCGAGGCGTAGCAGCGCTTGGGACCGCCGAAGACGATCCGCACCTTGTCTTCCTTATTTACCTTCACCTTGGAATCGGTCGGCTTGCCGTTGACCAGCACGTCGCCCCCATCGAGACATTTCTTGAGCAATTCCGGCGATTCCTCGGGGAAAGCTTTTTTCAAGGCGCCCAGCAGGGAAACTTTCTTGTCGCCCTTCACCCGTCGGAAGCGCTGGGTGGCCCGCCCGTCGTTCCAGATCCCTAGTTCATGAGATTTCTTGAAGGCCGCGGTCAGGCGATCCTGTTGATCTTTGTTGAAGCCCGCCCCGTGCACTACATGGCCGAACTCATGTATGAGAATGCTTTCCAGGCGCATGCCGCCCTCGTATTCCATCACGTCCTCCTCCGAGAAAAGCACCACCGGTCGCTGCCCGAACCATCGTAGAAATCCGCGCGCACGCCAGTTATAAAAATCCAGTTCCTTGCCCGTCTTGTCGCTGCGGAACTGGGGCAATTGGGAAGTCAGTTCGTCATGCCCGACCAAGATGCATAGTAATCGGCGCTGGCGTATGCGCTCGGCCACCACGGGGTCGATGCTCTTCATCATCTTTCCGAACAAATAGGCCGTTTCCGCGTGGGCGAAGTCCGACACCTTGCCCGAGGTGGCGATCAGTATGCTGTCCACCTCCGTTGCCTTCTCGTAGAACTTGGCGTCCAGTTTATGGGCCTTGGCCTGCGCTGCGTTCAGCGGTTTGGTCTCGTACTTGGCGAAGGCGGATAAGTGGTGCAACCCGGCGAGAAGCGACATTGCCAAGAAAGCAAAAGTAGAGGAAATATTCATTTTTTGGTAAGGGTTGAACATGGTGATCACCTTCGCGCCTTCGCTTCGTCTTGTCCATGAAGGAATGCAAGATGAGTTAGAAATGCTGAGTCTGTGTCGGGAGCAAAACTCTCCTGTCCTTGAATCGAATCTCATTTAGGGTATGAAGCCGTATGCTATACGGCTATGAGTGATTCGTCGTAGGGAATGAATGATTGCCTACTCGTTTCGCTTTTCTGCAAGGTTTTTTCGCGTAATCATTTGCGAGCGGTTTAAACTTTTTTTTCTTTTGGGGGCGACCCTGCTCGGCACAATTAAAAAGAAAGAATTCGCGTTTTTGATCTGGGTGGAGAACCCGTTACAAGAGTTAAAGATTATTACACACGGCTCGAAGCTTATGGAGAGTCCATTGACTCGTGAGGAGAGGATAAGTAATTATATTTTCCTCGTGAATCGCTTTCTCACCAGTGTCTTTGTTTCAGTCGCAGTTATTTTTATGGCGTGCTGTTCGGGATTTCGCTTGGATTCTGAGCTATGTCGAAATTGCCGCGGAGACGCCTGTCGCTTGGCATGTGGGGTGTGCGGGGGCGCGGGACAACTTTTCGTGCGAGATGATTTGGAAACCTGTGTTTGGTGCCATGGTTCGGGGCGTAGATGGGAGCGCGTGCCCGTGAGGCGTGTGGAAAAACAGTCGGATGGATCCGAAAAGGTCTTTATACGCTGGGTGACGCGTCGAGTTTGGTGCAGTCATTGTGGCGGGAGAGGTTCTTGGAGGAAGCGAGTGTTCGAGGCTTGCAAACCTTGCCAAGGTTCGGGATCAGGTGAATATCCCTTCGTTTGCGCCGTGTGCGATGGCACGGGGGAACGAACTAAAGGCATCAAACCCGAAAGAAACTGGGTGGAGGCTCCCTGACGAGGTAGGCTTGACCTTTTGTATGGTTAATCCGAATCTTGGAATCGTGCGTACAGTACTTGCATTCTTTGTGTTTCTCGTCGTCTTGGTTTCCTCGAATGGGGAACCCGCTTCCTATTTGCGCGTAAGCGGTGAGGCGGATGGGAGTCGGCGTCTGGAACTGGCTTCGCGAACCTTGGCTTCCCCCGAGCACGAGAACGTAAAAGTGACCTTGCTGGGCGTTTCCCACGTCGGGGACTTGTCCTTCTACAAGAGCGTGCAGGAACGTCTGGATGCCGCTGATCTGGTTTTGTTCGAGGGCGTGGGCTGGGGAGACGGCCCGCCCAAGGCCGGATCCAAAAAAACTTCCGGGGTGGGGGAATTGCAGGATTCCTTGGCCGGCTCGATGGGTCTCGTCTTCCAGTTGAAGGCGATTCGATACGATCGTCCGCACTTCCGGAACAGCGACATGTCTCTTCGAGCTTTTACGGACAGCATGAGTGGTGAAAAGAGTAAGCCCGACAAAAAAAAAGTTGATGAGAAGGGGGCGGGGAAGCCGGCAAAAGCCCCGCGGAAGGAGAAGAAAGACCTTGCCGCGCAGGAGGTGATGCGGGCGCTTTCGGGGGATTCCATTGCTTTTTCCTTCGTCAGCGGCACCCTGAAGATCTTTGGCAAAAGCCCCAAGTTTCGAGGTTTGATGAAGCTCGCGATGGTGGAAACCCTCGGCGCCTTGGGAGGAGACGTTTCCAGCCTCGCGAAAGCCGCGGGCCCGGGCATAGAGAAATTTATGCGCATTGTGCTCGAGAAGCGTAACGCCATAGTGATCAAGGATCTCAAGAAAATCCTAAAGGACAAGCAGGGGCATGGGGACGTGGTGGTGTTTTACGGGGCCGCCCACATGCCTGATATCGAACGGCAATTGTCGGAGGAATTCGGCTTTGTCCCGGCAGGAGAGAAGTGGCTACCCGCGTTCGGGTTGAACCCAAAGGAGGCTGGACTGTCCGCCTTGGAGGTGAATCTCGTTCGAAATATGATTCGAACCCAGATCGGCAGGCTCAAAAAGAGAGTGGCCGATTAAATCTACCTCGTCCGGTCAATTGCAGACCAGCATGGGCTTGAGCACTTCTTGGGCTTCGCCGTCGAGGAATCCTTGTTCGGCTTCGACCAAGGGATATAAGCTGACCAGGGCATCGAGATTCACGGCGCCTTGTTGGAGCAGATCGAGGGCGCCTAGGTAGTCGGGCTTGGAGGAGGCGTAGGTTACCCGAACGTCGATCTGTCTACGTACGAATTGGGTGACGTCGAAGTCGACCTTTGCCCCGTAGAGGGCGACGACGGTGACGACTCCGTTCATCTTCAGGCTTTGCCAAGCGTCTGCGAGCACGGGCGAGGCTCCGGAAGCCTCGACATGGGCGTCGGCTTCCTCTCCGAAGTGATCTTTTACCTGTTCGTGGAGGGGCGGCAAGTCGGGGCCGACTGTGAGGGTGGGGAATCCGATGGAACGAAGGGCGGAGAGGCGGGCCTTCTCGTCGCGCTCGGTGCCGGCGATTACGACCTCGGCACCTCGATTCCGGGCGGAAATGGCGCAGAAGGCGCCGATGATTCCCGGACCGGTTACGAGCACTTTGTCGTCTTGTTCGATGCTCGAACGATTGCCTATGCAATGTTCGGCGACGGAGAGAGGTTCGGTGAGGGCGGCGAGGCGCATGTCTAGCCCCTCTGGCACGGGAATGAGGAACTCCGTGTCCACGGCCACGAACTCGGCCATGCCGCCGTCGAGGTGCAGACCTTGGACGCGACGCCGAGTGGAGAGCTGGGGGAGACCTTGACGGCAGTAGGGATCTTCGTCGTCATGGTGCGTCTGCAGGGCGATCATGACCGCATGGTCTCCGATTTCCCAATCGGCGACGCTCGGGCCGACTTTTTCCACGATTCCCGAAAGCTCGTGGCCAAAAGTGACTTTTTCGAGGACGAATTCGTACCCCGGATGGTTAAGCCAAGCGTGAAGGTCGGAACCGCAGATTCCGCAGTTGGATACGCGAAGAAGGACTTCGTTTTCTCCCGGTTCGGGAACGTTCACTTCCTCCAAGCGGGCGGCTCGAGGTTCCTTGGCGTGTCGTCGGAATGCTTTCATGCGGATATTAAAAGGTTTCAAGCGTGGATACTTGCGGCGATTTCGTTCGCTTTTTCCTCACCGAAGAGAAGGGCGACGAGGCGAAGCCCAAAGGCGACGGCCGTGCCTGCTCCGCGAGAGGTTATGATTTCTCCATCCTCCACTACTGCGAGATCCTCTTGCAGTTCCGGCAGTTCGTCGGCGCAGGTGAAGTGAGCGGTGTAGGTCTTGCCGGTGAGGATGCCGGCGTCGAGCAGGATTAGCGGGGCAGCGCAAATGGCCGCTTGGGGGAGACCTGTGGCGTGTCGGGATCGCACGAGATCGAGCACACGCTTGTCCTTGCGCAGGTCGAAGGTGCCGGGACCGCCGGGGAGAACGAGTAGGTCGTAGTCGTTGGCGAGGCAGTCGTCGATGGAGGCTTCTGCCTTCATGACCACTGCGCATTTGCCCGTGACCTCAAGGGAATCGGTGCACGAGGCAAGAGTGACTTGAGCGCCCGCTCGTCGGAGGAGGTCGATGGGAGCAACGGTCTCGATCTCCTCGAAGCCGTCTGTAAGAATGACGAGAACGGTTTTCAAGGCTTGTCTTCCTTTGTCAACGCTTGGCAAAAAGTTCGTATGCTTTCCCAATACTCATAGCCCCCGACTGCGGCGACGTTGTTGTGCTCGCCATTCGGGATCTTGAGGAAGGACTTGGGCTCGGGCAAGGCTTCGAATAGCTTTTTTCCATGTCGGAAAGAGACCACTTGGTCCATGTCGCCATGGATGACGAGCGAGGGGCAGGAAATTTTATCTGCATTGGAGATGTTGCGAAACTTGTCCCACGGTAATAGGGGGAGTTCCGTCATTACGCGGAAAGCTGTCAGAAAGGGAGTTTCCAAGATGAGACCTCCCACCTTTTTGTTGGCGGCGAGTTCGCAGGAGGGGCCACCTCCCAGGGATCGTCCCATGACGACAATGTGTTCGGGCTTTACCTTCGCTTGTTCTACGAGATAGGCGTAGGCGGCATCGGCCGACTGATGGCATCCTTTTTCGGTGGGCGTTCCCGAGCTTCGCCCGTAACCGGGGTAATCGTAGGCTAATACGGAAACGCCAAGATTCCGTAGGCTCTCCAGGTACTCGCGGCAATGACCGATGTCCTCCCCGTTCCCGTGACTGAAGAGAATCGTGACCGGGATTCCCCCTTTTTCGTTCTTCAGATGGATGCAGGCAATTCTTTCTCCCGAGACTGTTTGCAGGTAGAGGTCTGCCTCCTTTTTATCATAGGACGGAGGTGGTTTCGGGAAAATCATTCCGTCCGAAAAATAAACTGCGAACATGCACAAAAGACCGTAACTCGCCACGATCAGGATGGCGATACGAAGGAACGGAAGATTGGTGAGGCTTGAAAAGTCAGCTAGCATTTTGGATTGTCTTACTAAGCACGTTCCGAGAAACTGTCCACACGCAAGAATGGAATACCAATTGTCCTAAATAATGATGAAGATTTGTTGTATCGGAGCCGGCTACGTGGGTGGTCCCACCATGGCCATGATCGCGCGGCAATGTGAAGACATCACCGTAACGGTGGTGGATATCAATACCGAACGCATTGCTGCGTGGGAATCGAACGAGTTGCCCGTGTTCGAGCCGGAGCTCCTGGAGACCGTTAAGTCTGCTCGTGGGCGTAACTTGTTTTTCTCCACGGATGTTGAAACGAATATACGGGAAGCCGATGTCATCTTTATCAGCGTCAATACCCCGACCAAGACTTACGGCGTAGGTTCCGGGCATGCGGCCGACCTTCGTTTCGTCGAGATTTGTGCCCGTAGGATCGCTGAGATCGGGGGCGGGAACAAAATCGTGGTGGAGAAGTCGACCGTTCCCGTGCGGACCGCCCACATGGTAAAGGAAATTCTAGGGGCTGCCCAAAACGGTTTCGAGTATCAAGTCGTATCCAATCCCGAATTCTTGGCCGAAGGTACTGCGATCCGCGACCTTGAAAATCCCGACCGTGTTTTGATCGGTGGTGAAACCACACCCGAAGGGCAACAAGCAGTAACCACCGTATCAGGGATTTATGAACGCTGGGTAAGCAAGGATAGGATAATAACGACTAACCTCTGGTCTTCCGAATTGTCCAAGTTGACGGCCAATGCTTTCCTTGCTCAGCGGATATCGAGCATCAATGCAATCTCCGCGCTTTGCGAAGCTACGGGAGCGGATGTCGACGAAGTGGCCCGAGCCATTGGCGCCGATTCCCGAATTGGTTCCAAGTTTTTGAAAAGCTCAGTTGGTTTCGGTGGTTCCTGTTTCCAGAAGGATATTCTCAATCTTTCCTACCTCTGTAGCCATTTCGGACTGCCCGAGGTGGCTGCCTATTGGGATCAAGTCGTGTCCATGAACGACTTCCAGAAGAGCCGTTTCGTCAAGCGTATGCTTGAGGCCATGTTCAATACGGTTTCGGGCAAGCGGATAGCCGTGCTTGGCTATGCATTCAAGAAGGACACGAACGATTCTCGAGAATCGCCTGCCATTGATATTTGTCGCCACTTGCTGGAGGAAAAAGCCTGTCTCAGTATCTACGATCCCAAGGTGCCGGAAGCTGAAATTTTCGAGACTTTGGGTTTGTCCCAATCGGATGCGGAGAATTCCTCAAGTTCCGATGCCGTCGTTACCTGTTGCTCAAGTGCCGAAGAAGCCTGCGAAGGGGCTCATGCCTTGGCCATACTTACGGAATGGGATGCCTTTCGCGGTCTCGATTACGCGGCTATATACGATTCAATGGTCAAGCCGGCTTTTGTCTTTGACGGTCGAAACCTGCTGGATTTGGAAGCTTTGCAGGAAGTCGGGTTTCAAGCGTTCGGAATTGGAAAGGGCTAGGACCTAACCCTTATCTAGCCAGAGCATCCCTTAGTAAGTTAGCGCTTTCCTCCAGGCCTCCCGGACGAGCCCGTTCTAGCCAAGTTCCTCGGTAGCGTTCGACGAGGTCTTGTCCTGAGTGGGTAGAAACTACGGATTCTGGGCCAAGTATAGTCGCTCCTTTCCTAAGCGCATTGGAGGAAAGGTCCAAGCCGAGCAAGAGTTCGCGAGCCGTAATTCCCGAGTTGCCTTGTTCTCTCACGAGGTTTTCCAGCCGAGGTCTAAGATTTGACAGGATCTCTTGAGCTGTTTGGATTTTGTCAGCAGGGTGATCGACTTGGAGTCGCCCGGGAAGTTTTTCGGGTTGATCGGCGAAGAGGAGCAACCACGGGAGGCTTGCGTTAACGATTTTCGGACCGAGCGCGAGGTCCAGTTTCCCAAGTTCGACAAGGGCCTCAGAAGGGGTTTCGGTTTCGTCTGGAAACAGGAATTGGTCGAGGAGACCGACGAGTTCTGTCTCTGGATTAGAGGTCTCGTTCCAAGCCAGTCCTGCAGCATTTATTAGGGCCGGATAAAAGGTGGACCAAGGCTGGTGGTTTCCGCAATCCCCCCAAGTTGAGAGGAGTATCCCCGACGCATTGTGAGAAAGTCCCGCTTCCGTTGCCGATCTTAGATTGGCGAGGGCGTTCGTCAGACGCCCCGTGAAGCTTCGCCAAGTTGCAGTTCCCGGAGCCAAATAATAGGAAAGCCCGCAGTCAGCTAGGGTTTTGGCTTGTTTTTCGAAAGGGTGTTCGGCTTCATATCCCCATATTACAGGAGAAGCCGACTTTGGGACATGGGCAGCGTTTTCTGGTTTCTCCAGTAGGATGTCGGCCCAAAAAAGCATTTCACGATCGTATTTCTCGACCAGTTTTCGAATGCCGTCGAGGTGTTTCAAGTAGACCGCGTGCTTGCCTCTTTTTTGGATGTCGGGCTGACTCCATCCCTGACCGAGTTCCCAAGGTTCATCCATTCCCACGTTGAACCTACGCGAACTGAAGTTCACTAGGTATTCGTCGTAGAGGGAGTCTATGAAGGCAAGCGAGTCGGAATTTGGTTTCAATGTGCTGCCGTGATCACGGACAATGAATGGCTCTTCACGCCGAAAGCCTTCCGGGCACTCAGCTAAATGTTTGTATTGTTCGTGCCGCAACCAGCGCTCAAAGTGTCCGAAGGAGTTGAAGTTCGGGACGAGCTCGATGAATCGTTCGCGGCAGTATTTGTCCAGGGTTTGAATCTCCTCAGGAGTGAGTGGTGAAGCGTCTTTCCATACGGTTTCGTGGTTAGCGAAGGCGAAGGTGTGCTCCACGTACAATTGCAACTCATTGTACTTCAGGTCCGCCAGTAGATCGATAAGGGAAAATAGAGTCTTCATCGTCGGTACCTTGCACCGGCTTATGTCCAGCATGAATCCTCGATTAGGAAAGGCGGGGTAGTCTCGAATCTCAAGACGAGGTAAGGTGGTGACGTTTTCGGTAAGAAGAGTCTTTAAGGTGCGGGTGGCTCGGAACGCTCCGGCCGGAGTGGTGGATTGGAGGAGAATTCCGTCGGCGTCGATCAGGATACGGTACGCCTCATCTTTGGGGGAAAGGTCGGTGGAAATCTCGAACCTCACGAACCCGCCTCTAACCTTGGTGGGCAACAATCCTTTCTCCTTAGCGAAAAATGTTGCGATTTCGGCTAATTCTGAATCGCCGACTGAGTAGGATATGTCTTTAGGAACAGAAGTTTCACCACCGAGAAAGGCAAGGTGACGAGG
>MDTC01022773.1_pt1 | contig 16485 bp, 7 predicted proteins | sample 811181 | NCBI WGS metagenome assembly MDTC01 (sample SAMN05326644, study PRJNA326480) | marine metagenome | isolation source: seawater | place: Pacific Ocean: North | collected 2011
ACGATATCGGCTAATATTAGGAAGTTAAAAGAGGAGGGTTACGGAACGCAACAAGCGGTAGCAATTGCGATGAGTAATGCCAAAAAGAAGAAGAGGAAATGAAGTTAGCAAAGAACTTTAGTTTGAAGGAGATGACTGCATCTCAAACTGCAGAAAGAATGAACATTAAAAATGAACCAGGAAGTGCGGAGTTAGTCAACTTGGTCTACTTATGTTCTAACGTATTACAACCTGTGCGTGAACACTACGGGAAAGTGGTGACAGTTTCGAGTGGGTTTCGATGCAAAGAGCTTAATACTGCAATCGGAAGTAACAGTGAAACATCACAGCATGTAACAGGTCAGGCATGTGACTTTGAGCTTTACGGAGTGGACAATCTATTAGTCGCAAAGTTCATACAGGCAGAACTCGATTTTGATCAATTAATCCTTGAGTTTTACTCACCACCAAACGGTGGTTGGATTCACTGTTCTTACAATTTTGAAAACAACCGCAAGAAGTGTTTAACCGCTTCTCGTGATGAAAACGGTAAAGTTCAATACACAGAAGGTTTGAGTGCCTAAACAACAAATTAAGGATTATTCGGGTGGTATAAACACTCGTTTAAATAAGCATCGCATTGCTGAGAACGAAGCTCAGAATGCAGTGGATGTGGATCTGTCAGGGGCAAAGCTAAAACCCACCAAAACGACAGATACCACAAATCCACCGTCAGGTGACAAGAAGTTCAAAGGGTCTTGGGTTACAGATGCAGATGCTACAAAATTTGAAGAGTACGGTGATGTTTTAATTAAATCGTACGATACAAAAGATCCTGAGTTTAGCACAGCATCCGATTCAACTTCTAAGACCCTTGGGGTCGCATCAAAGCCCTCACAGGCAGTCACCGCTTCAGTCGAATCTTCAGGATCGACTCCTACCACAGATGCACTTGCTTACCACACCGTTGAAACCGATTCGCTTTCAAACACAGCATCTTTGCCGAATGCTTTAATCACAGAGCTTTTATCAAATTCGACATCGTACGCAGACACAAGGACAGACAAGAAAGACACGTTGTCACCTGTTTTCAAAGCAGGAGATTACTATTACTTTTTCACGAAAACTAGCGGATCTGCAAAAGTAGAGAAGTGGAGTGACAGCGCAAAAATAGCAGAAGTGGTTGTTACCCACACAGGCGGGAATAGCACGATTTGGAATCGTAACGATACTCATCTTGTGTCGCTTAATTCTGCAAATACTCATGCGTCAGTAGTAACACTTAATAGTGGTAACGGTAATGCCCCAACAGCAACTGATGTTAGTCTACAGACAATGCACAGTTCTTTTGAAACATTAAACTCTGATACAAGCATTACTAAATTTACTAATAAAGGTCAGACAAGTTCTAGTAATGCTCCTTCGTACAGAAACCCTGGTTATACCTCCCTAACCGCAGGGACCACATCAATTGGTATTTCTGACTCAAAGGCGCAGATTAGCAGAAGTTATTCAGGAGAATATGTCTCAGGACTTAGAGCAAGAGATGTTTCTGCATCCGAATCAAATTGGAATAAGACAAGAGTAAAGCAGATCAAACATACAACAAATGACGATTCTATCTCGTGGGAGTTAAAAAACTCTCCTGATACTTATTACTTAATTGGCGGTTGGGTTCCAATAACTAATGTAACTTTTGATCTGACAACAGATATCCCTAATGTGGGGGGTTTTACTAATCAGCCAATCAACGCCAATATTTCTTGGAGTACCAACAACTTACGAAGAGTAAAAACAGATGAAAATATAGGGTGGTATCTATCTACAGTAAGTGGAACAGGGGGTACAGACGGGGCAATGTTTTCTACTTCTCTTGGTGGTACGTCTTACTTATCACAAGTATGTCATTGGCCTTACGCAATTGCTTGGAAAAATTCAGGAACTTGGTCAAGAAATTATAAGATTGGCGGAAATACTGTAACAAAAGATTCTTGTTTTGCAGTTTGGATTTATAAAACAACTACAAGTAATACGGTTTATCTAAAGTGGAGAGGAGACTTTGCTTTCTGCATGGAAATGGGGCCACCTACTTCTACAGATTTTAAAATCTACCCCTATGAGCATGTTGGCGCAAATGCCTCAAGCATGTATAGCGCAATTACAGGTAATTGGAGTTGGAGTGACCTATCGGGGGATCACCTTCAATTTTTCTATCCCATGAACAACACAATGTTTCAGCAATGGGATTATGTCCGAGGTTACGGAATGTCTGGGTCTTGGTTGCCAGGAACTCATACCGCTAAAGATTACACTAGCAATCAACATTTCACAATTACAAGAACAATCAATTCAGGTACTCCACAGAGCAGTCAAGTGGCACAAAACCCTATGGGTACAGGTCAAACTATTGGTCACTTACCTGCGTTAGACACAACAAGTAGGAGTTTATCAAGTGTCCAAGCAGGCAATCACCCTTGGGCTGAATCGGTTGTGGGTTACTCGGACGGGAACCAAGCCGATATAACCGCTTCTACAAATTCAAGTGGTGATTGGCTTGCAGGAAATAATAACGGTATAAGTTCTTATTGGGGTCACGGGATTATAATAAACATTTTAAAGCCCTCTCATACAAGAACCTACAGAGCGCATTCTTTTGTAGGCACTGGAAATATGCAAAGTGGGGCAAATCCGAGTTATATCACTTTCCAAAACGCAGAAGGAGCGTACGGTGGACAAACAGGAGGCAACCCAACAGCGTTAGGAAATACTATAAGGCTTTCGTATGACCACCGTTGGAGCGTATTAGACATATTGGTTGGTTACAGTACCCACACATTCGCAGGTAATGTAGGACTAAAGTTTTACACTACGACAGGCTTCTATTATCCCCACCATGACACCGCAACTTCTTTGTGGCGAACATACTTTAGTAATTGGCAATTCATTCACATAACAAACAGCAACAACGAGGGGATTGATTTATCAATCACAGACAGCGGTGAAGTCTATATAAATGATGATTCAGTTATGTCGGGGTTCCCTAAAGGAACAGGAACGTACGCAACTCAGTTTTACGAGCAACAAAAACATAAATTGAGTTATGTGGATCAAATCACCTTATCAAACGCATCTGTAAATTCTTTAGTTTATCCTGAAACAGTTAGGACTACTTCAGGCTTAGGTTATACAAGAAGTAACCCTGATGAAAACATAGAACACGACAAGGTACACGGGTTCACAACAAATTATATTACAAGTAAAAGAAACAGGCTTGGCACAACAGATCAGCGAGTCGATGAATCCTATGTCTATACAACGGCAGATTCTGCTTCTTCAGTATCAACTCTTCAAGGAGGCACAGAGAATGTAGCTTGGGGTTCAACAGAAAGAACTTATGTGGGGCCAAATGTTCTTCCGTATAACGGCACTAACCTAACATCGTACCCTTTAACAGGAACAACAAGCCAAGGGTCCACCTCTGTTGCGTCTTTTAAAAACGCAGAGATTAAGAATAACCACTTAATTTTATCAGGAAGCGCAGACGGGTATGCAATCATTCCTTTTGCAAACATTTCAGCAAAAATTATTGCATCAGACCACACAGGAGTAAGTGTGTATGCAGGGACATCTTCTGTGCAGGATGTTGCAACAGCATTTTTTGATTCAGGAAATAATTTAACCCACACACTTTATGCTTCTACTGCAACGACAGCAAAAATCTACAAGGTTTCAGGATCAGAAATTTCGTTATTTAATATCCCAACAACATCAGGGATTTTAGGGTTAGACATAGATACGTCAAATAATTATGTATTAGCATTTGTGAACTCAACTGCATCGGCATTAAGCACATACAAAAAATTCAACTATGTTTTCTCCTCAGGTCTTCCGACAAAAACAATAAGGGACTCAACAACAAATTCGTTATCAGGAATAATTTATAAAGTCCTGACTGACGCAGGTAACGCAAATAGGAAGTACGTTCTTGTCGATGTATCAACTTATCATTTATTTAACACTTCAGGGTTAGAAATAAACGTCTACGGTTCAACGTGGTTGCCGATTACAGCAATCGGGAAAACAAACACGCTGACTCTTAGCGCAGGAATGTCGGGTACTGCAAGTATCGGCACATCAGTAGGCTTAACACAATCTTTATTAAGACAAATTCAGGCAGGGGATGTTGTTACAGGAGGAAGCAACACAACTACAGTAAGTGGTAAAACCGCAGGGACAACTTCGTTGACCTTGGCAAACACGCAAACAAATAATTCAGGTGTCACGCTTACCTTTACTCGTTTTGTACAAAAGAATACTGCGTGGATTATCAGTTCTGACATCAACAATGTAAAAGTTGCAGGATCTTTACCTAATTATTCTCCGCTTTACACTAATCCTGAAAGCATTGCGTTTGCGTCACTCACAAACATTGAACATCAACCTCTGAACAAATCTACTTCTGCGTTAGACGGGACAACTACTTACTATCTTGTGGTGTTTGATAAGAACATCACATCAGTTGATTCGGAAGCACAGAACGGAATCTCGTTAGATTTAGAAGCGTACGTTGTAGGCGCATCAAACATGTTCAATGCAGACGGGCCGAATTTAGGGTTTCAATACAAGTATTCACAACTTAGAAACATAGGAACGACAAGTGAACCTGTATTGATTGAGGGGCCTGTAAGTGATGCAAGCGAATCGGTTTCGATTGCAACCTCACAAGATTTTATTCGACTTTCTAATTTTCAAGGCGGTCCTGCATCTGACATAACAGCCTATCGAGTTTACCGTGTAGGAGGTGACTACGCATCGTACGGGTGGTTAGCGGATGTTGATGTCTCATCTTCTGTACCGTCAAATTACGATGATAGTGCAAGGATTATTACAAGCACTACATTGACTCCGCTTCAAAATGCCAATCCTGTCCCGACAGCATCAGGGAAACACTTAAAGCATATCACAAACGTATCAGGGATTTTCTTCGGAGCATTTGATGCACAGTTGCGTTTTTCAGAGTTCGGTAACCCCCACTCTTGGCCCGCAACAGGTTTCACTGATCTTGACGGTACAATCACAGGAATTGTTGAGTATCAAGGTGAAGGAATTGTGTTTACGCCAAATGCAACTTATCGGGTGCGTGGAAATAATTTTGACTCAATGAGTGCGGTCAAGTTACCCCAACAACAAGGCGTTCCTGCAAGTAACGTGAATTCAATTATTAATGTTAATAACACTATATTTTTTATAAGTAATGACGGTTTGTGCGCTTATGCAGGTGGAAGAATCAATGTTATTTCACAAGGCAAATTAAATCCTTTCCCGACGATCACAAACGTAAAGGGAGCAAGTAAGGATAATGTACTCTATTTTTTTGGTTCTTCGGGGCAAGGAGTAGCATGTGATTTAAGAAGAGAAAGTCCTATCTTTTCAAGAATTTCAGAAACAACAGATCAGAGAGCATTTTATGTTCAGGAAGAGGATCGCTTGTATCTGAAAAAATCTTCAAACGGTGGAGCGTTTCAGGAAAGCGCAACAGACAATTCTATCACATTTCAATCAAGGACTTACGACTTCGCAGATGCTAATGAATACAAGGTCTATAAGAGAGCGCAGGTAACTTACAAAGGATCAGGTAGTATTACGTTCAAGTTTGATGAAACAACTAACGAAACTTTCAGCCTCAGTAATTCCACAAATGAGTTAGCAAAGTACCTAGAATTTAGTGTCGCAAGAACAGCAAAACAGGTGGAGTACACAGTAACAGGTCAGATTGAAATAATTGAAATGGCTTTTGATGCAGATGCGTTAACAACGTACGATACAGAAGTTAGGTTTGAGAACATAGATGTCACCTACAAAGGAGATCCGACTATTGAAGTTCAGATTGACGGATCTGTCGTGACAATGACACCGACACTAATCAGTTCTAATAACGTGCGTACGATGCGTTTGTATTTCCCTTCAGCGACACAGGGTTACTTACCGCATTATCGCAATAGTGGTATCACGGGTGATATCATGTCAGTCAAATATAACACCTCAGAGTTATGATAAGAGATCGTTTAATCCTGCAAGCGGTTAAGCTTCATTATAAGGGAGATGTTGGTTCTGCCGTTGTTTCTTTAGACGGAAGCACAAGGTCTACAGTCACTGATCTTCCTGTACATAATGTACATCGTACGAGGCGAATGTCTCTCCCTGCAGGATTGTCAGGTTTTGTTCCTCAGTTCTCCACAAATCACGGGACTAAAGTAGATGCCGACTTTGAAGCAGTATCAGCATCTGCATTTAATCAACAACAAATTTGGCATTATTATGAGATTACTTACACAGGAACAATTAATGTTTCCGTATACATAGATGAGAACTTAGTTGTTGATGCAAAACAATTGACTTTGCCAAATGTTCATAACACCTCCACAGCAAAACAAACACACACTCAGAAGGTTTATTTGCCACCTTTAAGTTTTGGATATGTGCCACATGTTTTTAACAATACTGCGGATGCAGGAGACATAGTAAGTGCAAAACCTGTTGCATTACCTGTAGCGCATTATCGTGGAATTCGTGCAGTAGCAGAAGGTCAGATTACTTATATTGGTGATTTACAGGTTCAGTTTTACATGGATGGACGAGAATTAGGAAGTCCGTATCAGTTTGACGAACAAACCTACACTTCAGGCTTGCCTAAATATGTCACTGAAAAATTTTACTTTCCTTCAGGTTCAGTTGGTCACATTTTTCAGTGGGAACAGATCTCAGGAGAAGGGAATATAGCAATGTTAGAAACAGACGCAAGTTTAGCAAGCGGACCCGAAGAACCGCAAACCGTGGAGCATTAGTATGTCATCGTTTGGTACTAACAATGTCGCACAACAAATTGAAGACGATAATGCAAAGCAAGCGTTCAAAGAAAATGAAACTTTTCTGCAAACGCTGTATGATTCGAACAATACTACTGATGCAAATTTTAACGAATTCAAAACCGCTTTACTTCTAAAAATAAAAACAGATTTAGACGGCATTACTAATTCGTCAACTACTGCACAAATTGGAACAGCATTGCAAGCATTAAATAAGTCATTGAAGGAATTGTGATGAGTGAAGAAAATTCAGTTCCTGAAAGCCCTTATAGTCGTTCCGAAATTGAGAAACTGAGAGAAAAGCTAAAAGACCAAGAAGGCGCAGAGAAGTGGCTAAAAATGATTGACGAATATTTAAATTTAAAAAACGAAGAATAAGAGGAACTCATGCCTATCGGTGGAATATTAAAACAAGCAACTGATTTCTTGGGGCTGACGCAGGATGCGCCACAACAAGATCGCATGTCTGCAGGAGCGTTTGGCTTCGATCAAGGCACTTTAGACAGGGCGCAACAAAATCGAGAGCAGGCTCTTGCAAACGCTATGGGTTACCAAGGCGGTTTCATGAACCGTGCTAGAGACTCATTTGCACGACAGCAAGCAGGGCTGAATGAAGCACAGGCAATGCGAAGAGAGGGTGCAGGCTTGATGCGTGAGATTGGTCAGTTCGCACAACCGATGCGCAACATCACGCAGGAAGGATTAGATCAAGGTCGTGGATACATAAGTCAGCTTGGTGACATTGCAGGCAGGCAACAAAACATGATCGGCAGGGATCGTGGTTTTTACCGTGATCTTGAGGGGCAGACTCAAGGCATACAGCAAGATATCGCATCACGAGTAGGTGAACTTGATCAATTGAGAAGACAGGCAGACGAACGCCCCACAGGACTTGCTAATGCACTTTCTGCAAGAGCGACCCAAGGCATTCAGCAAGATGCAGAAGGAAGACGGCTTGCTCTAAATCGTACGCTGTCAGCAAGAGGGGTTAATCCGCAGAGTGTGCAGGCATTAAATGCAATGCAGAATATCAATGACTCCACCACCGAAGCAACAAGAAGAGCAAGACAAGATGCATTTTTGAACGCAAATCGAATACAGGCGCAAAACATCGCACAGCAATCAGGACTAATCAATCAAGGCATAGGCGCACAGTTGAACCGTCAGAATGTTTTAGGTCAGTTGAGAGCAGGAAGAGGGCAGGAGTTTGCTCAAGACATGTCTGCATTAGGACAGACAGCATCCACAGTAGGAAGAGGAGCAAGTCAAAACCTCGCACAAATGTCTGCAGGACTTGGAGCGTACGAAAGATTAGCAGACTTACAACGATCACAAGCGCAAGGACTTCTTGGAATAGGCGCACAAGAACAAAGTGCAGGGCAGTATGCAGGTCAGTTTGGAATGCAGAATCAGCAAGGCGCACTCGGATTAGATCAGATGCGAATGCAGGATGCAGTGTTTGATATCAATCGAATGCAACAAGCAAGGTTAGCAATGGCAGGAGCAAACGCTCAGATCGATGCGAACAACATGCAGTTGCAGGCGCAGAACCCGACAGCCTTTGATCGACTGATGCAAGTTGGTCAAATCGGGGCATCACTGTACACGGGAGGGTTAGCATAATGGCAGTCAACTACTCCGCAGGACTGAACCCGATGTATGATCGGTTTAGTCAACAGATTCAGCAAGCATCAAACACACAAAAGCAAGCACAGTTGCTTGCAATGCAACGTGAAAATGATCGTTATAAAAAACTCGCAGAACTTGGTGGAGCAATAGGATCTGCCGTACGGAGCAATGCAAAGGCAGAAGTTGATCAGTTTAAGAAAGACGCTTCTGCAGAGCAAAAACGATTAGAAACCCTGCGTGATAAGTACACAATCGGCTCACAGTCTTACCTCAATCTAAACAATCAGATTGCAGGACTCCAAGACAAGCGTGATGAGCAAATAGAAGCTTATAAAGACTCAGGGTTTCTAGGGTTTGGGAGAGACAAAGAAGAGCTTGATTTATACAAAAATCGGGATGCATCAAAAGATCCTTTTATGCGTGGTGGGTTTACCGACCCGAACACAGGTGTTCAGTTGCGGAATGATGACTTAGTAGATCAGGAGAAAAGAAGGTATCAGGAAGGCAAGGAAAAAATAGCCCGTACGGCACAAATGAAAATTAAATTAGGACTTCAGTTGAATCCTGAAGAAAGAGAATTTTTTGGGCCTTTGAGTGACTCTGATATACAACAGGTTTCAGACAAATTCATGAGTCCTGATCTAAGACAAAAAGCACAGGATTTTATTAATCAGGGCATCACCTTAGATCCTAAGAACGCAGATCATCAGGCTGTTGCAAAAGCAATGAATAGCACTGTAGGCAATCTGCAGACGATGATTAACGATACCTACGAAGACAATCTGTATCAGGACATTCAACGTGCAGGGACGGATTACAATGCACTCGCTAAGATTCAGGAACGTGCCAAGGATAAAAATCTTACAAACCTTACTGATGACCGTTTAGGCAGTTTAGTAGAGGAAGCAAAGCAGGCTAATCGTGATGACATTTATAATCAGGTTCGTCAGGCAGTTAATAGCTCTGATCCTGCAGAGTCATTAAGAATCTTTGCACAGAGGAATGATGAACGGGTTAAAAAACTTTTCAAAGACGGAGTCATTAACGAGAAGCAATTTTCTGCTCAAATGTTAGCAATTAGAAAAGGTGTGATTGAACCACACATGAAACAACTTCAGGTAGGGCAGGAAACAAAACAAATAAATCTTCTTAACAAATTAGTTGAGCAAAGAAGTACAGAAAAGTTCCGTGATCCAAATAAACAAAATCCTGCATTAGAAGCAAGAATTACTGAGTTGGCAAGTGCATTAGATTTTGACGGCAATCTGTTGTTAACAGATGCGACAAAGCAAAAAGAACTTAAACAAAAAAATGATGATCTGTCTGCATTAAGCAAAAAGCTTTCGGTTGGGGAACAAGTAAGAAAGAGGATGTATAACGAGCTTTACGGGCCTGGAAGCGCACAGGTCGCTGTTGGCGAAGGTGGTACTATTCAAGGCATAGCTTACAAAGATCCTACAGGTAAACTTGATCCAAACAAATTAAAGGAAAGATTCATACAGTCATACACTTCAGCAACTATGGGAGAAGCACCTGATCAATCACAAATTGATGCATTTGTGAAAAATATAATGGAGTACAACAAGGTTGTTGAATTAGGACTTACCCAAGAAGAGCGAGAAGAAAACGCTAAGAAGTTGTTAACAGTCGAAAAATAAATGTCGATAGAATCTCTGCAGTCAGAGTTAGAGTTTGCAATAAACTCGGCTCCGTACGAACCAACTGATAGCGATTATGATCGGTGGTATTCAAAAGCCGATGCAGTAGACAATGTTCTCTCCCGTTACAACATTCAAAACCCTGCCTTATCAGATCAACTCAAGGCCAAATATTTAGGCGAAAAGCCACCGAATCCTAGTGTCTTAGGGCAACTCGCAGAAGGTTTTATCCCAGGCATCAAGCGTTCTATCGCTGATGTAGGCGTGGGTATAGGCGCACAACTCTCTTCTCCTTCTCTTTCTGCTTATCAATTAGCTGAACAGCAAGGCATGTTTGAACGTGGCATGTCTACAGAACAACGTGAAAACATTGCAAGAAAAGTAGCAGAAGATCGAGCAATAGAAGGGTTTAACAAAGGGATCGATCCGAATACAAGAAATTTTATTCCGTTAGGAATTTACGAAAGGCAAGAAGCAAGCTCCTTAGGAAAGTTTGTGGGTGATGCGCTTTTTGATGCATCCAAGAGTTATGCAGATCGACTTGCGAAAGAAGAACGTGCATTAGGAAGGGCCGAAACAAAAGAAGAGTTTCTTGATCGGCAAAAACGAGAAGGAACTCTTATTGATCGTTTGCAGGCATATCCTGTGGAGCAAGGATATGTTGATCCTCCAGGACAACTTGCTAGAAGTTACGGAAGAAGTTTTGGTGGGCAGATTGTACCACTTGCAGTAGGTGGCACAATTGCAGGAACAGGCGTGGTTACAAGACAACCTGCTTTGGTGCAAACAGGTCTTGGTATTTACCGTGGTGGCACACCACTAGCGACATCAGGGCAGGTTGCAGGATCAATGTATGACACGATCTTCAACAATGACCGAATAAAAAGTGCCGTACGAGAGCAAATAGAAAGTCAATACTCACCTGAACAGCTTGTTGACCCAAAAACAAAATCAGTGATTGACCGTCAGGTTGATCGTGAAATGAGAGGTCACGCAAAAGATATTGTGGGACGTACGTTTCAAGAAAGATTGTTTTCTCCTCAGTCACTTTTGGAGTTTGCAGGAGCCTTCCCACAAGGTGGTATTGTCACAAACCTGCTTGCGAATGCAGGTTTAGAAGCAGGTTCAGAAGCATTTGATTCTGCACTTGAGCAAACATACGTCAATCGGAAGCTGAGAGAGATCTATAGGAACCAAGGTCTTGATGACCGAGAGATTGACAATCTTGTCAACTACGATGAGTGGTTAGGTAAGTACCAAGTTTCAGATGCAGGTGAGGTAGGCAGAGGAGCAGTCGCAGGCGTTCTGCTTTCAGGTCCGACTTCACTTGTAGAATCCGCACTGCCGAAAGATCCAAGAGTCAAGCAGGGACCACTTGCTGATCGTGAAATACAAAACCTCAAGGACGAAGCAAGTGACGTACGCAACGCAATAAATTTTGAAAGACAAGTTGACCTGCAAGAGCAGAAGCTGAGAATCGAGCAGGAGAAAACCGAACAGGCTCGACTCAAAAATCAGCAACAGGATGCACCGATTGAGGAAGGTGACGCACCGCAGTTCACCCCTCCCGAACCAACAAGCCCTCCGATGACTCGACAGGAGGACGCAGATGTACGAGAGCTTGATGATCAGATGCTCAATCCTGATGTCATCAATCCCCTTTCGCCTGAACAGGTTCAGGAATCTCAACAGCAACGGGTTGAGGATCTTAGGCAAGAAGACTTACAGCGAGATGCAGATGAAGCACTTGGTGTCACACCTGAAGGAGTCATGTCACCGTCTACGGATCAGACTCAAGAACAGGTGCAGGAACAAAGGGAGGAGCTTTCTGATGCAATACAACAAAGATTGGAGCTACAGGAATTCTACGATCAGAACCGAGAAACTGTAGCAAATCAGAGCCGTGTCAATGAGGACACCGAGGGTAACGCAACACTTAGTAGCGTACGTTCAAGTTTAGATTCGGAAACTGAACCAATTGTTAATCCTACTCAGGAAGGAGGTGGGCCGAGCATTCTGTCACCTGCATTAGAGGAGGATGCTGAGACGGGCGCAGAGACGCAGGAGACTCCCGTATTCCGAAACAACCGAGCGGTCACCGAGTCAGTCGTGAAGTTGTTTAAACAAAGATTCCCAAAACTATTCCAAGAATTAGGAGAAATCAATGTACTTTCAAATGATGAAGCAAAATCTCGAGGATTGGACCCCGAAAATACTGAAGGACTTTATCACAAAAGTGGGGAACGTAGAGGTGATGTCGATATTTTCTTTGAAAACATCATCGGATTCGGAGACGAAAGACGAGCAACCGACAGACTCGTTGAAGTCCTCTGGCACGAAGCAATCGGACATAAAGGATTAATTGAAGGTTTAAACAGCGCATCGAAGGACGGCAAAGGTTACGACAGGTTTATCGATTCGTTTATTGAACAAAACAAAAACAACGAAGAGTTTCAGGCATTCATCAATGAGCCTGAAATCAACGGCAACGAGCGACTTGGTGCAGAAGAATTCATCGTACGGAAGTTTGCCGAAGGTAATGTCTTTGACATCAATGACGGTACGTTGGTTGAGCAGTCGCTTGAAGGTGATTTTGTGCGTCCTGCACAGAACATTCGACCCCTTGCACAAGGTGTTTTAGAGAACCGTTTTCTTGACGATTTGGTTGCATCCTTCAAACGTGCAATCGGAAGAGACGGCATGAGAAAGGGCCGACTCGATGACAAGATGATTCGCAACATCATGTTCAATCTGAAGATCAAGAACATGAACTCAGGCCGAAACATCATGTCACCAAGTGTTCAAGCCCGTACGGAGCAGGATGAGGATATGTTCCTGCAGGAGATTGATGACATTGCACGAGACATCGCCCTTGAGGAAGATGACATCTTTACTCAGCCTGATGCAGAGCCTGAGATGCTCCGCTCACTTGGCAGGAATGTCAACGTACGGAGAGCGCATAACTATGCGAAGCAGAGACTGCGTTGGGAGTTTGATGTCAACGACAAAACAATCAACGTCAAGGCTACTCCTGCAAGAATTAGCGAAGTCATGGGTGGGACTTCAAGAACTGAGATAGGAACCACATTCGATCCACTTGTTGACACAGATCCTGAGTTTAAGCAGAAAGTAGATTCGCTTGGTGTCGATCCGTCAAAGCCTGTGTATGAGTTGGATTTTGACAGAGACAGGCGTTACGACACAACAGGCGAAGGGAATCAGTACGATATTTTCTCAGGTGTAGCAGTTGCAGGCCGAGAACTCATGGCGAAGCAACCGCAAACCGTCATGTTTCGGGCAGAAGAAAAAGTCGAAAATGTACCTGAAGATCGCCCCGTTGCAGGACGAGTTCGACTGTATGATCGATTCGCAAAAGGGCTTGCAAAAGAGTTTGGATATGATCAGGTCACACACGTTTACGAAGGGGGCCTGAAGGGGGTCTACATTCTGAACAAGCCGAAACGTGAGACGTTAGCATCACGAGGAAGAGGTGTCGCACCAACAAGAGCAACTGCACCAAGGAGAAGAAGACGAACACAACCTGCAATGCCGATTGCAGAAATGCCGAAGCTCAAGACCGTTGATGCGACAATCAACCAAGAGCAACCCCTAGAATCAAAGCTTCCTGACAAACTCCGTGGTCAGTTAGATCCCAACGTACGCTCCAAAATTATTGCAGATGAAGTCGGGCCTCCACCGCAGGAATCTGTATTTACTCCTGAGGAAGGTGAAGAACTTCTCAAGTCTTTCCTTCGTGGTGCAACTTCTTCAAAGATCAAGGATCTTTCATTTGAATATGTTGATACCTACAGAGGTGAGTTATTCCGTGGCAAAGCCGATATCGAAGATATTGTTGGCGGTATTCATTTTTGGGAATTCAAAGCAGGAGCCGACCTGACTCTGCCGAGAAGGGCAGGGGTTGCATACGATGATGACGCAAGACAGCAAGCAGAGGATGCAGGATTTCAATTAGATAAGTTTGTTGATCAGTGGGATGTAACCTTTCAAATTGACGGATCGTACGATTACGACAAAAGAAAAGTAATTGATCCAAACACGGGGGATGAGGTTTCTGCAAAAATTGAAATGCCTGCTATGGGTGCAGTCAGAGAAGCACTCATGAGATTGATCGAGGAAAGACGGCCTGGATTAATTACTTTTTCAGGCGCAGAAGTTGAGCGAGTCAAAGTCTATGACAGAGGGATGCGAAGGATTGCAGAAGAAAACGACTATGCATACATTTCTCGTGGCACAGCTTCTAGTAAAAATTATTACTTGATGAGGAAAGATTTAGACGATTTCCCGACAGTTCCGACAGAAGCAGATCCAAACATGTCTGCAATTGACATGGGTATTATCGAACGAGCAATCGGTGGCACACAATTCCTTATAGACAGCATTGAAGGCCGATACCAAGCAGACGGGAATTTAGAAGGTTTGTATGCTGAATTTGAGCAGGAGTTGCAGAACATAGACACTTCAACTTTTTTCGGAAGAGGAATCGAAGAAGGAATAAACGATGTACGAGTAAGAGCGCAAAGGATACAAGACGATCTTGATCAAAGAGAGCTTCAACGAAGAGAGGAACGATCAAGGGATCTTGGGTTTGAGTTAGTAGCGCAACTTAGAACAGCAAACGATATAAGTAGTTTTGATTTGGATGCAATTGAGGAACCTGATTCATTTCAGATTCTGTTCAGTCTTAAAGACGCAACGGCATATAATTTAGTCCGAAGGCATCTTGCTGACACAGGAAGACTTGATCCAAGCGACACCACATTTGACACAGAATTATTGCAAATCATTAGGAACCTCAGACCTATTTTTGCAGATTCAAATATATTGATGAGGAGAGCAGACGGTCAACTTTATTCAGGTGAAGATCGGATAACATTAGAAGAAATTCAAGCGTACGCTGCATTTCCTCGATTGCAAAACGAGTCACCTTTTCCTCAACTCCCTGAATCGCAAGGCCCTTATCAAATAGCCAAATTCATTCAAAACATTGGAGACGGTTTAGCTGATGCTGTATCGAGTGGCGTTTATAGTAGTGGTAATGACGCAAGAGTTGTTAGTGTTATTGAAACAATCGGCAGGATGTCAGATCAAGAATTACAAGGAGTGCAGGAACTTGCAGGCATCGAATTTGGGGATTCAGAAAATAGAGTAATACAAAACATTCGTGAATTTGTTGCAGATGATGATCGTGTCTATGACCTCAACGAAGACTTTGATGAATTACTGACAAGAGGGACATTCTTTGCTGACGAAACGGTAACTGATCCTGAGATACTGACTGAAGAGGAAATAACTGAAATTGAGCGTATAGCAGAAGCACCAAGCAGGAACCTTGCAACAGGCTCTGAAACAATTTCAATGATTTCAAGGCAAGCTCCCACAGGTGATACCGCTGATCTTGTAAACAGAGTCAATAATCAATTAAATCGTGCTTCTTTCAATACAGATTCATCGATGCCTGAACGAATGAGACTTTGGGCTAATAATTCTACTGATGAAAATTTTAGACAACTTTCTCGTCAAGAAGAAAGAGATGTCACCTATGCCACTTTTGATTTACTTACAAGTGATTACATAGAATTTTTACAGAATTATGAAATGACTGAAGAGCCTGAACAGGACATCAATTTAAATATTCAGGCTATAACTACAGATCAGCTTTCCGAAAGAAGTCTTAGCGAAATAGAAGCTTTATCACGGACTAGGGACTGGAGGGAATGGACAGATGCTATTGCAGACGCAATAGAAAGACCTGACTTTAGTGATGTCAGAGTAAGTGATGAAATATTATCGGGATACAATGCAGGAAGAAGCAGGGCGGGAGGGATTGTTCGAAACAGACAATCCGCACAAACCCTTCGCAGTATCCGTCCTGGCGTTGAGCTTGTTCAGGTCATGAATAAGACAAACGAGAATAATAATTACGAATCTGAGTTTATCCTGCCTGACTCATCACGAGTTGAAGCGTACGCAACAACATCACCGTTCAAAGAATCAATCGAAGAAAAATACAGTCAGGGCGAATTCATCAGCAAAATGTCAGAACAGGGCATCAATGTCCGTGCAAAGACAGCTTTTTGGAATCTCGGCTTTGACCGTGACGGAGACATTGATGTTTACGGAGATGCAGGACATCAACATATTGTTGCAAACGGCATGAAGCAGTATTTCGACACGCTGATCCGTGAAAAGAATCCTGAGGGGCTGTGGTTTTCTGCGTACGATCCTGGGTTGAGAAGAGTTGGCGATTCCTTTGAACTCAACCCTGACAAGATTGGCGCACGAGTCCGTGTCTACAAGATGCTTGCAAAGCAGATCGGCAGAGAATACGGATA
>MDTC01262014.1_pt1 | contig 16485 bp, 9 predicted proteins | sample 811181 | NCBI WGS metagenome assembly MDTC01 (sample SAMN05326644, study PRJNA326480) | marine metagenome | isolation source: seawater | place: Pacific Ocean: North | collected 2011
ATTTCATCAGAACCTTCAATAATATCTACTTTCGCTACAATAGCAAAAAGTTGCATCAATGCTTTAAGAATCCGTTCGCTCATCTAATAGATTTGGGATGAATATACCAAAAAATTGAACCCGTTTTTTAAATTTATCAAAGAATCAAAAAATGAACTTAAAATTTGTCGATATATTTAATTTTCTTTACAACCTAAATATGTTATTTAATTAATGAGTGTAATTTCTAAAAGTGGTAATGAAGTAGTGAAAATTACTTATGTAGATTTAATACTGCCTTTGGCAATGCCCAAACTGTTAACTTATCAATTATCTCATCATCAAAAGGTTCAAGTTGGCCAAAGAGTTTTGGTACATGTGGGGAAAAAGAAAGAATATGCTGCTATTGTAAACAAAATTCATTCTAATAAGCCTGATTACACTACTAAAGAAGTTATAGATGTATTGACTGAAGCGCCAATTGTTCATTTGAAGCAATTAGAACTCTGGGCATGGATGTCTAGATATTATATGACTTCTATGGGAGAAATTATGATTGCAGGATTGCCAAGCAGTTTAAAACTGCAAAGTGAATCTGTGTATATGCCAAGTGGAAAATCGTATAACGATGAGGAACTGAGTATTTTAAAACCACAAGAACAAGCCATTGTTGACGCCTTAGAACACAACCAACAAATGAGTTTGAAAGAAATTTCGGAGCTATTAAAAATTAAATTTCCTCACAGTTATATCCAAAATTTATTGAATAACGGTTGGTTGATGGTATATGAATCGCATACTGAAAAATACCATCCCAAAACAGTTCAAAAAATTAATTTATCTTCAAAATATCTTAAAAATGATTCTCTTTTAGAACCGGTTTTTAAAGAACTTTCCAGAGCTCCTAAACAAGAAGCTTTATTACTTCAGTTTTTACAACTCAAACAGGATTTAGGTGATAAAGCGATTCTAAAAAAGAAACTTCTAAAAGCAACTGATGCTTCACCCTCTGTTCTTAATTCCTTGATCGATAGAGGTGTTTTGGTAAGTGAGGATAATCAGGTCGGTAGAATTATAGATAACACTGCTACTAAAATAAAAATGCCTGTTCTTTCCTCTCATCAGAAAAAGGCAGAGAAAGGAGTGGATTCACTCTTCGCAAAAGATCAAAAAGTATTATTGCATGGAGTTACTGGAAGTGGTAAAACAGAAATATATATTCATTTAATTGAAAAACAGCTTAAAAAGAATAAAAAAGTATTGTATTTACTTCCAGAAATTGCCATAACCACTCAAATAATACAACGTTTACAATCTTACTTTGGTAAAAGAGTTGGTGTTTATCATTCAAGATTTAATATTTCTGAAAGAACGGAGTTATGGTATGCTATGATGGATGAGAAATTACATAAATATGACATTATTCTGGGAGCAAGATCTTCTGTTTTTCTTCCTTTTAAAAACTTAGGACTTATTATCGTAGATGAAGAACACGAATCTTCTTATAAACAATTCGACCCATCTCCAAGATATCATGCACGGGATGTGGCCTCTAAATTGTCACAGATGTATCAAGCAAATTTATTGCTAGGTTCTGCTACACCAAGTATGGAAATGATGCATTTGGTAAAAGAAAAAAAAATAGGATATGTTGTTTTAGATAAAAGATTTCATGATGTTCCTATGCCAGAAATTCAATGTGCCGATTTGAAACAGGCCTATAAAAAGCGAAAAATGGTGGGCATTTTCACGCCACTACTATTAGAAAACATACAAGCTACTTTAAAAGCTAATAAGCAAGTTATTTTATTTCAAAATAGGAGGGGATATGCACCAAGAGAAATGTGCATGGTTTGTAGTTGGACACCAACTTGTAAAAAGTGCGATGTAAGTTTAACCATTCATAAATATCAAACGATATTAAAATGTCACTATTGTGGCTATTCTACTAAACAAATAGAACATTGTGGCGCTTGTGGATCATCTGAAGTTACCATGCTGGGAATTGGAACTCAAAAAATAGAGGAGGAGCTCATTAAACACTTGGGAGAAGATGTTAAGATTAAGAGAATGGACTGGGATACTACTAGAAAAAAGGCTTCTTTTCAAAATATTATTGACCAGTTTGAACAGAAAGAAATAGATATATTGGTAGGCACACAGATGGTAAGTAAGGGTTTAGATTTTGATCATGTTGGTTTAGTGGGTGTATTACAGGCCGACGATTTATTACATTATCCTGATTTTAGGGCTTACGAGCGTTGTTTTCAATTACTGACTCAGGTAAGTGGTAGAAGTGGTAGAAAAAATGAAAGGGGAAAAGTGATTCTTCAAACTTTTGATCCCTATCATTGGGTTATTAAAAAGGTGATAGAATATAATTTTAAATCTTTGTACAAACAAGAATTAGCAGATAGAAAGCATTTTAACTACCCTCCCTACTATAAACTCATAAAACTGGTACTACTGCATAAAAAATCGGGTTATTTATTTACGGGTGCTCACCAATTAGCTCATCAATTAAAAAAACAGTTGGGCGATCGTGTGTTGGGTCCGGAGTTTACCATTATTCCAAGAATCAATTCTTATTATCAGCAGCAAATACTTTTAAAGGTAGAGAATAAACTATCTATGACCAAGGTGAAAGAATTTGTTCAAAACACCATTGATATTTGGGGAAAAGAAGATTGCAGTAAGTCAATAAGAGTTAAAGTAGATGTAGATCCTATGTAAAACTACTCCTCTTGAATTTCTTTGGGATTGGGGCCCCATTTATTTTCTCCTAGTTGGCTGTCTTTTAAAGTTAAAACTAATAACCATATGGCACCAATTAGAGGAATGAAAATTATAAATAACATTTTGCCGCTTTTACCTATGTCGTGAAGTCTTCTTACGCTTACAGCAAGACTGGGTAAAATGGTAGCTAATGAAAAAATAGAGTAGAGCCATCCGTAGCCGAGTGAAGCATCGTACATATTGAAATCCAGTCCCAATATTGTATCTAAAATCATGACAACAAACGAAAATAGGGTTAAGAAAAGGGAATACATCCAATATTCTTTTCTTCTTGCCCTTGTGCTAAAATCGGAATATTGTTTTAATACTTTAAGGAACCATTTCATAATGAAATTTTGTAATTATTATAAATATAAGATTTATTTTTGTTTCATATAAAATTCGGGATGTGGCGCAGTCAGGTTAGCGTGCTGGTCTGGGGGACCAGAGGTCAGGAGTTCGAATCTCCTCATCCCGACTCCAAAGCAGTTATTAGATTTTAGTTAAAAACTTTGACATTATTTACTATTCAAAGTATTTTTCACAACACATCTATTGATCAAATCTGTTTTTTCTATACTTTCATCCATTATCCAATATTTATAGCCATTGGCATAGTAATAATTGTAATATTGATTAAACTTCCAGTGTTCATTCACAGAATTTTCCCAAATATACTTCACTATTTTAAACCAATCTTTTTCTCTTCCAACCCAGTTAGCATGAAGCCTGGTATAAGAATGTGGTATTTCAGGCATGGTCTTAGCAAATTTAAATTCTGCATCTTTTAAAAGTTTATCAACTTCTTGCTTAATTTGTGAAGTATCGCTCATTATTATCTGTAAATTAATAATTTTTATACTTTTAATAGATTTAATTTTCTATTTAATTACATCTAAAAAATAAATACCTTATTGATTATGCTTCAAAATGTTCCAATAAACCATAAGATGAACTATTTTTTTTTAAAATATCAAAGTTCTTTCACCAAAAATTGAAATAAATTACAACAATGAAATGGTCTAACATTTTTACCATACCTGATAAAAATTTAATTTCAGATGGATCGGTTGATCCAATGGGAATGCAAATGATATGGACCTATTTCGGACAACTTATATTTCACAATAAGTTAACTACAGTTTCCACAGATGTAAGGAATTATTCAATTAATCTATTGCATCACTTTGTATTATATAGGTTTCAACAGGAAAGAAACGAAGAGTTCCATATGGCGCAAAGTAATTTTTACAAATATCGTGATGGCTATGATGTAAAAGCAGGTATGCTCATTTTTATGGAAGATTTATTGGTTTATGCATTAATGGATCAAAAGAACTCTGTTAATACTCTTGGTTTGCTAGGAAGTAACAAAGCACAAGATGATTTAGAAAGAATTAATAAAAACTATTCAGAAATAGAAATTCATGCTGAACAATCTAAAGGGATTCTGGTTAGACAAATTCAGTTAGGGATTAACGGTCGTTACAAAGGACCTTTTATGAATATGGGTTTAATGTCTAAAAACTTTGAATATGCACCAAAAGAATTTGAATATATAGAACAATTATTTTCTCAATGGGATGAAGGAAATAAATTGGTAAATAAACTAATTACTCTATTAACTGAGATTTTGATTTCAAATAATAGAGATTACCCTGTAATTTCTCTTGACCGTTATAAAAATGATGAAGAAATTTGGAAACTTTATGCTGATTGTTTTGGTCAACTAAAACAAAATAAAGTATTACAAGATTTTTGGTTGGAAAAGCTTGGTGTAAAATCTGGTGCTGCTAAATCAATATTTTCAGAAATCAATCAATTTGGTGAACAGTCAGTTTCAGCAATAATAGCATCAGCATTTAAAAAACAAGAAGATGAAAAAGAGAAGGAGTTGCTTCAGTGGGTCTTAGACCTAGAACCTTTTCTAAGTAGGTGTTCCCATGCTTTTTTTCTGTTATCGGATGTTTCTGTTAGAAAATTATCAGACATAAAAGCCGATTTAGATGCTCTAGTTTCAAATATACCCATTGAAAGTGTTTTCCCTCTTACATGTCGAAATCAAAGACTCGAAATACTAGTAGAATTTGTAAAAGATAATACTGGAAATGGAGTTCAATTTGCTGAAGCAATATTGAATTATCATAAGAAAATCATGGAAGAACGTGGAGGCTCAGCATGGGTTGAACTGGAGAATGATTATATCAAACATTACATACCACAAACTATGCATGCTACTACCTCAGATATTGTTTCAGGAGGATATTGGTATAATCGTTATTACTTAGATACGGTAAAATCAATCTACAATGGATTAAACTTTAATTAATGTCAGAAGGATTAAAGCCATATAATGAGTTTAAAAAATTACTTTCAGGTGTTGGGCTAGTGAAAACCGCTTGGTTTACTACATTTAACTTTAGTATAAGCTTTTTTGAAAAGTATATTTTATCAGCTATTGTTAAAACCAATCCTTTTGATCTCAAAAACATAAAAGATTTTGAAGCTTTAAATGATAGAGTTTTGAATTCTGAAGCAGGTCCTATTGACGTGAAGGTCTTTCACGACTACAGAGCAATGCGACCAGAAATTAAAAGAACCAGTATTCAAACAATAGGGATAGATCCTAAAAACATAAGTGATTTTTTTAATCATGGAGTATTTCATCCAAAAGTTACCCTATTAGCAAATGACAAGAATGAGGCTTGGATTATTGTTGGTTCTGCTAACCTTACTATATCTGCTTGGTCAAAAAATTCAGAAGGAATAGTCATCAAAAAAATTAACGATAAAGCAAATGCGCAAGCTGTAACCGACTTTTTCCTAGGTCTTTTAAATGATAATACCGAAAAAGAGAAGTTAAGGGAGTTAAATTCAAAATGGCAGAAAAAATTAAAATTAAAGTCCAATTGGAAGTTCATACATTCGATAGCCAAGGATCGTCTATTGGATCATATCAGCCAAGAATTATGTGAAGAGATGGTTGTTTGGTCACCTTATTTTTCTGATGATTTTTCAGAAATAATCAAGGAGCATATGGGGTGGGTTAAAAATCTAAATGTAGTTCCAGATATTACAACTTCAGGTGCAATGCGCTTGTCTTCTGAAGCAATTTCTGATGCCTTAAAAACCAACAATGTTAAATTACAAAAGGATCTTAACGATTATGGGGAAGAATTGCTTGTGCACGCCAAGGTTTGGTGCACTCCGAGTAATATGGCTATTGGATCGTGGAACTTTACCAAAGCAGGCTTGAATGTCTCTGGAACCGCCAATAACATAGAAGCAGGAATTATAGAAGATTTAGATAGTATTGCTTATCAGATCTTCAAAAACAGTTGTCAGCTCAAGCAAATTCTTGATCCAAAAGGAATGGCAAATGAAGAGTTGGAAGATGAGAGAGCAGATCTTTTGTTTGATTGGAAAATAAACTGTCAGATTTATGCCGATTGGTCAACTTACACATACAGATTAGAATCAGAAGATAACTTAACCTCTCCAACTTTATATATAGATCTGCCAGGTAGAAAAGAACGAATACCAAGTTCTGAATTCATTAACTCAGGCATTAGTTTTCACAAAGAACATAAAAGTCTCTTAAAAGATAGATTGTTTACCGTTTACGATAAAATTAAAGGAGGAAATAAGTTATATCTAGGTGCAATTATAGAACTGAATCCTATTGCTAGGCCATCTGTTGGGTTTGAGTCAATTAGTGACCTTCTCAGAGCCTGGAGTGATCGTAAACCAGAAAATAAGTCTCAATATCATCAGATAAATTATCAAGCAGATACAGAAATAGGAGAGGAGCTATCTGATAAAATTACTAAAGCATTGAAAGGAGATTATTCAAATGCATGGTTTACCATGTTCTTAGCTTTTGAACAAATAAGAATTAGATTAGAAGAAGCAGCAGGGATTTCTTCCCCTAAGTTGAAAGAGCGCGAGTTGTCAATGATTGGTTATCGTATACCAGGTTCTGTAACTCAGTTATCAGAGCATTTGAGTTATTTAAAAGGAAAAATGAATTCTTCTGAGAACGAAATGAGTAGTTCTTTTATTTGGTTTATGATTAACGAAGGAAACCAAGTGATTAATTTATTTAATAAATACAATTTCAATAACAATTCTCCTTTGATTCAAAACATTGAAAACATAGAGTTAGATTTTAATAATGTAAAAAAATCTCAAATGAAGAAGTGGTTAAATTATATTCAAAAAAGTTGTTCTTATTAATGAATGTTTTTAAAAATATATCACCTGAAGAGCTTACTAAATTTGTTAGTTTTTACAGAAGCGAAAAAAATCGAAATCTAGAATTCAATAGCTATAACCCTATATCAATGCAGCACAAGCAAGCTGAAGGAGCAGCTTATTTATTTAACCTGCTAAATGAGAAAAAATTAGGACTTCTTGCAGATGAGGTAGGAATGGGTAAAACCATCCAGTCCCTAGCAGTATGTGCTGCTCTTTGGCAACAAAAACCTGAAGCGCGAATTTTAATATTAGCACCCAGAAATGAAGTCGCATTTAATTGGAAAAGAGAATACGAAACATTTATCAAAGTTCATTATAAAGTAAAAGATAATATTGTAAAATCCATAGTTGATGGAAAGCCTATAAATCCTGCTATTTTTTGCACCAATCTTTATGATTTGGTATCTGAAGTTCAAAAAGGGTGGGGAAAATTATTTATAGGCAAAATATCATCGTTTAGCAGTCTATACAGTCAGGAGGATATAAATAAAAGATTAATTGATATAGCTATTCAACCAGACAAAGATTATAACAATCCGGAGAATACGGCGGATGCTGTAAAAGGAGTTGCTGATTTAATAAGAAATAATATTGTAAAGCATCTACCTGATGGATACTTTGATTTACTAATAATTGATGAGGCACATTATTTTAGGAATAAAGATGGAGGAAGTTTGAAAGTTAATGTTGCTAAGAATTTTTTTAATAAAGGAGATCAGAAAATTACTAAAAAGACATTGCTCCTCACAGCAACACCAAACCATAGTTCCAGCAAGAATATTAATGATATCGTATCTTACTTTGACGATGATGAATATTTAGAATCTAGTTATGATGAAATTCTTAATGCAATCTGTCTAAGGAGATTTAGAAGGTTGTCTAAAAAAGGGAAAGTCAAGTATAATTATCGAAATGAAATCAGCAGAGCGTCAGATTTTAAGGAAGATCAAATGTCTGAGCTGTTTTTTGGAATTTATCAGAAACAGTTAGTGGCTGAGTATGTAAAAGGAAACATGCATGGTAGAAAAAGAAATATATTAGGATTTCTTGAAGGAACAGAATTTATTCCAAAAGATCAGATTAATTCTGATGATGATAAAGAGCTAAAGGAAGGAAGTGACTTTAATTCGGGTTCTGATAGTAAAATGCTTATAGAGCTTTCCCATAAATATCAGACAATTTTCGACGGGGCTCCACCTTCTCACCCAAAATATGAAAAGCTTAATAAAGACTTGGTAAAAGAAAATGAAACACTGAGCTCTTCAAATTCAAAAAAGTTGGTTTTTGTAAGGAGGATTCCTTCTGTAAGAGAGATCGCAGCTAGAGCTATTTTTAGATACGATGAGATTTTATTAAAAAAGATTAATCGTGCTTTAGGTTCCAAAATAGAACTTGTTATTGGACTTAATGATTTTAGAAAACATTTTGAAAAAAAGAGTGGATTAGTAGATTTAGAAGATGGTGATGATTTAGTTTCTTCAGATGATTATATAGGAGATGATTTAGAAAAAGTACCTACATCAAAAATCATGTATCTTTTCAAAACCTTAAAGAAGAAAGAAGGTGTCCAGACTTCAACACATGCATCTAAGTTTCGACTTAGATTTAACAGATCTAAACCAAGTATTTTTAACATCTTTTTTGCTCCAGGAGCTGATTATTTTGATAAAGAATATAATGTAGAAATTTATAAGTCTTTTTTAAAAGGAAAAGGATATACTGATGATCATTTTATTAGTTGTTTAATGAGTCGAACGACATCAGAAGATATTAGTATTGATGTTGGTATGAAGATAAAAAATACTTTAGCTGGTCGCTTAGACAACCTGCAACCGTCTTCAGAAATACTCAGATTACCAACAATTATGACAATTTTCTGGAAATATCTTGAAAATTCTGATTATGAGCATGTAAAAAAAGCTACTATTAAAAAAGAATACAATGAACTTAACGAATTTCAAAAAGAGGCTTTAAGTACTTTTATTGAGAAAGGAATTCTTCTTGCGTCACCTGCAATAGTAGATCTCTACATAGCTTTTATTAAAGCTTCAAGTAAAGTTGGATCATCTGCTGTAAAGCTTTACTTACAGTTTGCTAAAGAAGTGAGTAAACAACTTTCTTCATCTACCATTCCAGAGTTAATAATAGAATCAATCTTAAATTTTAGGGTGCTCTGTGAAAAGGTATTTAACTTAACTAATGAAGACCAACTTTTAAATGAAGAATGGAAAAACTTTTGGGATGCTCAGCCAGCATACGCTTACTCAGGAGAAACTAAGAATAACAGAGTTATGACAAGTTTTAATACCCCATTTTATCCAGATATATTGATAAGTACCTCTGTATTACAAGAAGGTGTCAATCTACAATACTTTTGTGATCAAATAATTCATTATGGTATCGCTTGGACACCTGGAGATAATGAACAGAGAGTGGGAAGAATTGATCGTATGTTTAGTAAAATAGAACGAAATCTTGATAAAAATGAAAAGAGCACTTTACAAATAATATATCCTTATTTAAAAAATACGATTGATCAAGACCATCTAGCCAATTTTATTACTAAAAAATATTTTGAGGAAAATTTAATTGATAAATGCCAAGCATATGAGGGTAGAACAAGTTTGAATCCAAAGAATTTTAACTATGAAAATTGGAAGCAATTTTTTAGAACACCAAATGAAACTTCAGTAGAAGATCCTTATCCTGCTAACCTAAATCTTTTTCAGGAACCTTCTTTTAAATTTGAATTAGATTTTAAAGAAACAGATATAGAACAACAAATAATTAATTCATTCAATGATTTAAACATTCCTATCTATAGTTCTAAAATTTCGGATGATACAATTTGTGTTTTGGATCCAACCCTTGAAAATGGTCATAGTCAGCCTGTTGTAGTGAAATTAAATTATGATGCTCAGCTAACTGGTATCTTAGGTGCTGTAACTTATACACTGAGCTTAATTACCCCAATTGGAAAGAAAAGTCAAATCAAATCTTTTGAAGATAATTATAAATTATTCTCTGAAACTTATGAAAATAAAAATCTTTCTGTAAAATTATGCCTAGATAAAAATCAAACCTCTGTTTCTATATTTGGTATTTATGCAAAAATAGATCTACCTGTTTTTATAAATCATAAAGAAAACCCTTTGAGTTTTATTGAACTAATTAAGAATTATAATGACCTAATTAATTGTGCTGATCATATTGAGCAAGTGATTTTACACTATGACATTAAAATAGATGAATTTGAAAAGAATAAGGAGTCTTTTGAACTTAAAAATAATCTTGAAAATCTAAGAAAAGACACTAATTCTACTAATGTTGAAAGTAGTTGGAAAAAAAAGGAGCATTTCATTTATCTAGAACGAAAATATAAAGAGAATGAACTTTTGATAAGTAATATTTGGGAATGGAATCATAAATATAATTATGTAAAGTATTTGCCAGATCGTAGAATTATTCCTTTTTATTCAAAGGATGTTCAGGAGATAGAATTAAAAGCACTAAAGGAAATAGAAAGAATTAGAAACATGGATAAAAATTGGAAATTTTAAATTAAAGTTTTGTGCTTTTGAAGTGGTAAATTCTAAACCAAAAACTATTGTTCTTAATAAATTACTTAAAAGTGGTATGAAATTTGTTCTTTAAAAATAAATTTTATTAACCAATACTTTTCATAATCAAAATAAATAAACACTTTTCTATTTACCTCTCTCTTAGATGCTTCAAACTCTTTTCGTTAAGTATATTAATATCGTTTACTTCCTTTTTTTACTCTCAGAGTAACTTATCACTTGATCAGAAAAAAAGTATTCAAAGACAGTCTAAAAAAATTTTACACAAACATGCTAAGCATCCTACAACACTAGCTGCTAAACTAACTAAGGATTTAGAAGATGAAGAAAGTAAGGTCTATGCTCTTACTTACTGGCTGGCTAAAAACATAAGATATGATTATAGTGCTTACTTAAGTAATACACTCGCAAGACACAGCTCTAAAGAAGTACTTAAACGGAGAAAAGCACTTTGTTCTGAGTATGCAGCCCTTTTTAATGAAATGTGTGAAGCTGTAGGTTTAAAATCAGAAACCATTAATGGATATGTTAGAGATTTTGATTTCTTTCCAGCTGATACTCTTTACAGAGCAGAACATGCTTGGTCTACTGTTAATATTGATAATAAGTGGGTACTCATGGATATTACATGGGGTTCAGGGTATATTGACCCTAAAAAACAACTTATAAAAAAAGCCTTGTGGTTACTATTTGAAAAACCCTACGAAGTGGAGTTCCATTATGTTCATAAATACAATCCCAATTGGTTTCATGTAGATCCATCGAAGATGGTTGCTAGTCATTTGCCCACTTTTGATTTCTTTCAATTTTTGAAAAACCCTATATCCATTAAAGATTTTCAAAAAGGTAGTGATGCTTTAATAAGTAAAAATTTATTAGTAGAGAATGGCACAAGTCCACCTTTAAAAGAGTATTTATCTATGGGTGAGATACAAAGATTAGCTCTGGAAAATACCATTTCTAAAAAGAATGTTCCAGAAAATAACAGATTGCCAGGTTTTAACAACTACTTAATGTTTGAAGATCTTTACTCCAAACATTACGATCCTGAAGAAAAACAAATATTTGCTTCCAAACAAACAAAAGATAAAATGAATTTTTACAGTGAAAAAGCTATCGATAATCTACAAAAGGCTATCGAAAATAACCAACAGGAGTATTTACATTATGAATCAAGAAGTTTAGCTTGGTTAGATACTTTAACTAGTGTAAATAAAACCTTATCTAAAAAGATTAGAAATAGCGTTAAAGAAAATAACAGTCAAATTTCAAGTTTAAAAAAGATCAATAAAAAAACCATTTCCTTTGAAAAAGCTACCAATAAATCTGCAAAGAAATTTAATAAGTTTAATCTTTCAAGTACGAAGCGCCCAAAATCAGAACAAGATCATATCGCATTAGCAGAGGCTCTACTTAAATTTAAAGACAGTTTGGTGGCTCAACTATATATAAATGAGGAATTAATAGACTCTTTATTTAATATATATGATGTTAATGAGCAAAACTTCATTGCATCAACTGAAAAACAGGTGACATCAATTCACCATTTTAATAAAAAAGTGTTAAATAAATTAAATCTTAAGAAAAAAATAGATTATACATTTATCTATTTAGATAATGAAATGGTTAATAAAATCTGGCTAAAGAAAAGTTTTAACATGGGAAATGAAATAAATCAAGCTAACTTAAAAATTTTACTTAATGAACTAAGTAGTTTTCTTGTGATCTTGAGGACTAAAATAAAATTGGATAATAAGAACACATACAATGCATTAAAAGCTCTTAAATCGACTAAAAAAAGCTCATTTAAGGACTTAAGTGAGTCTAATCAGGTAAAATTTATAATTACAGATTATAAAAGAAGGTTTAAAAAATATGCTGAAGCTTACAAAAAATATTTTCAAATAAAAAATAAGGTGGAGTGGTGGTTGAAATTTTCAAAAAAGAATCTTAAGCAAACCAATAAAAAGTTGGTTAAAGATATCAGATTGGAAAAACAAAGGCATAAAAATTATATGACTTATAGAAAATCTATTCTAGATTCTGAAAATAAGAATATGAAATTGCTCCTTAAAAAATTGAATAATATGAGCGAGGGTTTTAAGAATGAAGAATATGTTTTAGCAAAAAAGTCATCGACATACATTAAAGAAATAACATATATTAAAACTTTTAGTAAGTATATTCAATCTATTGAAAATGAATATATTAGTAATATAATTTTATCTGAATAAGAGAATATTTTCAAACTTCTCAATAAAGCTATATAAAATAAATTTAGGTAGGAATATTCATCATTAATCGATAGACTTTGTTTATTAGATTTTATTGAAATTCTTTATGTATTAAGTAATTTTATATACTTTCCTTTTTTTAAATTAAATTAATTAAATAATGAAAAAATTACTTTTTTTTACTTTACTTATTTCACTTTCTTGTGAAAATCATATTAAAAAGTCTGAATTCTTTTCTCATCTAGAAGAATCAAAATTGGAAGGAAAAAGGTATGGTTCTATTTATTATAATGACACACCAGATAGCCTTAGAATCACAAGTAATAAAGCTATTAAGAATCTGTTTCCTAAGACTCCAAAAGTTTACTTTACAGGCGTATATGAACTAAGTGATAGCAATACAGCATACCTAAAGATGGATTTTGGATCTGATAAAATTAAAAATCCAAAAGTTTTAGTCGATGGTCCAAGAGATAAAAGACCCAGAGTTGTAGACTTTGTAATGACCTTATTTCCATCTGATGAGGACAATTGGGAAGAAGATTACAATGAACTAATTTCTAAAAGAATACAAGCTTTAGAAGATTTAGATACTGCTTTCTTTATTGATAAAGGCATAAAATGGAACTTAATCATTCAAAATAAAGATAAAAGTATCTACAAGGCTAAAAAGAGAATACATGGAGTCGTGGTTCATTACAGCTCTCTTAAAACAAAGGTTCAAAAATTTAAATACAACCAAACTTTAATTAAAATGGAGACTCATTATTCAGCTCAAGTTCTTGGAAAAAAAATGTTTGAAGTAGCAAAAAGAAATAAGGAAAATTGGAAAAATATGTTGATTATAACAGATTGCAGCGGAAGTATGATGCCTTATGGATCAGAAGTTTTGCTATGGCATATGCTTAGAACAGACAAAGAAGATATATCTAAGTTTGCTTTTTTTAATGACGGTGAGAAAGAAAGTATAGAAATAGGAAACGCAGGGGGCGTTTATTTTACTAGTATTAAAGACTATAGAAAGATAAGTGGAGCCATTCGTTACTACACTGAATTGGGCTATGATAAAAATAATGATCATCCAGAAAATGATTTGGAAGCTATAATCAAAGCTGTTAACAGTTCTTATGATCACGATGATGTTGTTGTAATTGTGGATAATAATAGCCCCGTAAGAGACATGGAATTGTTAAGTCAAATTAATTATCCAGTTAGAATAGTCTTGTGCGGTGTAGATAAAAAAGAAGATATTAATCCAGATTACATAAAAATAGCTTATCATACTGAAGGATCTTTACATACTATAGAAGAAGATATCAATTTATTCAAGATGAATAATCAAGGAGAAATAGAGATACTAAATGATATTGAGATTTAATCAATTACTTATTTAAATTGATTTAAAATTAGATTTGAATCTATATTTTTAGAATCCATTATTTCATAATATTCTAAATCTTTGAACCCAATAACCATTTTACTTAATTCACTAATCTTATTAGAACCAAAGCCTAACTCTTCATGAGAAATTAAATCTCCATTTTTAAACTTAACATTGAACATTTTTTTAGTTTCTTTTTCAATAATAATCCCATTTCCATCAAAAAACCCATCGCTAAAATAACCTGCATAAATTAATTTATCAGATGTTTTAATTCCATAATTTGAATATCTATAATTTTTCATTTCCCCCTCATACCTCATGTTTTTTTCCATAAAGCCATGACTGTAATTATCATAACAATTCCCTAAGAGACATTTATCATCTCCAAAATTTTCAAAGAAATCTATAATATAAAATTCTTCTAGAATTCCACTTTCAAAAAGATCATTATACTTGACCCACATATATCCGTTTTCTCCATGATCAACTCCCCAGCTATTCATAATTTCAAATGCACCACCAAATTTTTTATCGTCGTATCCAATAATACTAACAGCATGTCCACCATGTTGTTTTTCATTATAATTAAAAGACCATAGTCCATTACTTGGTAAATTATAGACAGATTTCTTGGTGTTAAGTCCAACAACTATAGGTGTTTTAAAGTTTAAAATGGTTTTAAAAATTTCTTCTTTTTTAGACTTAGAATAAAAATCCCATTTCTCTCCACCTGAATAATAGTTTTTGATTTTAAATGGTTCAGAAAAATTTTCCGAATTTTTGGAAGTATTGTTTTTACAACTACTCATATTAGGTGCCCACATTTTTTTACACCCTCTATTTTTTAAAACATCTAGCGCCAAGTAAGCATAAACTGGCTCCTCGCATTCAAAATCATTATTTTCTTTTATTAAGTTGTAAATGAAATAGGGGTCAAATGAAAACATGAATTTTTCAGATTCTTGCTTTATATTGAGCTTAATATTATAAAAAGTTGACATTGTTTCATAAGCAACAGCCCAACCTACACATGAATTACCTTTTTGTTCTAAAATAGGCGGACAGTAATCTCTAAAGCTAATTTTGTTAGGTAATTTACCAGAGAATCCCAGTTCGTCGCTATTATATGAAGGAAGGCTTAGGTATTTTTTTTTATCAAAATGAATTCCTTGTCCATGAAGAGACCCTAAATAGAGAAATAAAATTATGATAGATTTAAATTTCATTATTTTATTTTTAAAATTCCAAAAGAGTGTAGTCCATTAATCAACTCCTGAGTATTACTTGGTTTTTGAGATCCAAAACCTAATTCATCATCTTCAATTTCCTCAAATCCTGGTGTCTTTATACCATTATTATATTTTCTTTTATACCATTTTTTTTCGTCTGATTGATAGACAATAAAATCTCCATTTCTTTTATTTTTTTTCCAAGTACCAATAAATATATCTCCATTTTCTAGTTTTTCAAATCCGATTCCATTTTTTAGTTTTTCTTGAAATTCCCCTTCATAAGTGTTGTTGTTATTGGTTTGTTGACTGTAACCATTGTAACAATCTCCAAATTGACAACTTATATTAGGGTCAGAATTTTCATTTTTAAGATTCATTAAATAAACTTCATCAACTACATTAAAAAAATCTTCATATTTTATCCAAATAAAGCCATTATCTCCACTTTCCTTACCCCAACTATTCATTATTTCAAAAGAACCTCCAAATTTGTTATCATCATAGCCTATCAAACACATAGCGTGGCCTCCCAGAGAATTTTTACTATTAAAATCCCAAAGACCATTAGAAATAAACTTTGGATTACTATACTTTACTCCAATTATTAGTGGTTTATTTTGAGCAACTTTATTTTTTATTAGTTCTAATTTATTTTCTCTTTCTGGTAGTTTACTGATATTTTGATTTATTTTAAAAGGTTTTCCATAAGAAATAATTTCATCTGATAATTCAGGAATACAACCTGTTTTTTCAGCTATAAAAAGTCTCTTACATCCGTACTGGGATAAAGCAATTACAGCATTTTTTGTTTGAATACCTTCACTACATTCAACATCTTCATCATATTTAACTATGGTGTAAATGTAAAGAGGATCAAAAGCATACAATAACTTTTCAGAGCTTTTTGTAATGTTGTTTTGAATATTATGCATAATAGACATTCCAGCATACGATGTAGCCCAACCTACACATGTTCCATAATTACCTTGATTTCCTACAGGAGGACAATATTTTCTAAGGGAATAGGAGCTAGGTAGTTTTTC
>MDTC01080757.1_pt1 | contig 16484 bp, 32 predicted proteins | sample 811181 | NCBI WGS metagenome assembly MDTC01 (sample SAMN05326644, study PRJNA326480) | marine metagenome | isolation source: seawater | place: Pacific Ocean: North | collected 2011
AATTTTAAGTTGGAAGTCAGCTCCACTTTCATGATCGAAAGGATTCACTGGTGCTTCGTCTGGGAATTCTGGTTGCATCAAATCCATAATCTTGTCAAAGATCTTCTTACCATATTGATACATGAAGACCTTTCCGTTATTTGATGGATTGGACGGATCACTCACGACCAAGACGTTCGACACGTAGTGTAATCTACGCTTTTGTCTTCGAGCGGTTTCTTTATCTTCCTCGATACCTGAGTTCCATAGTCGTGAGTTTAACTCACCTACAGGATCACTTTGACCAATACTGGTTAGGGACTTCTCGATGTACCACTTACCAGTTGGGCCTTTGAATCCATGATCCCAATATCGAACCCAAGGGAGATCTTGACCTTCAGCTGATGGTAAGAAACGAATAACAGCATAACCATTACCCGACTCGTCAACTGTGGGTTTCCACAATCTCTCGTCTTGATATTTGTTTGTTTGTTGTGTTGCGCCAGATACCTCATTTGCGGCACTGACAAGTTTTGAAATGTCCATAGAATTGGACTTTAGACTTGCAAAAGACATATTATATTTCCTTGTATTAGCAGTGTATTAATTGTATCGTGGTATATTATACCACACATCGTATGTTTTGTAAACTATTATTTGGCGTTTACTACTATATTTATACATCTAATGTGTTCATCTTTGGCAGAAAGTTTAATGACATTGCTTCTGCTTCTAGATTTTCGAGAATATTTTTATTGAGATACCGTTTTACATCTTCGGGTTCAATATTATTCTTTTCACATACATGTATTATAGCATCCATGTAACTAAGTTTTTTAGTAAAAACTGTAGTTTCAATCAGTTTACTAAACGACTTCTTGTTTAGAAACTTCTTTTCTTCGACATCTTTCATAATCATTATGCATCTCCTGTGTCCACAAACCACCATCGATGTCTGGGTAGTAGTGTCCAACGGTTCGTTTGGGCCATCCATCAGAATGATACGCCATGGTCTTTACGACAGTTTTCATCCTACCTTCACGAAGTCTTCCATATCTGATATCATGATAAATTCCACTTACCAAATACTTCTTAAGATTAGAATGATAAACTTCTAGATCCCAATACTCACCTCTTTCCTTCCTGTTCTTAGAGGTTTTCTTATGTCTCATAGATCGCAGTTCTTCACTGATTTCTTTGATCCAAGTTTTCACTTTCTTCCAATGAATAGGACTATCTTCATCCATACTTCTTAGGTCTTCGTGAACGGATTTAGATCCATCATGTCCTCGGGCTTCACGTGCTTTCGCAAGTCGTTCGACAGCCGCGAGTCTCTGTTCTTCACTCATACGTTTTCTAGCCATATCACTGAGTCCAACTAAAGATATTACTTGAAAATTCTAGAACAGAGTTCAATCTAAAAGATCTCCACCCATCGGCATTTGTATCAAAACATCTGACAACTTGACGGTTGACTTTGGTTTTTCCATTTGGATCAACCTCTTGAACACCGATAACGCTTTCGTCTAGAGTACACGTCATGTCTCTAAAGTCTCCATTGACCTTTATAAACTTGACATTCGCTGAACCTTGTTTTAAGGCTCGAATAACATCATCATAAAAAATTTCCACGATTATTCTACCTCCTTAAAATCTATCGTATTCAGCGTCTTCTTCAGAAGTGGATTCGCCATTTTCTTCAGGATTGTGAATGTGAAATAGAAACTTGTCATCTCCGTCTAGAAGAATAATTACTCTTTCAATAGACTTTAGAAGCTCTTCGATTCTATCTAAAACCGATTGGTCGCGATCCTCTTCCGTTTTTTCAGATTCTTTGGCATAGTCTCCCATGACCTCCAGATATACTTGACGGACAAATTCTCGAGCAATCAGATCTACATCGTTACGTGGGTAATTGCCCAAATCAATAAGATTTTTCATCTTAACTCCATTCTTTTTCTAGGTTTGCATTATAAACATCACCATAGTGAACTTTTGCATAATCCGCATCGTCACTCCATGATATTTTCTCTTTGTGATACTGATCATTTAGTCTAACAACTTCTTCGGTCAGTTTGTCACCACTTTGCTTTATCTTGTTTCTTTTTTGCACCTTCATGGCTGCACGGCGAATCAAGGCAAAGCGTTCTTCTTTACTTATACTCATTTATATCCTCACTTAATCATAATATAGTTGACCATTATAACATACCTGACAGTCTTTGTCAAGAAGTTTTTATCTTCGCATACTTGCATGATCTTTAGCTTCTTGATCATTCATGATAGGAACCATGTTCGATTTGTGCATAGTACTAATACCCTTTATCATTTGACCAGTATAGACATTTCTATTAGACTTTGTCGTATCCATAACACTACAATCAACCGAGGCGTACTGCGGAGTTTCTCTCCTATACACAGGCTTTACTTGAAAAGGTTTAAACTCTGGTATCGATGATTTTTTAGATTTCCAAGCATTGAATTGTTTTTTTCTACCACTCGGATATCTTGTCATATTTACATGTATCATAAAGTATTCCAAAAAAATTAAATAATACATGCATTATACACATATAAACAAGGAAAGTCAAGACTTAATTTGTATAAATACACATATGACAGAACAATTATTTGACTTTGGTTTCACACTAGTAAACGAGGAAGAACTTGAGGCGGTACAACACGCATCATCTAAGTTAGAATCAGTCTCTTCTACTGTGGACGCTACTCAGGATCGATTAGATAAATTATTTAATGCGGTTCAACCCCTTCTCACGAATCTAAAACAGAATCCTGAGAAAGAATATATACTCTGGCCTAACAGACTAGACAAAATAGAAGAATTTGAAAGCTACATACTCAACATTTACAAAGGAAACTAATACATGTTTTTTAACACAATAAACGAAACAATTTTAAGAGAAACTAATGAGAACGGGCCCGTTTGGCGATTTGTATATGGTAGTGAAAAAGAAGATATGGCCCGTAGTCTAAACGGTCAGATAAATGAAAACGTAGAAGCAAACAAATTATATCTACGTCATGCCTCAAGTGATATTAACACTATTGAAGAAACTCTATCCAGAAGTCCTATGTATTGTAATTTTTTGAAGACTAGGGGGTATGAGAATATTTTATTTGTGGGACATTTTAACACTGGACAACATTCTTGGTTGTTGCCTTGGGATGCGGACAGACATGTAGATTTACTACCCCCAGAAAGAACAGGAATGAGTCAGTTAGTAGATCCTAACATTGTATTACAATTTATACCATTAATTTGGAAAATGTATAGTTACACAGGTGATATAAAAGTTTGTCAACCACCCGAATCAAAGCATAAAGGAATTATGCATGCTCTATATAAAAATAACGGATTGTCTAATTCTATGATTCCTACTAGTTGTCAATATAGACACGGAATGGAAAAATTTGAATTTAATCTTTCCCTTCCTGTGGGTCAATCAAAGTTTGATGCTGTGGTTTTCTTGGGAGTTCCCAAAAATGAAGAATCTTTCTCTTCCGAACAAGTAAAATCTTGTTTTTCTCCCATCTGTACTCCAGATTTTGACCTTGTAGATATGTATTACAACGGTGGAGATGTTACAAAGTTTATTTTCGGTGAAAAGGAAGACAATACAGAATCACTTACTAGAGTATTTTCCAATAGAAGCGAGTGGGACGTATCCGTAAGAGAAGACGGAGGAAGACCTGAAGAACTACTCTTAATGGATCGTATTATATCAGTATATTAATGCGATAAGGAACGCTACTGCACACCAGATCAGGACGTTTGGTTTATATATCCAGACGTTCTGAAAGTCATCATAAGTTTCTAAAAGAAACTTTTTAACTTTGGGCCAGTTTTCTTCAAGAAAACCTTTCATTGTCTCAATCATATCATCACTCCGTAACAGCTATAATATTTACATTTTTTCCGACTGGAAACTTTATTTTATCGTGTCTATGATAAATTGTAAATTCCACATTCGAAAATTCTTTAAAAAGATTAGACCAGATAGGTCTCCAATTAGTCGCTAATCTATGTGTATTCAAGTTACTTCTATCCGACTCTAAGAACAAATCAGTATAACTTCTTAGATTTAAATCAAACATAGAATCGAATCCATAAAGATGAACTTCAGTCGCTCTCATACTTCGACACGCATAATCTACCGCCATATGACCACAACTATAATTAGTTGCAGCTTGTTCTTTCTTGTGGCCTGGTAGTTGTGCGTAGGGTGGTAGATGTGTCCAGAATCCTTTTATGTTTTGAGAATATTTTAGATAAAACGCTGGATTCTTTTCCATCCAACGTCTAGGCCTATTTCCTAGTATCCAATCGTACATTCCAAGATTTACACTTCCTTCTTGTAAGGCAGCCATCATCTTGAAGTCTACCATACAACTCGCATAAACCTCACCCCTAGTCAATTCCATAGGAGGCATATTGCATACCAAAAGTTTACCAGCACTATATCTTTTATAGAGATTAGCGTAATCACCATTTCCCAGAACATTTACTCGCATTTAAAGATCCAGTTTCATTTCTTCTATCAAGGACGAATAATCATCGAGACCCATTTTCTCTATCAGTAGGTCTCGATTTTTTAGGTGTTCGTCTTCTATTTCATTCTTAGATTGACCATAATACTCTACAGCATAATAGTCTCTAATCATTATATCATTTACGGTCATATAGGAATCAGTTACCTCGTCATAGACAACAAACTCCCCTAAAATCCTACCATATTTCCCTTTATTATCTAGTCTTGTTCTTAGGATGCATTTTTCACCAAGTTTAGATTCCAAAAACTTTGCAGCAGTTTTACCAAATATTTTTTCTACGGGATCTCTAGTTCGACTCTCGGGCGTATCTATTCCATAGAGTCTTATTCTTTGATTTGCAAAAACTACACCAAAGCCCAAATTGATATCCACATCGACAGTATCGCCATCGACAATTCTTATGATTTTTGAATTGTACTCGTACATTATTCTTCAACCTCGTCATATATTGTTACGTTTCTATAATAAACGATGACCTCACCAAGTTCTCTAATGTATCTTCTCAGTTCTTGTGTATTCTTAGACATCATTTTGTAATCTCCAACGGTCATAGCAACAAACACCACCTTACCGTTGTTTTTATCTTTCATTTCATCTAGAAATTTATCTAGATATGTATAACCGACAGGCCAATCTGGATTATCTCTTTCGGTCTCAGTACAATCTTTCGGTCTCTTGAATCTTTCCTTTCCATCTTTGTCAAACTTCTTAGGTTCAAAAGATATAGTCGCCTTGCATGGGTTTGCAATAATCGCCTCAGACACGACATACCACTTCGGGTTCTCTAACTCGATTGGTCGCGGCAATGTCGGTTGTATAATCTCGATCCTTACTGGTTTAGTTATAATTTCTATCTCTTTCTCTCCAAAAATATTTTGAAGAGTACTACAACCGCTAAGGAATGTCAGGAGCATCAAGCTCGCTAATATTCTTACTATCATTCTCTATGTCTCCAAAGACTTCTGCTGTCCCATTATTAAATCTTATTTCCATAAGACCAGGCTTTGCCTGTGCAAGTTTATCGAAATTATGTCTCGAAAATATTGCAAGATATTGATCTTTTTCTTGTTCTATCTGATTAAAATTTCTCTGCAAATTAGTTAAAGATTTCCCTTGTTTTTCATATGATGTTTGAAGTGCGGTTATTGTTGCTTTTTGTTCTTCTACAGCAGACTCTAATTTTACCGCATTTTCTTTCAGTGTTACATTTTCGGAATATAACCACCAAGAGCCGAAAGCAAGTACCAATATTATTCCTATGAAAATTTGGTTGAACATGATTTATTTTCTTCCTTTATTCTTTTAGTGTGTTCTAAAACTATTTTATACGCTCTCATTGTTTTTTCATTTTCTATTATGAGATTTTCTATAGCTCTTATTTGTATTTCGTTTTTAACTTTAAGTTTTTCTAAATTTTGATATTGATTCATTTCTCTAATCTGAGAATCTGAAACCTTTTCGTTTAAAGTTTCTATTCTCGATTGAGTGGTATCATAATACATACCAAAGACTCCAATAACCAAAACCATAACAAATATAAGATACTGATTCATATGTTCTCCTTATAATAGTTGGCCCATGAATTTTTTTCTTATAATGTTGTTACCCTTTTCACCAGTATGGTGAATCACCAAAGGGTTCTTTATATTTATACCATCAATATAGTCTAATCTCAGAGTATTATACTTATGTGGTAGGGGTTCAATCACTCCAATTTTTTGTATTTCCGAAAGAGAATGGTGAAGTATTTCTTGATCGCCCCCAACTGGTTTTTTTTCACAGAGTAATAACCATCGTCTAAGATTCCAATTGTGGTCTGTCAATACTACACCACTATTATACCAAGTCCCATTGTTTGGTTTTCTTTTTGTCCAAGGGCGATCTTCAACCATTCCTAGTTTACCCCTTTGATAATATCTAAAAATACCGCTGATGTCTCCAACAACTTCACAATCAGTATCCAACCAACATATGAGACGGTGCATAAAAGCTGCCTCATAAATCGCTCGTGGTTTTCTGAACCATCCGTCTGGTTGTTTGTTTTTAGTTCCGTATTTAAATACTCGGACATCAATAGATTTTAGATGTTCTATCATTTCTTCTGACATTCCAAAATCAGCTACCATTATAGGGTTATTATTGGTTTCAAAATAACAATTGAGAAACCAAGGGAGTTGCCATTCGGTATTCTTGTCACATCCTGTCAGAAACATTCCTTTCATACGGCACTTATTTCAAAACTCGTATTATAATTGTGTTTAGCTAAACATCCCTTTGTGTTCTGAATGGTTGTAAAACTATCATCACATTCTACTATCCAAGGATATATTTCTTGAAGAAATGGGAACGTCTTTTTATTTAAAAATAAATCAGTGGGTTTCGCATGTATTATAGACTGACCAATTAGTATTTTAGCTGCAACTGGATTTATCATATAGGCATGAGCGCCAGGAAAATACATTTTACTTGTAAGCGGATTTACACCCAAACGACTTGGAGTGAGATATTTTCCGTAACTAGGTTTTCCTAAATTTAAACATAGAGGATAGTTTGTTGTGATTGGAGTTATAAGTTCTTTGACTATCGCATCATGTTCGAATATAACAATAGTTTCGTTCAGTTTTACACATTCTTGCCATAAACTGTAATGAGATAAAAACGCAGAAAGACAATTTTCCGACCTTGAATAAGGTTCAATAAAATTCTTTATGGGTAATTCTAGATTGACTGCTATTCTTATGATATCATCTTTGGGTGTAGTTGCTTTCCATTTCTTTACTTGCAACCCGTACTTCTGACCAGAGTTTATACATCTTTCGGCTGATTTTTCAGACTTTTCATGTCCTTCAATAGTAATTACAAATGCTCTCACGTCACTACCCTGTAGTTGTAGATTTAGTCCCTTGTACCTTCGTGTAATAAGGATACACAACCTTTAGTTTATTATTTAGTAATTCTTTACACATGATGGCGTCGTTAGGCCATCCTCCAAATTCTGTAATCAAGTCTAGTAAAACTTTTGCTCCATATGGTTTTATATAGTATGCCGAATTACCAGCGATTCCCTGTGGAACACATTTTTCTCCAGTTCTATTTACTGTAGGTGTATTGTGAAATCCTTCACGCACGCTAACTTTATCATGAAAGATTTGAGATCGTCTAGTCGCTCCTCGTGGATCATTCAATCCAACAATTTCGCAATTGCAATTGTCCATGTCTTTTACTGAAAATTTCCTAGTAAAGAGAGAATCGGATTCTAATATAAGAATGGGTTCATCTAATAAGACACACTTTTCCCATAATCTCATATGAGAAATAAGACAGGCTTCTATTTTTCTTTGATCTTTAGCTTGATATGTGGGTTTGTATAACCCTGACTTGATACAATATTCTTCAGAACTTTTACTTTCAGGCCAAGACCATTTGTAAGAAGTCCAATCAAAATATTTGAATTGTGTTTGTAAGTGAATGGATATTTTTGGTGGGGTGGTCGCATCAAAAAGAAGGGGAGTGATCTCACTCCCCGATTTCTCTATCGATTCGACTAGTCTTTTGGTTAATTCTATTTGACTTTTTTCACTTTTTAATGTAATAATATGGGCGTCAATCATGATATAATTAGGTCAATTTGCTTTGTATATACTCCAATTGTGACTGGTTAAAAACTACTCGTGAGATTCCAACACTGTCATTGTATTCGGTAGGACGACTTTCTCGGTAATTTTTAACATTCGAGTTATTAACAACAAAGTCAACTACCGACAAGTCTACACTATCTTCATTTAGTTCACCCATACATCTGTGAAGTAATCTAGTCAACCAAGTTTCTGGATATTCTACCATATTTTCATAAGGAATTACATCACAGAAATCAATTCCATATGTATTGTGGTTAAACCAAAACGCAGTTCTTGCACCAGAGGATCCACTGAGAAAATCTTCTGCGGTTAAATTTGGATGTTTTTCTTTATGATCCAAATAAACAGCCGCCAAACAATCTGAAGGATCTCTAGATATTAATATTTTTTGATGGGGTTCTATTTTTCTTACAGTACCGAGACTGTTAGCTGAATCACCCTCACCATAGTGCAAATAGGTAGGCACCAAAGGATGAAATCCATAGTCAGAACCACATAAAGCTGTTTCTACGGAATCTCTACCTGTTACGCCATATTTTTCAATTATATATTGACCCACTAAACTAGTAGCTAAGTAGGCTCCACCGTGTGGATAACTTACAGCAAATCTTGAAAGCTGTTCTTGTGTTTTCATAGAATTTTCCTCATCAGTTCTTCTACGTTTTCACCACCCGAAGGTAGTTTATCTTTTAAAAAGAAGTGAATGAAATGACATTCATCTATCTTTGTGTTTGCGGTGTATAATCCATTCCATTTCCAATCAAGATGTTTTGTGGGAATATTATACTTTTTTAAAAAATAATTTAACAATGTTTGGTCGGTGCTCCACTTCCAGTTACCGATACCATCTATAAAATCTCTAAATTCAAACCGAAGTAAAAAATCTCTGGCTGATTGACCTTTTAAAAAGGGTATGAATTTACTAGTATTTATAAGAATTAGTCCCATATTATAGAACTCATAACCAAGATTATTGTATTTAAAATCGATTTTTTTATTATTTAAGATACCGTACTGCATCATGGAATAGTTACGTATCTTATAACAATAATCTTCAGTTATTGGCATTTCCCTTTCAACGACACCACCCCAAGCATATTCAGTTCCAAATTCTTCAAATATATTTGGTGATGTTTCTTTTACGTAAATGTCAGAATCAATAATTGCAATTTGATCATAGTCTTTTAATAAATCAAATGAGGCTTCTTTTTCATATATAGGTAAATAGCCTCCATGTTTTACGTAACTTTCTGTACTACGATTTCCTGAAAATGGATCAGGTTTTATTTTTAAAACAGGCTGTCTCAATATATGATGAGTAATTCCATACTTCTCACAATATTTTGAAACGGAGTTTATACAATGTTTATATAGCTTGGAATTTTTATTCTCTCCAAGACACACTTGATAAATCAATCTTTTCATAAGTTTTCTGGATTCTGGAAATCCTTTAAATCAAATTCTGTACCATGCATTTTCATAAGATCTCTTTCATGATTGGTGTAAACCAAAACTTCGGGATCATCAATTAAAAAATCACAATTCTTACAAAAATCTGGATAGTTACCAGACGTATGTTGGTCTCTTAGTTCGGAGTATAGTTCACCGTTCCAGATTTCTTCTATGGTATTATCTTCCATGTGACCTAAAACAGCTTCTGTATCCCTTCCTAAAACCTGACAACATGGATGTACTGCTCCTTTTTTTCCGTCCAATCCACCAGCTCTAATAACTACGTCTGGAGAGAATGGCCGTCCACAAGTTTTTACAGCGCCCTTTCTTTCGCCTATACCAGAAATATCTTGTACGCCTGACCAATTGTGCATTTTCCATATTTCGGTTTTTACTCCCAAGTCATTTACTATCTTTTTATACTTCTCTAGTTCTGTTTCTATTTCTTCGTTATTTGTTATTAAGTGATATGTCGCAACAACACAGTCTGAATTAGTTTCATTTACATATGCGACCATTTCTTCAATGTTTTGTCTTATCTTCGCATAAGTACCACCAATTGCATTATACATCCATTTTGTATAATCTTCTTTGTCTGAACCAATGAAAGAAAATCTATAAAAATCTAATCCAGCGTCAACACAATCTTTCATGTATTGACCTTGCATTTTAAATCCATTAGAAAATATAAAGGCCTTGGCCCCGTATTTTTTAACTACTTCTATAAATTTAGGAAGCTTTTTCTGCATTGTCGCTTCACCAGAACCATCTAGGTTAATAACTCTGACTCCATGTTTTGCACAGTCCGCAACATAACCTTCAAATTCGTCTAGTTTCATCGCTCGTCTGAATCCTCTATCACGACCTCCGACTCTCAAATCTTGAGGACACATAGAACACGAATAGTTACAACCTCCAACTACTTCTATAACAGCTCTATCGATATTAAGTGGTAATTTCATTCTCGGATCGTCCTAATTTTTTCTCTAAAAATATCTGCTTTCTTTTTTGTGTGGGATAACATAATCTCTGGATTATTTATCCAGTACCAAATATTACCATTTTCCTTTGGATTGTGACTACTTCTAACGGCGTGTAAAGTATGATATTTAGTAACACCCTCTTCACTGACAACAATCATTGGTTTACAATAATTTTTTGCGACATAATGCCACATCCCATCATAACATATAATTTGTTGACATGTAGAGATATGCCACATAGCCTCTCTTACTGGAGTTCTGTAGGTAAGTTCATGCATATTGAAACCATATGACTCCAGTGTTTTTATTATTTTTTCCCAGTCATCATGTGTTAATTGTCTTTTCCAAGTCCTTGGAATTTCCGCATTAAATGTGGGTCTCCAGAAAACTATTTTGTTTTTTATAGTTTCTTTAAAGGCACTTTCTTTGAATATCCAATCATTTTCTGGAACTTCATCTCCAGGCTTATCAGAAAAATGACCAGACTGAAACCAGAAACGAGCTTTATCTCTAGTTTTAGCTACTTGATATTTTTCTCCAGACTCAGATATAGTTGTATCATCTTCGTATTTCCATTTACTATATCGACCATTAGCATTTATAACATGAAATATCTTTACATCGTCTTTTCTGTCATAAAACCTATGTATATATTGCATCCTTTCTATGATGGTCTCTGGATCTTCAAAATGATGAAGATACTTTTCATCATGAGACCAGTGCATCTCTAAATTTATTTTGTTTTTAGTTCTCCAAGAATGTAGATGACAACAATTGAGAGCCCACATAAAATCTCCAACCCCCGGCGTCCCTCTCCAAGTAACGAGTTCAGCCATCAGTTTTTCAAACTACTAATAAACTCTCCGAGCGTATCAATATCTCTGTCAGACAAAAAGGAAGCTTGCGACCACATTATCATGGATTGCCTTCCTCTCTCCTGTCTGTTTTTATATTCTGATAGTGCGGTTGTTATATACTCTTTACTCTGTCCAGATATTTTAGGAAACATACCCATACCTTCACCGTTCATGCCATGACACCCAGCACATCCATTCCACATAGGTGGAGTTGGATCTTCTATGACCACTGGAGCTTCGATCACACCAGCAGCAATCAACTTCTCTTCTTCTAGTTTTGCTAACTCGGCAACTTCACGTCTTTCTAGAAGTTGTTCATAACATTCATTGATACAATTATTTCCCATTGGTTGTCCACGATATTCCGCGTTCGCAAAGGCAAATACAATCGCAAAAGTTGCTCCACAGATTATTAAAAATGGAAATAGTATATGATCGTTTATATCTTTATGTGCCATCTATTAGTCCTCACTTTTTTTTCATTAATGCTTCCTTACCGTAAAATGCCGCTACAATCGCTGCAACAGATACAAAGTAAGTCGGTGCCATATCACCTAATATTTTTCCAGCCTGATTTAGTCCAGTTAACTCACAAATAACAACTAACGATGGATACAGAAGCATTCCCGCTAGCGCGAACCATGCCATGTTTCTCTGTGCGTCTCGCATCGCGTCAGCGTCTTCGAGTTCTTTTCTTTTGAACTCAAGATGCATTTGCAACTCTCTTTCGTCTAAATGTCCATCACCATTTGTGTCAGCTTTTGCGAGAGAACCATCACTATCTACAGTTAATGTTTTTTTTGCTCTTGCCATTTTTATTCCCTTATTAATAAAATCATTACTTCATTATTTATAATAAAAAAACCCTCTCGAAGTGAGAGGGTTCATCGAGTTCGTTTTTTCTCAGTTTTCCGAAAGTATAAATTTTTTAGACATACACTCTAAATTATCGAAAGATGGAAACTCAACCTTTGTTATTTTTAAATCAGAGTTTGATTCAATTTCTTCCTTTTTCACTATGATATTTTCATCATTTAGAGATTCGGAAATAGTTTCTTCCGACATTTATCTTTCTCCTATAATAGTTTCGTACACCTGTTTCCAGTTTTGTAGACGTATTCCCTTCCCAGAGTAATCCGCATTATGATCATGAGCCATCAATATTCCTTTCATGCCCAATTCAATCCCGACATCACAATTCTCTGGTTTATCCTCAACCCAATAACATTGTGAGTCTCGATACTCCGCTAAAGCCTCATCTTTATCAGCACCAGTATCAAGGTAAGTGTATTTTTCAATAACTGTGGGCCCAAATAACTCAATTAGGTTTTTGGTTCTTAGATGTTGTGCGTATTGATCATTACTTAAACTTGTTACTATATGGAATATATATCCATGTTCTTCATGAAGTTTCTTAACATACCTCATTGCATCTCTGAGAGGAGGCAGTTTTCTTATCACCGCACTCTCATTAAACATTCTGATTAATCTACTTCCCTCTTTCTGAGATACTCCATATCTTTCGTAGATACCATATTCTTTTTCAGCATCTTCGTTCAACTCATAACCGTGACGTTTCATCCACTGTTTGAAACAATAGATCCAATCTAACAACACTCCATCACAATCTACCACTATTACTTTTTCGTTCATTTATTCCTCCATTCAATAGGGTATTATAAACTATTTCGCAGTATTTGTCAAGGTGTTTTTTATGGAAATGTTGATCTATTCCAAGGGTTTGGTATTTTATATTGTTCGTTATTCCAGTGTCTTACCATGTCAACTTTCCACTCACCACCAGTATAGTGACAGAAGTTTGCTTTCTCAAAGAATTCATCTTCAGTTTTATAATGTGGAGAATCATTCCACTTTTGATTTAAACATTCTAAATCAAACTCATGTTTTCCAAGTTGAGCTGATATGTATGGTTGATCATTCATTATTGACATATGGAATTCTGGTTTAGAATAACACCAATCTTCCCAAGAATCAAATTCTTCTCTAGCTCTTAGTCTGCCTTCTTTAGACCAAACAACAACTCCCGTATTTAAAATGGTGAGTTTAGATGGTCTATTAGGCGGTAAGGTTGGTAGTATAGGACAATTATGTATACTAAATTTAGAACAAAATTCATCATAAGTACTTTTCTTATAATCCCAAGAATTATATCCACCTCCATTCGGAGTTCTGATATCAGATTCAAGAACACCACAAATTTCTGCACCATCTTCACATGCATCAAAAATGTTTTCTTTAGTGTTCACAATAATATCGGTATCAACAAATAAAACTTTATCATACTTGTCGAACATTGGATCATATATCACCCTAAGACATTCAAACAAAAGAGATGTTGAACATCCATGGCCTTTCGTGAAAACTCTTTTATCAGAGTAGTGGTGATCAGCATCTATCTGTTTTGCATAGTTCTCAAAAGAAGTTCTGGAAAAAGACGCACAAGATTGATATAATTCGGATCTATTCCACCCTAGAATATCTCCACGAGCGTCAACCACATCACTTGTTATCATGTACTGAAAAATTGCATTTTTAGCCATTTCTTCTGTCCTGTGCTTGTTTTCTTTTACGTTCTTGATACTCTATCATATCTCCAATTGTAGTCCAATTATTTTGTTGTGCCGGTTTTCTCGTCATCGTCTTATTCTCGTTCAATAATAAAGCGGAATCATTGTGTTTTAACATACTATTCGTTAGACTCGTTCAATAAAATATCGACCATTTTTAATTTATCTTGAGCGGATGCAGCCTTTGTCACTTCCATTTCTAAAGATTGAACAATCTCAGAATGTTCTCCGATCCCTACCGAAGTTTCTTTGTAGATTAATACGTTCGCCTTTGCCACCGCGAGATCGCCTTCAATTTTCTTTTTTAAAGCCTTTAATAATATATCAGACATTTTCCATCCTTACCATCAATCTTTCAGCCCTATTTGTGACTTGTCTATGCCATCGAGAATCTCTTCCTTCTTTGGCAGCTTCTTTCCAGTCACCATCAATCAGAGCAGCGTTCATTTTTTTAAATTTACTAAGTCGTGTTCTTCCCATATTGAACATCATATTAACCAAGATTTCTTGGACTTCGCCGGGGAAATCTCGAAAAGTCCGCTCTTCGTATAAAGCTTCACATTCGAATATCGAGGTGTCCAGATCGGTTTCGAAACATTCCCAAACTCTCTCTTTCGATATCTCCGTTCCAACATCTTGTCCATGTTCTGGATCACTAGTCGTGACCAGATGCCCCACACCAAACGTAGGGTATCCCAAATGGTCGAGATAAATTTCATACTTTACTCCTTCATCTATTTTTAGTGTTTCAAACACGTTTTCCCTGTTCATACTTTTATTCCTAAGTGTTGATGGTAGAACCTGTCCCAGCGTTCTTTTTAATTTCTTTAAGTTTATCATTCCATTCCGTCCCAGCTAATTGTCTAGCAGTTGTATGTCCTGTCACCAACTTAGGTGCGGACATGATAATTTTTTTATAATTAGGATTTTCTTCTTCAAATTTTGAAATTTCTGAAATTTTCATATTTACTTCTATTATTTCATCATTATCAATATTTCTAAAATTATAAGTCGGCATTATTACTCTCGTATTAAATCAGGAAAAGCTTCTTGCACCAGTTTTTTAGTTAAAAATTTGACTGGCGATTCTTTAGATATCATAGAAATAACCAAGTCTGCGTCTTTGGGATGAATTGACTCTAACAGTTCAATAAATTTAAACTCTCTTCTAAATGCGGGCAGATCAGTACCAGGCCCGCCCTTTACGAAAAGACCAAAGTTTTTATGTAACTTTAAAAGAGTAGATGGAATCGATTCTTCTATATTTGGTGTGTATGGTGGTTTACCTTCTGGCAAATTGAACTTCAAAGAATCATCGAAAGTTCCTCGCAAAATGTCTGTGAACGCACGAACATCTCCGTACTTAGTCAAAACACCCAACCTTGAAGATTTATTTTTAGCCTTACTAAATTCTTCTAATATTTCAAAAACTTCAAGTTTTCTTTCTGGATAAGCCATAATTAATACCTCTTAATAATATATGATAGTATATATAATTTATTTATTCATACTTTATATATGTCTAACTTCTATAACGTAACTGTCACCATTACCAGTAAATTTACGTAGATCTTGGTGGGTGACATGGTAGTTATCTAAATGTTCTAAAAATTTCTTGTTGTCTGATTTATTATATAGATCGGGACGATCTCTCAACCATTTATTGTTTAACTCTATAGAAGACATTTTATCTAAAGGCCAGACATCTTCAATAAAATAAATTCCATTCTTAGTTAGGAATGACATACAGTTTTTAAATGTTAATAAATTTGCCATTGGCCAATGAGCTCCGTCATCAATTATGTAATCAAACTTTATGTCACCCCAAGCTTGTTTTATTTTATCGACTAAACTTGGATCTGTACTATCCGATTTCAACCAACGGACTCTGTCTTTCTCAAGGATCGATAGATTTTCTGGTTTGTTTCTTGTAAAAATGTCTATCGTGTAAATAGTTCCATTAGGGAAGTAATTGTAAAAAGCTTCAGTTGATGCTCCGTTAAAAGTACCTATTTCAAGAAGTTTTATATCCTTATTCTTTATTTTTTTAAAATAGGTTTCATATACATTATGATATAGGTGTTTCTGAGATTTGTCAGAACCAAACTTATTAAATAATTTTGACATTTCACTCATTTGTAATCACTAATATTCGACACTCATTAAATTTTCGAATACTCATTAAAACTCCGTAGAGAGCATCATGTTCTTTTGGTAAAAAACTAAGCCAAAAAATTAACATTATTCTTAGAGTCCATATCCCTAACTCTCTAGGAACCACCTCGGCACCTCTCTATTAGTCCATTTCGCAAAATATTGTTTCTCATTACGATAGTACTTTCTATAACCTTCCGTGACGATAGGTTCCTTACAATAGTCTGGCATACATTGCGGCATAATAGTTTCATTATCAGT
>MDTC01267122.1_pt1 | contig 16481 bp, 10 predicted proteins | sample 811181 | NCBI WGS metagenome assembly MDTC01 (sample SAMN05326644, study PRJNA326480) | marine metagenome | isolation source: seawater | place: Pacific Ocean: North | collected 2011
AATTTTTATTTCAATATCTCCATCATCAAATGAGTTTAATTTCCATTTTAAACCGGATAACTCAACCATTTTTTTTGCAAGATCAATAATCTTTACAGGGCTTCCCATATCCAAAACAAATAAATTGCCTTTTTCAGTATTGCTTTCTATTGCTGATGCTTGAATAACAAGCTGAGCCGCTTCTTGAATTGTCATAAAGTATCTGACAATTTCTTTATGGGTTAAAGTAATTGGACCTCCAGATTTAATCTGGTTTTCAAATAATGGTAATACCGAACCACTAGAACCAAGAACATTGCCAAATCTGACAATAGAAAACTTAACCTTCGAATTAGAAGAGCTAGTTTTGTTTTCTTCAGCATAGGCTTGAACGAGCATTTCTGACACTCTTTTAGTTGCCCCCATAACATTAGTTGGCCTAACAGCTTTGTCTGTAGAAATTAAAACAAAGTTATTTATACTCGTTCTTATTGAAGCTTCTATACAACATAAAGTTCCAATTACATTATTTTTGAAGCCTTCTACTACATTTTTTTCGATCATTGGAACATGCTTGTAAGCAGCTGCATGAAATAAAGTATCTATTTTGTATTTTTTCACAATATTCATTAATTGAGTTTTGTCACATACATCCCCTAAAATTGAAATTATTGGAATTTTAAAAAAATATTTATTAAGCTGATTTTCAATTCTATATAATGCGTGTTCATTTTTTTCATATAAAACTATACAATAAGGTTTCAAATTAATAATTTGAAGACTTAATTCAGAGCCAATAGAACCACCAGCGCCTGTAACTAAAATATTTTTTTTTGAAATATTTTGAGTTAACAAATTATTTATAGGAGGAACTTTTTCTCTACCTAAAACATCTTCAATTTTAATTGGTTTTCTATCTTCTATTTTAAAATTACCTTCGGCAATATCTGCGATTCCTGGAATTATACTTACTTTGACAGGATATTTACTTAGGTTTTTGATAATCAATGATTTTTGGTTTTCATTAACAGATGGTATAGCAATTAAAACTTCACTAATTTTATTAATAGAAATTAATTGTTTTAAAATTTCGGTCTTATAAACTTTAAGACCATAAATATACTTTTCTTGTATATTTTTGTCATCATCAATAAATGCAATTACTTTTAATTCTCTACTAAAGTTTAAAGCAGAAGCCAACTGGATTCCAGCATTACCTGCACCGTATATTAATATATTTTTTCTAATATTAGCACCACTTAAAATGACACCCTGGATACCCCAATAAATTTCTCTCGCAACAAATCGAGAACTACCAATAAGTAATATTGATATTAGCCAATTAATTATACAAAGTACTAAAAAGCCACTAAAATATTCGTTAACTTCATAGATTGTTCCATTGTCATGATAAATAAGAACTGAACGGCTTACATCAATGTTAATGTAATAACCTATAATTGCCCAGACAAACATATATAATGACACAGAATAGAATATATGCATGAAAGCTTTAACGCCCATATGTCTCACTATAGATTGATACATTCCCAATAAATAAAAAATAGGTATAGATAAAAACGGTGAAATATAAATAAGTTTTTCAATATCACCATCTGGCCAAAACCATGTTGCTTGTCTTAAACTATAAGAAAAAAAAATAGCTAACTCTAGAATAACTATATCCACAAAAACCATTGTTAATTGTTTTTGGCGCCTAGAAAGACCGATAATCCAACTAATTACTATGTTAAGCATAAATTTTTAATAGATTTACAAGAGCGATGTTTTTCATTTTTCATACATTTAATGTTATATTAATTAGTTAGTGTACATATGATTATGATAAATATGGAAATTTTAAGTTGTTTAAGTTTTCAAAATTTACAAATTTAATTATCCAATAATTTTATAAAATATCATCTTTTCTAAATACCTTATAACAAGTAAGAAGTATAATTTTTAAATCAAAAAATAAATTTTTTTTTATCAGATACTCAAAATCATATTTTACTTTTAATTGATTTGAAATATTATCTCTTCCATTAATTTGAGCCCAACCAGTTAATCCTGGTTTAAGACTATCAATGCCTTTTTCTGATCTCATTTGAATTAAATCATATTGGTTAAAAAGCGCTGGCCTTGGTCCTACAAAACTCATATCACCTTTTAAAATATTCCATATTTGTGGCAGTTCATCCAAACTAGTTTTCCTTAAGAATTTACCAAAATTTGTTATGTAATCATATGGATTTTTGAGTTTATCCGTAGCTAATTCTGGTGCGTTTTCTTTCATAGTTCGAAATTTTGGCATTAGAAAAATTTTATTTTTTATTCCTACTCTTTCTGACCAATAAATAATTTTTCCAGGTGAAAAAATTTTTATCAAAATAGAAATAAAACCCATTGGAAGAATTAAAATTGGTAAAAGGATAAAACCTAGTATTATATCAAAAGTTCTCTTCATTTAATGTTCTTTTTAAACTTTCTGTAAATGAATATTTTTGTTTCCATAAATACTTTCTTTTAATCTCATTTTTGTCAATTTTTAAGGGCATTAGTAATTTATAAATTAAATCCTTTCTACCAACAGATCTGAAAAACCATTTCAAAAGAAATACTGGCAATGGAAATTGAATTGTATAAAATTTAGACTTATGTTTGAGATTTTCACAAATCTTGGATATTAATTCTGAAACTGAAATTTCTTCTTCTTCAGCGACTAAAATAATCTCATTATCAGTTTTTTTATTTTTAATCGTGAATACTAAAAAATCAACTAAGTTATAAACGCTTATTAAGCTTCTTTCATTTTTGAGTTTTAAAGTAGGCAATGGTAAACCAAACTTTACAGCTTTAATAATTAAACCAAAGTTTCCTTTTACATTTGGACCATAAACTAATGGTGGTCTTACTATAGTATAATTTAGTGTGCTTGATTTACATAATTTTACTATTATTTTTTCAGCTTTATATTTAGATAAGCCATAATTGTCTTGTGGATTTGGTTTATCAGAGGATAAAAATGGCTTTATTTTTTTGGTATGTTCCCCATTTACTTTAATTGAGCTCAAAAATACTATTTTTTTAACATTTGATAATTTTGCAGCTTCAACTATTTTTTTTGTTAAATCAAAATTAATAGTATTAAAATAATCTTTCTTGTTTCTAATTTTATTTGAAAAATGTGAAACTCCAATCAAATGAATAATATAATCAACGTCTTGCAGTATAGAAGTCCAATTGTTATATTTTATAATATTATTTATAGTAAATATTTCTAAATTTTTATTTTTACAATTAACTTTCTTTCTTGTAATAATTTTAATTTTAAAACCAACATCAGACATTATTTGTCTAAGAAAAAATGATCCAATAAAACCTGTAGCGCCAGTTATTAATATTGTTTTATTTGATTGACGAGATGACATCATGTGCTAGTAATTCCATTTGGTTTTTTCTACTATATTTTTTTATGAATTTATCTCTACGAACAGTTTTAAGTTTAAGCTTTGCAAAACATCTTATAGCTTCTTTAAGATTACATGGCTCAAAACAAGAAGCATTTTCAATATTTTTTTTTATAAAATAATTTGGGAAACCTCTTACCCCTGCTAAAATTGGCTTTCCAGTAGCTGCATATTCAAAAATTTTTGACGGTAATACTTTTTCAAAAGACTTATAGTGATTTAAATGTAAAAATAAAATATCCGACCTTAAGTATTCTTCAATTAGTTTTTTTCTTGATATTGGAGGTAATATTTTAATATTTTTCATGCCTATTTTATTAACTTCTTTTTGTAACTTATGAAGTGTCCCACCATCTCCAATTACTCTAAAATTCCAATCCTTTAATTTGATTGCGAACTCTGGAAGAATTTTTTCAAGTCCTTGTCCTTCTCCAATATTGCCAGCATATAGGATTATTCTATTTGAAGAATATATTTTTTTTTGTTTTAATTCTTTAATAAATTCGTTATCAATTCCGTTTGGAAAATTTGATATTTTTGTTTTATTAAAATTTTTATCAAAATAATTCTTAAAACCTCCAGATACAATATTAACCTTTTTAGCCTGATTGATTGTAAACTTTTCTATAATTTTAAGAGGAAAATGAAGAAGAAAAGATATTGGTTTTGGTAAAAGTTCTAATAAAATTTCAGTAAAAATATCTCTAATATCAAGATAAATTGGAGTTTTTAATTTTTTTGAAATTAACGCTCCTAAGAAACCTGTCATTAATCTACTTGATGAAGCATAAATTAAATCATACTTTTTATCATCAATATGCTGGAAAGTGTGATAGGCAAAATTAAAGAAACTTTTTGACTGATCAAACATACCACTATTGTGAGATCCTATTTCATATCTATTAATTGTTACTTTTCTAGTAATTTCAATTTTTGGAGGGTTTTGAACATATGATTTATATCTATTTGGCATAGTTGTAATTACGTCGATATGTTTAACTTCTTTTCTTTTCTTCAAACTGTTTACAAGAGCTGTGTTTCTAAAAGAGCCTGCACAAAGATCAGGCTTAAAGTAAAATGATAGAAATAATATTTTCATAAATTTTTGAATTTAATCTATACTTATTTGAGTAATTTTGGTATGAGGCAGAAAAACTTCATCTTCAAAAATTAACTTTTTGCTTTTTTTATATACACCAAATTCAGGATAATAAAAACTATTAAGTAGTACACTATTGCCTTGTCCATGAAAAATTATTTTCATTTTCTTTTCCTCATAAAAAAGTAAATATTTTTTTAAAGAAATTTTTTTAATTATCAGGCCTGGAAAAAAATTAAATATTATTTTTAAATTATGCTTTCCCTTACCGGAAAAATAGTCATAAATAAAAATTTCATTTTTTTTAAATTCCCATTTTCTGGCATGTATGGGTTTGCCTGTAAGCCTTTTATATCCATCATGAGATGCCTCTAAAATAATATTTTCTTTTGATATTTTATTATTTCTGTTAATTATTCTCGCTCGTCTTGCAACTCTAAATGACCCCCAGACCTCACTAGAATTTTCATCATCAATTACAACAGTTGAGTGACTTTTAGTACTTCTTAATTCATGTCTTTTTTCATTTCTCTCATAAGTATATGTTCCATTATTTACGATAAACCTTTTATCACCTAAAGATAGCTCAAAAGAAAAAGTATCGGCGTGCCCGTGTCCAGGTAAATAATCGGGGCCAATAGGCGATCGGTCTATTATTGCTGAATAATCTTTAAAATTTACTTTAGAATACCCACTTTGCTCTAAATCAATAAATTTTTTTTCAAAATTGGTTTTTCTATTAATTCCCAATCGATTTGCATATTTTATCAATTCTATTGGTGAAGGAGCAATTTTGTTGGCCACATCATTAAAATAGCTCAAGTTTTTATCTGGATGACACATTTGTTCTAACCAAAATAACATATCTGGTATTTTGGATAAAAGATTAGCAGGTGCATTAATTTTAAATGCAAAATGAATATTTACTATATCTAAAATATCTTCCAAAAACAAAGAATGATACATTGGAGATAATTCAAAGTTTGCACCATCGTCAAGCACCTGTTCCTTTATCTGCTCATTTACAATCTTCAAACCTTTTTCATACCAAATCTGTGAATCCTTTGTTGAAATGCAAATTCCCGAAAAAATTAAGGCTTTTGCATTAGCAAAAAGGTGATTACCCAATATGTGATATTCTAAGTTATTAAATAAATGATTTGCTTGACTAGCTAATGATTTTACGTGTAGGTCTTTTAATTTGTTTCCAACTAAATACCATTTTAAAATATTTACAATCCTTCTAGAAACTGGATATGGATCCCACCCTGGTAAACTCATATCAGTATTATTGATTATCCAATCATCTAAAAGAGCATAGTGCCATTTTTCACGAGATTTATAATTAAAGGATATTAAATCGTCAAAATAATGAATATTATATAATAATAATTTAGGTATTTTTGAATTATGCCATTTTTTTCCAGAATCTATTTTATAAGTTGTGTTTAAAATTCTGAATGTATTTTCATAAATCAACCTTGCTTCAATAAGGGCTGGTTTTGTCCAATAAAATGGAATTTTTACATAACTTTGATGTATATATGATGTAGTTTTTTTTATATTCAAATAGAGTAAAATTCTATAAAGTATTTGTATTATTTTAAGATACTTTAATGTATTAAAATAAAGGAATAATTTTTTGGAATAATATAATAGAATAATTTTTATCCAATAAATTTTATAAAATATTTACTAAATTACGTTTTATTGATAGTTTTTTTTAAAGATGAATTAAATTCTTCTGTATAAAATATTGCGCTTTGAAGTCTTGCTAATATCTGAAAAAAACACCTTTCAAAATTTATAAACAAGTAACTATATGTGGTCTTTGAACTTTTATTAAATCTGAAATTCATGTTTGAATTGGCTAGTGCTAAAAGAACTCTTAGAAACATGAACTTTTTTTGCTTCTTGTACAAAATTAATCTTCCCCCAATAGTTAAAGAATTCATTCCCCATGAATTGGCAAAAGCATAAAAAAGTGGTTGGCTATAGGTTTTCAAATCTTCTTTAATGTTTTTATTAATTTTTGTTATTTTCTTATTTCTAAAGTTAAAATTTATTCTTTGATTAATGTCAAAACAATATACATTAAAGTCACCAAGAAAATTGATTAGAAATTTAGGATACCTAGATCTTAAGTGATCATGACATTTATAAAATGATGTGAATAAATCTTCTATGGATGTTTTAGGTTGATTAACTTCTTTAAATGGTTTTTTTAACTTTTCAATCAATTCTAATTTTGTTTCATTAAATCTTTCAATATTATTTACATCAATTAATTGACCCGGTAGTAATATTTTACTTTGAAGTTTCTTTTCTAAAAGTTTTTTTCGTAATTCAACTAAATTGGTTTTGTATTTGTTAAGTATTTTATTATCAGGAGTACAAAAATAGGAGAATGAAGCAAAAGGAATTGATATATTGGGTTTAAAAAATTCCTGCTCATAAATATAAGAATTAATTAGTTCATCTCTATTTCTTCTTGTTTCATTTATGTAATCTGGATTTCCATTATAAGTAGCAAATGAAAATTGGTTAAATAAAATATTGATTTTTGGTAAATCCTTTTTAATCTTTTTTAAATCATATTTACATAAATCTGTATCATTTAGATTTAATATAGTTGTTGTTTTAGAATTTTCATTTTTGATATAACAACATGCAGAATCTACTGGAAACACTGAATATAAATAAATTCTTGAAAATGAATTTAATTCAATAAATTCTCTATGTTTAACCTCTATTATATTTTTAAAACCAATCTTTGTAAGTACGTCGCGTACTTCTTTCCTTGGTAAATCTTGTATATATAAATTTATGTTATTTTTAAATTTATTTACAATGTTTTTTAGAGTTGGAAAATGTAAATGATCAGGATGTTCATGACTGATATATATATGAGTTGTTTTTTCTAAAACTTTATCTATTGTAGATTTTGGTGTTTCAAATTCAAGACCCCAAGACTCATTAAAAACTTCACCAAAAAACCATGGATCTGTTAGAAAGCCAATGTCATTATCTTCTATAAAAATAGAAGCGTGGTTTACTAAGGTTACATTCATATATTTATATATAAATAAAAAATAATAATTATCAAATGATAACGATCTAATCTATTACATATTATTTATATTTTAAGCAAAATTAATAAAATTTGTTTTATTTAAATTATATTTCTTTTCTAATCCTTTAAACTCTTTATGAGCCACTAAAACAACTATAATATCACTTTTTATAATTGCAGAATGGAGTGATGAAATTTTTATACCTTGATACTTTTTTATATTTGGCTCAACACTAAGAACATTTATATTTAACGATATTAATTTTTCAACAACTTCAAGTGCGGGAGAATTTCTCAAATCATCAATATCTGGCTTATATGTGAGACCCAAGCATGCGATTTTAGGTTGCTTACCATTCATATTATAAAATTTTTCAGAAATTTTAATTATTTGTTTTATTACAAATATTTTTTTTCTCTCATTTGTAGTTCTCGCCTTTTTTATCAATTGTGAATGAAGTTTGTTTTGTGAAATTATGAACCAAGGGTCAACTGCTATACAGTGACCACCGACACCAACACCAGGCTTTAAAATATTTACTCGAGGGTGAAGGTTAGCAATTTTAATTAATATATCAACATCAATATCCATTTTGTCACATAAAATTGAGAGTTCATTGGCAAAAGCTATATTTACGTCTCGAAAACTATTTTCAGTTAATTTGCACATTTCTGCAGTTTTTGAATCAGTTTCAATAACATTACCAGTAACAAAAGATTTATAAAATTTTGCGGCTATTTTAGTATCTTTATTATAAATCCCCCCAACAACCCTGTCATTTTCAACAATTTCCTTTAATATTTTACCCGGCAAAACTCTCTCTGGGCAATGAGCAAGATAAAATTTAAATTTAACTTTATTTTTAATTAATTTATAAATTTTTTGTGTAGTACCCACAGGTATAGTTGACTCTATAATTATTAGAGAATTTTGGCTAATATAATCTAGTATATTTTTAACCGCATCTTCAACATAAGTTAGGTCAGGGCTAAAATTTTTATCTTTTTTAAAAGGAGTTGGAACACAAATTATAAAAACATCTGCTTGTATAGGATTTTGTGAAAATACAATTTTGCCTCGTTCTAAAGCAATTTTAAATTTTTCTTCTAGCAAAGGTTCAGTTATATGAATTTTTCCTTTATTTAACTGATTTGTTACTTTTTTGTTAGTATCTACACCAATCACATCATAATCTTTATTTGCTAAAACAGTTAGAGTTGGCAAACCGATATATCCTAATCCTAAAACACATATTTTCTTTAATTTAAACAATTAATATTTCCCTTAGTTTTTTTATAATTGTTTTAGTAGCTGTTCCATCGCCATAAGGGTTAACAGACTTTGACATTTTATTATAAAATTCGGCATTTGTAATCAGATTTGAAACATTTTCAAAAATACTAGATTTATTTGCTCCTACAAGTTTGGTTACACCTGCTGCAATTCCTTCAGGTCTTTCTGTAACTGATCTCATAACCAAAACTGGTTTACCTAAACTTGGTGCTTCTTCCTGAATACCACCACTGTCTGTTAAAACTAAATAACAATTGTATAACAAGAAAACGAATTCGTCATAATTTACAGGATTTATAAGATGGATATTTTTCTTATTAGTTAGGATATTATTTACAGGAGTTAATACATTTGGATTCAAGTGCACTGGATAAACGAAGTCTATACGACTATATTTTTCGGCTAAATCATTGATAGCCTCACAGATTTCTAAGAAACCTGTACCAAAATTTTCACGTCTGTGGCCTGTTATAAGTATATATTTACTATTACTAATATTGAAGTTTAATTTGGTTTTAAGTGTAACTAAAATACTTTTTTTTATCTTTGGAGTACTTTCAATTTTGTTTTTTACTAAAAATAAAGTGTCTATAACAGTATTCCCAGTGACCACAATTTTATCTGAATTAACATTTTCATTTAAAAGATTTTGCTTAGATTTTGTTGTTGGCGCAAAGTGCCAATGACTAAGTTTTGATGTAATTTGCCTGTTAAATTCTTCAGGGAATGGTTGCTTTATATCATAAGTTCTCAGGCCAGCCTCAATATGGCCTACTTTAACATTAAGGTAAAAAGCGGCAAGAGCAGATGCAAATGTTGTGGTTGTATCTCCGTGTACTAAAACTATTTTGGGATTTTCTTTTATTATAATCTTTTTTACACCTAAAATCACTGAACTAGTAACGTCAAATAAATCTTGTTTTTTTCTCATTATATTTAAATTATAATCAGGGACTATAGAAAAGAAATTTAATGCTTGATCAAGCATTTCTTTGTGTTGTCCTGTAATGCAAACCTTCAAATCGAACTCATTTTTTAGCTTTTGTAATTGAAGTATTACCGGCGCTAACTTAATTGCTTCTGGTCTAGTGCCAAAAATTAATAAAACTTTTATTTTTTTCTGTTTCATCAATTAAATTTTTTTTTCAACTTTAATGTTGCAACAATAAACTAAATTTATATCAATTAAGGGCAATATCATTGGATACCAAAATTCTCTAATATTTTTAAAGTAAAATCTTATTAATGATATTAAATTATATGCAGGATTAACATGCTCTCTTGCAATTATATAATCTAAATCAAAACCTCTTTTCCTCATTGTGTTTCTTGTTGTTAAAAACCTTCCTAACCTCCATGCTACACCACCATCAGCAGGTATTGCAATTGATATAATGCCATTATTTTTAACAACTCTTTTCCATTCCTTAATTACTAAATGGGGTCGATTTAAATGTTCTAAATTATATACTGAAATCAATCTTTCAAAAGTATTATCATCATAATTTAGTTTTGTTGCGTCTTGAATTTCATATTTTATGTTTTGGTAAAATTTATTTTTCTTTTTTGACAATTCCAAATAACTCTTAGAAATATCTGTCATGTAGTAATTTTTATATCGATGTTTTATAAAAGACATATGGTGGCCAGTTCCTGAACCAACTTCAATAACATTTTCAAAAAAAATCTTTTCTCCAAACTCTTTTTCAATTATTTTATGTCCACTATTATTGACTATATTAACCAAAAAATTATCAGCATATGTTTGTTCATCATAAAATTTTGCTGTTTCTTTCTGATATTTTGTCCACATTTTATCTTCATCACACATATAGTTTTCCTAATTAAGGGTAAAATTAACTATTCTATTATAAAAATTCTTTTCCTTTACTGGGGCTTCGAGATTTTGTTCTGCAAGCATAAAATCATCTAATGAACCATACCTGGAAGAACCCATATGGAATGGTAACCCCCTTACCATAGGCTGAGGTTTAATTAATGAGTCATAAATTTTATCATCAATTTTAACAATATTATCATCAGAAACTGATACTTCTCTAATTAACTTTCCTTTAAATTTAGTTTTTTTGTTAATAAGGATATAAACCAAAAAGTTTTTTACCAACTTTGAAAAAAATGGGTTTCTTCCAATTGTTATAGTAAAAATTCTAAATAAAATAAATTTTAATGAAGTAAATCTTTGCTTAGACATTAAATTAAAATTACTATGTATTTTTATAAATAAACCTTTCTTAGCAATTTGTTTAATTTCATAATGAAAAGAATTTTGAGAAGTAGCAAAATTTTTTAAGTTTTTAACATAGTAACCACAATCCTCATAAAATAAATTACCATTCATATTGTATATTTTAATTGTTCCACCCATTTTAGTTCCACAATATAATATTTGTTTATTTTTCTTGTAAACAATAAGTCCAGCATCTTTATATATTTTTCTAATATTCAATTTTTGCAAAGGTATTTTTTTATATTCTTTTATGACCTTTACATTCTCAGCAGCAAATAAATAATTATTAAACATGGGAAATTGATTCCACACGTCCATATGTTGAACCCATACTCCCAAATTTTTTCTTAAAAGTTTTCTATTATATGTTGCTATACCTGCTGCAAGTGGAATTTTTTCTGATAATATTTCAAAAGCTGCAGGAAATACAAATTTAGTACCTCTGCTAGCAAATTCACCTCCATAACTGCCGTCAGGATTTACAAACCATGAAATAAAGTCAGTAGCTTTTGAAAGTGAATTTAGAAGTTTTGGATCATTGGTTCTTCGCTCTATTTCAGCAAGATAAAACATAGCATGTGTTTGATATCCAGGGTCTGCGCCACCATATTCTTTCAACCAACCCTCAGATGAATGTTGGTTACAATAAATAATATCTAAATATTTATTTTTGGCAGAGATAAATTTTGTGTCTCCAGTTAATTCATAAATAACTTGTAATGCTGCAGCTGCAGCTGCTAAATGATTAGAAAGAATACCATGATTTTCAACATTTCTTGAAAGCCAAAGGCCTGCCTTTTCAAGTGATTTTAGAATATTATTTAAATCTTTATAAGGAATGTTCTTTTTTATTCTCTCTATAGAACATGAAATATAAAATGAAGTAAATGCTGTAGCCGCGAAACTTCTTTCATAAGGGTATGCTTCATCAAAACTGCCATCTTTATGCTGAAGTTTCTGCCAAAACAAAATAGATGATAAAGTCAATTCTAAGAAATAGTATTTTTTATTATCATTAATAGGTGATAATGCGGAAGTAGACAGCCATGCAAGGAAATATGCACCTTCCTGAAATCTTGAGGCCGAAAAGTCTGTAAACTTCCAACACCACCATGTTCGATCAAAACTACCTTTAGAAATAGAAGTTGTCTCTGTATCGAGTGAAGAAAGTAATCTTCCATAATGTGGGTTAAGCTTTGAAATATATATATTTTGAAAATTTTTTTTTTGGGTTTCCATTCTACAATATTTTAATTTTTAACAACAAAATACACAATTAACATTTCTATAAATTTTTATTAATTAAATCTGAAATTAAAATTGTGGTTTCAGTTGTATTTACTATACTTTTGAGTGAAGTAATTTCTTTCCCACTAATACATGAATGTAAAAACTTTTCTGCTTGCTTTGAATAACCTTTGTCAGAATTAAAGGTTTTTTTTCTACTTATCTTATTTATATTAGCCATCTCTAAAGTTCGAAAATTATCCATAACTGCAATTTTTTCTTCACAGAAAACTTCAAATCTCTCTTTAGGATAATTTGTACATCCATTTGAAAAGTAATGAACTGTTCCCATAGAACCTTTAGAAAAGGTCAGGGTAAATGAAACTATATCAGTCGAGGACAAATTTGATTGATGTAAGTTTACATTATTAGCTTGTACACTAATAACCTCCTCATCACAAATGTATTTCATAACATCTACAAAATGACAACATTCCCCAATAATTCTACCTCCACCAATTTCCATATCATGCAGCCAAGAAAGTTCCGATTTCATTGGTATTCTTCCTGCATTAACTCTATATGTCATAGCCATAGGTTCATTATTATTTAAGAGAAAGCTTTTCATTTCTTTTATTAATGGAGCATGTCGTCTATTGAAACCAACAGTAATTAAACCTTTTGAAGACAAGGCAGCCTTTTGAATTTTTTCTAATTGTTTGTATGTGATTGATAGAGGTTTTTCAACAAATACATGTTTGTTATTTTCAAGAGATTTTAATACATAATCTGCATGACTATCATGTCTTGTAGAAATAATTACTGCATTTACATTTTCATTTTCAATCAATTCATTTGGATCACTAAAGGCATGAGATGCTTGATATTTTTCACCGACACTTTTTGCAGAAATCCCTTTATTAGAAGAAACTCCGAAAATCTCAAATCCTTTAGTATCAATTATGGAAGGAATTAGAATTCCTTTAGCGAAAGTACCTGCCCCTATAATACCTAATGCAACTTTTTCTTTATTGATTTTTTTCTTTTTTTGAAAAGTTATATTTTTCTTTATATTTTCATTAGCATCATATTCTAATACAACACCTATTGGATTTTGATTAGATTTTTTTGTTATTAGAGCATAAGCATCTTCCGCTTTACTAATGTTAAATCGATGAGTTGTTAAATTAGATGGTTTTATTTTTTTGTCACTAATTAGTTGAATGAAGCTAGAAAGGTTTCTTCTTTCAGTCCATCGAACATATCCTATTGGGTAATCTTGTCCTTTTTCTTCATAATTAGTGTCATACCTTCCTGGTCCATATGACCTTGACTGTAAAATTTCCAATTCTTTTTCAAAATAGGTTCTTCTATTTATATCCATTTTTATATCACCAACAACAACAACTCTAGCTTTATCTCTACATAGCAAAGCAACTTGCTCAAATAAATTACCATCTTTTTTTGAACCAGCTGTCAACAATACTGCATCAACACCAAACCCATTGGTTAGTTTCATAATTTTTTTATGTAAGCCTTTTTCATTTGGAGTTGCTGACAAATGAGCTCCACTTTCAGTAGCTTTATCTAATTTACTTTTATCAATATCTAATCCAATTACTTTCATTCCCGCGGCACAACATAATTGGACTGATATTTGTCCTACCAAACCAAGCCCTGCTACTAAAATTGTTGAGCCAATTTGTTGATTAGCTTGCCTTAATCCATGAATTGATATTGCACCTAAAGTAACATATGCAGCATCCTCATCATCTACATTTTCTGGGACCACAGTACATAAGTTTTGAGGTACTGCTATTACTTCAGCATGATTTGCATATCCAAGACCTGCACATGCAACTCTATCTCCTACTGCAATGTCATTCACGTTAATTCCTACTTCATCCACTATCCCAACAAGTGAGTAACCAAGAGGTATAGGTTCTGAAATAAGGTTTCTTACAACTTTAAAAGTTGACCAAAAACCCTCTGTTTTAGCTCTATTTATGACTTTTTTTGCAAGATCTGGCCTTTCAATTGCTTTGCCTAAAGAGCCCTTCTTACCAAGTGCAATTACTGATCTGTCTGTGCCCGCACTTATAAGGGACACGTGTGTCCTAACTAAAACTTCATTTTTGGAACATCTTGGTGCAGGTATATTATTTACTTCTAAAACACCTGTTTTAAAATTTTGTGTGACTATTCGCAATTAACCCCCCTTTATTTCCATGAAATATCTGGCATGAACCTCTCAAACCATAATTCAAGCATAACAATAGAAAATAACTTTTTGTTAGGTAAAAAACCACTCTTTTCACTTTTCTTTCTCTCATTCAGAATCCAACTTTCGTTAAAAAGTCCTCTCGTTTTAATATTATGTGAATCTAAGGCTCTATCAAAAATATTTTTTAGAGGGTTCTTCTTTATATAAGACTCAAGAGGCACATAAAATGCTTGTTTAGGTGCGTTAACTATTTCATTTGGGAGTATCTTATTAGAAAACTCTCTTAATGCTAGCTTATTTTTCATAAATCCTATTTTTTGATTATCTTTTGTTAGGTTTGCAGCATTAATTACTAATTCATCTAAGAATGGAACACGGCCTTCTAATGAATGTGCCATATTTATTTTATCAGCTTTCATTAATATATCATCAGGTAACCAGCTTTCGTATTGCAATCTAATAATATTTTCTAAATCAGAAATATTTTCTACCAAATTAATTTCAAAATCTCTCTTAGAGGGCAAAGATTCAAATAATACATTTTTATTAAGTAATTGATTTATTTCATCTTGATCAATAAGAGAAATTGTTGAATTATATAACTCTCTAATATCTTGACTATTAATATTTCTAATAATTTTAATTACTTTTTCTTTACCATCTTCTCCTAAATTTCCAGGATAATCAAAAAACTTATTTAAAATATTATGAGGTGTTAATCTAATAATTTTTTCAGCTAAATCAAAACTGATTTTAGGGAATATTTTTTTTATTTTTTGCATCTGCAAAATTTTCTTGTGAAACATATAGCCACCAAAAATTTCGTCAGCTCCCTCTCCTGACAATACGACTTTTAATTCTTTACTAGCTTCCTTTGCAAGAACACTCATTGCAACAACAATAGCATCTCCTATAGGTTCATCAAGAGAATAGACAACATCACTAAGCATTGACATATCACTTGGTTTGCATTCAATGGAATGGTGATCTGTATTGAATGTCTTAGCTGTTAAAGAAGCTAGGTTTAGTTCATTGCTTTTAAATTCTGGAAAGCCAATGGAAAATGTTTTTATTTTATTCTTTGAAAACTTTGACATCAAAGCTACCAAAATATTAGAGTCTATGCCTCCTGACAAGAATGCTCCAACCGGCACATCGGAAATCATATGACGTTTAACAGCCGCTTCTAATGATTTACCTACAGATTGAGAAGCCTCGTTTAAGCTATTGGTTTTTGAAGCATTATTAGAAATTGGGGGAACCCACCAAGTTTTTAGTTTATATTTACTGTTTTCCCAAACCATGTACTTACCACTTGGAAATTTTTCAATTTCTTTAAACAAACATTCACTGCCTGGAACATATCTGAAAGACAAATATGTCTTTAAACTATTTAAGTTTAAATCAGGACGATAATTATGATCATCTAAAATTGATTTAATTTCTGATGCAAAAATTAATTTACCATTTTTAACTCTGTAATATAATGGTTTTATTCCAACTCTGTCTCTGGCTAGTATAAGTTTAGATCGGTTATTTCTTTCGTCGATGATTGCAACCGTAAACATTCCATGTAACCTTGACCAACATCTATTGCCCCAGTATAAGTATGAATTGAGTATTACTTCAGTATCACTTCTTGAATTAAAAATAATGCCAAGTCTCTCCAACTCTTTTTTTAACTCTTTAAAGTTATAGATTTCACCATTGAAAACTAAATTAACTTTTTTATCACTTGAAGTGAAAGGTTGATCTCCAGTTTCGAGGTCTATAATTGCTAGTCTTCTCATTCCAATAGCAATATTTGAATTTTTTGAGAAAGCGAAACCTTCACCATCAGGTCCACGATGGATTATTTTACCAGCCA
>MDTC01033138.1_pt1 | contig 16471 bp, 12 predicted proteins | sample 811181 | NCBI WGS metagenome assembly MDTC01 (sample SAMN05326644, study PRJNA326480) | marine metagenome | isolation source: seawater | place: Pacific Ocean: North | collected 2011
GAGAACGAAAGCCGTACAAAACCCCAACCACCTCAATTGTAAAAAAGACCAATGCACGAGCGCAAGATAGGCGGATGTTCGCGTTAACTTCGAAACATGAGTGAGCCAAGCTTCCATAAAAAAGGCCAATCCATAAAGGCCAGTGAAGCAGCAAGGGAAGTAGCTCTCCATCGCATTCGCTCAGCGAAGTCAACTCGGCCCAGTCCTGAAGACTGGGCAGCCGCCATTGAAAATGGAGACCGTGATGCACTCGGCCAGGCCATCACGCTTACCGAGAGCAACCGGCTGGATGACTTGCAGACCCTCACGGCAATTTTAAAAGCCATGAAGGCCTCAAAATCGCCCAGGTCAGCGGCCAATCGCATCGGCATAACCGGTGTGCCAGGGGTTGGAAAAAGTACATTCATTGAAGCGTTTGGTCTGGTGCTCTTGCATCGAGGTCATCGGGTAGCGGTCTTAGCCATCGATCCCTCAAGTTCGCGTTCAGGCGGCAGCCTATTGGGAGACAAGACTCGCATGGATGGCTTATCCAAACAAGAATCGGCCTTCGTCCGACCAAGTCCGACCTCTTCCAACTTGGGTGGTGTTGCGCGTGGCACATATGAAGCAATCCTGCTGTGCGAAGCAGCTGGATATGACCGCATCCTTGTCGAGACCGTTGGCGTGGGGCAATCGGAAACGGCGGTGCGGGATCTCACCGATGCTTTTCTCCTGCTGATGCTACCGGGTGGAGGTGATGAATTGCAAGGCATCAAGCGAGGCATCATGGAAATGGCCGATTTACTCGTCGTGAATAAAGACGATGGAAGCAATCGGCCGCTTGCCCGGGAAACCGCCAGCCAATACCAGCAGGCATTGCGTTTGTTTCCTCCCAATCCCGGTGGGCACACGGTGCAGGTTCAATCCACGAGTGCCCTCGAAAAAGATGGGATTGGTGAGGTAGCCGATGCCGTGGATGCACTCGTCGACCAGTGGTCCAGTAACGGCTGGTTTGAGACCCAACGCCAACAACAGCGACTCCGCCAACTGGACGAACATGTCCATGGGCTGGTCCGCATTGCACGTTGGAATGCTTCTTCCTCCGCTGCTTCGGCTTGGAAGCGGCTTCAAAATGAAGTGGCCAATAATGCACGTCATCCCCTCGATGCGGCACAAGAATGGTCAAACCTGAGAACGCAGCAAGAGCCATGACGGCAATGATCGCCTTAGCCCTGTGTATCGGTGGAATCGTATGGGTTCACCAGCATACCTATTGGCAATTGTACCAAAAAACGTCCGGGCACATCGTCCCGACAAGCAGCGCCAAAAAAGCGATTGGTATCTTGGCTTTGACAGGTGTTGGCGTGGGCAGCGCTGCACTTGGCCCCGACCCCTTGGCGTTGGGGTCCTGGGCGGTAAGCTTGACCGGTATTACAGCACTATCCATCCCAGAACACAGGATTCAAGTCGTCCTGCATGGTGAATCTTCGCAGCACATTCGGCAGCGGTTGGGTTTTCTCAAAGGTCAATTGGACCGACTGGAAGAACGGAATCGACTAGATTCGGTTTTAAACCGGGTTGCGCACTCAGAATCTGCACTGGGCAAAATCACGGACCGATTCGAGCTAATTCTCGCCACCATCGAAAACCACCTGCTCATGGGAGACCATGCGCACGCCGAACGTATCATCACCGTTTTTGCTCGGCACTTGCGCCAAACATTGTATGAAGGATCCATGCCTTTTCTCCCGCTGCATGATTCCATAGAGCACATCCAAACCCACTTTGACTTGATGCATCTGCTAACCGGAAAGCGGCTTTCATGCGATATCGACGACGGCATGCTAGACGAACTGACCCGGTCTCGGTACACGCAAACATTTCTGGTCAGTGATTGGGCGCAACGCACCCTTTGGCCCTATTTCCAACTGGCGGAACGAAGTTTGGATTCCCTTGGAGATTCTGTTTTCGAAATGGACATCGAGGGCAATGAACTCGTCGTTGGGTTTGCTCCGCCAGATTCGATGTACCTGCCTGAAGGCAGCAACACACAGCGCATCGAGCATCGCTTCAAATTGCTCGGACACCCAAGTGCATCCCAGACTGGCATTGCCAATTATTTGAAGGAGGCATTTTACGTCTAATCAGACGGTGAAAATCGACTCAGGCTTTGACAAAAGCCACAGCCTCTTCGATGGGCCATTGGGTTTGCACGCCCGTGTGCATGTTGCGCACAGTCCACACCCCTTTTGACCGTTCATTCGGACCAGCCATAAAAACGAAATTAACCTCGAGTTCTGAAGCGTGCTTCAACTGCTTTTTCAATTTGACGACATCAGGGTACAGCACCGTACGAACGGAAGCCCGTCTTAATTCCTGCATGGCCTCGACGGCATTTGCCCTTCCACCTTCGTCCAACTGAACCACCAAGACTTCAGGCTGGGTCATGGCCTCTTGGGGGAACGCGTCGAAGTGCTCAAGGACGTCGTAAATGCGGTCAGCTCCAAAACTTATACCAACGCCACTCATACCGTCCCATCCAAATATTCCCGTCAAATCTGCGTATCGTCCTCCGCCGCAAATGCTTCCGATCGGTGCATCGGGAACACGTACTTCGAAAATGGCACCTGTGTAATAATTCAAGCCCCGGGCCAAGGTAGGATCGAATACAAGTTGAGTATCCCGAACACCTGAGGCTTTTGCCATAGCCATCAATTCAACTGTTTCTTCATATGCTTCAGTCGCCTCCACATCTCCCTCTTGAAACAGGGCTTTCATCCCCAAGAGCCGGTCCAATGAATCGGTCACAGCAAGCAATTTAAACAGTTGCATCACCCGATCAATGGTGACACCACTGAATCCGCGTTCGCTCAGCTCCTTTCGCACGCCTTCGTCACCAATTTTATCCCATTTATCCAAAGCTACAGTGAGGTCTTGGAAATGCTCTTCAATGCCCCAAGCCCGAGCCAAGCCATTCAGTAATCTGCGGTCGTTCAATACAATCTCATAACCGGGCACGCCCAACTCGGAAAGTACCTCGTGAAAAAGGGTGATGAGGTCAAGCTCGCACAAAACGCTGTCGGAACCGATGATGTCCGCGTCGCACTGGGTGAACTCCTGATACCGGCCCTTGCCCGGTCGGTCCCCGCGCCACACCGTCTGCATCTGATACCGGCGAAACGGGAAAGAAAGGTCATTGCGCGACATCACCACAAACCGGGCAAACGGCACTGTCAAATCGTACCGCAGCGCCTTTTTTGAGATGCTAGACGTCACCGTTTTGGAGTCACCGGCAGCAAGCGCATCGGCATTCGCTTTGCTCAAGTAATCCCCGTTGTTGAGGATTTTGAAAATCAATTGATCACCTTCCTCACCGTATTTGCCCGTTAAGGTCTGGAGATTCTCCATGGCCGGCGTCTCAATCGGTTGAAACCCATAGCGTTCAAAAGCCTCGCGCATCACGCCGAACATCCAGTTTCGACGGGCCATGACACGCGGACCAAAATCACGCGTTCCTTTTGGAATGGATGGTTTGCTCATTCCGAAAAGTTATCGCTTGTTTTGGCGACGGTATTGAATGAAGGCCACGATGGTGAGTATGGCCATGCCAAGGAATACGTATTGCATGTTTGTAACTGCTTTGAGGGCACTAAATTCGGCAATCGATGGGAACGAACGAAAAAACAACACATCTTTCCGGTCACCAGGGCGCCATTTACGACGCTTGCTGGGCCCCTTCTACCCAAAGGTGGCTCACGGCAGGGGGCGACGGAATTGTGGCCGAATGGAATTCCGATGGCACAGGCGAAGGACGGGCTCTGCTTCACCACGATAAGGCGTTTTTTGCTGTAGGATGCCATTCCGCGCAGCGGGCAGCTGGAACAGAGAACGGCGAACTGTTCACGTGGGAAGCAACCAAACCGGAAGCCGTTAGCCGCATCGAAGCCCATAGCAATGGACTGTACGCACTGGCTTGGTCACCTCTTTCACGCTTGCTCACAGGCGGCGGAGATGAGCGTATCGCTTTGTGGAGAGGCGCAGAGTTGGAATGCGAATGGACGCTACCCGGTGCAGAAAAAATTCGGTGCCTCGTTCACAGCTCCAAATCGCTTTTCATCGGCACGACATCGGGCAAGGCTTATCTCTGCCCGCACCTTGAGGTGAACCAAAGCCTGCGCAATACCATTGAAATAAAGGGGCATTCCGGAGGCTGTTATTCGGCAATTTGGTTGCCTGAGAAAAAAGCGTGGCTATCCTCAGGAAGAGATGGCTGCATCCGGGCTTGGACACCTGAAGGAGAAGAAATCCTTTCCATCCCTGCTCACGAGGGTGCTATCTACCGAATGGTAAGTGATGGCAACAACCTTTGGACCGCAAGCCGAGACAAAACCCTCAAAGCATGGAGTATGAATGACTTGACTTTCGTCCGAAAAATCACCCATCGCGAAGGCGGAAGCACACGTTCCATCAATGCACTTGCCAGTCGCCCCCTGCAGAAATCCCCAGCAACGAGCGCCCTGCTGTTTGGAGGCGACGATCGTATCGGCAGACTGCTCGTCTATTGACCCATCCAGTCCACAGGGTCGAGCCCGTGCTTCTCGAGCCAAGCGTTAGCCTTTGAAAACGGACGCGAACCAAAAAACCCTCGAAATGCGGACAATGGACTTGGATGAGGAGCTTGCAGAACCAAGTGTTTGGGGTTCGTGAAGCGAACCGCATGCGACTGAGCCGGCTTACCCCAAAGAAGGACCACCAACGGCTGATCCTGTTCGGCCACAAGGTCAAGGACAGCTCCTGTGAATTCCTGCCACCGCAAGTGAACATGGGATCCAGCTTCGCCTGCTTTTACTGTCAAAACATCGTTCAGCAGCAGCACCCCAGCACGTGCCCACGGCGCCAAGCAACCGCGTTCATCAAATGAGCACTCAAACGGCCACGGTTGGTCCAAATCCGCAGTAGCCTCTTTGATTATATTTCGAAGGGACGGTGGAAACGGAACACCCGTTGCCACCGAGAATGCCATTCCATGGGCTTGACCGGGGCCGTGGTATGGGTCCTGACCACAAATGACCACTTTCACGGCATCAGGCTTAATCCCATGCAGAGCTTGAAGTTCCTGCCCAGCAGGAGGGCAACAAATGCCGTTTTTCCTTTCTTCCTGTACCGCCTTGTCAATGGCCTCCAACAACCCTGCTGGAAGGCGCAAAGGTCCGCCCCATTCCGCTGGAAGATGATCGAAAAGCATAGGCAAAAATGAAGGGTACAAATCGGTTTTCCAATGGCCCTACAGCTTTCGTTGAAAACCTATCCGGTCAATTCCTTTCAGGTAAGGAATCTAAAAAGTATTTTTGCCCTTTCGAACATGTCCCTTTTGGCCACTTGCGCCATCAAAATCTCTTGCCACTTTGTCATTGACCGACCTCGAGCTGAAGAAACAACTGGAAGCCAACAAAGGGAAAAACCTTTACGGATACCAGGAAAATGCCATCAATACGCTCATGTCTCGGATGGAGAAATTCCCGGACCGGTACAACTTGTTGTTCCAGTTGCCTACCGGGGGGGGAAAGACGGTCATTTTCTCAGAATTGGCCAAGCGTTTCATCTTGAAAACGGGCAAGCGAGTGTTGATTTTGACGCACCGCATCGAATTGTGCGGACAGACCAGTCGCATGCTGACCGACATAGGCATTCCGAACAAGATCATCAACAGCAAAGTCAAAGAGCTTGATGAAGAAGATGACCACTGGTGTTTCGTGGCCATGGTCGAAACGTTGAACAACCGCTTGAACGATGAGCGCATTGAATTCGAGAATTTGGGACTGGTCGTCATCGATGAGGCGCACTACAATAGCTTTCGAAAGCTGTTCGGTCACTTTGCGAATCAGGTCATCCTTGGGGTAACCGCCACGCCACTGAGCTCGAACGTGAAGCTTCCGTTAAAGGATAATTACAATGAGCTATTGGTTGGCGAATCGATTTCATCGTTGGTTGAGCAACAATTCTTAGCCAAGGCTGTAACCTACAGCTACGACGTCAACTTACGCTCTTTGAAGATTGGCATCAATGGCGATTACACCGTGAGCAGTTCCGAACGGCTTTACGGTAACTACCTCATGCAGGAGAAATTGCTGTATGCCTACGAGGAGAAAGCCAAAGACACCAAAACCCTCATTTTCAACAACGGGATCAATACCTCGAAGCAAGTTCAAGCGATGTTCATCGAGGAGGGCTATGAGTGCATGCACTTAGACAACACCCACAGCGAGAAAGAACGACAAGACATTTTGGAGTGGTTCGAGAAAAAGCCCGATGCCATTCTGAGTTCAGTCTCCATCCTGACAACCGGTTTCGACTCTCCTTCAGTTCAAACAATCATCCTCAACCGAGCGACAAAGTCCTTGACGCTGTACCACCAGATGATTGGCCGAGGCTCTCGTGTTCTCCCAAGCAAACTAGATTTCAATGTGATTGATCTCGGTAACAATGCCCGTCGTTTCGGGCTCTGGGAATCCCATATCAATTGGGCAGAAATCTTTAAGTCGCCCAACTCCTACATTGAAGGCCTATATACTGACGAAGAAATCGAAGACGAATTCGTATTCGAGTACTCCGATAAATTGATGGAAAAGCTCCAAGGCGGACCGGATCCTGACTTCAACATAGCAGAAGCCTATGTTCGCGTCACGCGCAATGGCGGACGCCCGAAAGAAGCCATCGAACTGAGCATTGCTCACCACGTCGAAATCATCCGCTACGTCAGTGATGATCTCTGGGATGCCTTCGACTTGGCCAAAGAATTGGATGGCGACATCGCCTACCGAATTCGTCTGTATTCGAAGTGCATCGCGAAGACCACCGAGAACTACAAAAACTGGTTAAAGGACGAATACGCTCGTAAGCTTCAGAGCGCCTTACGCAAAGCCTACGTTACGGACGACCAAGAAGTGTAGCGCGAACGCCGAAACAGTTTTAAAGCGAATGGCATCGCTCGTGAAGTGCGCTGTTCCATGGGTTGGTCCTCTGTTTATTTTCGATGGCATGCCGGAGATTGAATCCTTGTCCTCATGGCCATTCCTTTTGGGGCTGGCCATACTCCTTGTTGTGAGTGCCGGGATTTGGCACAACCTGAGTGCAATAGCCAAAAGGTTTCCTCAACTCTTCACAACACCGCAGCGCTGGTTTTCGGCAGCTACCATTGTACTCCTATCTGCCTCAATTGTCACATTAGGTTATTACTATCTATCCCGGGATCACGCGTTCATCTCGCCTACGTTGGCCTTGTTGAGCTGGAGCTCTATCGCTATGTCAAGCATGAACGGAATCTTTTATGCTTTCAGTCTCCGTTCGCTACTCAGATATTCTCAGAACACACGCGAGCAGTTGATTCAGAAACAGCTCTTGATGCAAAGCGTGTCGCAAGCTCAGCAAAACCTTCTTCTTAAGGAACAAGTGAGAGAGACCAAAAGACAGCACCTTAAATCCCAGATGAATCCCCATTTCATTTTCAATGTGCTGACGGGAATCCAAAACTTACTGCAGGAAGGTCAAAGTCTGAGAGCAGGCCACGTATTCAGCAGATTTCGAAGATTATTGATGCTCGGATTCATGTCACAAGACCGGGTGCTGGGCCCGTTGGCTCAAGAAATGGACCACATAAATCAGTACCTTGAATTGGAACGGACCCGCTTGTCTGAATCCATTCAATTTAAGTTTGACATCGCCTCAGATGTTTTTCCATCGATTGTCCCTTGTCCGCTCTTCATTCTTCAACCGCTCGTGGAAAATGCCCTTTGGCACGGGTTGTCCGGTGCGGGTTTGGCCCAGCCAACTTTAGTCGTAAAAGTCCACTGGCAAGACCAAGATCTCATCATAGCCGTTTGCGATAATGGCGCCGGGATCCGACCGAAAGAGGACCAAAAAAGCGGACACAAATCTCGAGGCACTGAAATTGTTAAGGAGCGCCTTGCACTGCTGCGGCATCGGGGTGAATTGGAAATTTTGGATTGCCCAGCTGGCCATCCCTTTAAGTGTGGCGTGATGGCACGTATGACTTTACCTCTTTGGGCGTTGGAACCTACTTGGCATGCAGACGAAGGCCACGAGACCAGTTAAAATGTCCATCGCGGCACAGGCTCATCGCTAAGGATTCCGCGACCACCTGCTTCAAAAAGTAGGCTCCCCGCCATGGCAATCATTGCTGCATTATCTGTGCAGTATGCCAAAGGCGGGATGTAAACTTGCCAACCCGCCCTATCCTCTTTGGCTTGCAGTCTTGCACGCAGCCCTCGGTTCGCTGAAACTCCACCTGCAATGGCAACACGTGCAATTCCAGTTCGCTCAACAGCGGTTTCGACCTTGTCCATGAGAATGTTAAGTATGGCACGCTGAACACTTGCGGCAATGTCGTGCTTGCGCGCTTCAATGAACGAGGGATTCCGCTGAACATGCTGCTGGAGAAATTGCCATATCTGGGTTTTCAATCCGCTGAAGCTCATGTCCAGTCCTTCAACTTTAGGCTTCGTAAATGCAAACGCGAGGCCATCGCCCTCTGCTGCCATGCGATCCAATATGGGTCCACCTGGATACGGAAGCCCCATCAATTTGGCAACTTTGTCAAAGGCCTCTCCTGCCGCATCATCTTTCGTTTCGCCCAAGATGGTCATATCTAATGGCCCATCCACCTGCACCAACTGGGTGTGTCCACCACTTACAGTCAAGCACAAAAAAGGGAACGAAGGAGACGGATCTGGAGCCAAAAAATGGGCGAGGATATGGGCTTGCATGTGATTAACAGGGACCATGGGGATGCCATGTGCCCACGCCCACGACTTAGCAAATGCCGTTCCAACGTGCAAACTTCCCATCAATCCCGGACCTCGGGTGTACGCCACAGCATCGATTTCTTCCACGGAGATTTTTGCTGTCTTCAATGCGGATTCCAGGGTCGGAACAATGTTCTGCGCATGGGCACGGCTCGCCAATTCAGGAACCACGCCACCATACTGTTCATGGACCGTCTGGTTGGCAATTGCGTTCGAGAGCACTTCTCGCCCCCGAATAATAGCAACACCCGTATCATCACAGGAGGATTCAATGGCTAGGATAACCGATGGAGTTGGCATGATTTCTGACTACAAAAGTATACTTTCACGTGAAATAGATGAGGCCCATTTTCCCAAATCGACCCTTCCGCAGACGTTACCTTGCCATCGCGTGCTTGACTTTGGTAATTGGCATTGGCTTCTCCCCGGCATTCCAGACATGGGCATGCCGCCTCGCGCTGAATCACGCGACATTGGAACAGGACTTGCGGTGGTCAGTGGGAAATGTATCGATTGGGCTATTCCCTATTTCCATTGAACTGGCCGATGTGCGCGTTACCCATCCTGGAAGCACCGATCTGCAAATGAAACATGCTGCCATTCGCATTGCCGATATCGATGGCCCAAATTGGCACATTGAGCACTTTGATATTCAAGGGATAGACGGAGTGCTCTTCGCCCAGAGCGATAGCACAAAAACTTCCCAATCGTCTGTCACAACCAACGTGCAACTTTTCCTCGATGCAGCAACTGTCAGCGATGTACATGTCGTGGTCTGTGTAAATCAGGCCGCAGTAGATGTAGAATGGGATGTGTTGAATTTGGAAGAACTAAAATGGGCTGGCGCAAATTTGAAAGGTGCATTGCACTTGCCGCAAGCAAGAATTTCTCCCGTGTCCATGACCAAAGATTCTTGGTCCGGCGCTTGGGATTCACCAACCGACATCCAAGGATTCAACGTTAATTTTCACTGTGTCGATTCCCTGCAGCAATTTACGCTCCAAACTGACTCCAATTGGGGGCGCCTTTTTGTTGAATGGCGATCCAATCAAGCGCAGCAGGCCATTGCATTTGAAGCCGTGCCACGTTTTCAGGAATGGCCTATTCAAATGGAAAACTGGTTGAGTGAATTGCCCAGCGTAGTCTCCGATTCGGTGGTCACGGGGCACTTTACGTGGGACGCTCAGGCCAAGGGAAGCGGCTTTCTTTCTCAATTGGATGTAGATGTCCCGCTGGCCTTTCAAGGTTCAACCTGGAAAGCGGGCCCTATAGAAATCAACTCGGCCCAGCTTGAATTTGCTGCCAACCTCGCTGGCCTCTCGCTGCCCCGATATTTCAGTTCCCATTCCAATTGGCTCTTAGAAATAGGACGAGAAGAAACCAAAATAAGTGCACGACTTACACCCGAGAAAGCCTCGAATCAAAAGCTCCAGCTGACATGGAACACAGCGAAAAATCAGACTGAATTATCCGCAGAATTGCATGGATTCGTGTTCGATGTTTCCAACCAAGATCTCTCCACAGGAGATTGGAAATTGAACTGGTATGGCCATCCTCAAGATAACCGTTGGGAAGGCAACCTCACGGCTTCGCATCCGCTTGGAGACACCATCAAAACCGAATGGGATGCTTCGTGGAATCCGTCCGCATGGTCTATCTCCACTGAAACACGTGTTAAACAGTTGGCACCGCATGCCGAATCCTCTTCTCCCTGGGAACTGTTCGCGCGCATCGGATGGCGAGCGTCCGGCACGGACTGGAAAAACTGGACCCAGCTCATCGAAGTTCGAGACATCGTTCTTCTGGAAAACCGTGCACCCCGTATTTTTGACCGGTTCGATGCCATCCAGAAACGAAGCGGCGATGCCTGGGAACTTGAATGGATTTCCGCGGTTACCTCAGGAACAGCAAAATGCAATACCGCATTCCTGACCAACTGGTCATTCAATCCCAACCAATTGGCATTTGAATCGAAAGACCAAGGACCATCCATCCCACCACATTTCAATCTTGAAGTTAACGTGTCCGATCTCCAACCCATCGCTCTGCTCGCCAATCTCCCCCTTACCACGCGTCAGCCGTTTGCAGCTGAAGCTCGATGGAATGGCGAAAATGGGATGTTGAGCACCCGCATCCCGTCCCTTTCATTTGGAAATGTTACGGCGGAGCACCTAAGCATCGAAGCGGCACTGCATATGAATCAACCCTCGATTTTGAAATGGGAAACACGAGGCCTCGCGTTCAATGATATCCCGATCATCGAAGAAGCTTCAGGACAGTTTGAAGCCGATACAACAGGCTTGGAATTGGCTATTCAGACGTTTACCAGTCAGATTGGCGGAGAGGTTTTCACATTAGATGAACCTTCAGTTGTTTTGATTGACTATGCAACTTCGTCACTGTCTCTGTCGGCAATGCCATTGCTCTCCGCTGGGGGATCTCTGGATTTTTCGGGGGCGTTCTTGAAGCCAAACGATTGGAACGTGCAGGCTCGAATTATCCACGAGGGCTTCCAATTGGGCAGCGAATCGAACAGTATCGATGAAATTGATGGTACCGTCAGGATTCAATCAGACGGTGGTGTGCCGCAAATCGGAGGTTCACTTAGGTGCAAAAAAGCCCTCTGGAACAAATTCACCGCTGTTGAAGCGGAGGTAACGGCCTCAGGGCCTGTCAGCGCGCCGCACTTGGAACTCCGCACCTCCTCCCTCCCGTCAGGAAATATTTTCGCGGCACTTGATCTCCCAATAGACGATTTGAAAACGGGACAATCGATCATTGCTTTTACAGACATCGACCTCGCATCGGTCAACGACTTATTGCCCCCGGCAAGTGTCGAATTATTTGGCAAGGTTTCAGGAGAACTAACTGTGCAAGGATTTGACGCCTTCCCCCTCATAAATGGACGCATCGTTCCCGATGATTTAACTCTGATTGTGCCTTACCTCGGAACCCGATACCGGGGAGACGGAGTAGTCAAAGTACAAGCCGATGGATTCTTCATGGACCAATGGACCTTGTGCGATGGGGATAGTGCAAAGGCGCGATTCAACGGCACAGTGATGCACAATGCCTTTAAGGAATGGGATTTGGATTTCGGCATCGAAATCAACGATCGCCCCATCGAACTCATGAATATTCCCATCACCGATGACGCGCTTTTTTATGGGACAGCTCGAGGAATAGGCGACATCAACGTTTCAGGTTTTGGCCCTGTTCTGCAAATCGACGCAACCATCAAAACTGGAGAAGGCACTGATTTTGCCCTGCCCATGGACAGTCGATCCGATGTGGATTACGCGGACTTCGTTCGATTTGAAAAGCACGATGCATCATCGGACATCACAGCCACTCCACGCGGTACGTTTTCGAATACACGGATGAACTTGGGTATTGACCTTGATGATGGGGCGCAAGCGCGAATCGTATTCGATCGGAAAGTCGGTGATGAAATCGTAGGTAACGCTATCGGCCACCTTGACCTGGAAGTCAATGATTTCGAACAATTGGACATGACGGGCAGCTTGGAGATTACCGACGGCGCATATCACTTCACCCTGCAAAACTGGTTCAATAAGCGCTTTGACATTCAACCGGGAAGCACTGTTTCATGGGAAGGCGATCCATACGATGCCCAACTGAATGTGGCCACAACGTATACCACACGCACCTCGCTGGATCCTTTACTCCCAGACATTGACGACCTCCCAGGCCGCATCCCGGTGGACCTGCAGTTACAGCTTGAGGGATCGCTAATGCGTCCAGGACTGGATTTCAATGTTGCTGTTCCCACAGCTGACTCCAGGACCAAGGCCCTAGTGGAAGGTGCCCTCATTAGTGAAGAAGAAGTTCAGCGCCAAGCGCTCGGCCTTCTGACGCTCAACCAATTCATCCCCTCCGACCCAACCGAGGCAGCGATTGGCGGATTCATTCAGCCCGCACAGAGCACCCAATTCCTAGCGAACCAAATCGGTCATTGGATTTCACAAATCGCGCCGTCCATGGATGTAGGTCTCGACTATGCCCAAGACGCGTTAAGTGGGGAACAGGCCTTAGGGCTTGCACTGAGCACACAATTGCTAAACGATCGATTGCACATCGAAGGTGAAGTGGGCGCCCAGACCTTTGGCGCCGTGAATGCTGAAGATTTTCAAATCCAAGATCTCACCGTAAGCTTTGACTTGACCGACGATGGCGGCATTCAGCTGACCGGCCATTCCCGTCAAAACGCGTCGCTAACCAACACCATAGAAGGAGATGCTGTTCAAGGTGTCGGCATACGATTCAAGTGGGCATTTGATGAATGGGGAGGGTGGAAAAAACAATAAGGGAAAAACAACCGTATTTTCGGAAGAAATAACCTCCATGAGAAAAATCATTCTTCTGCTTCCAGCCGTGTGCCTTCTCGGTGCAGTTTTCGGCCAAATCACCATCACAAGCAGTGATATGCCCCAACCGGATGTTATGTATCCACTGGTCAATTCGGCAATCATGGACCTCAACCTTAGCGAAATTAGTGGTGCGGATGCCACGTGGGACGCCAGTGATTTGACTCCAATGATGGAGACACCTCTGACTCCTGTCGACATCAACGAGGCGAGCATCAGTGCTGCCTTGGTGTTCAACAGTCCGTTCAATCCTACATACCAGTGTGACTTCTTCCTGCCAACTGAATTTCCAGATCTCGGGGAAGATCTGGGCATTCCGATTGAAGGCTTAAAGAACTTCTACCAAACAGATGGCGACGCATACACCATCGCTGGAATTGGCTTGAGCGCCATGGGATTTGATTTGCCCGTTACATACGATGACATCGATGAGATTCTTCCCCTGCCGCTGGAATATGGGGAAACTATGAGCAGCACAGCCGCTTTTGAATTGAACGTAACCGGCATATTGACTTACGGTTTGACCCAATCGCGTGAAGTTGAAGTGGATGGATGGGGCACGCTCTTGCTGCCCAGTGGTTCGTATGAGGTGCTTCGAACGCGCACGGAATTGACCGCAACGGATGATGTGTTCATTGAGCAATTTGGGGATCCTTTCACTATCGACCGTGAACAGGTTACCTACCAGTGGTGGGCTGCAGGCATGGGGTTTCCCCTCCTTGAAATATCAGAAATATTCGGCTTACCATTGACGGCGACCTTTCAAGATTTGGACGAATCAAGCGGTGTAGCTGATGCCATCGAGGCCGAAGCGTTCATCCCCTACCCAAATCCTGTTCGGCGCGGACAAAAGTTACGATGGGCGACACCTGCAGAATGGACGCTTCACGACGGAGCGGGTCGCGAGGTGTTCTCAGGTCAATCCAATGCACTGATTGTGCCAGTTGACTTACCCGCAGGTATCTATACCCTTCTCACTGCAGACGGCTCCAACGTCCGAATCGCGATTCATTAAATCAAATGAGCCCTTCTGCTTCAAAGGCATCGATTTCCTTTCCAATCTGGGAATCATACCATTGATCGAGCACCCAGCCTTTCGCGACTTGTGGATTGCGAAAAATCCGGAATGGAACCGTTGGCTTGAACAACGCCCACCGGATTCGATCGCGCAATACTTGAATGGATGAAGGCACGACAACCGCACGTGCTGGAACATCCAGCATAGCTTCTTCCGATCCGAGCCACGCCAGTGCTTCTTGCTCTACAAGCGCCGCATTGCGAGGAATGAGCACTAAAACAGGTCCCACACCGCCTTCCACCAATTGCCTTCGAGCAGCTTCCACGCGTTTCATTTGGTTCACGTCGAGTACGGCCTCATCAGCAAAACGAATGGTGTACAATCCCATTGAAAGTTCAATGCGGGCATCGTGGACTTGAGTCGAGAGCGTGTGTTCCATCAATCGCAGTAGAAATCAGAGAAAGGATTGGGTGTACAAAAGTTCAACGCCGCGGTTTCATCGCCTTCAATCAGATGCTCCACCGAAGCCGTTGTGTATCCTATTCCGTAAACGCCTTGGGTAGCGCGAGCAGCGAAAAGTCCCAGGCCTCCGTTGATATTCGTGTATTCCGGACGTTCCTGAATAACACCAGTCACCGGGGCATTCACCTCGAGGTAAGTTGACAATTCATCATTCGCAACGGTCAAGACGAAATCCACAGCGCGAGCGATCTGTACTTCCTCATCCCACGTTCCCAATACCCGTGTGATGTAGGGATTAGCTTCGAGCTGTGTCGCTAAGGTGGAATAGAACCGTGAACCACTCACCTCCTTTTGCAGCACCTCACCTCCTTCGTCGTCACCAGTGCTTAAGCTACCGATACTCCACTCCACAATACGCTCTCGCTCTTCGATCAGTTCCGTGTGCTCCAGGTCATTCCAAATGCTCTCAACAACGTGTATGAATACAGCAATATCGTAGCGGCTTGCTCCCGCGGTTGACGACCACTTAAAGGTAATATCTGGGTAAGTTGTGGTGAATCCAGGGCTAGCAAAACCGAGTTTGAAGTTGTTCACGCCGGGGGGCGGTTGGGTAATGTTACCAATTTGCTCGGCAATCATATTCGTGGTTGAACTCACTTCTTCCGCTTCCGAGGCGATTGCTATGGACAAGTCGTATTCAGCATCGGTATCCAATCCACCTTGCGGCACGAAGTACCACATCTGATGCTCAGGAGCATAAAAAATGCCCGCATCGGATTTGTTTTCGATCACCGTGTCTATCAAGGCCCATTCAGCCACCACTGCATCGCCGACCCGCTCCTGGATTTGAACGGTCAGCTCTTCCGCCTGGAATTCACTGCTGTCAGCAATTAATGCTGCATCAAATTGATTGCCGTCACCCAACCACGTTCGGTTAATGCGCACCCATTGTGTGTCTTGAGCCGCATCCAACAAACTAAATACCACCGGTGTGCGCTCATACGGTGCATTCAACTCAATATCTGTGGAACAACCCCACAATAGGGCAGTACATCCAGCTGTGGCCAAAGCCCAAAACTTTACTCGATTCATTCGAAATTACTCGCAGTTGGTCACGAAGATAAGGCCAATAAAAAGTTCAACGTATCCACTCCGTCAGCATAGTCCCATGGCTTAGGCTTCTGGGCATGGCCCAATGGCACGGATGGGACCGCAGTAACGTTTAATACATCCGAAATTTCAGTCGTAATGCATTGTAAACTATTCGCAGCATCTTCGAGTTCATCCCTTACTGAGGCTACTTGATCATACCAGGCGTAGTACAATGTTCCAACCGGGCTAACCCAACCCTTGTCTTCCTTGACAAGCAAGAATCCGTTCTCAATTAGGTCCTCACCGTTCAGCAACCACACCGCCTTATGGTAATCGTAGTTGTTCGCGTATTTGTTATTCTGGGCGATGTGCCCCCACTCCACCCAAGCGGCGAACAAACGATTCAAATCAAAGCCTCGTGGCAGCATCAATTTCGTGACACTTCGGCAACCCAGGCCGTAGTACTGGAAAACATCCGACCCCAAGGCTCTCAATTGTTCATGGGATTCCGAACCGCTCAGCACTGCGATACTCGTTCGCTGGCTTCGCAACACCCTTGGTAAGTGGCGGAAATAGTATTCAAAGTACCGATTGGTGTTGGCGCTGCCTGTAGCGATGACTGCGTCCGCGCCTTGGAGCGTTCCCGAAACAAACTCAACGCGGGAGGCGATGTCCTCTGCACAAAAGGAATCGAGGGCAGCTACGGCAGC
>MDTC01262849.1_pt1 | contig 16470 bp, 6 predicted proteins | sample 811181 | NCBI WGS metagenome assembly MDTC01 (sample SAMN05326644, study PRJNA326480) | marine metagenome | isolation source: seawater | place: Pacific Ocean: North | collected 2011
CATAAACTTAAGGTTGGTACTGATGTTGCACTTACTGGGTTGGCATTTACTTGCTCTTATGATGGTGGTGTTGGAATTCTAACTCACCCAAGAGTAAGTGATCCAACATACTGTGGAACACAAGTTACCAGAATCAATAGCATTGATGAATTTGAAATCAATGTTGGCGTAAGTACTGCTGAATCTTTCTATACTTCTGGTGGTATTGTTGAGGAGATTATTCTTGCTCCTAGACAAATTAATAATTCACCCACAGGTTCTGACCCCGCTGCTAGTGGAACTTCAGTTATTAAAGTTGTCGATGACTTTACATTTATAATTGATACTGGAGAGTCACCATATACACACTTCTATAAGAGATGTGGAAAGGTAACTCAAGATCTACCAGTAATATTTGATGAACCATTGAGTTACTACAATGTGCCCCTTGTATATAAAGAAGGAACTGTTGGACTAGGAACAGGTGCCACTGTTGATTTAGTGCCAAGTTTAGATTCTCAAATACTAACTTTTGAATTAAATAATTTTGGTTATGGTTACAGAGACACAGATCAACTAACTGTTGCTGTTGGTGGAACAACTGGTATTCCAACATTTGCAACTAAGACTTCCAACGCAATTCTTCCTGTTGTTGCTGGTGGTGACTACCCACATACTTACGTAGGTGGAACAGTAAGTAACGCAGTACAGTCTGGTGGTGGATATGCACATACATTTGTATCTGCTGTTACTAATGGTGTTACAAGTAATATTGGTAACTTACCAAACTTAGTTACTGATGCAGCATATAATCCAACAACTGGTGATATGGTTATCACCTCCGCAAGTCATGGATTATCAACATCAAATACCATCTCTATTGCTGATAATGCACTGACCTTTACTTGCACAATGGATGGTAATACAGCAAACAAGACATATCCTAGATCAACTGATCCTATTTCTGGAATTGCAACTGCTATCACAGGAACAACTACAGATACTATTACAATCAACGTAGGTGCATCACCCATCGTAAATCATGATGTTACTGACGCAACTTACATTCCATCTACAGGTGTATTGCAACTAACTATTGGTTCTCACTCACTGACTACAGGAACCAGTGTTAAGATTGCCAATGGATCATTGACATTTACTTGTGATATGGATGGCAATGCAACTCTGCACAGTTATCCACGTTCAAGTGATCCTTTCTATGATACTGCCATCAATATTGACGCGGTAACTTCAACCACAATTACACTCAATGTTGGTATATCTTCGGAGGTCAAGTATCCAGTTCATAATGCAACATATGATCCCGCTACAGGTCTGTCAGTTCTTACAATTGGAACTCACAATCTTACAACTGGAACTAAAATTAAACTTCAACCAGAATCCCTTCTTTTCAAATGTTCTTTAGATGATTATAACAGAATTGAAGCATATCCAAGACAATATAAAGATAGAGTATATGGCAAATCTATCGGAATTACTTCACATACTTCAGACAGTATAACAGTATTTGCTGGTCCATCTGTCGAAAGTCAAAGATATCAGCATGAATTTGTTGGTGTTGGATCATTCAAACCATTTGAATTAACTGTTGAAACTACTTTCCAATCTAAATTCTCTGGTTGGAATGTTGGTGAATTTATTGTTCTTGACGAAATTGAACAATTCTTTAATGGTGCAAGAAGATTATTCCCACTGTCAGTGAATGCAGAACCAATCTCATTCTTCGCAAAAGCAAATTCTGGTATTAATTTGCAATCAAATCTTTTAGTCTTTATTAATGATATTCTTCAAACTCCTGGAGAAGGTTATCAGTTCACTGGTGGTAGCACAATTAGATTTACAGAGGCACCTAAAGGTGGAACAATTGGATTTTCAACTGAGGGAGATACTGCTAAGTTATTCATGTACACTGGTACACAAACAATTGACGTTCAAACTGTAGATGTTCTTCCTTCTGTAGAGGTTGGAGATGAGTTGCAACTTTATAGTAACCAATCTACAACATTTACTGAAGATCCTAGATTGGTAATGGAAATCAAAGCAGCAGATAAAGTTATTACTAATAACTATGCTGGTCAAGGTGTTACCTTAAATGAATTGTTTGAAAGGCCCTTAACTTGGTCTAAACAAACTGTTGACAAAATTATTGACTCAGAATTTATTGGTAAGGATAGAGTATACTATGAACCAGTCATTAATCCAACAACCAATATTATCAGAACAGTGGGTGCTGGCGATAGTATTGCATATGTAAATAGTGTTCGCCCATTCTTTGATAATCCATATGAAGGTATTGGAACAAAAGAAAAATCAATTGTTGAATTAGCAATCACAGATACAGTTGCTGGCGCTACTGCAACAGCAGTATTTGGTGTGAACGGAACAATTGCAAATGTTCTGGTTGACAATATTGGTTATGGATATACTTCCGCTCCAGAAGTAACTATTCAAGCACCTATAGTTGGGGATCAAGCACTTGCTGGTGCTCAAATTGGTGTTGCTGGAACAATTACTCAAATTAACGTAAGTGCTGGTGGAACTGGGTATGATAGTGGTCCAGTAAGTTCCATAACTGTAACATCTCAGGGTGGAGGATTCCCACCAACTATAGAAGATGGTACAAATAAATTTGTTGGTGCAAGACTTAAGTCTGAAACTGGTATTGGTGTTGGTGCAGTTGCCGATGTTGAGATAAGTCCTATAAACTTCAATGTTGCGAGTATCAGTGTCAAAGAAGGTGGAAAAGATTATAAGATAGGTGATATTTTATTCATAGACACTTTTGATAATGTTGGACTTGGAACTTCTGCGAGAGGATTCCGTTTGAGTTCGCCAGTAAGATTTACTGTTGCTGATATTAAACCACCACAAGTTTTAGTTGCTCCCCCAGTGAGATATCATGAAGAGTGTCAATTTGTAACTTACCAGGGTGATTATGGATTAGTAGTCGGAGTTGGAACAACTACTATAGGTGCTGGAACCAGTATTGGTGTTGCTTTAGATCTCTTTATTCCAATGGACTCTGAAATTAGAAGAAGTTTGGATATTCCTCTTACAACAATTCAACCTGGAGATTTCTTCCAGTTAAATAATACAAACTTTGTTGGTGCCTCCCAGACATCTCTTGGTTCTGATGGATCTGTAATCGGAATATCAACATTACATGCAGACATGGTATATGAATGTATTAGTGTTTCCACAAAGCAAGCAGTAATTCCCGCAGGAATTAATGGTCTTGGAACAACTGTTGGATTTGGAACCACAGTATCTACTGTGGTCGTTGCTCTTCAGAGTGCTGGTTCTAATAATGTTGTTGGTCTGGCAACAACAGCGTTCTACGGAACTTATAGTTTTGGTAAGATTGGTTTGCCAGTAAGAACTAAGCGTAAAGAGTTTGCAGCAACTAACGGAACTAGTCAGTCTGGTATTGGAACTAATCCAATTATAAGGAGAAAAAATCCAATAAAATATAAGGGTTACATTTCATGATAAATAGATCATAGAAAAAGACCGTCACCCCCAATGGCTGCTATTATAACTGACTTGTTGAGAGTTAATAACGCTAGAAACTTTATTGAAAAAGTTAGAGATCCCAACAAGTCATATTACACTTTTTTAGGACTACCTAATGCAACGGAAGTTGCATCTACTTGGGACACTTCTCCTCCTGCTCCAAGAGATTGTTTTGATGACAATAATTTTTATTATGATACTATGGTTGCACTAAAAAAAATTGGTGCAGATGATGTTCGTCCTGTGGTTAGAAAAATACAGTGGGCATCTGCTACAATTTACGACGCCTACAGACATGATGTAAATAGAAATAATCTATCCAAACCATCAAATAAAACAAGTCTTTACGCATCAAATTATTTTATTGTAAACAGTGAATTTAGAGTTTATATTTGCCTTAGTAATGGTGCGGATCCAGAAAATCCAAATGGAAGACCATCTCTTGATGAACCAAGATTCACTGATTTAGAACCAAGAATTGCTGGTACTAGTGGTGATGGTTATCTCTGGAAATATCTTTATACAATTAGTCCTAGTGATATTATTAAATTTGACTCTTTGAACTTTATTCCTCTTCCAGTTGATTGGGAAACTAATTCGGAATATCAAGCAGTTAGATCTAATGCATCTACTAGTGGTCAATTAAAACAAATTACCATTACAAATAGAGGTTATCTTGTAGGTCCCGCTAACACTACTTACTCTAGAGTTCCTATCAGGGGTGACGGAACTGGAGCAGAGTGTACTATTGTTATCAACAATGATTCAAAAGTTGAATCTATTACAATCTCTAATGGTGGTAGTGGATATACATACGGTTCAGTAGACTTGATTGGTGGTAGTGTTCCTGTTGGATCAACCACTCCTACTTTTGACGTTATTATACCACCTCAAGGTGGTCATGGATATGATATTTACAAAGAACTTGGTTCAACAAACGTTCTAATTTATTCTAGAATTGAAAATAATGAACAAAATCCAGACTTTGTTACTGGAACTAACGTAGCAAGAATTGGAATAATTGAGAATCCAGAGGGTTTTGAATCCAATGTAATTATTACTGAGGATAGAGTTAGTGCTCTGTATGGAATTATTCTTAAAGGATTACCACCAAACCAAGATGATTATAAAACAACAACGTTTGAACAAAATGCCGTAATTACACAAACAGTTGGTACTGGAGTAACTGCCGTTGGAAGAGTTGTCTCATATAATGCAGAAACTGGTGTTTTAAAATATTGGCAAGATAGATCTTTAGTTGGTTTTAACACTGATGGTACACAGAGAGCAAATCCAACTTATGGATTACAATTGAATGAATTTTCTGCTGGATTTATAACAGGTGGATCACTCAAAATTAGTGGTGGATCTAAAGAATTATACATTGATGATGGATTTGGAGATGACACCAATCCAGGTATTAGTACCGTCATAAATAATAAAACATACTACCTGGGTCAGACATTTATTGATGGTCTTGCAGATCCAGAGATCAAAAAATATTCTGGAACAGTACTGTATGTAGATAACAGACCCTCCATTCTTAGGTCTGTGAACCAAAGAGAAGATATCAAAGTTATTTTGCAATTCTAAAGGATTATGCCACAAGAAACTAACCTAAACGTATCTCCTTATTTTGACGACTTTGATCCGAAAGATAATTACTATAAGGTATTATTCAAACCAGGATTGCCGATTCAGGCTAGGGAGTTAACGTCTTTACAGTCTATTCTACAAGATCAAGTAGAGCAACTTGGAACTCACCTCTTTAAAGAGGGTTCTATGGTTATCCCTGGTCAAATTAACTATAATAATGAGTTAACTAGTGTTGAAGTAGAACATGAATATCTTGGATTAGATGTTGATACAAACGCCGAAGATTTAATCAATGAAATTGTCATAGGACAAAACTCTAATGTAAGAGCGAAAATTGTATTCTATGGCGAAAGAGATGAATCTGAAAGAGATTATCTAACATTTTTTGTTCAATATCTTGGTGGAGGAGTATCTGGAAAAGATGTATTTGATGATGACGAAGTTCTTCTTTTAGAAAGCACAGTTACTGCTGACACTGGTATAACTCTTCAAGCTGGTCAGGCAATTACTAAAACTGCTCCAACAAACGCAACATCCATTGGATCTGCTATCTTTTTAAGTGAAGGTGTATATTTTTTGAGAGGAACCTTCGTAAAAGTTCCTGCTCAAACACTCATCTTAGATGCACATAAGAATGACCCATCTTATAGAGTTGGATTAACAATTTTTGAAGAGATTGTTACATCAGGTCAAGATGCGACTCTTACTGATAACGCAAAAGGATTTAATAACTATGCTGCACCTGGTGCAGATAGATTAAAAATCTCAGCATCTTTAGATAAATTAGATATTGAAGCAACAAAGAATGAGAACTTTGCTGAATTAATGATCATCAGAAATGGTGATATTCAGCATATTACTGATAAAACTCAATACAATGAATTAGCAGAGGAGTTAGCAAGAAGGACATATGATCAATCTGGCGACTTCTATGTAAAACCATTTTCCATTCATGCTAGAGAGTCTCTCAATGATATGAGAGGCAACAATGGTGTATTCACAAAAGATCAGTTAACATATAACCAAAACATACCTAGTGATGACTTAGGAACTTATAAGATATCTCCAGGTAAAGCATTCATTCGTGGTTTTGAATGTGATTCAAAAACCATACATTATCTTGACTTCCCTAAAACCAGAACTACAAAAAGATTAACTGAGCAAGCAGTAAATTACTTTACTGGACCAACTTTGACTCTTAATAGAGTTACTGGAGCACCAAGAATTGGATTTAGTACATCTTCTGTAATTAGTCTCAGAAGTGATAGGATTGGATCTGTAGCGACTGATCCTGCAGGTAGAGAGATTGGTGTTGCTAGAGTATATGATTATGCTCTTGAATCTGGATCATACTCTAGTTTGGCTCCAGAACTCAATGAGTGGGACATTGCCCTCTATGATATTCAACCATATACTGAAATCATATTAAACAATCCAGCAACCTTAACCGTACCAACTTACGTTGAAGGTGGATCTAGTGGTGCTACTGGACACTTAAGATTTAATAGTTCTAGTGGTATTGCTACAGTATATGGGACTAGGGGTACATTCCTTAAAGGAGAAAAGTTATCCTTTAATGGTATATCTGATGGTAGAGTATCTACAGCAGTAACAACCTTTGGTGTAGGTGATGCAAAGTCACTTTATTGTCCTGTTGGAACTGGTATTACCTTCAATGGAGATACTAAAGCATCTTCTAGACTTGCTCTTCCAAGCGTAACTATCTCACCCAAATCTGGAACAGCACCAGGAGTCTCAACAGTAACTAGTGTCACTGAAATTAATAACCAGATCAAACCAGGTGACATGGTAGCGTTTACCAATAGTCTCCTTGGTAGCACTAGTGTTAGAACATTTGCTAAAATTACACAAGTTATTGATGATAACAATTTTGTTATTGTCGGTGTTACAACTGTATCTAACATTAATGATGGTGGTCTTCCGACATCGACTATTACACCAACAGATTTTGCAGTATTCAACACGAAGTTTCAATCTTCTTCCGATAACACTTTATATACTCCGTTACCAAAAGAATTTATTGCTTCTGTAAATTTAGAATCATCTAGACTTACAATTAAGAAAGAATTTACCGTAACTCTCACTGCAAATGCAACTAATACAATTCAAGCAGGAGAGAACGAGACTTTCCTTCCATATGATGAAGAGAGATATGTTCTTGTTAACAATAATGGATCTTTTGAAGAGTTAACCTCAGATAAGTTAAGATTCACAAATGGTAATAAAGAATTAAGAATATTTGGATTGCAACAACAGTCTGGTCCTGCAAGATTAATTACAACTCTTAGAAAGACTAATGTAAAGGCAAAAGTCAAGCAGGCAAAAACAACAAATTCAATCATTGTAAATAAATCCAAATTAGTATCTTCTGGTATTGGATCTACAACTCTCAATGATGGATTGATCTATGGTTCATATGGTTATGGTCTCAGAGTGCAAGATAGAGAAATCTGTCTGTTAGAACCAGATGTAATTAAAGTATACGGTGTCTTTGAATCTAGTGATACTGGTAATCCAGAACTTCCAACAATTTCATTGTTCAATTTAAATGGACCAACTGGTAAAACAGATGATTACAATATTGGTGAAGAAATTACAGGACAAAAATCTGGTGCCATAGCAATTGTTTATGGTAGACAATCAAGTTCTATTTTAAATATAGTATACGTCAATGATATTAAGTTTGAGAACGGAGAATCTGTTCTCTCAGAGACTACTGGTATCACAGCAACAATTAATGATTTTACTCCAGGTGACAACAATATTCTTAATAGATATACTTTAGATTCTGGTCAACGTGACACTATTCTTGATTATTCTAGACTAATCAGAAGAACAGGAACTAAAGATCCCAAAAAATCTCTAAGAATTGTTTTCCAGTCAGCAGAGTATACTGATAGTACAGAAGGTGATATTACTACTATTGAATCATATAATCAATTAAATTATTGTGAACTGCCTATTATTAAAAATAATACTAGAGCAACTGACGTTATTGACATTAGACCAAGAGTTACTCAGTTTGATCCAGACTCGACTACAGCATCTCCATTTGAATTTAATTCAAGAGTTTTTAGTGATGGAACAAACTCTGCTAAGAATATTCTAGCGTCTGACGAATCTATTCTTATTGATTATTCTTATTATCTTCCAAGAATAGATAAGATCTACTTTAAACCTGATGGTGGATTCCAACTTCTGGAAGGTGTTCCTTCAGAGTCTCCTCTCCCTCCAATTGCATTGGAGAATGCACTAGAGGTCGGTACAATTAGATTACCACCCTATCTGTGTAATGCTGAAAATCTATCTATATCTCTAAAATCTCATAAGAGATATAGAATGCAAGACATTGCTCTCTTAGAAGATAGAATTGAAAATCTTGAGTATTATACTGCACTATCTCTGCTTGAGGCAAAGACCGATGCTCTTAATATAACTGACGATACTGGTCTAACAAGATTTAAGTCTGGTATATTTGTAGATAACTTTACAACTAGAACAAATCAATTGCAAGGTGGTAGAGTCACTAATTCAATTGATCCAACAAATCAAGAATTAAGACCATCACACTTTACAACTGAAGTTGATCTTCTTGTTGGATCTAGATCTCTGCTTGGAATTGGAACTACTTCTGTCATATCAGATCCTGCCTTAGTTGATGATTTAATTGGATCCAATTTTAGAAGAACTGGTCAGTTATTGACTATTAATTACTTCTCCGAACTTGAAATTGAGCAACCATTCGCAACAAGAGTTGAGAATGTGGTTCCATATCTCGTTGTATCTTACACTGGTAATATTGAACTATTCCCAGCATCTGATATTTGGATTGACCAAGTTAGATTACAACCACAAAGAATTGAAGTAGATAACTACACTCAAACAAGACTTCAATTAGAATTTGCAGGTTATGATGCTCAAACTGGTCTTGGTCCTGCTAGATGGGGTGCTTGGGCAACAACCTGGACTGGAAGTAGATCCACTTCTCAATCGGAAACTGTTGTTACTGGTTCTTCTATCCAAAATACAGGAAATACATTAGTTCAAACAAACAACACAAGAACTACAGTTACCACTACAACAACTAGAACTGGTACTCGTACTAGAACTGGTGAGCAACTTAGAGTATCTGAGCAAGTAGAAACTAGAAATGAAGGCGATAGAGTTGTAAGCACTGACGTGGTTCCATTTATGAGATCACGTAATGTTGAGTTCACAGGTAAGAGATTCAAACCAAGAACAAGACTTTATGGATTCTTTGATGGTACAGATGTAAACAGATATGTCGTACCAAAACTGATAGAGATTAGAATGATCAGTGGATCATTCAATGTTGGAGAGAGAATCACTGGTACAATTACTGGTGCTGCTCTTGGTGCAACTCAACCAAGAATTTCGTTTAGGGTTGCCCAGTCTAATCATAAGTATGGTCCGATTACGGCACCAACAGACACATTCACTACCAGTCCATATGATGAAAACTATACGATTCCAGAAAACTATTCTAGTTCTTCTGTAATTCTTAATGTAGATACTAGATCTCTTGCAGAGAGTAACCAATCTCTATATACAGGATTTATTACGCAAGGTATGAGATTGCGTGGTGCTTCTGGTGAAGCAGAAGTCACTGCAGTTAAACTAGTAACTGATACTGCTGGTACAGTTCTTGGAACATTCTTTATTCCAAACCCAAATGTATCAACCAATCCTCAGTTTGAAGTTGGTACTAAAATCTTTAGATTGACTAGTAACTCTACAAACAGTCAAATTGCTGGTCTTACTGATACCTCTGGCGAAGAATCTTACTTTGCTTCTGGTACAATAAACAATATGCAAGAGACCATTAGGTCTACTAGAAGTCCCAGATTTGAGAGAGTTGCTGCCTCCGAAACTCAACCAGCAACTGATGTAAGAGTAACTAGAACGTCAACTAACTCTACATCTACTAGTACGACTCCACTACCAGTTCCTCCTCCCCCACCACCACCGCCACCACCACCGCCACGTCCTACACCTTCTGCTCCACCCAACCCACCAAGACGTGGTGGTGGAAGAAGAAGAGTTGTCATTCGCCGTCCAACGATTATTAGGCGTGTGCGTAGGGTACGTAGAAGACCCATTAGAAGAAGACGTAGAAGACCAAGGCCACGTCCACCCAGGCGTCCGCCCAGACCGCCACGTCCGCCCAGGCGTCCACCCAGACCGCCACGTCGTCGTAGAGGTAAGGATCCCCTTGCACAGTCATTCTCACTTGCAGATGATCCAGGTTCATTCATTACAGAGGTTGATGTCTTCATTAGAACGAAGGATCCAGTTTTGCCACTGATCGTTCAACTGCGTCCAATGAATGCAGGTGTGCCATCTGAGCAAATCTATCCGTTCGGTGAAGTAATTCTTGACCCTGCAGATGTAATTGAAACTCATGATGCAAGCATTCCAACCAAAGTTACTTTCCCATCCCCAGTTTATCTGAATGGTGAAGCAGAGCACGCTATTGTCATGCTCTCTAACTCTCACGAGTACACTGCTTGGATCTCTAGAATGGGTGAAGTCGATGTGAGTACTCTTCTGCAACCAGAATCTAGACAGGTAATTGTGTCTTCACAACCACACCTCGGATCTCTGTTTAAATCTCAGAATGGTTCTACTTGGACTCCTAGTCAATATGAAGACATGAAATTCCGTCTTTATACTGCTAGTTTTGATGATACTGCTACTGTATCCTTCTATAACCCAGAGTTGGGATTAGGTAATAATCAGATCGCTACTCTTGTTCAAGATCCTCTTGAGTTCAATTCAAGATCTTTGGTTGTTACAACAAATGATATTGTCAACACGACAAACTTTGTTGAAGGTAACACTATTATTCAGAAGAATACTAATGCTAGTGGTGATTATGTTGGTGCTGGTGGTTCTGCCTCTGGTAATCTGACAATTACTAATGCTGGTATTGGATATACTCCGTCTAATGGTACTCAACTTACTTTCAGTAATGTAGCACTCAGAACTTTCTCTGGCAGAGGAAGAAATGCTACTGCCGATATCACAATTGGTGCTTCTGGTGGTACTAACGGTGTTGCTATTGCGGCAACTATTAACAATGGAGGATCTGGTTATCAAGTTGGTGATGTGTTCCTCGTTGACTCTGTTGGAAGTCAGTCTCTCGGCAGAAACCTTGAATTGTCTCTGACTTCAGTTAATGGTATTAATGAATTGTTCCTTGAAAATGTTCAAGGTGACTTTGAATTGAATGCTGCAAAACCACTTCAATATGTAAGTCCTACAACAGGAATTACTACTATGGTATCACTTGCTTCAAATGATATCCAAGTATCAGATTTTGAACTTGAATCTCTCGATAGAGATGGTCTTCATATTAATGTACAGCATAAGAACCATGGTATGCACGATACACGCAATATCGTTCGTATTCAAGGAGTTCAAAGTGATAGAAGACCAACTACATTGACTGCAGAGTATACTAATTCAGATTCTGGATCAATTAGTGTTGCTAGCACCGAAGGGTTTGAGACTTTTGAAAATGTATCTGTTGCATCTACAAATCCAGGATATGCAATTATTGATGATGAGATTATTTCTTACACTGGCCTTTCTAACGGTCAGTTGACAGGAATTACTAGAGGTATTGATGGAACAGGTTCCTTTACCTATCCAGATAAATCAAACATCAGCAAGTATGAAAATAGTGGCATTTCTCTTAGAAGAGTTAACACCGATCATACACTCTCAGATGCTTTAGTTGCTCGTTCTGTTGCGTTTGATAGTTACTATATTAAGGTTGATACATCTAAGAATGGTACTGATAGAAGTACTGGTGTTGGATTCCCCAAACTCTTTATTAATGTTAATTCTTCTGAAGGTGGACCTCAGGTTACTGCTACACAAAATATTCAATATGAAGCAGTAAGACCAATTGTTCAAACTATGGCACTTCCAGGAACTTCTATTAAAGCGGAACTGAAAGGTGTCAGCGGAACCAGTATTGATGGTACTGAGTTATCATTTGAACAAACTGATTCAACTCCAATCAACTTGACAGAAGATACTTATCTGCCTGAAGCAAGAATTATTGGTTCTAGAGTAAACGAACTCCAGCAACCAAGCGGACTGCCAGCAGATAAGTCTATGGAACTTACCTTTACATTATCTACTGCAAACAATAACATTTCACCTGTTATTGATCTTGATAGAGTTGGAATGGTTCTAATCTCAAACAGAGTCAATTCTCCTATCACGAATTATGCAACTGATAGAAGAACCGCAAGCATTGATGATGATCCTACAGCGTTTATTTACGCTAACAAACAGGTTGAGTTGGAAAATCCAGCAACTTCTATAAAAGTTCTTCTCTCTGGATATGTGAATACATTTAATGATATTAGAGCATTCTATTCTATTAGTAATACTCCAGAACTTGAACCATTGTACTATCCATTCCCTGGATACAACAATCTAGATACTAATGGTAAGATTATTGAATTTGCAAATAGTGATGGTCTCCCTGATAAGAGGGTTCCAAAGACTGATAAGTTGGCATCAGAAAGTCAAAATCTGGTATATCGTGATTATGAATTTAGTATTGATAGTTTACCAGAATTTAAGTACTTTACTATCAAACTTGTCGGCACATCCACAAACCAGGCATATCCACCAAGAATCAAAGACCTCAGAGTTATTGCATTAGCATAGTATGGAAGACCAAAGATTTTTGAAAGTTGAAGGAAACAGTTATCTCGTAAGGGATACTGTTTCCAATGCAATAATCAATAAAGATGAAAAATCTTATGATCATTATAAAAAATTGAGAAGGATAAAAGGTAAAGAAAGAGAGAGACTTGAGAAATTAGAAGATGATGTTAGTGAGATCAAGGATCTCTTAATTCAATTAATAAACAAGGACAAGTAAATGGCAACTCCAGCAAGCAGACAAGGACTGATTGACTACGCAAAGAGGCAACTAGGTGCTCCTGTGCTGGAGATCAACGTTGCCGATGAACAAATCGATGATATTATTGATGACTCTTTACAATATTTTTATGAACGACATTTTAATGGTGTTGTTCAAACCTTTTTAAAGTATGAGGTAACTCAAGCGGATATTGATAGAGCAAGATCTAAAGTGGGAAGTGTTGGTATTGCAACTACTTCTGCTACAGATAGTGCAGGAAGAACTTACAACTTCCATGAGACTGAGAACTTCATTCAAGTTCCTCCACAAATTATCGGAATTACTAAAATATTTCACTTTGAGGGATCTAGTAGTCTCTCTAGTGGAATGTTTAATATCAAATATCAGTTGTTCTTAAATGACCTATATCACTTTAGTTCTATTGAACTTTTGACATATTCTATGGTCAAGAGACAATTATCAGATATTGACTTCTTATTAACTACACAAAAGCAAATAAGATTTAATCAGAGACAAGATAGACTGTACATGGATATGGACTGGTCTTCTCTTGATCCAGGTGATATTTTAGTTATTGATTGTTATAGACTTCTTGATCCAAATGAATCTCCCAAAGTGTGGAGTGATTCATTCCTCAAGAAGTATGTTACTGCTGCTCTCAAGAAGCAGTGGGGTCAGAACTTAATCAAATTCCAGGGAGTAAAACTTCCTGGTGGAACAGAATTAAATGGTAGACAAATTTACGACGATGGTGTGAATGAGTTAAATGCTCTGATAGACAAGATGTCTTCTACATACGAACTTCCACCATTAGACATGATCGGTTAATAAAATGGCACTAAATCCATTCTTTTTACATGGTTCCTCTGGGGAACAAAATTTAATCCAAGATTTAGTAAACGAACAACTAAAAATGTTCGGTGTAGAAATTTACTATATTCCCAGAGTATATGTAAATGAAAAAACTGTTATGGAAGAAGTGTCTCGCTCAGAGTTTAGTGCGGCAATTCCTTTGGAAGCTTACGTTGATACCTACGAAGGATTTAGTGGAGCTGGAACACTGTTATCAAAATTTGGTGTTCAGGAAGTAGATGATTTAACGTTAATAATATCAAAGGAACGTTATGAATCTGTAGTTCAACAACAAATAGCAACTATAGATAAAACCAAATTAACAACCAGACCCAAGGAGGGTGATTTGGTTTACTTCCCATTGGGAGATAGGTTGTTTGAAATTAAGTATGTAGAGCACGAAAAACCGTTCTGGCAGTTACAGAAGAATTATGTTTATGAACTTAGATTAGAACTCTTTGCATACAACGATGAAGAGATTGATACTGGTATCTCTGAAATCGATGACAATGTTATTGATGCTGGATATGTACAGACTTTCAATATGGTTGGAGTTGGTTCTACCGCAACAGCAATCACATCAATAATTCCAGATGGTGCGGTTAGAAATATTATTGTTAGTAGACGTGGTGCAAGTTATGAATCTGTTCCCAGAGTCGCAATTACTTCAGCACCCAGCGGAGGTGTAACTGCTGTTGGTATTGCATCGATGATAGATGGTATTGTTGATCTTTGCGAACCAAGTCCAGATAAAGGTAGAGTTCAGAGGATTGAAATTGCTAATCCTGGATCTGGTTATACTGTAGCACCTAGAGTAACATTCCATGGTGGAGGAGGATCTGGAGCATTTGCTATTGCACAATTAGCGGACGATGCAGTTGGTATCATCACAATCACCAGTGGTGGTAGCGGATATATTGGCATTCCAACAGTTACTGTTGTTGCACCAGGTATTGCAAGTACAACAATAGATGCAAAAGTGAGAGCAAGAATTAATACATTGGGTCAGGTAACTGCTCTAATTGTTGATGATGCTGGAGGATACTTTGAAGGTGTTCCTGAAATTAGAATTGCTGGACCAACACAAAATGTTGGGTATGGTACATACCTCACCAATGAAGATGTTATTGGTTCAGCAAGTAGTGCAACTGCAAGGGTAAATTCCTGGAATGCAGTTACTCAAGTACTTAAATTAAAAGATATTACTGGAGAGTTTATATCTGGTGAATCTATCATAGGACAATCTAGTGGAGCTGCTTACGCTAATATTGACCTAAATAAATTTAACATTCCAGAAGATGGATTTGCACAAAACAATACCATTGAATTAGAAGCAGATAAGATACTCGATTTTAGTGAATCTAATCCATTTGGTAATCCGTAGGAGTCTAGACAATGTTTGATCATTTTTATCACCAAATTTTTAGAAAGACGGTGATTGCGTTTGGAACATTATTCAATAATATTGAGATCAATAGGGATGGTAACGAGATTATCAAAGTTCCTTTGGCATATGGTCCTACTCAAAAGTTTTTAGCACGTCTTGAACAGCAACCAGATTTGAATAAACCAATTCAAATTAGTTTGCCAAGGATGTCGTTTGAGTTTACTGGAGTCTCATATGACTCTACTAGAAAGTTAGCATCAACTCAACATTTTGCAACTTCTTTAACTGGAGATGCTAAAGAAATTCGTAAAATGTATCATCCTGTTCCATACAATATGGACTTTGAGTTGTCTATTATGACACTCTTAAATGATGATGCTCTTCAGATTGTAGAACAAATTTTACCTTACTTTCAACCAAATTTTAATCTCACGATTGATTTAGTTGAATCTATCGGAGAAAAAAGAGATATTCCCATCACATTAGAATCAGTATCTTTTGAAGATAATTATGATGGTGATTTTACTTCAAGAAGAGTTTTACTTTATACTTTGAAGTTTAGTGCTAAAACTCATCTCTTTGGACCTGTTCCAGAAAGCAAAGGAGACATCATTACAAGAGTCTCTATTGGTGTTGCAGGTGGAGATCCAAGTCCAGATGCAAGAAGAGATCTTGTATATCAAAAACCAATAGCAACAAAGGCGTACAGTGGAACTATTGTTACTAATATATCTGAAAACATTTTAGTGGGAACAGGTGTTATTAAAGTAGATGATGCTTCTAATGTGCCTGTTAGATCTTATATCACTCTTGACGATGAAACTTTATTCATCAAGAAAAAAGATGGCAATGATCTAACTGTATCTAGAGGTATGTACAGAACCGATGCTACTGAACACGTTGGTGGAACTGCAGTCTACTTAATTACAGAGGCAGATAATGATTTGATTGAATCTGGTGATAACTTTGGATTTAGTGGTTGATTATGAAAGATAAATTTGAAGATCTTAACAATACATTTGACGTGGAAGCGGAGATTGTAAAACCAGAGAAGGAGAAGAAGGAAATAATAAAACCTTCAGAATCTGAAGATGTAACTAAGGATTATGAATACACGAGAGGTAACCTCTATTCCATCATTGAGAAGGGACAAGAGGCGTTGGATACTGCG
>MDTC01173811.1_pt1 | contig 16469 bp, 17 predicted proteins | sample 811181 | NCBI WGS metagenome assembly MDTC01 (sample SAMN05326644, study PRJNA326480) | marine metagenome | isolation source: seawater | place: Pacific Ocean: North | collected 2011
AAATGTCCTGCACCGCCACATAACTCGGGATGGCCTTACAACGAAAAATCAATAAAGATGCGGTTTGTTTTCCTTATCCTCGTAAATCTCATCAGCGCAAGAAGCTTGAGCGCCTGTGTCGATATATCACTCGGCCTGCCATTGCGGAGCAACGACTGTCACTGACGAACAACGGCAATGTCGTCATTACCTTGAAGACGCCCTACAACGATGGCACTACTCATGTAGTCCGAAGGCGGCCCCACTCCGCCCAATGGAATTCATGGGGCGGCTGGCGGCGTTAGTGCCCAAGCCGCGAGTCAACCTGACCCGGTTTCATGGCGTGTTCTCGCCGAACAGTAAACTGCGTGAGTATGTCGTTCCGCAAAAACCTGTAGAAGAACAAGAGAGTCCGAAACCCAAGGCCTACTCGATGACGTGGGCGCAGCGACTCAAGCGCGTTTTTGCCATTGATCCGAACGCGGCCCGATAGAGAAGTGTGAAAAGTGTGGTGGGCCGGTTCGGACCATTGCGTCCATTGAGGACCCTGACGTCATTGAGAAGATACTGAAGCACCTGGGACTGGATCAGGTCGACTGGGCGTCCCCGGATGATCCTCAGAACCGCTCACCGCCGTCAGATCTGACCGACCAACAAACGACACTATTCTGAATTCCAGCGCGCTGATAACACATCGGTGACGGTCGCATTCGGCCGGAGTCTGGATTCGAGGGCCAAATCACCAAGTTTTCAATCGTTGAGCCAAAATTTTCGATCACACAACACATGTTCAGATGGGCTAACGGGGACGGCAGCTAACTGGCTGGAACCAGGATACTTTTCTCAGGGTGGGAAAAGAGAGGTTATTCTTCCTAACCACCCGGGGCTTTTCGAAAAAATAGTCTCGGCCACGATCTACGACCTATTCAGAGCGTGGGTGGCATTAATCCCAGAGTTATTTTAAAGTCACCGCAAAGGGAGGAACGCACGTGATTGCAGCTGAGGATATTACCGGAACCTGGTTGTTGATCGAGCGCGGCGCCAGCGAGAGCGCACAGGGCGAACTATTGCAGCGTTATGGTGCCCAATCGGAAGGGATGGCGATCTTTTCACCGGACGGCTGGCTTAGCGGCACAGTCTGCCGCAGTGACCGCGCACCGCTACCAGGCAACGCCGATTGGCATGCTGATGCACCGGCGGATGCCCGGCTGGCCGCCTTTGATAGTTATGTTTCCTACGCCGGCCGTTGGCGCGTCGAAAATGACCAGCTCATCACCAAGGTTCGCTTCGCTCTCAATCCAAATTGGGTTGGTGGCGAACAGGTCCGAGATATCGAGTTGCTGGCGGACGGAAAGATGCGTTTGGTTGTCACTCGTGTCTGGCCAAATGGCGAACGCGTAAGCGTTTGGCTTGACTGGCGACGCGCCGACTAAGAATTTCATCCCGCAGGTTCCTCATGGCCAATATGTCAAACCAGTGGCTCAACCGAGACGAAAGAGTCCGGCGCGAGCCGGGCCTTGTGTCGAGAAAAATTGAGCCATCACAAAAAGATAGTTAGCGGTTCGGGCCTATATTCCGGGTTCGGAATGTCGGAGTCGAACCACTAGTCTAGCTGGTCGTAATGCCAGCTACCCTCGTTATCGTCTACGTTTCCCTGCCGGTGCACCAGACACCTGGAACGAATTTCACCAGATGGGGTAACAGAGCGCCCACCGGCAATTCGCACCGAGGAACTCGCATTACGCCATGTCTTCCAAAATGGCGTTGATCGTGCCGACGATTTCCTTAGAGCCGCTTCTCGGACCAAAAACGGCCACCACGCCGAGTTCCTGCAATTTCGGGATATCGTCTGCTGGAATTATTCCACCGACAATCACAGGTTTGTCGTTAACACCTTTCGCCCTCATCAAATCCAGGATCCGGCTGCATAAATTGAAATGCGCGCCCGATAGCAGGCTTAAACCGATGACATCGACGTCTTCTTCCAAAGCTGACCGGACAATCATTTCAGGCGTTTGCCTGGGACCGGTATAGATCACCTCAAAACCGGCATCCATGAGCATTCTCGCAACGATCTTCGCGCCGGTTTCATGACCATCAAGGCCGGGTTTTCCAATTAGGACACGCAGAGTTTTGGGCATCTGGTTTATTCCTCAGACAACGTTTGGTGCGTGATAGACACCAAATACGTCCCGCAATTCGTCATAAATTTCCCCGATTGTCGCTCGGGCACGGACGGCTTCGAGGAAGCTTGGGACAATATTTTCCCGTTCACCTTTTTTCTTTACCTCTGCCACCCGGCGTACCTCGGCCAAGGCCGCCGTCACTCTTGTCTGATCGCGGTTTGCACGTGCTTCTTTTAGACGATTGATTTGACGTTGCTCGGCTTCCGGATCACCTTTGAAGATATCGATTTTTGTTTCGGTGTCCCGAATGTGCTTGTTAACGCCAATGACAGTGCGCTCGCCGGTTTCGACTTCGGTGAACTGGCGATACATACCGTCGGACATTTCCTTCAAATAGAAGCCGTTTTCAAGGGCCGCGACAGGCCCACCCATGTCTTCGACCTGCCGGTACCAATCGTAGGCTTTGTCTTCGATCTGTGTTGTGAGGCTCTCGACAAAATAACTGCCACCCAGTGGATCGGCGGTTTGCCCAACGTAGCATTCGTCATGCAGAATATTCTTAATCAGCGTCGCAACTCGCGCGGATTCAAAAGTTGGCAAAGCCAGGGCTTCGTCATAGGCGGGAACGACAATATTGTCAGCGCCACCCAGCAACGCTGCCAACACATGCATTGTTGTTCGCGTGATATTGTTCAGCGGTTCTTGCGCCGTCAACTTGTCTCCCGCCGTGTACACCGTGGTTCGCAAAGCCAGTATTCGAGGATCATCTGTTTTCAGGCGCTCACCGGCGATCTTTGCCCACAAGCGACGCACCGCGCGGAATTTCGCCACTTCCTCAAACAGATCATTGTCGGAAGACATATGCAAGTGCAAGCGGGGTACGAAGTCCGCCGGATCGACGCCCTTGGCCTGGGCGGCTTCAATGTAGCAAAGCAAATTCGCGATACCGAAGCCGACTTCTTGCGACGCGCTGGACCCACCCCAGCGCATCGTCGTCGTGCAATTGTATTGCGGCGCCCAATTCGGCAGGTTCTTGCAGATGAATTCGGTCACATCAGATGAAATGTCGATCGCCACGGAAGGTGGGAAGATATAGGTGCCACGCCCGGTGTATTCCTTGATCGGATCGTTCTGAATTTGGAACCGCATGTCCTTGGGATCATGCCCGTTGGCTTCTGCCAGGGTATGAAACATCGCCAATATCCAGGGAGAGTTACAATTGCCGACCGTAGCGAGACGCATTTCAGCCAAGGGGATGGTCTCAAGGGCCCGTAGCAAGTCATCGCAGGTGTCCAGGGCCAGACCAACCTTGCCGACCTCACCTGCGGCCATCGGCGCATCTGAATCGAGGCCGATTTGGGTCGGCAGGTCCAACGCCAGGGCAAGCTCGCGAGCGCCGGAAGCATAAAGTTCCTTATAACGTTCGCTGGCGCTTTCGCCGGAACCGTAGCCGGCATAATAAGAAAGCGGCCATTCATGCGCCCGGAAACCGAGCGGATCGCGGCCACGGGTGAAGGGCATTTGTCCAGGGAGGCCGATATCCGTGATCGGATCGATGTCGGCGGTGTCGAGTGGGGTGTAGAAGCGCTTCACGGCAAAATCACCGCTGCCGGTACGAAATTCTTGCTTCGTTTCCTTGACTTCGCCGCCGCTGTAAGTTTTGAACTGCGCGTTGATCCCGCCGCTTAGGCGGTCCTTGAGCGTGGTCTTCTCCATATGTTTGAGTTCGTCGTGAAACGCCGAGAGAAACTCGGATTTGTAGGCGGGTTTCGGTTCTTTGCGGTCTCCCGGCATGTTAAACTCCTTTCATCGTCGAAAATATTCGCCTAATCATGCAAGCTGCGAATTCCACCTCGAACGGCACCCAAACCACGACCCGTTGACCGGCGCCAAAGCGGGTGGAAATCGCCAATAGCAAATTCCCTGCATCGCCCGGCAACTCAGCAAAACTAACCAAAAACGCCATCAGCGCGAATGGCATCGATTTCCGTTGCGCTATAACCGAGCTCGCCAAGCACCTCGGCATTATGTTCACCCAGCATCGGCGCGGGCCGGCCGGTCGTGGGGCCATCCTGATCGGCGATAAAGGCGGCACCGACCAGGCGGTGTTGCCCAGGCCCGCCACCCGGTGCGGCCACGGTATGGATGATATCGCGATGTTCGAGCTGTGGGTCTGCCAAAACGGAAGGGATGTCGCGGATTGCCGCCACGGGGATGCGTTCCGCATTGAGCTTTTCGCACCAATTGGCCGTGCTGTCGGTTTTCAGCGCGTCAGCCATTTTCCGCCAAACGGCGTCGTGATGTTGGCGCCGGCTTTCATTGTCGGCTGTCGCGGGGTCATCGAGTACCGCCTGGCAACCAATGACTCGCAACGCTATTTCGGCATTCCTTTCCGTCAGGGCGGTGATCTGAATATGGCCATCGGCGGTCGGATATACGTTCTGGGTGGGCAATCCCAAGGGCGAGTTGTTACCGTCAAGGCCGCCGACATGACCACTCACCAAATTCTGGGCATATTGGCATTGCATCAGCGTCATGGCGGTGTCCAGCATCGAAACGTCGACATACTGCCCCTCCCCCGTGGCAAGCTTGCGGTAGAGCGCGGAGGAAATTGCAAAGGCCGTGGTAATCGCGGTCGGCACGTCCACGGACTGAAAACCGGTTCGGGTCGGCCCGGTGGCTTCGTGGCCGTTCAATGTCATCATGCCGGAGGCTGCCTGAATAGCCCCATCATAGGCGCCGGCGCCACGCATCGGCCCCTGTTGGCCGTAGCCGGTTATTGAACAGTAGACAATATTCGGATTGATTTTCTGCACATCCTCATAGCCAAGGCCTAGCCGCTCGATGGCGCCTGCCTTAAAATTCTCCATCATCGCATCGGCGTCTTGCAGCAAACGCTTGATGATTTCCCTGGACTTCGGATGCTTCAGATCAAGTGCGATGGAACGCTTGCCGACGTTGGCGGTCATGAAGGCCGGTGACATGCCATATTGTTCGGTTTCCTCGGTCGGCAACATTTGGCGCAGCGGATCGCCCTGGCCCGGCTCCTCGATCTTGATGATATCGGCGCCCAACATGGCCAATAGCTGTGACGCGTAAGGCCCCGCCAGAACCTGGGTAAAATCGATAATCCTAAGGTCGGAAAACGCTAACGCCATGGTTTCACTATTCTTTCGTCGATGGATTCGGCATCCGACATGAGTTCTCCTGGCAGTAGTTTTAGTGCTTGATGGGTTAGAGTCAAAAACTAGAGTACTGGTTTGGGAGCAGTGGTCAACTTCATTTGGCGACCCAGGAAACCGGTGTATCCAGCAGATGCGGCGCGTGCGCGCGTGCGTTCGCCTTGCGATTTACTTCGAATTGAATGATAACTATGATACTAGATCAAGTCAAGGGGGGACTTCCATTGTGAGATTTTGCGGAGTTTCGCGCGGACGTGTGTTCCTGGCTGGTAGAAAACTATCCGGGGTCAATGCGCACGAACATGCTACTACAAGGTAATGGCTCCACTCCCGCAGCAACTCCGTTGAAGGTGGCGCCGACAAGGTGCAACTCGCTCGTGCCGCGCAACAGATTGAACTGATGAGCTTCCTCCAACAATGCTTCTCTGGGGTCATCCTGCGCTGCATCACCAGCAAGCTTCACCGATTGGATTGCTGTTATTGGAAATGACGCAATGCGAGTTGCCAGCCGTTCAACGAAATCGTCCAATTCAAAGGCAAGCAACCGTAACGGTCGAGCTCCCGGCGGCCTCCCTTTCAGACTCTCACACCACGCTTCTTGCGACGTTGGTTGCGGAAGTGCCTGACGATAGATTGGAGAGTGCGCCAATATGGATTATCCAGGTGGGCCACTTGACCTACGAGCCGAGCGAAGGGTCCTCATCCACCCAACGCACAATCGAAGACTCCGGTGAAGGACTACTAGAATTCCTCGACGAGATCAGCCGGCGTGAGGGGGCTTCAGCCGTCATCGAGTATCTAAAGTCTTCATCGAGCGGGCGGTTAAAGCCTTCGAACAGAGTACACATCGCATCGATATCATGAATCATTGGCTGTTCGTACAAAATACCGGCAGTCGGGAAAAACCAGGCCGCCTCAAGCCCCTGTTGATCGATACGCGCAATGCGGGCATCACGGTCCATGTACTCTGGCGGCATTGGCTCAAGCGCAGAGTGGTGTGGTTGCTGTCTGATTCCTGCTTGATCTATAGCTTTAATATGAATTATTATTCATTAATGAATAATGAGTCAAATATAATTTGTGACTCACACAGAACAATTTGATTACCGTCACCGAGCAGCCTGCTATCTGTCAGGTCACAACTGCCCTGATCCGGGTGGTCGTACAGAATGAGAATTCGAAGTGAATGTGTGCCCCAAGATAGTGAATCAACTTCAGGACAAATTATGATCAGCAAACTACTCATTGCCAATCGTGGCGAAATTGCGATTCGCATCATGCGAAGTGCTGCCAATCTGGATATTCGAACCGTTGCAATTAATTCGAAAGACGATGGTGATTCACTTCATGTCTTTCGCGCTGACGAAGCTGTGTTGCTTCCGGGCGAAGGGGTAGCGGCCTATTTAGATGCGAAGCAGATTATTGAATTGGCCAGAGAGAACGATTGCGATGCCATTCATCCTGGTTATGGTTTTTTGAGTGAAAATGCAGACTTTGCCTTAGCTTGTAACAATGCGGGATTGAGATTTGTAGGACCATCTCCTGAGACGCTGGCACTGTTTGGCGACAAGGCTAAAGCGAGAAGATTTGCTGCCAGTCATGATATTCCGGTTCTCTCAGGCACGTTGGAGCCAACCAGTCTTGAACAAGCAGGCAAGTTTTTAAAGGACCTGGATGGCGGCACAATGATATTGAAGGCGGTCGCCGGTGGTGGCGGTCGAGGTGTGCGTATCGTTGAGGATACCAAGCAATTGGCGTCTGCATTTGCGCAAAGTTCTCGCGAGGCTAATGCCGCCTTCGCTAACGATGATCTTTACGTCGAAGAATTTCTTTCGAATGCACGGCATATTGAAGTACAAGTTTTGGGCGATGAGCACGGCAAGCTTATTCATTTAGGTGAGCGTGATTGTTCGTTGCAGAGAAGACATCAAAAGGTTATTGAGATTGCGCCTGCGCCTGATTTGGATTCAGATCTTCGTGAGAAAATAATTGCGGCGGCTGTAAAGCTGGCGGCTGCTGCAGACTATAGCAGCGCGGGTACTATAGAATTTCTGGTCGATACAAGTGCCAATCGATTTGTGTTTATTGAGGCGAACGCTCGTTTACAGGTGGAACATACGATCAGCGAAGAGATCTACGAAGTTGACCTGGTTGAGGCGCAGCTTCGTATTGCCGATGGAGAATCCATTGCTGAACTCGGGCTGGATCAGCTGACTGCGAAGGGATTCGCGATCCAATTGCGGATTAACATGGAGACCATGCAGGCAGACGGTACTACACGGCCAAGTGGTGGCATGATTTCGGCATTTAATCCACCTAGCGGACCAGGTATACGCCTTGATACCTATGCCTATTCGTCCTACTCGACCAACCCCAGGTTTGACTCGCTACTCGCAAAACTGATCGTGGTTAACAAGAAGCATGACTTTCGCAGTGCACTGGCCATTGCTTACCGCTCGCTTTGCGAGTTTCAGATTGAAGGCGTTGCAAGCAATCTGTCATTTCTGCAGGCAATACTCACTCATGAAGAGGTTAAACAGGTAAATTTTTATACCCGCTTCATAGATGACAATGTCGCGATGCTGGTTGAGCAGAATGTTCACCAACAACATTACATGGCTGCAAGTTTGGGCCAAGTAACGAGGAACAAAGTAACTGTCAAACAAGCAGGAGCAACGGTAGAAAGCGATGACCCACTCGCCATCCTGGCATTTGGTCAACAGCAGACTAAGTTGGTTGATGCTGAGAAAGAGACGCTGGATGAATCTTGGATGTTATCCCCCATGCAGGGCACCATTGTGGATGTGTTGGTCAGCGTTGGCGATGAAGTGATGGAGGGCGCAACCCTTGCCATCATGGACTCTATGAAAATGGAACATGAAATCAAGGCCGGTTATAGCGGTGTTGTTGATGAGGTCAGTGTGCGCACCGGAGACACCCTGTATGAACAACAGCCAATTATGTCCTTGATTGAAAAAGAGATAGAGGTGGTCACGGATCATGCTAAAGATGATTTTGATCTTGACTATATTCGGTCGGATTTGCTGGAGGTGGCGACCCGTAGGACGACAACATTAGATGAAAGACGGCCCACAGCGGTCGCGCGCCGAAGGAAGACTGGACAAAGAACCGCGCGTGAAAATATTGCAGACCTGGTCGATGACGGGACGATGGTTGAGTATGGTCAACTGGTGCTGGCGGCGCAGCGTCGTCGTCGTACACGGGCAGAATTAATTGAGAAAAGCCCCGCCGATGGCATGGTAACCGCTGTCGCGTCTATCAACGGTCAACTGTTTCCTGATCCGGTTAATCGCTGTGTTGTGCTCTCCTATGACTACACGGTATTTGCCGGAACTCAGGGTGCGCACAACCACAGGAAGACTGATCGAATGATCAGTCTTGCCAAGGAAGGCCGCATGCCGATGGTGATATTCGCCGAAGGGGGAGGCGGGCGACCTGGCGATACCGAAGGGGGTGGCGAAACAGGTACGTTTTGCAACTTTCCGCAACTGAGTGGCCTCGTGCCAATGGTGGGTATCACGAGCGGGCGTTGTTTCGCGGGGAATGCGTCTTTGCTCGGTTGTTGCGATGTGATCATTGCGACTGAGAACTCGAATATTGGCATGGGTGGTCCAGCAATGGTCGAAGGCGGTGGGCTGGGTAATTTTGCTCCTGAGGATATTGGCCCGATGTCAGTTCAGGTACCAAACGGTACGGTTGATATTTTGGTGGAGGATGAGCAAGCCGCGGTTGAAGTAGCGCAGCAATACCTATCCTACTTCCAGGGTGCGGTGAAAAACTGGCAGGCCCCCGATCAGAGAATAATGCGTCGCATCGTGCCGGAGAATCGATTGCGCGTCTATGATATTCGCAGCGTCATTGACACCATTGCCGATGAGGGTTCTGTGCTGGAGCTAAGACGTGGGTTTGGGGTTGGTAGTATCACCTCATTGATTCGTATTGAAGGCAGGCCGCTTGGGGTGTTCGCCAACAACCCGGCGCATCTGGGTGGTGCAATAGACTCCGATGCTGCCGATAAAGCATCGAGATTTCTGCAACTATGTGATGCCTTTGATCTTCCGATACTCTACCTGTGCGATACGCCCGGTATGATGGTCGGCCCCGAGGTCGAAAAAACAGCGCTGGTGCGACATTCAAGTCGGCTTTTTCTCACTGCTACAAACTTGTCAGTACCAACATTCACCATTGTGATTCGCAAGGCTTATGGCCTGGGTGCGATTGCCATGGCCGGTGGTTCTTTCAAGAATCCACTGTTCACAATATCCTGGCCCACCGGCGAATATGGCGGTATGGGTCTTGAAGGCAGTGTCAAGCTTGGGTATCGCGCGGAGCTTGCCGCAATAGAAGATCCGCAAGAACGCAAACGGGTATATGAAGAGAAAGTGGCACAAGCCTATGAAAAAGGTAAGGCACTTAACTCCGCTTCACTGTTCGGGATTGATGACACCATTGATCCGGCCGACTCCCGGTTCTGGGTTTCAAATCTGTTGAAGTCAGTACGCAGGGATACTCGTGGATCAGGTAAAAAAATCGCATTCATTGATGCCTGGTAGTTTTGGTGACATCAGCGATTACGCGCGCAGCGAAGTCTATGAAGGTAATTTGGGTGTTCCGGTTCGGGCACCCTTAGATCGGATGAAGCCGTGCCGGTACGTTCTTTATCCCCCGGACAAAGATGTTAGGAAGCCGCTTTACATCGTCTACAACTTCAATTGTGTGGAAACGTTTCATGATTTCCTCCCAGAGAATACGAAGCTGCATCTCGGCCAGGCGATTGCCCATGCATCGATGCACACCAAATCCAAATGCCACATGTGCACGGGCATTGGGGCGATCAATGATGAGTTTTTCTGGCGTTTGCCAGCGGATTATTTCGGATACCATATTCGGGATCAGCGATGGGTTTTCGCGTAACTTCTGGTACTGGTCTGGATATTTGTTTAGCGCCATCACGCCGCCGCTAATACTGTTGCGCTGGGTGTCGTTACCACCCACTATCAGCAGGATGATGTGTCCGTCGACTATTTCAGGCTAACAAAGGAGTAACTTCAAAGATGTCAGACGTACCCGCAGTTGATGATCTAATGGGGAAACTGGATTTTTCCCCAACAGCACTTAAGTCCAAATACCTTGAGGAGCGAGATAAACGAATCAGGGTTGATGGCAATGACCAATACATTGAGGTATCGGCGGAATTCTCACATTACGTTGACGACCCTTACGCGGAAGTAACCGAGCGAGAGCCGCGGTTCGATGAAGTCGAAGTAGCCATCATTGGTGGTGGTTTTGGCGGGCTGCTAGTGGGTGCGCGGTTGCGCGAATCCGGGTTCGAAGATATTCGCGTCATCGAAAAAGCATCGGATTTTGGTGGCACCTGGTATTGGAATCGCTATCCTGGTGCGCAATGTGATGTAGAGGCGTACTGCTACTTTCCATTGCTTTAAGAACTGGACTATATGCCCAAGCACAAGTACTCCTTCGCACCAGAAATTATTGAGCACAGCAAAAGAATCGCTAAGCACTATGACTTGCACAAGAACGCCTGCATGCAGACTTGCGTGGAAGAACTCAAGTGGGATGAGTCGATGGAGCGTTGGATCATCAAGACTGATCGTGGTGATGCGATGAAGGCCAAATACGTTGCGATGGCCAATGGCCCATTGAACAGGCCCAAACTACCCGGCATACCGGGAATCAATGAATTTAAAGGATTTACCTTTCACACCAGTCGTTGGAACTATGATTACACCGGCGGCGATGCCTTTGGCAACCTGACGGGGCTGAAGAAATTGTTAACGACCCCGAAACAGCCGAAGCATTAAAACCCTGGTATCGCCAATTCTGTAAACGACCCTGTTTCAACGATTCATACCTGCAGACCTACAATCGTGACAATGTCACATTGGTGGACACTCATGGGAAGGGCGTTGAGCGACTGACTGAGAAAGGCGTGGTTGTCGACGGCAAAGAATATGAAGTTGATTGCCTTATTTTTGCCACCGGTTTTGAGTCAGCTACTTCCTACACCAGACGTTCGGGCTACGACATCATAGGCAAGCAGGACAGAACTCTAAGCAGCTATTGGGAAAATGGGATGCGTACGTTGCATGGGCTGTATAGCCACGGATTTCCCAACTGTTTCTTCATTGGGATCACACAAGGTGCCAACACGGTCAACCTGCCCTATGCACTCGACGAACAGGCGAATCACCTTGCCTATATTCTTGATGAGGCGCGATCTCGCGGTGCATCAACCATTGAAGTGAGTGCAGAAGCAGAACAGCAATATCTCGATGAAATTGGCCGCATGGCCAAAGTTGGCCAGCGATTTTATAGTGAATGTACGCCTGGCTATTACAACGGTGAAGGTACGTCCGGGAACAGTGGTGGTTTTTTCTCCAATATGTACGGTGGTGGCTCAATCCGCTTCTTCAGATTGCTTGAGAACTGGCGATCAGATGGTGGTCTAGATGGACTTGAGCTTAGATAGTCGTCGGATGTCTCCGGCCATACCCCTAGTCAACTTTCTTGCCGGATCCCTCGAACGAGGGGCCCGCGAATCGGGACCTGCGTTTTCTACCGGCTTTCGGCGCCGCTGTCCTGGGTCCGGCGGTTGCACCGCCATCGACAACCAGCGTGTGGCCGGTGATAAACGCTGCGGCATCACTCGCCAGAAACAGCGCTGCATTGGCGATATCTTTTGGCTGCCCGATGTGCGGATAAGGTTGTAATCTCTCAAGCCCTGATTCGACTTCCGCTGTATTGCTACCGGCGATACCAAAGAGAATAGGTGTCGAAATGCCGCCGGGAGCGATGCAATTCACCCGGATACTATCGCGGGCGAACTCAAGCGCTGCACAACGCGTGAGGTGTGCGACTGCGGCTTTTGCTGCGCTGTAGGAAAACAAACCGGTAGCGCCTTCGAGGCCGCCAATCGATGAAGTAGAGATCATCGACCCACCTCCAGCCGCGCGCATCGGCGCGGCCGCGTGTTTCATGCCCAGGAAAACGCCACGCAGACAGACTGCCTGAGTCCGATCCCAGGCTTCGACCGAGACGTCTTCGAGCGGACCGATAGCGCCGCCTATTCCGGCGTTGTTGAACATAATATCCAGGCGACCGAATGTGTCGGTCGCTCGTGCGATGAGCGCTTCAATTTCGGCCTCAATGGACACGTCGGTGTGCTGAAACACGGCTTTGTTGCCGCTCTCAGAGGCAAGCTTCGCAACCTCCTCACCATCCGTGTCGTTGAGATCTGCTACCACGACGTTCGCTCCTGACTGGGCGAAGAGCAGGGACGCTGCACGCCCCATGCCGCTTGCACCACCAGTGATGATCGCCACCTTGCCATTCAGGTCATACATTGTCTTTTCCCGCTAATTTAGATTGTGGTCTTCTCGGTATTTCGACCAACGCACAAACGACTCGTTCATCGCCTTGGTGCGCACATCGACGACGGACTTCAGGGCAGGGTGGCTGAAAATGTAGGTGTCGTCCGCAAGAATTGCTGCGACCACCATGCCGCCGATGACAGACGCATCGAGCATGTCCGACATGACAGCCTCTTGTAAGCCTCCCATAGTCCGCAACTTCGAGTTGTCCTTCTCGCGTTGCATTTCTTCCGGGCGATTGCGACCGGAGTGAATGACGTTGGTGTTTACACCGCCTGGACACAGCACTGACACACCGATGTTGTATTTGGCCAGATCTCTGCGCATGACTTCCGACATACCGACAACCGCATATTTGCCGGTGGTGTAGATACTGCCGCTCGAAATCGGCATCACCCCTGCCATTGAAGCCGTGTTCACGAAGTGGCCGCCTTCGCCGTGTTCCATCATGCGGTTGACGAACGTTTGTACGCCATTGATAACGCCGTCCAGGTTCACGCCCATCACCCAGTCCCAGTCCTTGTAATCCATCCTGTGGACCTTGCCTGTGACGGCGACACCTGCGTTATTGCAGACCACGTGTACTTTGCCGAAGGCGGCCTCGGTCTCCCTGGCGGCCTGTTCCATTGCGTCTCGATCGGTTACATCGACTTTCAGGTAGATCACTTCTGCATTGGATTCGGCGAGTTCGTCCTTTACCTGATCGAGTGCGGCTTGCTCAATGTCGCTGATCGCTACCTTCATTCCCGCGGCTAGAAACGACTGCACCATACCGAGACCTATGCCGCTGGCGCCACCAGTGACGAACGCGACCTTACCGTTTAAATCTTTCATGTGTTTATCCTCCAGGGTGAGTCGCTCGTTGGCTGGCAGGCTTCTGGGCGATTCATCGTCAGGGGGCAGGCGTCATTGAGGTTAATCAGATCGTCTGACATGTCATATTTCTCCATTGAATATTCAGTTGTTTGGTGGTGCGTCAGTCTCTCCCGATTCTCGGAAAATGTGGTTTGCGTCCTTCCATAAAGGATTTCACGCCTTCAATGAAATCTTCGGTCTTCAGCGCCGCTTTTGTTATCCTGTGTGCTTCCTTGAACGATTCTGTGGGGTCTCTGAACAAGTCCCGATAGACCTGACCCTTCATGGTTGCTATTGAAACAGGTGAGCAGTTCTCCGCCAGATGGTTAATGTAGACAACGGATTCTTCCAAAAGATCTTCATCGGGATACACACGGGTCGCCAGTTTTAATTCTTTGGCTTCATTTCCGAAAATCTTCCGGCTAGACCAGAGAATATCGAGAGCATTGTCTGGCCCGACTATCTTTGGGAGTACCCAGGATATACCAAGTTCAGCGACCATCCCGCGTTGGGGAAAGGAAGAAGTAACGAAGCCCGAAGTGCCAAAAAAACGCATGTCGGCGGACAAGATAATTGACATTGCGGCACCCGCAACAGGGCCGTTAACCGCTGCGATTATGGGCTTGCTAATGCTTGCGAAAAAAGAGTATGTGCCTTTAGAGAAGCCTTCCGGTACATCCAGATTACCTGGGTTGGCGTGAAGTTCACTTTCGTTGTGTTGCTTGTTCTTGTTAAATTCATCGAGCCCTCCAGCCTGGCCAATTTGTTGTAAGGCTTTCATGTCGGCACCGGCACTGAATGCTTTGCCAGCACCAGTAATAATGATGCCCACAACATTTTTGTCGTCTTCCGCTCTTGCCAGGGCATGCCGGACCTCAATGCCCATGTGGGCCGTTATTGCGTTCATTTGCTTCGGTCGGCTGAGTGTAATGACAGCCGCGCTGTCGATTGTTTCATACGCAATGTCGGTGTAGTTTGCTTCTGTCATACTTTGATTCCTTGCTTATCTTGTACATAAAAACACGCTTTGGCTGGGGACCGTTTTTGGTGGTTGCAGCCATCTGGTATCTGTTATCGGTTACACTGGTAGTGTCCTTTTTGCGACGCCGTCCTTATCTGTGATTGTTCCTCTGGATCACATCATAAATGAGTCATGATTCAATAGTGAAATATAGCTCACCTAAATATGAGCATCAAGTCCGACTCCGGTTCAGCGGATGACGCCTTTAGCGAACAACGCGTCGATTTCTTCATCTGAGTAGCTGAACTGGCTCAATATACTCCGGCTGTGCTCGCCAAGCCTGGGTGCGAAACCCTGGATCCTGGCGGGAGTTCCGGAAAACCTGGCTGCTGGCCGAGATTGACGGATCTTGCCTAGGCTGGGGTGGTCGAGCACCACTATCAATTCGTTGGCAATAATTTGTTCATTGTGAATGAGATCGGCGCAGGTCAGGACAGGGCCGCAAGGTACGCCGTTCTCGTCAAATAGATCGAGCCAGTGTTGTGATGTTTTGGTTATCAGGATAGGGGATATCAGGTTCGATAGTGCATCAGTGTTGTTCGTTCTACCCGCCGTGGTAATCAATCGTTCGTGTTCCTGCCATTCCTCACGGCCCAGCGCGCGGCATAAACCGTGCCACTCTGACTCTGAAACCGCTGCCGCTGTAATGTAGCCGTCTGCAGTTTCGAAAAGCAGATCATCCCCCCTGTCTGCTGCCCTAGCCTCGAGCTGGTCGACCAGCATATTTCCTACCATGGCACTGGTCCACGTCAGGGAGATTACAGCGTCTACCATTGCAACAGTGACATGCTGGCCTTTGCCTGTTCGTTCTCGCGAAAGTAAAGCCGCGGTGATTGATTGTGCTGCTGTGAGTGCTGTTACTACATCGGGTATCAGTGTTCGGATCATTTTTGGCGGACCGTTGGGTCCACCCTGGATGGAATTGAGGCCGGACAGACCCTGAATAATCGGGTCGTAAATCCGCTTGTGAGTATAGGGACCTTTGTTGCCAAATCCAGAAATGGAGCAGTAAACGAGGCCCGGGTTGATATCTTTCAGTGTCTCGTAGCCCAGGCCCATGCGCTCGATCGCACCAGGGCGAAAATTCTGAATGACGACATCGACGTCAAGGGCCATCCTCTTGACGATGTCGATGCCAGCGCGCGACTTTAGGTCAAGGGCGATGCCCTTTTTCCCCCGGTTGCTGGACACAAAAGCAGGGGTCAAGCCATCAGTGCCATTGTGAGCGTGACGTATGACGTCGCCGACAAAGGATTCGACTTTAATCACTTCGGCGCCCTGGTCACATAGCCATGTAGTGGCGAGAGGACCGGACAACACCGCAGAGAGGTCCAGAATCTTAAAACCGGATAGTGGTCCTGTCATGAGATCACCTTTGGAATTGCCAAGCTTGTCAGCCTCAAAATAAACGAGGTTAAATGAATAATAACTCAGTAATGAGCGTATTTTCAATAGCAGTAAGTCAAGTGCTAAAGGAGATTCGGTGGAAGCGATCAGGGTTGCCACCTGAGCAGGAACTGAGGGCACCTCGCATCAGTTTGTTGGCTTTACTTGAATTATAAACAGGCGCTTCTGAGGTGGCCCTTACAAATCATTTCAAAAAATGCTTGTCGAATTTATTTATGTGAATTATTCTTCAATACTGAGTCATATGCTATAAAGTGAATAATGACACAAAATTGGAATTGAAGCAGGAGTCACATCCCATAGGGGTACCTTTCTTACAAACAAGACCATCTGCTGTTTAAAGATGATCGATGATGCGGCCGTGGTGCACCGCATTGAGGGAACAAAGCTGACATAAGGCAAGAGAGCAGACTCGGGCAGTAATGCAGTACCCACATTCACAATAAATCAGGTAGGTATCTATCTATGTTTGCATTGTTTAAAAATT
>MDTC01256280.1_pt1 | contig 16469 bp, 11 predicted proteins | sample 811181 | NCBI WGS metagenome assembly MDTC01 (sample SAMN05326644, study PRJNA326480) | marine metagenome | isolation source: seawater | place: Pacific Ocean: North | collected 2011
CGCGATGGGAGCATCCACCTCAATCGAACGGACCAATTTGCCGTCCTCCAGTCCGACTACGTAAAGCACCGCGTCGCATCCGCCGAAGACGACCTTGTCGCCATCGAGGATGGTGGGAACGCCATTAACGTAATTATTCGTCTCGAATTTCCAAAGAAGTTTTCCGCTCTTCCCATTAACACAATGGACGTAATTGTCATAGCTGCCGATCACGATTACTTCGTCTTTCGACTTTGGACGAATGGCACGGTTTCCGGCGCCCATAATTTCGCCCTCGGTCTCGTACTTCCACAGGAATTTCCCGTTTTTTGCCTTCAAAGCGTAAAGAAACCCATCAGTAGAACCAACATATACAATGTCGCCGACAACCAATGGAGCCGCCTCAATTGACAATTCGGTTTCAAAATTCCAAACTTCCTTGCCTGTTTTCAATTCGATGGCGTGAAGCTTTTTCGAATCGGAACCAATAAAGACGAAGCCATCCTTGACCACGGCGGATGATTTTGTGAAATCACCCGTCTCGAAAGTCCAAAGCAGATTTAACTTGTCGCCCAATTTGCCGGAAGCAAGACCACGGAGATCTTGGCCGCCTCGATGCTGAGGCCAATCCCCGTCTTTACCGAAGGCAACTCCCGCACTGTAATCACAGAAGATAGGCGCCAATGCGAGAAACAAGAAACAAAACATCCTCCAATAACTCATAACTATAAAGAAGATGGCTCGAAGGCTATCTCTGCGCAAGCTGTACCCGCAAAAAGCGAAGCATAAAGTTTTGCGAAGTCTTGCCCTGACACAGGACGAGGATTGAACCCTGCAGTCCATTGCTCGGATGCTTCCTTGGCGAGATGAGGAATATCGTCAAAAGTAAATCCGTGTTGCTCCAAGTTCTTTGGAAATCCAGCAAGAGCAAGCAGCTCTTCGATAACGGTAATAAGACGATTCAAAGCAGTTTCTGCATCAACATCCCGACCGACGAAGCCAACCCCTCTTGACAGCTCGGCATAAATTTCAAGCACATCCGAGAGTTTGCTGTTAAAACGAATGACAGCGGGCAAGCAAAGCCCAACGGCTTGTCCGTGTACAACTCCGCGATTTGCAGTGAGTGGATTGGCCATAGAATGAGCTGCACCAAGCATACTTTGCTCGATAGCAGCTCCGGCGTGGGATGCTCCGAGCAAAACCGCTCCTCGGGCATCAAGATCATCGGGCTCCAAAAGAACTTTTTGAAGATTATCCGTAAGAAGCGTAAAAGCCATGCGAGAGTGCCGCGAAGAGAATTCGTTGCGCTTTACGGTAACGGCAGCTTCCAAAGCATGAGCAATTGCATCGATACCCGTAGAGGATGTAACGGAAGGTGGTTGGGAAATTGTCAATTCGGGATCAAGAAGAGCAACTTTAGCCAAGGCTTTTCGATCACCACAAGCCATCTTCATGTGAGTCGAGTCATCGGCAATCAGGGCAAAAGACTGGCATTCGCTACCAGTTCCGGCAGTAGTCGGAACTGCAATGAAAGGCAACATATCCTTCGTAGCCTTGCCTACTCCCCAGTAATCTTTCATCTCGCCTCCGTTGGTAAGTACGAAATTGCATCCCTTGGCCGTATCCATTGAGCTTCCTCCGCCAAAACCAATCAATAAATCCGCCCCAAAGTCTTGGGCAATATTCTTACAACTATCAATGCTGGAACTTGTAGGATTTTCGATCGATTCATCAAATACGGCCACTTCTAACCCGGCATCATGAAGTAATGCCAAAGCACGGTCTACGTGGCCGGCGGCAACAATGCCCTTGTCGGTTACCAGCAAAACCTTCTGGCCGAAAACTTTGGCCTCGTCTCCAATAGAGGCAATTGAACCGGAGCCAAAAATAACCTGTAGGTCTGAATCTTCCTTGGAAGAGAAAAAAGGCTCTTTGACCAAAGAACTAAGGGGCTCGAAACACATGATTTTCAACCAAGGTTAAAAACAGAAAAACCTTATGCCGCCATGCCTATGGACCGACGTTTGTACAGGAATTCGAACATGTTTCCTTCATGGGGTTGATCCCAAGAAATTTTCATCGTCGATATTGGGCCGAGATTTAGCCTTTCGACATTGGGAGCAGCCAAAAGGTCCTTTCTGAAAGAGGAATCATTCGAAATGGCGGTCAGGACTAGAGTTGGACCGATGAGACGGAGCATATCTTTCTGAGGCGCTTCAACGACACTGGCGTACGGGCAAAGAAATTCTCTGTTGGACAATGGGTGGTCGAATGATTCGCAATAAACAACCGAAGGTTTGAGAAAAGTCCCGTTCTCGTTTTGTACCAATCGCTTTCCTTCTCGATATTTTGCAGTGTAATCTTCGGCTCCATCTCGCTGTAAATCGGCTTCTATTGCACTGTCGATCCATTCGCCCATCTTGGGATTTGCGAATCCCGATAAAACGGCGTCGGGATCGTCTGAAGAAGTTGGGAAGATGGCACCTAACTTTTTACCCAAGGCATCGGCAATTTCACGACCGAACCTTGGAACAACTACTGCAGATGCATTGACGCAGCTTCGACCTCCATTATCAGCAATTGAGGATGCCATGAGATCGACGTAGTCAGGCCAGTTATCAATTTCGTCTTCGCCAATTAAAATTTTGCTGAAGCCAGGGCCGTGGACTTGCACACCAGGATCACCCGCATAAATGTCCGTCGTGCTCTTGTCGCCAAAAATCAATGCCCGACCGCAAAGGCGAAGTATGTCGCCCGCTCCCTCATGGTCCGTAGGATAGAAACCAAAAGCTTCTTCGGGGCAACCTGCGGCGATAAAGGCCTGGATCAAGCGGTATGGAGTCCAAGGCTCATCGCGACCGGGTTTCATCATAATTGGCACCTTTAGGGCAATAGAAGGCAACCATAGGGAGTTAACGGCGGGTGAATTACTAGGCATGACAAGACCTAGAGCATCAGTAGTAGGGAAGAAACAAACCGGGGAGCCAGCTTGCTCGCCAAAACCATTGTCGAGAACCGATAGGTCAAGCCCTCGAGTGAGACCGTTCAGAATTAATTTTAAATTAGACAAGGCATAGTGAATTTTGTCCATATTCCGGCGAACCATTACATGAGGGAGGCCGCTGGTGGACGAAAGGGTAGAAATGTACTCTTCCGGAGAATGAGTGGTGCCATCAATACCGACAGGCAAATCAGCTTTTAAAAAGAATTCCCCCGCTTTCGCTGAAATCTCAATGAGTTGGTTGGTAGAAATCTTGTTGAGGGCAGCTTTTGCATCGTTAAGGCGAAGAATGTCCCTGCGAATGACTCCGGCATTAACTTGGCTAAGTGTAGCCTTTTCGGAACCATCTCGATAATCATTCACGGAGGATTGGCTAAGGCTAACATAAGGCTTGCCGAGACGCAGACATGGAATGTGTGGTGTGCTCATATCAATATACTCCTTCGACAATTGTTTTTTGCATGGCGCCAAAAGGGCGAACCTCGGCAACACCATCCCATGGGGCTTCCTCCCAGGGTTCTCGTCGAATAGCTTCATCACGTTCCAAAAATCGAGGCATGAAAAATTCTTTTGTCAAAGTCGTAAGCTCAACCCTTCCCCAGTCGTTGTAAGCGACGGGAGAGTTCGTATCGGCATTGACTACTCGTAAGACTGCTCTGGGTTGCGGGGCATGATAAGTGATAGAGTAGTCGTTCTCGGGACCAAAGGGTCGGTGCCTGGCAAGACCCATGAGAGTATTTCCATAAGTCGGTACAAAGCCAATCTTCCCACCTTCACAGACTTCTTCGCAAAGGAAGCGAGTGTATTGCTTATCCATAGTGGTACCTCCGCAAAAAACGCCTTTGATGCCAGCCTTTACCAAATCTTTACGCTCCGCCATAGCCTCCAACAATTTTGGAGTGGTGAATAAGGCGCTCACGCTACGATGCTTGAGTATAGTCAATGCCTGATCAATCGCGTGGTCCATGTAGGCTCTCGCTTGATCAAATTGCTTGGAAGCAATTAGTCGCTTCACCCATCGCGGGTCCAAATCCACAAAATAACACGAACATCCGCGCTCATTTGCCAAATGCTCAATTGCAAGTCGAAGTCGGCGAGGTCCAGTGGGACCAACCATCATCCAGTAATGGTCTTTTGGAAAATGTTCGTCGGACAATGTCTTTGAAAAGGCAGTGTAATCGATTTTGTAGTCGTCCCAACCGATCCTTTGCTTGGGCATTCCGGTAGTGCCACCCGTTTCAAAAATGTTGAATGGTCTTCCCGCATAAGCCTTAGGCGCCCAAACGTCGTTAGGAAGGTCACGAAGCCATTCGTCCTGAAAATTCGGGAATTTGTTGGATATATCGGAAAACGACTTAATCTCCTCAAGGGGATTCCAATCCTGCTTGTCCGCCCATTCGAGCCAAAACTTGCAGCCCGTTTCAGGCGAGAAATGCCACTTTACCATTTCAACTGCATGGGCGTCCAATGCCTCTGCAGCCTGTTTAACTTTTTCTTCCAAGATCATAAAAACAATAAATCGATTGTGCGACGTTACCCAACTTAGGTCGATTCGGGAAAAAACTTGTCGAGGGTTTCTTTGGAGGGAGGTTTCGTAGCAAGCGAAACAGCCACTAGAGCAACCGCCGAGGCAGCGAAACAAATGGCTGCAGGAACTATCCCAGGCCCAACCACGTATTCACCGCCATAACCTGACAGTCGGAAATAATAAAACCACACAGCCATCGCCGCAATGATTCCAGCGTAGGCTCCCTCCTTCGTGGCCCGCTTCCAATACAAGGCGGCGACAACGATGGGAAAGAGCGCGGCAAACCCGCTGAAGCACCAAATCGCGAGATCGAATACGTTGGCGTCCTTAGCCAACATCGCGAGCACATAGGTTAAGACCACAATACCGACGATGAATGCGCGAGCGATAAAGATGATTTGCTTGTCCGAGTACTTTTCCTTCCCGGTTCGATGGAGCACGATATCGTTGGTGAAGATCGTCCCCATGCAAAGGAATTGTGAATCAAGAGAGGACATTATAGCCGCCAGAACACCAGCAGTAAGAAGTCCTGTGAGAATAGGGTCGCCCACCAGTAGCTTAAGCATAGCAGAGAGTACCGCAGGCGGCGGGATTCCCGGCGGCAACAGGCCCGAGGCCCAAGCGCCGATGAGAACGCAAGGCACCCAAACCACCATGATGCACAGCGGGTGAGCAATAACAGTGAGACGAAAAGCCTTGGCGCTCTTGGCCGTTAGCCAATGCTGGAAAAGGTGGGGAAACATACCCACGCTAAGCGGAATGAAAAGATAGGTAAGAAAGGTAAGGAAAGGGATACCGAGCTCTCGCTCGAAGGCAGAAACCTTGCCTGTTTTAGGATTTTTTTTCTTAAACTCAACATCGATTGGAGTACGGATAAAGTGAGGTTGAACATTCATCAATTCCTTGGCTTGGTCGGGTTCCAGCAACCGACCGATGGGTTTCGGAGGCTCATTTTTTGCCAATGCTCCCGCCTTCTTGTCGAAGCGGAAATCCTGCACGACCTTTCCATCCTCCGTGATCCGGGCAGCTACGTTGGCGGCATTGTCAATACCACCCAAGGCTTTGACAATATATACAAACGCGACAAGGCCCATGAACATAAAGACGATGGTCTGAAAAGTGTTTGCATAGGCTGCACCACGAGACCCACCCATGAAGACATACGCCAAAACAACGACACAGACGACGAGACCCGTTAGCCAAGGCGGGACACCGCCATTCCATGCAGGAATAGATGGATCCGTGAAGATTGTCGGGAACGCGCCTGCGGTGACCGGTTCGATAGTCTTGCCTGCGCCAATAATTCCGATAAGCAAGTAGGGAACGACAAGAAGAACGAGAATGGGAAAAAGCAGGTAGCCCAGACCATCTGATTCGAAACGAGCTCGGAAAAATTGAATCTGAGTAACATAACCGTACCTCTTACCGAAAGCCCATAGCCGTATGCCGATAAGAAAGAAAACTGCGGCGTGCACAAGACCGCTGATGGAAGCCATCAAACCGTAAGTGCCAATACCGCGCTCAAAGGACTTTCCCGTAGAACCTACGAGGGCAAAGGCTGTCATCGTAGTTCCAAACACGCTCATGAGCAAGAGGAACGGGCCGATGCTGTGACTAGCGACGAAATAATCCTTACTGGTACCTCGAAAAAGGCGACTGCTGTAGAAGCCAAGCGCCAGAAGCAAGCAGAGATAGCAAACAATGACGACTAAAGTGCTCATGAGGAACCCTCTACTTTCTCGGAAACCGTGGTTTCGGTCTCGGCGAAAGCCTCGAGATCATGTGGCCAAGCAAATTTGATGGCGGTCCAGCCAAGCAGGGCGCAACCAAGAGAGAATGCGGCATGAAAAGCCAACCCGACTGGAAGAAAGCCAAGAACGAGCGTACCGTCATTCCACCACCATTTGTCCTGATGAAGGATGAACATAAGCAGGAACATCCCCCAGACGAGGATCTTTCCGGAAGAGGATTCCGTAGTGCTCACGGTTATTTCCCGATGGCGTATAGATGAGTTTGAGTGGCAACGTAGAGAACGCCGTTAGCCACCACAGGAGAGCTGTAAACGGGCGCCCCCATATCCACGGTCTTGACTTTCGGCTTTTTCTTACCGTGATCCAGAATAATCAAGTCGCCATCCTCGTTGCCCAAGAGCACTTTGCCATCGACGACCAATGTGGACCCCCAAATCCTACTAAACGAATCATGCTTCCAATAGAGCTTACCGGTGTTGGCGTCGAGGCAATGGACTATACCGGCATACTCGGCTATGTAGACAAGATCATCCGCTACCGAAACGGTGGAAATTGTGCGACCTACGTCGGTATACTTCCAAATGACCTTGCCTGTTGCTGCATCGATACAGGTTAGTCGCCCCACTCCATCTCCATGCTCAGGGTCCTGCCCAATGGCTGCGTAGACTTTTTCTTCATACAAAACGGGTGTTCCAATTAGTTCCGAGGGGCCAGGAGGAGTAGCGTAGGGAACCTTTTTTCCATTCTTGTCTTTCCGATAGTGGGGCTCGTTGCAGTCCACTTTCCAAATTGGGTTGAAAACTTCGAAGCCTTCATCGTCCTTTTCAGGCTTGGAGGAATAGCCATAACAAAAGCCATCCGTCCCGCCCCAGATAAGAACGTCCTTGCCCCCCGCCTTGCCATAGGTGAGGGAGGACCAAGCAGCATGCAGGGCATCTTTTCCGGCACCGGATCCATCCTCACCAACTAGTTCACCGGTATTCTTGTCGAGAGCAATCCAGCATGGAGATAATGGAGCGGGAATGTTGGTATGCGACCAATCGACGCCGTTTGAGGTAGCAACGAATAAGAAGTCACCCACAATAACGGCAGAAGAACTGGTAACGTTGTGGGGAAAAACGCCAAGCTCGTCTCGCATGTCATATTTCCAAATCAAGTCAGCGTCCAAGTTCTCTTGAAGCGGAGCTGACTGACCTTTAGGATTAACGTACTTGGCTTCAGACTTGAATGGGCCTTCGTTGCCATTCTTGAGACCTTCGACATCGACGCAGACAACCTCGCACTTGTTGGTTACTATATAAGCTCTATTACCTTCTATTGCCGGAGAGGAACAAATGCCGATATATTCCCAATCGCTAACCTTGCCCGCACCTAACTTCGGAATAACTAATTGCCAGTTCAATTTACCAGTCTTTTCATCGAAGCACATGACAATACCCCTATCGCCCTTCTTTGTAGGATCGCGCGGAGATTCGTTATTAGTTCCAGCATAGACACGACCATCCGCCACAGTAACGTTTCCGTAGGCTTGAGAGCCAAGTTTAGCGATCCACTTGATGTTTTTAGTCGTCTTCATGTCGACGACTTCATCCTCGTCCATACGCCCCGGATCAAAGTCCAAACTTATACCTTTTTCGAAAGAGACCATGTTGCGGGAGCCGTTACCTCCCCAAATGGGCCAATCCGCAGCAAACGTCGTTTTAGCAACGAGAAGAATAGTAAGAAGGCAGGTGAAAAATACTCTGGCTGAAATAGATGTTGAAAAATTCATATTGGTTGCGTCTTAGTTGTTGGATGTGACGGAAATGTTATCTATGTAAACCTTTTTTAAGCTCTGCGGCGAAAGAGCATAAATGCCGGGAGAACCCTGCTTGTGAGCGTTTGCGTGGGGTGCTTCAATCGTCCAAGCATCCGGCTCGTCAGACCCCTTCTCCCAAGCCTTTGCCCTAATTACCCCGGAGCCATCGGTGGCAATGTCCACACGGGTCTTGAGATGATACCAAGTATTGGTTTTAATACTGAAGGGAACTGAAATCTTGAACCTATCGTAATTGGAAAAAACTTCAAGCTTTTGCCAATTGCCGACCAGAGCAACGATGTAACGTTGGTTGACTAGACCCACGGTGGATTTGATACGTCGATTACCATCAGTCATAACATCCGCCTCGACAGTGTAATTGCTCATGTCCTTGTGACCGACAAAGTTCATGGCTCTTTGAAAGAGTACCTTGTCAAGAGTGTTGCCGGCTATTTTATTGCCGTCGCTTTCCTGAATTTGCCAACGCATCCGAGCTCCAAGCCAAGGCAGGGGGGGATAAGAAAAGGGAATGTCGTCGGAAGATGTTTGGCTTAAAACAAAAGAGTCCTCAAAGTTTTCAACATAAGGAAGGTCCTGCAGTATTCGGCCTCGAGCCACTCCGAACACTTTGCCGTCCGTAACTCTCAAGGCTCCTGCCGAAAGCTTGGCATCGGAAGATGCTACTAGAACACCGTCGCTGGAAATTTCCGCGTCTACCTTGACCTTCACTTTCGCTGTTGGCGGAATCCACTTTTCCCAAGTGAGCCCCTCCGATAATTGGGCGATGCGTCGGCCGGTTTTGTCGAGGGAAAAAACCTTGAATTTTTGCGAATTCCCAGACTTTACGGCGAATTCCGCAGGAACAACCTGTAAAGCAACGGGACCGCCCGTGCCCTTTGCCTGAGAAACGGCTGTCGCCGAAAAATCAGGTGCCGGTGTTTTGGAGCCAAAGCAATAAAGGCGCTTCTTCGACTGGACGAAAAGGCGACCGTGTGATGCCGACGGCGCCGCAAGGCATGCCCCATCAAGCTGAACCTCATCGAGAATTTCACCGAAATCGCCTTTGTCCTTAACTACGAAACATTTCCCGTCGAACATCGGAACATAAAGTTTACCGTCAGCCCATAAGGGGGACGCATGAACTTGATCGGGGGACAGCTTGACTCGCCAAATGATATCACCCGCCGCGGCATCGAGACAGAGGAGAACTCCAGTCTTACTAGTACAGTAAATTCGGTTCTCTCTATAAACCGGCGTACTGGTAAATGCCTCCAGTTCATTGTTGCGCCATTTTTCATCTTCTTTGCCAAGGACCAAGGCCGGTTCACCTGGGTCGGGAAGTTGAAGCGGTTTCTTGATGGCCACCATGCGGCCGATCTCTGTAGCATCCAAGTTTTCCTTGCCATGGACGGCAACAACGACGTCATCATGCAAAATGACCCCAGAATTAACCCCACCGTGAGACATTTGAAAACGCCATAGGGGTTGACCGGTACGGGCGTCGATGCAAACCACGTTCCCGCAACCTGTGCCACTGTAAAAAACCCGACGACCGTCCGAAAGGTCTTCGAAAATAAGAGGGGCGAAAGAGCTGTCTTTTGGAGTGATGCCCGGGGTGGAAAACCAGACCAAGTCGCCCGTGTGCTTGTCAAAAGCATAGAATCTGTCACGGGCAGGACCGTTGCTACCCCAGTTCGCAGTAATAGCATGAATGATTATTAAATCGCCGTCCACGCAGGGTCCGCCCGTACGACCGTTGGGAAAAGTAAGCCGAGAAAACTCTTCCATCAAGGATCGCTCCCAAAGAGACTTTCCATCCTTATCGAATCCAAGAAGAAGTCCCGTACTTGTCTGAAAATACACATTGCCCGACTCTCCATCTACGCAAGGAGCGCCTACGCCATAACGATTATAAACAATGTCGCTTAAAAAGTCGCTGTAGCGGCGTTCCCACAAAACCTTGCCGCTTAAGGCGTCCATACAAATCAAGGCTTCCTGCAAGTCGCCCGTTACGCCATAATATCCAAAATGGTATAACCGCCCCCCCGCCGCAACAGGTACACCGCCACCCTGAATTTCATGAGTCCAGAGGAGTGAGGAATCGTTTAAGTCAAGTGCATCAGGCAAACCTGTCTGCCGAGAAACGCCGGAACCAATGGGTCCGCGCCAATAAAGCCAATCGGAGTTGACGATCGGTTCTTTAGTTGGAACTGGAGGCATGACAAGCACGCCGGTCGGTCCGCCTGTTTCTTTCTCCTCGGAAGTAACGCATCCAGAATTGGCTCCAATCAAAAACAAGATCAAACAAATCACAGGAAAATGTTTGAGAGTTGGTCTAAAATGCATGGTCATAATAATCAAATATCCTTTGAGGACGAATTTGTCCAAAAAATTTTGAGGACAATTTTCGGGTTGAATTTAAAAAGAAAGGTCAATTAGTACCTGTACGTACTTTATTGTCAAACTTTGTCACGCATGGAGAGAGAAAAAAATTGCGAGGTCACAGAACTTCCCATCGATCATCCCTCACGCCGTCGAATGCCACCGCTCCTGCGCGAATGTTGGATGCTCCTAAACTACACGCTAATGCGACACCTCTCGGACTTCAACTTAAGTCCGGATCAATACGTTGCCTTGCGTTGGCTTACTGAAGCCATCGAAAAAGGTGCGCACGGGCTCTCACAAAAAAATCTCTGCGAGCTCATGACCAGTGACCCTAATACCATTGCCGCAATCATGCGACGGATGGAAAAAGCTTCACTCATCCGAAGAGCAAAAGACCCGGAAGATGGGCGAAGGCTAGTTGTCTCTCCAACTCCTCAAGGAATTCTGCTCTATGCCAAGGCATCGGTACGGGCCAAGGCGTTGGAAAAGGAAGCACTGAAGGGACTCTCGCTCGAGGATAAAGCTATCTTTCTCGATGATCTAAACCATCTCGCCAAATCATGTCGGCAAACTTATCAAGAAATATATTCAAGTTTAGGAAAATCCGTGCCAAAACTTCCCTCATGAAAAATCACTCCGGATGAGCTAGAAAACGCTCGCCTCAAATCAAGACAACTCTAAAAGATTTAATAAGAGGGAAAAGTCTAGATTTTTTTCCTGCAACGACCAAAATGCTCTGAGCCAACTAAACTTTTGAAAATCAACCCATGACCAGCAAACTGAATAATATGAAATCGCTCATAAAAGACACCTCCAATAATATTAAAATACTGCAACTTTTTAACCTTGCAGCCTTCATTAAATCGATGCTTTCAATCCTAACCTTTTTTGGCGCGACAGCGACAGTAGGTGCTCTAGATGTCAAAAATGGTGAACACATCGTGCTCCTCGGGAACACCTTGGCCGAACGAATGCAACATCATGGCTGGCTCGAAACCTACTCCCAGCTTGCCATGCCGGAAAAGAAATTGGTCTTTCGGAACCACGGTTTTTGTGGGGACAAGGTGGACAAGCGTCCACGGAATCGCGGATTCATAAATCCACACGACTACCTCACCATATCGAAGGCCGATGTCATACTCTCCTTCTTCGGGGCAAATGAAGCTTGGGACAAGAATCCCACTAGCTACAAGGGCACTCTATCTAAGTGGGTCGATGAAACCAAAGGGAAGCAATACAATGGTAAGAGCGCGCCACGCATCGTACTTTTCTCTCCCATTGCTCACGAAAACCTAGAAAGCCCCAACCTTCCGGACGGCAAGGAACAAAACAAGCACCTTGCAGCATACACCACCGCCACCGCAGAAGTAGCAAAAGAAAAGGGCGTTGAGTACGTCGACCTCTTCGGCCCTTCGCAAGCTCTCTACGCCAAGAGCGAGACAGCGCTTACAATGAATGGCATCCACTTGACAGACGAGGGCAACAATCACTTGGCCCAAGTTATATTTGAAGGACTCTTCGGGAAAAAAGCCCCAACCAATCACAAGCATTTGGAGCAAACGAAAACCGCAGTGCTGGACAAGAATTGGCACTGGTTCAACCGCTACCGGGCGACCGATGGCAACGATGTCTGGGGTGGACGATCCGGCCTGCGCTTCGTTGACGGACAATCAAACAAGGACTCCCTCTTTCACGAACTCTCCATGATCGATGCCATGACTGCCAGTAGGGATCTTGTGGTTCATGCAGCTTCTAAGGGAAAGACCATCGTTGCAGACGATTCCAATGTTCCTGCTCCCATCAAGGTGAAATCAAACGTTGGAGGAAAATCAAGAAGCAGCAATGCTTCCAAAGAAGGCAATGTAAAGTATGCCTCGCCTGAAGAAACCGTCAAACAACTAGAATTGGCCGAAGGGCTCGAAGCCAATGTCTTCGCCTCCGAAGAAATGTTTCCAGAAGCCATCAATCCAGTACAACTCGGCGTTGGCCCCAAGGGACGGCTCTGGGTCGCTTCTTGGCGCACCTACCCAAAGTGGGAACCTCTCAAGGAAATGGGAGACACCATCTCCATTCTTCCAGATGAGAATCGTGACGGCGTAGCCGACAAGTCCATCATCTTCGCAAAAGTACATAATCCGACAGGCTTCACTTTCTGGAACGGTGGCGTCATCGTAGCCTCCGCCCCGGATCTTATTTTTCTCAAGGACACTGATGGTGACGACAAGGCGGATGTTCGAATACGCATCATGCATGGCATCGACTCAGCAGATACTCACCATGCAGCAAACAACCTCACCTTTGGTCCGGATGGCAATATCTATTATCAACGGGGGGTATTTCATGTTTCCAATGTGGAAACCCCCTGGAAAGGCCCACAACAGCACGGAAACAGTGCCATGTATCGCTTTAACCCCCGCACTCACGAATACGCTTTTCACGCAAATAACAGCCCTAACCCACATGGGGTTTCCTTCAATCATTGGGGATATCATTTCGCAACCGATGGAACCGGTGGTCGTGCTTATCAGGTTCGACCCGACGGCAAGGGCGGTTTCAAGATGCAGACTCTCCTTAATAAAACAGTCCGTCCCGTTTGTTCTAGCGGTATTCTTTCCAGCGACCACTTTCCGGAGCGCAACAACGGCAACTTCCTCATTTGCAATTCCATCGGTTTTCTCGGTCTCAAGCAGTACACCTTGGCCACGGATGATGACGGCAATGTCAAGGGAACACAAATAGAGGATTTGCTCATCTCCAAGAATGACCGCAACTTCCGCCCCACCGACTTCGAAATCGGAGATGACGGCGCCCTATACGTAGCCGACTGGCAAAATGTAATCATCGGACACATGCAGCACAACGTTCGTGACCCCAATCGCAATAAAACCCACGGCCGAATTTATAGAGTTGCCGCTAAAGGTCGTCCCCTCATGAAGCATGTCAAGGTTGTTGGTCAACCGATCCCTGCACTACTCGATCTGCTCAAGCACAATACCTACAACATTCGCTTGCGAGCTCGTTTCGAGTTGAGTAGCCGTGACACGGATGCTGTTATTTCCGCCACTAAGGATTGGCTTAAAAAGAACAAGGAAAGCAACGCGCAGCTAGAAGGTCTGTGGGTACACCAACAGCACAACGTGGTGAACGGTGAACTTCTCAAATCCCTTCTTAATTCAAAGGAACGCGACGCCCGCATTGCCGCCAAGACGGTAGAACAATTCTGGCAGAAACGGCTCTAATTTTAGGGCAAATTCCCGATCTCGAGATATTAGTCAATAAGGGGATATCTTAAACGAAAACCGTGTTCCGCATGGTTTCGTTAATTGTGCAGAAAAGGCATCAAACTCGAATTATGATTAATAAAACTCCATTCTTGGAAATAATAGTCGCTGTTATATGGATCACATTGGCTGCGGGTGGCTCCTTGCTAGCCAATAATGAAGACCTCGTCGCTGAAGGGGCCAAGCCTATCAATCTGGCGGGAGAATTCAAGTTCACCGAAGGGCCCGCGGTTGCACCCAACGGAGACATTTACTTCACGGACATTCCCAACAACCGTATACACAAATGGGACCTGAGGGCGAAGAAGATTTCCGTTTTCAAGGAAAAGTCAGGTGGAGCCAACGGCCTCTTTTTCTCCAAGGAGGGTGATCTTTTTGCCTGCCAAGGTGAATCCAAACGGGTAACATCTTTCTACCTTGAAGACGGAGGGGAAAAGGAATTGCTGGCCGACCAGTTCGACGGTCGCCCCTTCAACAAACCAAACGACCTTTGGATACATCCCAACAATGGCGTATTCTTCACCGATCCCAACTACGGAAAACAGGACCAGTCCCAAGACGGTGAATGCCTTTACTTCATAACGCCTTACAGGGATCAGGTCTTTCGAGTAGACAAGGACTTGAAGCGCCCCAATGGCGTTGTTGGAACCCCGGACGGAAATATCCTGTATGTGGCTGATCCGGGACAGGGGAAAACCTTTCGTTACACTGTGGAAAAAGGCGAAGAAGGAACCTTGTCGGAGAAGAAACTGTTCGCGAGTTCAGGTTCCGACGGAATGACTTTGGACAACAAGGGAAACATCTACCTCACCTCAGGTGCAGTCTTAGTATACGACCCACAGGGCAAGAAAATCGCTGAGATCGAGTTCCCTGAAAAACCATCTAATGTTTGCTTTGGCGGGCAGGATGGAAAAACCCTCTTCGTGACCGCCAGGACGGGATTTTATTCCCTCGACATGAAAGTTGCTGGTGCTGGATATCTGGATACTGCTGCCGCAATTGAGGGCAATAATTTTAAAATCACTATTTCATGTATCAAGGAAAAACTGATGTACGACATCAAGGAATTCACAACTCGATCCGGTCAAAATATAACAGTAACCTTTAAAAATAGTGATTTTCCACCACATAATCTTCTGTTCGTCCAACCCGGTACGGCCGATGAAGTGGCAGGTCTAGCAATCGCCTTGGGAGCCGAGGGGTTCGCGAAGGGGTTTCGCCCCGAATCCGACAAAATATTGTGGGGGTCTGCTATGCTTGACCAAGGTCAACAATCCACCATCAATTTCATTGCCCCCGAACCAGGCGACTACCCGTATCTCTGCACCTTTCCCGGACACCATATCCTCATGCGGGGAATGATGCGCGTGGTAAAATAGTTTCGGCAGACAAGCCTCGCAAAGAACTTTTGACCCGTACAGCTCCGGCGGCTAACTTACTGGTTTTTGGCCATCCCCAAACAGACAACATCACCTCGACTGCTACGGCAATAAAGCTTGCCGTTTGCAAATGACGGAGGGGTCCAACCGTCCTTTCCGCCAAGTACTTGAAAACGAGCTTTTTCCACATAACCGGCAGGATTGGCTTCAGCTAGCGCAAGTTCGCCCGTATCACTCAGAATAACAAGTGTGTCGCCCACGAGAATAACGGATCCCAAACCGAAACCTTTTTGCTCCCATCTAGTCGAACCTTTACGAATATCCAGACAGGACAAGGTTGCGTATTTAGCCCTCGCCCCGGTCTGGCCATGGATTCCATAGGCGTAATTATCTTTTTTGACCATGCTGGCCATTTGGCTCGAAAAAGATTCGGTTTCCCACGTCGCCTTTGCGGTTCGCCCGCTCAAGTCTACCAATGCTGAGCCTTTGCCATAAGCGGAGGAGATCAGAATGGAGTTTCCAATACCCAATGGTTGCGCCACATTGATACCGTAACGGGTTTTGTGCTGAAAGCGATGGAGTTGCTTGCCGTCGGCCAACAAAAATGAACAAAGTCCAAAACGGTTGAAAACCAAGATTTCCGTTGGCTTGTTTGCTCGAAACATTGGTGAGGCATAGCCAGCTTCATCAACTCCTGTTCTCCAGACTAGATCTCCGGTCTTTGCATCCATTGCAACGAGAGCGCCATCTTTAGATCCAGTATCTACGATTACTTTACCATCAGAAACCAAAGGCGATCCTGAAAAACCCCAAGTTGGTCGTCGACCATTAAAATCTTCGATTAAGTCCTTACTCCAAAGAACCTTACCCGTCTTAGCCTCGATCGCAAAAAATGCTCCTTCGTGACTAGCCAGATACAGAACGCCATCGGCAACAGCGGGAGTGGCACGCGAACCGCCATCAAAATACTTAGGAGCCTTTTCGCATGGGAAAGTATGTGGCCGTGGCCATTTCTTTTCACCCGAGATTGCATCAAAGCAAAAAAGTGTGTTTTTCCCATTGGCGTTTCCAACCGTGTAGGCCAAACCGACAGCCTCGATAACGGAAGAGTATCCTGCTCCGACCTTGGCTTTCCAAAGGGGTTTAGGTTCATCATCTCCCCAATCCAAACGAAGCCCTTTTTCAGTAGAAACTCCATCTCTTCGAATTCCCCCAAAGCCCGGCCAATCATCAGCTAGGCATGGAAATAAGTAGAGGGCCAGTGATAACGCGAAAAAAATAAGTCTACAGTACATAATCCATTCCTTTCTCTAAACTACAGAATCGTCAACGCCTAACAAAGGCCAAAGGAATGTGAGAATGGGAAA
>MDTC01113761.1_pt1 | contig 16466 bp, 19 predicted proteins | sample 811181 | NCBI WGS metagenome assembly MDTC01 (sample SAMN05326644, study PRJNA326480) | marine metagenome | isolation source: seawater | place: Pacific Ocean: North | collected 2011
GTATGAAAACAATGGTCAAGCTGACCCAACATTTACGGCTCATACCATTACAACATCGGCGAATGGTGCATCTTCTGTCTATGCTATTGATGTGGATGGCGATGGGCACATGGATGTATTGAGTGCGTCTACTAGAGACGATAAAATTGCGTGGTACGAGAACAATGGTCAAGCTGACCCAACATTTACGGCTCATACCATTACCACATCGGCGGATGTTGCAAGATCTGTCTATGCAGCTGATGTGGATGGCGATGGGGATATCGATGTTTTAAGTGCATCTGCTAATGACAATAAAATTGCCTGGTACGAGAACGATGGTGCTGAGTCATTTACGGCTCATACCATTACGACATCTGCGGAGTATGCAATGTCCGTCTATGCTGCCGATGTGGATGGCGACGGGGCCATGGATGTCCTGAGTGCATCTTATTCAGACAATAAAATTAGATGGTATAAAAACGATGGCACATGGACCGCCAGAACATGGACCGCAAACAACGGCGACTGCTTAGGCACCATCACCGAGCATGTCAGCAGCACGCATTTCAGCAGCTCCACCATCTACTCCTACGTCGATACAGTGGCTTGCGCAGGGTCCAAGACGTGCGAGGATGGGACGCTTCGTGCAGCTGCTTGCACAGGAAATTCCACAAACAATGTCGAAGTGCAGCTTGCCACCTACGATATCTCGAAATTGAACGACCTGCAAAACTTGGATCGCACCGTCAATGATCTAACGGTGGATACCCTGCACGGGCTTGGACCTGAACTCTATGCGAACCCATTGGCAAAAGCTGGAGCCGCTACAGGGACGCAAACCATTGTGTCGTGCGATTTCCCTGGGCAAGTCGTGGATGTGGCAGACGGCCCAGCAACCTACGTCTGCACCAGCCCTACCACGTGGACCCCCATCGCTGGCGAATCGAGCATTGCGTTGAAAGGCGCCAATCCTGATACGATTGTTCAAAACTCAAGCTACACCGATTCTGGTGGAGTATGCTACGATGGGAATGGCACGAAAGTGGATGGAGGCATTACGGTGTCAGGGCAAGTCGTGGATGCTACCGCAGCTTGCGATACCGAGTTTACCTTATTGTTCGACTGTGCGGGAGCAGCTCAAGTGAGCAGGAAAGTAAAAGTAGAGTGTCCGTAGTATAATATTCATATAATATTCGTATTTTAACTTAAAACAGCGCAAGCGCCGAAACTTAACTTTCTTTTTATATTCTATACTGTGTTCTTACTAGAAGATTTTTTTATTTTAGCGAAAATTTTGCCTGTACTCAGTACTGTGTATATGCTAGAGAAAATATGAAAAATCGTAATGCTATGTCATGTATTTATGTTTTTAATAACACGGACACGACGGACTCTTATGCTCTAATGATATATGTATGCTATTTTATAAAAAAACACGACAAACGCGGCCACGGTTCGCGTCCACACATTTTATGGTCGAGTTACGGTCAGGGTTATGTGCCAAAAGTGGCCTATTTTCGGTTCAGCACACATTATCAAAATAGGTATGTTGCCATAGTATCACTAGAAGTAGCAAAAAGGCACTAATTCCCACGTAATCTGGATCAACAATTTCTTGGGTTTGCTGCTGCGGTTCCGAACGTTTCATTTATTTTAAAATTTCAATTATTTTATAGCCTTTATCAATTAATGTCTGGCGATTTGCTGAAAGTTGCGTTTCAGGAAACCCTGTGTGCGCCACAATCCCTTCCATGAACGGCGCTTCTAGCTGTTCGTGTAGCACATCTGCGCAACTGTGGAACGCTTCGTAAAACTTTCCAATTTTCATCAACAGCACATGCTTTGGGTATGCCTCTTTGACTTGCTGCCACTGCTGTTTTTTGGGGGTCATGGTTGGGAACGGATGCTTGAGCCAATCGGCATCCTTGTGGTGATAATGTTGTCCCAATTTGTATTTCTTCATAACACTTAGTCTTCGATTAGTTTTAAGAGTCTGCACAGAATAGCAACTTTGCTCCGACCGTGTTCTTTTGCTTGTTGTGATACAAATTGATTAAAACAATCTTCTAAGTATTCTTCCTCTTCATCGGACCAAAAATCACCTTTTCGACGTTTTGACCATGGCAAGGTTTGCTTTCGCTTGTTTGTTCTTGGCATAACACTTATATTTCACTATAGTTAAGTATATAAAGTTTTTAAAAATTTAATTTTAATGTACCCTGTCTAGAGTATAGCGTTTGGTGAACTTTTCACAAGTCTTCTCTTTTGATTTTATGCAATAATCACTGTTACAAAACGTTTCAGAATGAAGGCAACCGTTAAGAAATGGATAAGGACCTTCTTTTAATATATAACACATGAATAATAAACAATGCTTTTTGTTTGAATGGGATTTACATGTTGTGTTTTCTTTTAAAAATATCTGAACATCTTGAAACGTAAAGGTTTCCGATTGGTATTGTAATTTAAATTTTCTTTCTAATTCGTTAAAATTCATTATATAGTAGTTCTATCATTGCTTTATACATTTTTTTATAACTACAACATGTCAAGTGTTTCCTACGCTCAAACCGCAACCATCGTCAGTGGTGGTATTCTATTGACGGGAGCTGGTGCTACCCTACTAGTTCCGCTTGCCATGTCTACTTTCGGCACCATTGTGTCAGGAGTAGGCACGATCCATGCCGCTGGTGGAGTTGCTGCTACGTTGCAATCGACGGCAGCTGCTTGCTCCTTCAGTAATGCAATGTTAGTTGGAGTTGGGAGTGTGCCAGTGAAGTATATAACATCTAAATTATAGTAATATTATGTATTATTATTATTAAACAATGACCTTTGCGGATTTCGATACATGCATGAAGACGCAAATCCAGTTAAGGAAGCGTTTGGCGCTGCCCCAAAACGTAAAAGAAGATCGTATCTTTTGCAAGTGGTTTTTTGAGTTCATACGTTTAAAAGAGTTTTAATCTCCGTGAAACATTTCGTAAATCCTGTTTCTCTCTAACTTTTTTTTCGCGAGTCCAAATTCTTCAACTCTTCTCTTTAATTCTTTTTTTGCCAATTCCAAGTGAATATACGCGTTCCATACGTCCATTTGTTCTTCTGTCATGTCGTCGTCATGTATCTGTTTGTCTAGTAAGTCGTCTATACTAATTGTGTCAAAATTGCAAATACATGAAGGGCAAGATCCAGTTCCTAACACGCCGCGACCGTTGCAGATGATACACTTATATGTTAAACTCATTTATTGTATGTATTGTTGTAATATATATGATAACAATTATAATTGATTATGTATTACTTTTTATATGTTTAAAAGAGTTTTAGCTACCGCATGTACAACAGCGTCAAAAACCCTTCCACGCAATCTATCGTCATGTACTCTTCGTTCGCCTCTTGCATCAACTGATATCGTGTCCATCGAGGGTTCTGATGGTGGCATCCGTGTATATTCAACCCTCCAGCAAGAAACGTGTAAAGGTGGCTCTTTGGGAATATATTCCATGCTACATATTTTGGATTGCAACGCTGCTCTTTTGTTTGCAATCGCAAGTGAGGGTGTGTGATGTGTGGCGTTAACGATAAGTACATGAACGAAGCTATCATGCTGAACCAAATAATTGGCAGGCAGTACAGTGGCAAAAAGAGCAATGCCACGAGTAAAGGAAGCTTTGGTAGATTCTCCGTAAGCGTCAACGTCTTCTGTGCCTTTATCAAGTTATACAATTCGACCCAAAAGGTTCCTCCGTCCAACAGCATGGTATCATGGGGATTTCCAGGTTCGGCGTGGTGACCAGAATGTTCTTGTTGCCAGACATAGCTCGGCATTAAGATGCCATCTAAGAATATTCTTGCTAGTACCTTGTTTAGTGTTGGATAGGGACTAAATGAGCGATGCATACAATCGTGTCCAATCGTTACAAATGTGTAAAGGGACCAGCCTAGAACGATAGAGCACGGAATAGCAGCGTAAGGAGAGCTTGCAAAATAATATGCGCTACTGAAGCATATGATGTAAAGAAATAAGTGAATATAATTAAGTAGATACAAGTACATTTTAAAACACTTTACTTTTTATATGTTGAACCCTTTTTTAAATTATCTTGTGCCCACAATGGTTGCAAGTTAGAATAGTGAAAACATTCCCTTTGTTCCGACTCTTCCAATAAGTTAAAAGATGAGCATGGGCGAATGTGATCTAGGTGCCACAGGTGGCGATTTTCCCATGACATTCCTTCTACAAACTGTGATTCAATATGTTGCATTAAAAAATCCCACGAACAACCAGTCAATTTAAGCGTTGTCGCAACTTTAGTTTTTCCTTTAAGAGCATGATGAATCCGCCCTCTTAATCTACAACACATAACAAACTTTGGATCGGATTGATACCGTTTTTTACGATTTTCTTCTACTTTACGAAGGTAACCAGGTTGTTTTCTTGCTTTTGCACTCCATACCTTAATTTGTTTTCTTCCTTCTGGTGTAGAACGTAATTTTTTATAAGCTTTTTTGGCAGCTTTTTTCCAATTTTCGCGTTTTCTTTTCCGACCTTCTTCGGTAGCCATGCGTTTCTTGTATTGTTTGCGTGCTTTTTTGTTAATTTCATCCCTATTCTTATCTTTTCGTTCTTTTTCCTGTTTATTGTAACATATCTTACAACTGCTGAAGTAACGATTTTTTTTGTTATTTTTGTAAAACAAATCTAAGGGTTTCACCGTATTACATTTTGTACAACGTTTATCATTAGAGTCTGTCATATCGAAAACACTTAAACTTCTATACTTCAAATAATTTCCGTTTCTTGCTCCAATCTTTTTCAACCGCATCATTGTTAAACTTTAACGTTTCGAACTCGGCAAAGCCATAGTAAGCAATTAAGAAGGCATCTATGTAGTGTGTGTAAATAATGGGTTAGAGAGAATGTCTTTAGGTTTTAGGGGAATAGAATATACTCGCCGCAAAGATCATCTACTTTTTTTCTGCCTTTGACAAATTTCTCAAACAGTTCCATCTGTTTATTCTCTCGACACAAATTCTTTGTCAGTTCAATTGCTCGAAGTTTGCGTTGCTTGTAGCATTTCATGCCAGAAAAATTGAAATAAGACTTGATTGACTGCGGAGCAATGATGATAGAGTTTGGTGCAAATAGATGTAGTAGATGTGTCTGGCAGACCTTGAATTTCGCACGCATTTGCCTCTCTATGAGCACACCATCAAAAGGTCCGTATTTTTTTAAGTATCTTGCAAAATTTTTCAATTCCGAAAAGAATTTTGCTTTACGGTCCAATGTCGCGACGCCCGCCTTGAAGATATAGCCATCCACAACAATACAATAGCCTAGATTTACCGTACCAGGATCCAGGCCGAGCAATTTCATGTTATAAGTGTTATGGCGAAAGTCAAATTCAAGAACACTTGTAAGAGCAAAGATGCGGTTTATATAGAAACGTGGAAGAAGCATGTGAGTACGAAGCAATTGTTAAAGTTTATACCAAAAGAGAAAACGCGATTGTTTGAACTGTTGAAGGAGTCGCATGAAGGTATTTTATGTTTAAAATATTTTAAGAAGATTTTGTCTACGCATGGCAGTCGGGATCATATACTGTTTACAGGGACGATTCAACAACTGGCAAAGCACTTAGAGCGTCATCCTACGTTAATTCCATTCTTGCCACTGCCACTTGTGCATAATGTGAAACGTATTCGCAAATCGTCGATTCAACGCGATATTAATATTATTTGCTTGACAAAGCACCATGCGTTGAATTGTGCGGGTTGTGATACCGCCGTGGTAGGAAACAAGTGCAAAAGTTTAGCGTGTGCTTGCTCGATACGTTTTTACCACGCAAGTTGTTACAAGAAAGTGGCATTGAAATGCAGTGTGTGCTCCAGCGTGTTTACGAAATAACGTTACGACCGACATAGTTTGTAGACAATGGAATCTCGGTAAAAGCAGGAATCAAAGCATCCTTTTGCCATGATGCTGTCAGACGTCAGCGGCATACGGCAATCGGAGTTGAATTTCTGAACGACCCATGACGGTGAATAGACCATTTTTTCGTACCACGACATTTTGTCGTTGCATACTGCTAAAATTTCTGCATTGTCTATTTGTTGATCGGCATTGCTGTCGAATTGTTTCAAGCAGGCAAAGGTTTCTTGTTTGGTGTATCGACAAGCGTGCGTGGAGGCGAGTAAAAGAAGTAGTAGTAATAAGCGTAGCATAAGGTGTGTATATATACAATAGTATATTGATATATATATATATATATATTAAGTGTTTTGCATATGCCGCATAAAGGTATTCAATGTTGTTTAAACGACGCGCACTTGTCCAATTTGGAAGCTGAGTTATCGTATTTGCGTAAGCTTATCGACGACATGAAAGATGATATTGATTCGTATTCTAACAAATGGATGTTTGATTACAATAAGATTATTGCGAATCAAATCGTTGATATGACAGAATTAGTTCTGAAATATGACGAGGAAGCACCAGCATCTGTTTCTGTTTATCGTAATATTGTGGATCAATGATGTTGAAATGTTTTAATTTTTCGTAATTGTCGATCATCAATTTTGTAATTAAATGGTTGCTTTTCAATGGGAAATATATTTCTGTTTTGTTGTCTCCTGGTTGCAATTTAATAATATCCTTTGCTTCCATGTAGTGGTAGACGTTGTGTGTCGATATACGAGAGAAGACAATACTGAAAAAGTTATCGGGTATGACTTCTAATTTGGTCTCTATTGCGCGCCATTGTGCATTGTTGATTTGATTGACTTTGGACATTAAATAAGTATTGAATGGAATAATGTCTTTGTTCCAATAAAACACTTTGTTCAACCGTGCTTGTTGGTCTTTTGTCATTTGGTTGTAGGTATGGTATTCACCAGTCAAGCCACAATCGTATGGGAATACGTATTTGTATGGGTGTGCATTGGTGACAATATTTTTATACATTTTCAACCCTGCTAGCATACTGGTTTGCAATGCCATCGGCCGTCGGTTCAGACCAAGTAAATTAACACCGTGATTGAAAAAGAAATATTCCCTGTCATTCCTGAAGAACCAATTCGTCGTGAGGTCTGTAATAAATTTTAAATCTGCTTCTGCCTTGTCGGTAATGTACTCTACTACTCCCTTTGCGGAGTCGTTGATTAAATTTTTGGTGGTGTTGCCTTCTATTTTTACCGTAGCCAATTTGTTGTAAAAATCAGAAATATGAATTTCTTCGGAGCACAACATGACTTTCCAAAACGGTATGATAAATTTATCGCATGAAATATCGTATCCTAAAATATGTTTGGTGACTTGCGTTCCCCATTCGGAATCTCGGTGCGTGGTTTCGTAGACCGTGAGGTTGTTGTATAGCGGGCTAAGCATAAATTTTTTATCTTCTATTTTGTTTTTTAAATCGTCTAGTTTCAACTCTTTCATGTCTTTTATTCTGGATATAACCGTATCAATGTTGCACGTCGTTGGCAACTCACACAGGCCGCGTTGTTTGCACAGCTGCGGGTAGATCCATTGCACGTCACCTTTGCTAACTTTGTAATTGGTACGCAATTCTACTAACAACCCCCTGTAAATGTTAAATTCTTTCAAATCGGGATATAAATGATGAATGTAATTGGTCATGTCTTTGTCAATGCAAAAGTTTGGCAAGATGGTTACACCAACTACATTTTCGCGACGTGGTTTGAAATAGGCTTCCAAGGTGTCGATGTATGCTTGCTGTTTGCGTTGGATACTACCGTGGTTTAACGTGTATAGCTCTGTATTGATCATCTTTGTAATGTTGTGTAGGTAAGTATATATACCATTCGAATCTATTGAAAATGGCCGAACCAAAATTATTACAAACGTTTGAATTTACAATTAAATTGCAGGTAACTGGCGATGTATTGCAAACGTGGGACGTGAAAAACATGTTGAAAATGTTGTCGCGGCAACATTTGTATTCGCACCACGATTGGAAAAGCAACATCAAAGGGTTCAAGACCAAGAAAAATTACGATTGTGCAATATGCTGTAGTAAAATCACCAAAAACCAAATTGCGTACCAACCATCGAATTGCACCCACGTCTACCATAAAAAATGCATTACCGATTGGTTTGACAAAGGGCCAAAAACGTTCGTGCCAACGTGCCCGATGTGCCGAGCAGATTGCCACCTCGATTTTAAACACGAAAACGTGTATCGCGTGCACTCTACCTACAACTTAGTCAACAATAATGTGGAATTAGAACGGACCATTCAGCGGGAAGGCAGTCATTATATTCGATACGATAATACATAATACTGTGATCATGTTAATCCATATTTTTAGTCAAATCCCTTAAAAATTTAAGGAGTAGGGGGGGTATTTTTAGAATTTGTAAACGAAAAAATATTTTTTTTAGAAATGAAAACCAAAATCCCCCCCCTACTCCTTAAATATTTAAGGACATTATGTAAATAAATATTTTTTTTACCATAGGTATAACTTATTTGTATACTATATCTTTAAATATTCCTATTAAATGGTTTAAAAATTTGTCAAATCCCTTAAATATTTAAGGAGTAGGGGGGGGATTTTAGAATTTGTAAACGAAAAAATATTTTTTTTCAGAAATAAAAACCAAAATACCCCCCCTACTCCTTAAATATTTAAGGGATTTGACTAAAAATATGGATTAACATGATCACAGCATTGTTTTTAGAAAACAAAGACAGATTATTTTCGGACCATATAAAACTTCTAGAAAAAGTAGAAACTAACTTCTAAATAAATATAAAAACTTCTAGAAAAAGTAAAAAAAATGAATAAATGAATAAATGAATAACTAGCGAGCTTAACAGAATTCACAGTTGTATATATATATCAATACAACCATGAAAAAGGTTACCTTGTCTATACCTGTCAAAGATGACATTGCGACGGTAATAATGGATCGCAAGATGCTCTTGTGTGGAGCACCTGCTGAACCAACCCCATGTTTTGTATGTAAAAAGGTGACGATAAATAGATGCAGTGCATGCAAACTTCGATATTTCTGTTCCAAAGTATGCTTAAAGAAAATATGGCCGAAGCACAAAAAGGAATGCAAATATTTCCAAGCGGCGCGCGATCGAGAGCAGAAGAAGGAGCAAGCGAAAGGTACGATGTGGGGATTGTGGTATGATTCCGAGTATTCAAAGCGGCATTTGTACCCACTCTATCCGAAACGTGAGATTTTTGAGAATCATACAGACAAGGATCGTTTTCGACAAATCACGCATTCGCGTATACATTTATACAAATGGTTGGAGGACGTGGCGAAAAAATACAAGCTAAAGGTGAATTATGAAATGGACAAACGTATCACGACGTGGGAACAGTACGATATATTGGTGACAAAATGCTACAGCAGCACGAAGGATACGATTTACTGCTTGACGTTTGATCTGAGGAAAGAATGGTGCGTGGTCAAGGCAAACGAGCTTGCTGCGGCAGGGAATGCGTTGTATCGTGAACAATTGCCAGGGTCTCACATGGGCTATTGGGTTGTGGTGTACGATTCCTATGCTGGTGGATCCTTATTAACCGTGATGCCAAATATAAAAGCATCTATTGTTTCTATTTTTGAATCGTTAGGCAATCCTCATGCATGTCCTAGATGCAAGTTGTATAAGGAGTACTTATCCACGGTATGCAATGAATGCCATTTGCAAGCGTGTAATACATGCGTCGAAGAACGACGAGCAGAGAACAAGAAGTTGTTGTTTTCGTGTTGGGATTGCGGCAAACATTCTTCGATGCTTGGTTACAAGGAATGTTTGGAACTTCCTCACATAGCGCGTATCCGTGATGCGTTGTTGTTTGCAAAAAGTGATGCATTTATAACCGATGAAGTGGAATGTATGCCACATTTTGTTACCATGTTTGTAGAGCAACACGATGTTAGTGAAGATGAGCTATGCGCATTAAATGAAGAAGTCGTTTCGATGTTAGCTTCGAAGAAACGCGACATGCATATTGAAAATTTGAAAAAAAGAAAGTGGATCGTTGACTTTCAGAAGCAATTGCAACAATCAAGAGAGAAGAATGGAGTGGTGTTAGACGAACGTGGCAAATTTCTATATCAGACAAAAGGAGAGGACGTGTAAGATGCAATTCGATAAAGAGAAAAGTCATTTGTCGGCACTGCAAAAAGTAGAGTTCGAAGAGTCTACTACGAGAGCAAGTTCGGTACAGACCATTCCTGGCATTGGTAAAAAATCAAAAGAGTATTTAGAGAAACAAAATATAAAAACGATAGATGATTTATTAACTGAAATTCAAGATAATTTTACAACCCTCGTAACAATTACTCCCAACGTCGGCGTGAACAATCATAAAATATTTGATGCGTTGGAAGGCTATAGAAAATCGAATACGATGGGCGACGAATTCTGTAAACCAGAACCTCTATTGAATTCCGACAGTACCAGCGATGCAACCACTCTAGCGGAACTTAAAAAGTTAGATGCGTGTAACATTCAGTGATATTATTTTTTATTAGATGACTCAATTATGAAGTATGCTTCTTCTTTATTACGGAACAGCCCAACGTGTCCTATTATTGCTGGGCTACCCTCTTTTAACGATTTTAAAAACAACTTTCCTCGTCTACGTTGAGAATATGTTGCTTTTAAAAAACCTATACTCCACCCTTTCGTATACCAACGTTTTAATTCCCAGAAGACCATAGCTGCCATTTTATGATGTTGTTTTTTGTTTTTACGGTAGACACTTGTACCACATTTAAAATCAATGATACATTCGACAATATCTTCTGGTATTAATTTTTGCATAACACTTTACTGGTATTAAATACATCCACTCATTTTTTTACGCGCTTCTCTGGAGTGATTTCACCGCCCTGTGATTTTCTTTTTTGTGAATTCCCTTCGTTTGGTGCACTTGTATTAAAAGATACAATAAGTAAACCATCGTAATTGATCGATTCACCTAACACAATAGTTTCTTGCCAATCCTCGACACGAAAAGCTTCGCTTAAATGTTGTGTAAAGAAAACGGTCTTCTCTTTGTTTGTTGACAGGTCTTTTACTTTTAATGTTCCTTTTTTATTTACAGGGTCATATTCCATACGTTTTATTATTTGTATAATAGTTTTACCAGTATTCGATTTGTAACAATAGCCTTCTGTAAATTTTCTTTGGGTCAAAACGGATTCACACATGTCTAATGTTTCTTTTAATTCTTTTCTGTCTTTCGTTGCTTCTTCTTCAAACATATCCTTTTCTTTTGTAACTTCTTTCACTTCGCATTCCAACGTTGTAATATGCCCTTCCAGTTGTTTTACTACGTCTAGAATGCGTTCAAAGTTTTTTTTAGATAATATAATGTTATCGTTGCTTCTTTGTACATCTACTTGTATCCCAGTGTTATTGCCTATTGTGATTGTATCAGATGTCGTTGTTGTCGTTGTTGTCGTTAATGATGCCATGATTTTGTGTGTTGCATATATCGCTTGTATGTGTGCATGCGTTGTTGCACTTCTTTTGTTTGTGTATTTATTTGTTCAATATATATATATATATTACAGGTCAAATCGACTTATTCATTATGTTGAGTGCATTAATAATTGGGGCAAGTGGTACTGCTGTCGGCACCACCATACTCTACAAAGGCTATAGCTACATTCGCTCTGGGAAATCAGAGCCCTCTCTGGAAGATTTTTTAAAATTCCAAGACGTTAGAAGCACCTTAATAACGGTAAACAATTTTCTACTAAAGCATCCTAAAGAATATAACGAATTAAGGAAACAACATAAATTAATTACGAGGTACGTGCATGATATTGACCAGCTAGTGAAGTGGCGGAGAGAGGCCTATTATCGATACTTTACATTCACGGGTGAAAACGAGTTGGTACGGCAATTGAAAGAGGAATGGATTATTTTTAAGGTGAGAATACGAGTCATAAGCGGTTTAAATACATTACAATTATATCATTAGTTAAAAAATATTTATTTTTGCTCCGCGTGGAAGCGCAAGCGACAACCCTAATATAACAAGATAATAAACACCATATAATATCCACATAACGGTAATTCTTGTGTCTTGACATTCTTTCTCTTCCTCGATTTGTGCATTGATAGCTTCAACAAGTTTTTCTTTTTCCGCTTGACTTAATTTACCATCCGCGTCGGTGTCAAAAGGGTAACCAACATCGCCTGGACGTAATAAGTTGCCATTAATAATGACTCCACCATCGTACGATGCTTGTGTCGCTGCTTGTGGGGAAATAGCAATTTTGAACGCAATGTTTGCAGTTGCACCAAATTGTCCAGCGCTAGAATCACTTTGCAATAGTTTTCTGCGAGGCTGACCCACGCGTTTTCTGATCTTGTTTCCGAGTAACCTTCTTCTTCTTCTTCTTAATTGAGCACCATCCGCGGCAGCCAAATCGTAATCGTCCAAACAACTGTGTCCTTGAATAATAATTTCTGCTTTGATTGGCAAGATAAAATTGTTCGTGATTGGTTCCCAATGGTTTGCAATATCACCCACATCGTCAGGATGAAAAATTAAAGCGTCCCACGCAGGACTGGACGGGTTCAATCGGTAGGATTTCTCTTCGTCGGTAATGCTAAACTGTTCAGGGGCATATACGGAATCCATGTCAAAATTGTACAAATTGTTGTATGGACACGAAATGTGTTTGCTTCCAGTGGTGCGGTACATGTTGTTTTTCTGTACACAGATCTCCTTATCCATGTCCAGTGCCTAGTATAGTATAATGGTTTAATGTTAGAAGGGAGTACAATAAAGGGTTAAATGTTAGGGTTACTTACGCTTCCAATACCATCCAGGTATTGCTCAAAGGCATCTGGACCATTGATGTGGCTCAATACATTGGTCATGCACGACTCGGTATCATCGGAATGTGTTTTTGGTTGTGTATTGTCCCATGTGCACCAGGAGCAACCAGTGACTTTGGTGTAATACTTAGAGTTCAAGCCTTTCACAGACGTTGCATCAATGTTTTTGTCGTCTATCACTTCAAACAATTCATATGCTTTAGACCTTCCTGAAATAATTTTGGTTGTAACATCTACATCGATAGCGTAGGTGTCGGCAATAGCAGAAGCTTGTTGTGCATTGCAAGTGCGGGCGGTGGCCATCTGTTTGCAAGTGCAGGTTTGTCCCGCAACAAATTCAACGTGTGTCATGTTGGCAACACCCGCACATTGATACATGCACTCTTCCAAATTATGTTTTAAAAGCGATCCACGAGATGCCATTTGTGCAACGTCTACAAGTACCAACTCTGCATCGAATGGAGCGCCGTTATCGCATTTTGTTCCTGCTGGAGCAGCTAGAATTTCATTGATGCCAGCACAAGCAGCGTTTGCTACACAATCAATTTGTGCTTCGGATAAGGTACTTGCGTTGCTAGCAATTGCTTTCGTATTTGCAGAAAAGAAACCTGTTCCCGATGGTGCTACTGTATCGGTTCGATCTGCACACTCGGTAACTAAATATTGACCTTCTGTATCTGCCGTTATACCTGCATTATTCCCTGTCAACTCAAGGCATTGTCCTTTTTGAATCCATTCTTCGCCATTCTCTTCACACGCAACTTTGGTCGTATGTGTTGTATCGCTACATGTTTCGCTTTGTTTTCTGAACTCGCAATACGATGCTTGGCTATTGTCCTCGCACAATTGATGACATTCCGCAACGGTCCAATTCAAATTGTCGGTATTTGCAAATCGATTAAAAGTGGATAATACAGTGCTTGGTGTACCTGTCCCGAATCCAACTTGATAAGCGGTGCATTGTCTTGGTTTTTCTGACACGGCTGAAATAGGATCCATGGCAGCTGGCATAGTGCATTTTGTAACGGTGTCATAAGTAGCAGTTACATCCGTCCCATTTGGATCTGCACATGTTGTAAAGTACGAATCGAACCAACAATTACGAGGTTCAAAACGATCTCCTAGCTTTGATTGGGAACCAAATGCGGTGTCGTACCCGTACAAAATAGTATCTGCAAATTCAGGTGATAAATCGTCTCCGTGCGTTGCCAATCTCCTGCAAGGTACTACCTCGCGTACTCCACGGTTCAAGTCTTTTGCTTCTTTCATCATCATACTCTTGAAGTTGCGCACAATGGTTTGCGATACAGGTATTTGTTGATTTTGCGGACCGAGCTTCTTGAAGAAATCTTCAGGAGCAGGTGCTCCAGATTTGACACATGCATTTAATACTGCTTGATTACCAGAGGCAACGCCGTTGGAATCTTCAGGTAAATTATTTGCATATGCATAAACAATATTGTTGTCGGCAACATTCCCGAAATCAGGAAGTGTCAAAAGATCCACGAGACGAGTAATGGATAGAATATCACAGGTGTCGTCGATAAACAGATGTCCCTCTTGACCGTACAGGGCTGTAGATGTAATGTGTTGATTGTTAGAGTTAAGTACGCATGGAGTAATGTCGTAAAGTTTTACTTACGGCGGTAGCTAGCTAATAAGAAGTAATTATCTTCTTCGCGTTTCAATGAGAAGCCTGTGTTTGGCTTGTGTGGGCATTGTTCATATACATATTGGCAGGCATCCGTCCCTGCTTGCACTTCAGGATACGTGGTAGGGCTCAAAACATTGCCATAACCATCTTTGCCATCGTTAACTTTGCCAACCAAGCAGTTGACCACATTACGATGGATTTTACCGAGCTGAATGTACGGCTCAAAGTACGTCAATGGGGAGTGCGAGCAAATGCTCAAGGTCTCGATGTGCACGTTATGAAGCTCTGGATCAAAGTTTGGATCGTAGGATTGCACCGTGAAAATAACTTCTTCGGTCGTTAATTGGGGGTACGTTAAATCACCCATGTCGCGCACGTCTCTTACGCTTTCAATTTCTCCAATACGATTATTTTTTAACCATGCAATGACTTCGGTTCTGGATCCCATGCCTTCCAACGTCAAGTATTGATCAGGCTCAAAGTCGATGGTATCAATCAAGTTAAATCCAATGGAATACTCTACAAGCTCTGCTCCGTAGATGTTTCCGTAGCGTTGTACTTCTACAGGCAAATCGTAAAAGTCTAAATTAGTAATTTCTTCTCCCAACGATGGAATAATCTTCTTGACGGTCATGCCTAATTTGATATTTGGATTGGTAAAGTCGAATCCAGCACATTGCATGTCTACCATTTTTGCTCTTGCTGGCAATTTACCATCTGTTAGTGGACCCATCGTGGAGTCATAGCAAGTAGGTGTGTCATAATTACAAATTTGACAACGGTTTTCGGATGGAGTGGTGCATGTGGAGTCGTATCCAAATCCGCTTGGTATGTCACTACCACATGGACGTAAATATTTACAGGTTTGTGTCCATGTTTCTCCGTTAATGACGCAGTCATGTCTGTTGGTAAAGGCACCACTGCTGCAACTTCCTAAGTCTGCCCATAGGGATGCATCCGCGCCACATCCCGTTTGATCTAATTCAACAGGTCCACATACATCTTTGGTAGTTAATGCAAATGAATCGTGCACTGTACTAGCATCGGCTAACAAGTCTGTAGTTTTTGCATCAAACGAAAAACCGTCACACGATCGTTCGCGTTGTGCAATTTTACAAGTTGCATCCAATGTTCTTGTGATGGCAGTACCCGCTGCATGTGGGGTAGCTGGCATGTCTGTGACAGTTGCTTTGTAGTCGTATGTACCTAGAGCAGTGATGGTGGTGGTTTTGAAGAATGTATGAAAGTCAGCGGTATTTGGATTTGCTGCTTGTCCCCCTTCCGTATCACAGATGGTACAGTCGTAATTTCCAGCACCATCGTCTGCTCGCGCCAATGCAAATGCGGTTTTTGTAGCCGCATCAGCTGCTGTAGCACATGCTTGTTGTCTATCTTCTTCCGTCGCACCTGTGACGGTTGTCGAAGAAGCATCTACGTCACACGCGTGTTGACCGTCTATTTTGGAAACGGTTTTGGTGGTGACAGAACTGGTTTGTTCTACGTAAGCAGCTGTACTTAGAGCATAATCGCCATTATCGGATGCAGTCGTACAGCCTGATAAAGTCACTAAATCTCCAGGACGGAACGTATTAAGCACACCGTTTCCTTTTTCGATAATAATTTCACCGTTTGCAGCACTACTTTCAATGTTGTATTTAGAAAATCCTGCATTATAATCTCCATGATTAACTTCCGACAACGAGTCTTTGATACGGTCTGCATGAAGACGTCCATCCTTGAACGTTTGAAAGTGCAATCTTGAAGAGTGTTGTTGTTGTTGTGTTCGGTCCAAACAATCACTAAACAATTCAATCAAGTACCTGGAATAGATTTTACCATCTCCGTAATTTTCGCGGATATCTTGCACCGATTGTTGCAATGGTTCATCCGAAGAAGTAGCTGTTCCTAAATACGAGATAGTAATTAATTCGTCTTTCCAAAAAGGTGACCCTAAATTTGTGTTTGCTTCGTCAATA
>MDTC01182848.1_pt1 | contig 16462 bp, 18 predicted proteins | sample 811181 | NCBI WGS metagenome assembly MDTC01 (sample SAMN05326644, study PRJNA326480) | marine metagenome | isolation source: seawater | place: Pacific Ocean: North | collected 2011
AAAGAACTTGTTGTTTTACATTTTGAATCTTGTAGTTATGATAGATGGAAAAGTAAATACGAGAATATGAATCCAGATAGTAAACAAATACCAAAAGGATTCAAATTTTATAATGATTCTGTAGATGTAGTTTCAAAAGGAAATGAACACGAAATGCATCAATATTATAAAAGTAAAAAAGTAGATCCTTATTACAAAGTTGAAAAAGATTTTAGGACAATTAAAATTTAGACAGTTTCAGTAGAGCCTGGATCAGTAGAGCCTGGATCAAACGCAAGTGTGTTTGCTAGATGTTTGTTAATATTACTATATTTATGAAGAAATTGTACCAATTCTGTTTCGTTTTGTTTTAATCGATTCCACACTTCTTGAAGTTTTGGTTCAGTAAACCTTTCTTTTTCAATATATGCTAATAAGTTAACACCGATAGATTTATTAACATTAACCGGTGGTTGTTTGCCATCTTGATATTTAATCTGCATTTTTGTTTCATTTTCTTTTGGTTTTATATTGCTTATGTTCTCTAGTTGTATATTAGTTCCATATATGTTTTTTAAAGTGGTTTTATTTATAAATCCTAATGGGTTTTTTCTTTGAAGTTTCAACTCTTGTATTAATTTTTGTAATTTGCGGTTATTGAGTCCTTGTATCTTGTGTTCAGGATGTTTAACTGCGTATTTTACTGGTTTCGTTTGGTTTCGAATTCTTTGGCTTAACCTGTTTAGGGTGTTTTGGGACTTTGACTTTATAGACATCATTACTGATGGATCTTCTCTTGGCTTTGAATGTGCAATCTTAGCTGTTGCTATCGTACTTTTACCAAAACAATTTGAAAAAGAGTTTAAAATTTTCTTTTGATATTCACTAGCAACAACTGGTTTATAAGAGTTCTCGTTTGAAACAATTTCTTGTAAAAGTGTCTTCATTTTATTAAACTTACAATATATATTGTTGTCTTTGTTTCTTGTTTCACCGCAAGTTGATATAAGTGGTTCATCTCTCGGTGAAAAGTTTTTACCTTCAGTGCATAATGTAGGTGATTTAGCTTGTTGAAAACGTGCATTTAAGTAAATTTCTTGTAGTATTATAGTTTGTAGTTCAATGTCAAATACTTCTTCAGACATTTCTTTAATCAAGGGGGTCAAGATGACTTTTATTATATCATTTACACTTAAATATTGCATTTGTTCTGGGAAATTTTTATATATACATGGCTTTTTTGTATTGGATGAATAGCCGTCGTTTAAACTTTCATTTGTTTTTTCATTTAGAAAAATTGATGGTTTTTCAGATGTTATACTAATTTTGTTGTGGTATTCTATATAGACTAGAAGTTCTAATATTTCTCTAATTGTTTTATCTTGTGTACTTTCTGGGTTTTTGAAAAATTTGTTCCTAAATTTTGTTCGGTTTTTGGGGGTTTTGATGTCTTCGTTCGTATATACGTTGTTTTGAAAATTAAATACGAGATTTCGGAGATTTGAGGTTGATGATTGTTGGGGAACTGGGGGTTGGGGTTGAGGTTGTTTTATAAAATTTTCCGGTTGATACTGATACCTAAATAACTCACTATGTACTAATTGACCCAAAAACTTGCAGACATCCGGATGCATCTTTGGTTTTGGATTTGTGTTGAATTGACTAACCGATTTGATAATTTTATTTACTATATTTTTGGATAACGATGTTTGAGATAAAAGATGTTCTAGATTTATCTGTTCTAATTTGTTTATCATATGTTGTTTCAATTTGTTAAGACTTTCATCAATGTTATATGGTGGGGGAGCATAGTATAAATGAGCAAAAACTTTATGTTTAAGCATAGCTTTAAATAAACTATAATTATTCATTGTTGGTTGTGAGTTCATTATTGTGTTTTCTATAGCATTAGATTTATTTGGTTGAAACGGAAAAAAGTTGTTTCGTTTTGCGTTTGTAACAAACGTCTGTAAAAGATCATTTTCACCAATTTTTGTAGTATCAATAGTTTGTAGATAGTTCCATAGTTGTTCTTTAGGGTTGACAGAATTATTTGCCATTAAAATAAAAAATAAAAGAATTATGTTCCAAAAATGTTTTTATAAACGATATTGTTTTGATTTCCGGCAGCTTCTACACGTTTTCTAAATCGTTCAAGACCTTCTTTACTGCAAGTGTCCCAATTCGAAAGCCAGTAATTAATAAGTACATATCCCCAATTTCCTAATGCTGCTATAATTGCCCAAAATATTTTTGTAGACAACTTTCTTTTCCATAATGTACTACATTTCCAACTCATAGATGCAGCAATGATTGCACCTGTTAATATAAAAATTAATATTACTGGACCATTAGTTCCTTCCATTATAATATTTAAAGAAATAAGTTTATGTTATTATAAATGGAAGAATCGGTACAACTTGTGAAAACGTATTTAGAAACGAAAAGTTGCCCAATGAATATTCGTAAAATTTCAAAAGATGTAAAACTAAAGAAAAAATTCGTTCATCTTATTTTACAAGAACCTTATTTTAAACGAACTGATCCATTATCTGTTGGGTCAAATAAAAAAACGCTTAATGTTTTTGAATTAAATCCTCTTATAACATTATATTAAAAAACTTAAAGAATTGGTTGTTTTATAAATTACTGAAATTAATAATGGCAGGATGCCCGAGTGGTCAAGGGGGTAGACTTAAGTTCTACTGCACGTTTGTGCTCGTGGGTTCGAACCCCACTCCTGCTACTATTAGTTTCACTTAAATATTTTTATTTGTTCTCATTCTAATAAATTTAGGAAATCTGGGAATTCCATATTTTGTTAAACCTTGGTAACCAAAAGTAATAGTATTACCTTTGTATTGTTCTTTTTTATTCCAAAAATTTTGTCTTTGTGTAGTATTAAATCCAGTACCTACTTTGAAAGTTTTAACCGAATTTGGTAATTTAACTTGTAAAGCACCCATTTTACCTTTATTTTTGCCTTTACCTTCAGTCATATTTATGATAATGGCTTCCGAATTCATGTCAGGTTTAACTTTTAACAAATCTTTGGTTCGTTTTTGTTCATATAAAGAGTTTGGATTTCTAAGCATCATGCCTTCTCCTCCCAATTTAAGAACTTTATTATATTCTTTTTTGAAATGCTTTTTGTTTTTAACTTCTGTTTGAGAAACAAGTTGAAATGGACAATCTTTTAAGTTGTCACATATAATAGATTCTAGTGATTTTAGTTTATTATATCTATTTGAAAACTTGATAGGTTTTGTGGTAGGTGTATTAAATGCCATAAATTTAATTTGTTTCCATTCCTTGTTAATAGGAACTTTCTTTTTTACAATACTAGTAGTATTTTCAAATTTTCCTCGATTCAAAAAAAGTTCCCCATTTAAAGGAACATTATGAGGAAGTGTATTTAAAAACCACGAGGGAGCGTAAATGGGTTTATCAGCTCTTGATTTTAATTCTTTTCCAGTCCATACAGCTCTTACACCATTAAGTTTTTCAGACATTAATAACCCTTTAGGATCTCTATTGTTGTATTTTTCCGCTAATGTAACTCCTTTAGATACATTAAATACTTCTTTATTTGAATTTATAGGAATAGCTATATTTTTTCTTTCATTGCCATTTGGTCTAATAACAACAGGACTTGGGGTTTTAACTTTAGGACTTGGGTTTTTTAATTTTTTGTTAAAAAAGTTATTTACAACACCTAAAATAGATTTTGGATTTTTAAAATGTTTAAGTAAAACTTTTCGTACATCATTTTTCGATTTAATATTATTTTCACGTATAACTTTTATAGCTTTTTGATACATAATTCCTTTTTGTGTTTTCTTATTTTTAAACGAAGTTTTCATAACGTTAGTAAGAGCCAATAATACATTTTGTTTTAACTCAGGAAGGTCACTAGTTTTTTTATTAGGACTTGGTGTTTTTTTCTTGGGACTTGGTGTTTTTTGTTGTAATCGTTTTTTTATTTCGGAACATATATCACCTCGTCTAATTGATTTAATTCCTAAATGTTTAGCTATTTGTCGTAATTCTAAAATAGCATATGCGCCATCTTTTTCAGTTAAATGACATTTAGAAATATTTTTTTTATAAATATTCATATAATAATATTTATTTTAATTGTTATATTAATGAGCAACAAAAATAATAAATCTGAGTGTACACAATCATATTATCCTAGGTTTTTAGGTACAATTCCTAAAGGAGAAAAACCTAAAAGATTTCAAATTGTGAATCCAAGCACAAATAAAACAATTGCAGATATAAAATGTCCAATGTGTTCTAATAAATGTTTTTATCCTTTGTTGGAATATCATAGAACATATGCGAACAATGGTAATAGTAGTAAAGCTACTGCTGTTGGAAAAACTGTTTTGAAAACAATGTTTATACCTAAACTAGGACGAATTTCTAAATGTTTATCTTGTACTAAATGTGGTTATATGAATATATTTAGAGAATTTAGTATTATCAAACCCAAAAAGTAAAACAACTTAAAGAAATGATATATATAATATATTGGGGTCGTTTAGCTCAGTTGGATAGAGCGTGAGACTTCTAATCTCGAGGTCGCGGGTTCGATACCCGTAACGATCACCACTTTAACAATGGCAAGGTGCCCGAGCGGTCTAAGGGGCCAGACTCAAGTTCTGGTAGTCACTGACTTCATGGGTTCAAATCCCATCCTTGCTATTGTTAGAGTGTTAAATTTTATTTTAGTCTTATATTTATAGATTAAATGTGAATTCGGTTGCTAAAATTTCATTTGAATGTTTATTTCAAAAATCATTGGAAGAATTAAATAAATTAGCAAAAAACCAAATTATTTAAACTTTATGTATTTATAAAAAAGGACAAAATATGAAAATTTTAAAATTGAATTTCAATGAAACTACTGGTGAAATAACGGTGGTTGAAAAATTCAATTGGAGTGAAATTATAAGCCATGAAGCTTAAATTTTTTGAATTTTAAAAATTTCTGTTTTATTTTTATTAAGTTGATCGGAAAGTAAAATTTGTTTTGCTGATTTACAAATATCACTTTTGGAGCATAAATGAATGTCGATATTAATGCAATATGAACAAAATTCAATTGAACACCATTTACATTTTAGTCCAATGGAAGTTTTCTTTTTACAACTAAAACATTTCATAATCTATAAAATAAATAAAAGTTTAAACTACAGTTGGTACATTGCGTTTTTTAAAGAATTTGTAACCTAAATAACCAGAACCAACGAAGGTACTTAAACCAAACAAAGATTTGCCGATAGGAAAGGATTTTTTAGTTTCGATTTCTTTAACAACTTGATGTGAAGAGGGTGGAGGTAAATTGATTTGAATACTGTCGACTGTTTTAGAAACTGCGCGATTAATCATATTTTCTAACATATCTGTAATTTGTTGGGTAGAACCTTCTTTATCTAAAGTAGCCCAATTTTTGCCATAATCGATGTATCTCAAAATTATTTGAATATTGTAAAAAAGACCATTAAAATTATAATTATTGTCATTTTTATCTTTGAATTCTAGTTTAAGTTTATCTAACTTTGCGATTGGATGAAAATATCTATTGGGGTTGTCTCTAAACGTTTGCCAATATTGATTATTATCATTATCATGAAGATAGAAAACGGCTAAAGGAGAATCTGAACCTGAATTGGTATCAAAAGATTCATCAATATTGGAGTGAAGATATAAAACATCTGTGCCGATAAGATTATATTTATTAGGTGAAAAAATTTTAAAAGATCCGTCAATTTCTATTGATTCGTAAATTTGGTCTTGAAACCCAAACATTTCTGCAGTTGTGCTTTTAATCATATCAATAGAAAAAGCTGTATTACAAGAAAATTCAAATTTATTTTTACCTGTTAAAATAGCAACACTTATTCCAAAATTAGAAAGTCTAGTATTTAATTCAGAAATTATTTCAGAAACAGAATAATCTCGTGTTTCAAGAGATAATGTTTCAGTTGAAACAGCTGGTTCTCCATTGATTGTAATATTTTTAAACGCGACAAAGGTATTTCTATGAAGTTCTATTGAATATTCTCCACGGGGAACTAAAGACATACAAACTTCAGCGGATACTACATTTTTAAAAGGGCTATTGAAATAAAATGTTTTACTACTATCGGTAGCCATAAAAGATAAAACTTTTGTATTAATAAAACCAAGATTTTCGAGAGTTTTTATACCTAATGAATCCATAATGTAATTATTTTTATAATTTTATTATATGAACCCATTAGTTTTGTCATGGTTATTAATGAATTCATTAGTTTTATATAAATTAAAAAAAAGTAACTATAAATATTTGTTTATAACTTCATTAATGTTAACAATAACAACTGTTTTACATCATTATGATTACGATAAGAACACCCCTAATATTGATAAATTAGACAGAATTATGTGTTTGATATATGTATTTCATCTAATGAAAATATGTTATATGAATCCATATTTTTGGATATGTATATGTTTAATTGGATATTTGTTTTTTGGTTTTATTGAAAATAAACAAACATACAAAAATGGTTGGAAAAATTTAAAAGAAATTACACCCCACTTTTTAATGCATATGATTTGTTGTATAGGAATATTATATGGAATACCAAATAAATATAATATAAATTAATGAAAAACATTTTAAAATTTTCACGATTTTTTACAACACAAAAACGTATAAGAAAATCTATCATCCCTGTATATTATACAAAGCAAACTTATACAAAGTCGTATAATATATTTCTAAAACCAAAAATAAAATGTAAGCTAAAGTAACCATGAACGGAAGTTTACGGGGAAATGTTTGGTTGTGCGACCTTGCTTGCAGAACCTTAACTGGCAGACAACTGCCGGATTTATGTATGAAAATTATTCAAACTGATTCATTAAAAAAAGTTCCTACACCACCTAAACCGAAAAGAGAAAACACAAACTGTGTTGATTTTGAAATTATAGAAAAAGGTGCCCATAAAAAAAAATGGACTAAAAAACTTATGTCTAAATTTCGTATTAAACAAGCTTTCCGGTATAGGTAAAACCCTTTTGTATTTTGACTTATTATGTAAGTATTTAAGAAATTAAATATTATATAAAGTAATGAATATTTATTGTCTTATGATGTATCTCCTTAATGGCGCAAACGACTATGAACCAGCTTTGTTAGGTTATCCTGGTGAGGAACCTGAAGAGTTTTGGGACTTTGATTACAACGATTATGATTACAACAATTCATATGACTATAATTTTTATGATTTACTAATTTCACCTGAAGAAAAATCCTATTATACTGAAGAACTTCTGGAATTTGATTACAACAATTATGATTTACTAATTTCACCTGAAGAAAAATCATATTATACTGAAGAACTTCTGGAATTTGATAATCTAAATGAGTTTGAGTAAAGAAATGTCAATAGAGAAATCTTTACACGCTTCGTCTAAAGCCTCTTTGGGTGTTTTGCATTTTTTGTAAAATTTAAATAAACTTTTTGTGAAAATCTGATTTTCTAAATTTATATTTTCGTTATTAAAAATAAGGTATTTCAAATTGCTTTTTGAATAACCTTTTTTTTCTTGTGAAGCAGTCGGTTTTCTCATACTAACTTTGCAAATATTTTCTATACCTTCTTCTGGTGTTTCGAAATTGTCGCGTTTGCAATAACTTAGAACTTGTAAAAGTGAGTCAGCAAGATCATCTTTTTTCTTAGATTTTTGAAAAAAGTCCAAGTATTCACTTTGTTTGTTTTTTAAGTAATGATTACATCTATTTACAGATAAATTTTTGCGTTCTTTGTACATATGTTTTCCTTTAAATGTGTCTGAACCTAATTTATGTTTTGCTGAATAAACAATAATTTTAAGTTCTGGTTTTTTAATTACGAAATATGCATTAAGTAAGGCTTCTATTATACGCATTTTGTTGTTTTTTGAAGGTTGTTTTTCAATAAGGACAACACTAACGTTATCTTGTAAAGAAATTGAATCAAGGTGGCGAACCAAAGAGCGACAAGTGTCTTCATTTTTTTGTGAAATGATGGTATCAACGCTCCATTTTTGAATTTTATCATTCACTGTATCATAAATACAGTAAGCCAAGTTTTTCAAGCCAACGTCAAAAGAGAGTATATACATTATAGTGAAATCATATTATTAATAAAACCTTTAAACTTCTTTACATGTTAAAGCGTTCTCCAATATAAGGAGGTTTCATGTTCATTCGTTGTCCAATTTTTTTGAAATTCTCGTTTGCGTAGGTTCGCAGTTTTTCCATCTCTACATACAGGTTTTCGATTTGTGTGTTAGTATATTTCTTTTTCCATAAAGAAGGGTCCCGTGTCGGACCTATGAGTTTTGCAAGTTTTGTTGTTTTATCAAAGTCATACCATACTTCACGGAATCCTCTTGTTTCTGTTATATCATCCACATTGTGGAACTTGTTTTCGCTCAAAAGTAAGGCGTTAACTTGTCTCAAAAGTTCGCTCATAATGTCGGAGACCATTCTGAGTATCATATAAATTTCAGAGTCTTTTTCTCTCTTTTTTTCCTGAACTTGTAGAATTTTCTTGAAGTTTTGTTCTGTAATTTTGTTTCTCATAAAATCAATGCGTAATTTTTGGTTGTCAACTGCGCGGGGTTGTCGGTGCGGAATTTGCGAGTTTTGAATGTTTCTTACGAGGGTGTAAATCTTGGTAAATTTACAGCTTCCAGAAATATCGTCATATTTACCTATCAAAGTAAAATCTGGCAATCCTCCACATTCAAAATCTCCAGCTTCTCTTCCATTGTTTCCATTGATTCTCCTCCATTCAAAATAGTGAGGGTTGTGAATACGCCCCTTTTCGATTGTACCACTTATCCAGCCGAATGCAGTGTGGCAAGAGGTACAATACATTTGGTTACAACCTTCTATTTTGAAGATCATCTCTCCGCAGGAAGGACAAGGTTTTGTGTCTTTTTTGAGGAGACTTACTGTTGCTACATTGGAAGGGTCGCATACATGACCTTCGGTAACGAGTTCGTTACAGTCTTTGCAGTAAGTTGATTCACATAGAGTGCACTTCCACTTTTCGTTCAAAAATCCACGGCAGTTTCCACCAGGACACTTCCTGATAAATGCCGCTTTAGTTTCTTTCGAATGTCCATATTCAATGTTATGTTTCACTGCAACCATTTCTTTATTTATTTTTATTTGTAGTTCCTTCAATTCAATTAGTTTTCTTTGTTGATTTTCTTTGTAAATTTCTTGCTCTACAACAGGTTGTGTTGCTGGAAGTTGAGCAATTTCTTGCTCAAAAAGCACTTTTTCCCTATTTTTTTTCATATCAGTGTTTATGAAGCTTTTGGGTAGAACTGTGTATAGAAAGTCCTTTGACCACTCTTTTTTGCAGAACATACAGTTAGAGTTTGTAGCGTCAAGTAGGTATCTTCGTGTGCATGAAGAACACGCTTCTGCTTCACAGAAGTTGCACGCAACGTGACTCTTCGTTTCTTCACAGCAGATGTTGCACATACGTTTCTCCATTTACTTATTTCTTAATCTATATATTTTTGTTCTTTAAGTCAAACAAATTGCCTACTTGCGGAACTTGTGTTTCGAAGGTTCATAAATAGAAGTTGGAATGTTTTACAAGAATGTTTAGAAGGTTTATAAAGAAACCTATATTTCACTTAAAGACCAAATAATTTGGAAATATAAAATGTCGAACCGATATTTAGAACGTTTAAGGGTCGAACGTGAAATAAAAGAACGTGTAATAAATGATTTTATTACAAAGGTAAAAATTTCAAATCCAGAAGAACCTGAATGGAAAGTAAAATCGGCTGCAAACAGCGCAATTGAACTTATGAAGTATGATTATGATACGATGGAAGATGTTGGTATAGATTTTAGATTTTCAACGGATCAGGCCAAATTTACTTACTGGGCGTATTCTTGCTTAAAATTTGCCTCGTTTTCAAGAAAATCTATTTTTAAATCTAAACCTAAATTTAAACTAAAACAAATAGCAAAAATAATTATTCTTTTACAACAAATGCAAATGGGTTCAATAGAAAGAATATGGAGTCCTGGAGGATTAGGATATCAACAAGCATTTTCCCATTTTAATTCTCTAAAAGTAACGTAGACGATTTTTTATGAAATATATGAAAATGTATAATAATACTCATATGCATAAAGATCTATGAATTATTAAGATTTATTAATTTGGAATAGTTTTCTAAATTATAATCATTTGTATTTATTATTAAATCAACAGCTAAATTAGCTAAATAAATATTTTCAAAATATTCATCTGAAACAATAACAAAAAGAAATATTTTTGCATAAAATTCATTATGATATTTTGAATTGTTACATTTAGTTTTTAATATATTTAAACTTTTTTGTATAACATTTTGGTGTTGTAAAACTTCAAGACTTTGTGTATCACTTAATATTGAATAAAGTTCCATATTTAGAAAAAAATAAAGAATGTTCAATAATTTGTTTTCATAATTTTATTTGCGATTGATAGGAAAAAAATATAAATTAAAGGCCACCACATAAAAACAAATTGTATCATTAATATTGAGTAAATTAATATCATAATAAAGTATTTAAAAGAATATTGAATTATTTAAATATAATGTATGAAATCTCTTTTGAATTTACAACAATTGATGAACAATGTCAAATCATTTATAAAAAAACTAATAATAAATGGGTGGAATTAACTATTGGTAATAGTTCAATGTCTAATGAACAGAAAGAGTTTATTGAAGTATCTCACACAATTGAAGGACCACCTGTATTCGAAAATAACATTAAATTTACAAAAGAAGAATGGGTAATTGAAAATCAACAAAAAAGAATTTCTCTTATTGTTATGAGGTCAGATACTCATAATATTCCAAATATTGTAAAATGTTTTTATTGGCTTCAAGAAGCTCAACAATACATTCAAATTTATGAATGTGATGGAACTTTTATTGAAACTAAAATTAAAGATAACAATAATGAAATTATTACTCTTTTACAAAATCGTTTAGAAATTGGAAAAGAGCGTTATGGTCATGGAGTAAGAATTCATGACGACACTCGTGAATGGGGAACGCAAGAGGACAGTTGGGAAGAAATGATGCTTGAAGAAGCCCTTGATGGTATGATTTATGCTTCAGCTGCTTTACTTCGTCTTAAGAATAAAAGACTTAAAATTTAATGGAAGTCTTCTAAATCTGTATAAGTAATAATAGTTGTTTCTTTAATAAATAAAGTAAATCACAAGACTCTAAAATTTAAAAGTTGAATTTGTATCAATTGCCCATTTATATTTTTCTAATTGTGATTCACTAAAAAAGTTATGAATATTTAATTGATGTCTTCTTACAAATGCAAAAGTAATTCTTGGATCAATATAATTGTTTTTTGATGTTGTTGTATTTGTATGATTGCATAACTTTGCAATTTTTTTATTAGCGATAATGTATTCCTTTTTAGAATTTGATTGATTTAACAAATTACAAAATTTAGAACTAGCATGACAAGTTCTAAAGACTTTAGCTGTTAAATTTGGTAATAATTTCTGGAGGTATCTGTTACACATGGATGCGTCAATAAGGTCAAATAGTTGGTCTTTTTGTGTTTTATTTTTAGTAAATTGTAAAATATTTTTATAAACTTTTGGATCTAATTTAATTTTTTTTGTACATGGGATACTATCTTTTCCTAAAAAGTTTAATGTTAGAATATTTTCATGACAATTTATATGTTCTAATCGTAATGTGCAACATCCAACAGTATCAGCAGAATCGTCTGGCTTTTCATTTCCTACTCGGATACAATAGTGATCTACCAACCATATAGCAGTTGCTAATTGTTTGTGTTTTAAAGATTCTGAATCTAATAGCAAATTGTATTTTTTTCTTATTGTATTTAATTTTTGTTTTAAAGATTGTGCAAATTCAAATTTTTCTTTCATAAAATTGTCACACATTGGATAAATATATTTCAAATTTCCCATTGAATCTTTCCATGATGCAATCCAATTTACATTATTATTATGTATAATTACACCCCAATTATGCCCCGACAAAGGGCATAAAGGTATCGGAGCGTTTTTTGATAAATTCAAAGTTACGTCTTCAGGAAGAATTAATGGTTTTATTGTTCCTCTTAAAGGATGTTCTCCTCGTCCTGAAAAAATACAAGCTGGTTCCATAGAAGGATAATTAATTGGATAAGTTTGTCCATCTATAATGCACGTTTTAAAGCGAAGAGGAATTTCTTGAGACTTTTGAGGATTTTTTTTTGCAAAATGAGAAAAATTACAAAGTTGAAAATGTTTAATAATAGTATTTTTTGGTAAATATTTCTTCCATGACCTAAAAAAATTATTATTAAAAGTCTGATCTTTGTATTTGTCTTTTACTTTATAGAACAAATATGCATACATTTCAGCAATTGGTCCAAGTTGAATATATTTATGATCATAGATCATATAATTTTTGGTTTGAATATATATTGATGGATAATAAATTCCATTATGGTGAAAAGACTCCCACATAAAATCAAAAATATTTTATTATTATAATGTTTTCTAAAAAGATTATATTAATAATTTTGATAATTATTGTTTTACAAAGAAAAAATACAGAATTTTTTGAAATTAATAATTATTGTAACTCATATCCCTATTATTTAAATGAAACTAATTGTAATAATTTAACTAAAAATAGATGTGAATGGGATCAAGAAGCTACAGATTTGATAACAAGGAAAAAAGATGAAATCATAAATCATTGTAAAATTGTAAAATAATTTTTATGGTCTAAAATATTCACCATTTTCATCTATTGGTAAAGCCCAATTTTCGCTGGCTGGAGTATCATACATTTCATTCCAAATATTACTAAGTCTCGACTCACTAGAATTAAATAATTTAGAATCAACTGAAAAATTTGGATAATCACATTTTATATCAGTATCATATTTATTTGTATTTTCTTGCATCCCTCCACACGTATATCTATCAAAAGGAATTGTACTATATGAAGAAGCATCATTTGGCTTCCATTGTATTTTCGGAACTCCATATGAACCTCGGATTTCTAAACTTGACGAAGAATCCCCCTCATTAATATATCCACGAACCTGATAATTATCAGTTCCAACCTTTAATTTCCCGACATTTCCAGAATACGGTAATATTTCAGTATCTACTAAAACATTTTCTCTTGGTATTGGCCAACTATTTGTTTTACAATATAAATTTCCTGTTTGTGCATAGTGAGGAAGTGATTCAATATGGGCTTCTGAAGGACTACCTTCTGATCTATAAGAGTTATAAGTAGCAACGTGTTCCTCTGAGCCTCCATTATAACATAACGAATATGGATTGCTATTAATCATTGGAACAAATATTAGAGTATCTTCGATCTTCTTCAAAATATCATATCCTATAGCATCTTTTGATATTAAATCAGGTAATTCTCCAGAAACGACATCTGGGCATAAATCAGTCATAGATATGCCGCTTTCAGTATTGCAATAATTATCATACATCATACCGTATTGCATAATTCCATTTTCATCTTTTCCTTCATCCGGATATGTTTTATAATCCTTCATACGATATAAATCGGGATTAATATCTGTCCACCATGTGGATTTATTCCAATAAATACTAGAATATTGAGGTATTCTCCACACCCTATAATCTAATTCTTCAATACTGTCCTCATACTTATTAATAGTTGTCTCCCCACTTAATGGTTTAGGTATATTACTATTAATTGATTCTGCAATAGTGCCAACAAAAGGTCTATCAGTTTCCATTTCGCTATAATATGGTAATCTACATGCTAATATTGATTTATTCATATAAGCTGTATCAAAAAACTCGTCATCATTGTCAGCACTGAGTTTTTTCTTAAGCCACATTTCAGGAATTTCTTCACAAATAAATCCTCGGTTATACCATTGCTGTAATGTGGCACCACAAGGAATCCATGTAGTATCACCCTTAAAATTTATAAAGGAAGTAGTATCAGCTAAAGCAGTATCAACTAAACTGGTATGTCTATACAGTGGATTTGATTCCCAAAATTTATAAAGACTATTATTCCTAATATTAGTAGAAGGAGTTCTTGCTGAATCAGGGTAAGCATCTAAATTGGTATTCAACAAATGTAAATAATCCATCATACCAAATCCATGTAAATACGATGGTGGTTTTGTATGATCACTTTTATTCTCATGGGAGAGAGCTCTCCCCTTTATTTGATTAATGGATCTACACCCCTGTCCTAAAACTGATGCTTCATAGTCACTTAATGCTCCATCACGGTGATCTATACTTTTTAAATAATTTCCTAATCTCATTAAAATGTAAACTTTATCATCTCTACTTGCACTAGAACATGAAGTATTATTGAATAAATTACCTACTTGAGTCCAAGTGGTTGCTCGTGTTCCCTCTGGACACTCATCATTCCATATTATAGGTTCATTTGCAAAAAAAGCTTTAGGATCTCTTAATGCATAAGGTAAAATATTTATGGTATATTTATGAAAATTTCCATCATCATTTAGGGCATAACTCACCTTATAAGAACTATCAGTTTCTGCAGGAAATTCAACAGTATCATCATCTGAATACACTACAAAATCATAATATGGTTTATTAACAATTCCATTATTATAATTAGAATTTGATGAATATGCATTAGAATAGTCGTCTCTATTATTTGAAATAGAAGCATCCATAAATCCAAAAGAACATGTATTTTTTATGAATGGATTAGACGTTGATGGTAAATCAACTAATAATTCATATATAGTGTTAAAATCGTGTATTATACTATATTGATGATACGCTGAAATGTTATCTATAGTAGATGTATCAATTGCTGTGATAATATTTTCAATAATTAAATTATCAAAAATTGATTCGTCAAAGTCATCATCAATCGATTTAATTAAATCATATTTTGATTTTAAAGTCATATAATCTTTCATCATATCAAAATCAAATGAAAGATCTATATATATATTTGAATCTTGCAAATATTGCTCTAAATTATAGGCTAGGGCTCCTTGATCTTCTTCACTTACTTCAAGATAGTCATTTTCATCTTGAGTTATTGACGTGTAATCTATTTCATCATTCAAGTTATTCACCCAATCAATTGTCAGAAATTCATTTATTATTGAATTGGCTAATAATAAATTATTATTATAAAATGAATCATAAAATGAATCATTTATGTAACTTTCTTGTTCAGTGATATAAGTAATTTTTTGAACAATAAATGTTTGTAAATCTTCAAAGTTGCTAGAATCTGGATATGCTATATTTAAAGCATTTATGTAATCACTGCTTAATCTCTTTAATTCTTTAATAGAAGACATACGTGCTTCTACACCTTTGATTTCTACTAAAGATCTCTCCAATGTTAAAAGTATGGCACTAATAAGAGATTTTAAACTGTTGTATGAAAAGGCATCTTCTGAACAAATATTTGTGTGTTCAATTGCATTTTTAGCAAGTACAAACGATAAATTGTCCGCTATATCAATAGTCCCTGAAGGACATGGAGAACCTATATCAAATGTAGTCAAATGTAACTGAGCTTGAATCAACCCATTGTAATTGCTATTCAACGATATAATAGTATCAATATAAATTTTTAATTCATCAGTTAAATCCAAGTCATTAATGATTTCTATATCGGTCGTTATATAGCTATACGTTCCTATAAACAATTTCAAATTATCATAATAATAACTAAAGTTAACTTCTGGAGAGAATAAATATTCATTATTTTCAAAATTATCATAAGCCATTTTTAAATGTTTCAAATTATCTTCAAATAAATTAAATTCATCAACTGTATAACCTAACAAATCTAAATACTCGTTTACATTGACTACATCGTCACCAGAAGGACAAGGACCTGGTTGTTGTGTAGAAGGACAATAGTTTTCGAAGTAGTAATCTGTTACTTCGTCACCAGAAGGACAAGGACCTGGTTGTTGTGTAGAAGGACAATAATTTCCAATACCGTCAGTAGTACCACTTCCACCTGATGGACAAGGACCTGAACCACCTGATGGGCATCTATATACAATGGAACCATCATTATCAGCAGTGTCAGTATTGTCAGCATTGTCGTCATTGTCAGCAGTGTCAGTATTGTCAGCATTGTCGTCATTGTCATCAGTGTCATCAGTGTCATCATTGTCATCAGTGTCAGCAGCATTGTCAACACCACCGGCAAGAACGCTTTCATTTTTTTCTGGAGTTCCTAACAATTGTTTTCTAAAAACAAAGAATAACATTAAAAGAAAACCTACAACAATTAAACCTAATTGACCTTGACCTTTAGGCTTCTTAGAACCACTATTATTTTTTACATTAGAACCACTATTATTTTTGACATTAGAACCACTATTATTTTTTACATTAGAACC
>MDTC01142095.1_pt1 | contig 16461 bp, 15 predicted proteins | sample 811181 | NCBI WGS metagenome assembly MDTC01 (sample SAMN05326644, study PRJNA326480) | marine metagenome | isolation source: seawater | place: Pacific Ocean: North | collected 2011
CTCGTTCGTCTCGCCCGCTCAGGTAAGCCAGTCTACGCTGTGACCGAGGAAATCCTCAACGACAGCGACTACATCCTAACCGACGAAGAAGACCACCAAGATCCCCACGTCTGGATGGACGTCCAAGGGTGGATAAAAGCCGTCAATGTGGTGGCTGCGGCACTCAGCGAGTATGACGCTGCCAACGCCTCCGAATACCGGGAAAATGCTTCGACCTACATCGCCGAACTCGAAGCCCTCGATGCCTACGCCAAAGAAAAGATCGCCTCCATTCCAGAATCCCAGAGAGTCCTTGTGACCGCTCACGATGCCTTTGGCTACATGGCCCAAGCTTACGGCCTTAAGGTTCTCGGAATCCAAGGACTCAGCACCGAATCGGAAGCAGGCGTCAAGGACATCGAAGATCTAGTCAGCTACCTCGTCGAAAACAACATCCCCGCCGTGTTTGTCGAGACCTCTGTCTCCGACAAGAATATCAAAGCCCTGATCGAAGGAGCCGGGGCCAAGGGGCATGATGTGGTGATCGGCGGCGAACTTTTCTCTGATGCAATGGGTGAAGCCGGAACTTACGAAGGAACCTACTTTGGCATGATCGATCACAACGTGACGACAATTACACGGGCGCTCGGCGGCGACGCTCCTGAAGGAGGCATCAGTGGAAAGCTCAGTGACCATTTTGAATAGACGCGACAGCTAATGCATTCCGAATCCCTCGAGTCTCAATCCACCTTTCCCCCAAAGGCGACTGAACCACGGCCAGAACATCCGCCAGAGGTTCCGCTGGCGATTCACGACCTCACTGTCGCTTACCATCGCAAGCCGGTTCTCTGGGATGTTGAATTGAACATCCCTGAGGGAAAGCTCGTCGGTATCGTCGGCCCCAACGGAGCGGGAAAAAGCACCTTGATCAAAGCCTGTCTCGACCTCATCCCCAAAACCTCCGGATGGGCTCACATCTACGGGAAACCCTACCGTAAGGCCAGACACCTCGTTGCCTATGTCCCTCAACGTGAAAGTGTAGACTGGGACTTTCCCGTTACGGCCCAGGACGTTGTCGCCATGGGCTCTTACCGTCGCCTTGGTTGGTTTCGACGAATCTCGAAGAAAGAGTCCACACGTGCACACGAGTGCCTTGATCAGGTCGGAATAGCCCACCTCGCCGACCGCCAGATCAGTCAGCTCTCCGGCGGTCAACAACAGCGTGTTTTTCTCGCACGTGCACTCATGCAGGACGCCGAACTCTATCTCATGGACGAGCCCTTCGCGGCTGTTGATGCTGCTACCGAAGAGGCCATCGTCTCCCTGCTCCGCTCTCTCAGCAGCCAGGGTAAAACCTGCCTCGTCGTCCATCACGATCTGGCAACGGTGAGCGACTACTTCGACTGGCTAATCCTTCTCAATATGCGCGTGGTCGCCTCTGGCCCCGTGGAGGAAACGTTCACCCGGGACAACCTGCAGAAAACCTACGGCGGTAAGCTGAGCCTACTTGAAAAAGCCGCCGAAGCCCTTCGTCACTCCATCACCTAATGCCGAACTGGGGAGATATCGTTGAAGTTCTGTTTCTTCAGAATTACAACACGCGACTTGTCGTGCTGAGCACGACACTTCTCGGTGTCGCAGCCGGACTCGTCGGTTCATTTCTTCTGCTCCGAAAGCGCTCCCTTATGGGTGATGCCCTTTCGCACGCCACCCTTCCCGGTGTTACAATTGCCTTTGCGATCATGGTCGCTCTCGGAGGCGACGGCAAATCACTCCCAGGCCTTCTTCTCGGAGCAACTATCTCCGGTCTAGCAGGGATCGCAACCATGCTCATGATTCGCAACACCACGCGTCTTAGAGACGACGTGGCGATGGGCTTTGTGCTAAGTGTCTTCTTCGGGATCGGAGTCGCCGCCCTCTCGATGGTCAGTCGAGTACCAGGAGGCAATGCCGCTGGACTTGAGTCATTCATCTACGGGAAGACAGCTTCGATGATCCAATCTGATTTCGTGATCATTGCCGTCGTCGCCGGTATCGCTTCGCTGGTTTCGCTGGCACTCCTAAAAGAATTTCTTCTTCTCTGTTTCGACGACGCGTTCGCCTCATCTCAAGGATGGCCCACTCTCTGGCTGGATCTATGCCTGCTGGCTCTGGTCACCGCAGTAACTGTTATCGGCTTACAGGCGGTAGGGCTTATTCTTGTGATTGCGTTTCTGATCACCCCTCCGACGGCAGCCAGATTCTGGACAAACCGCCTTCTTCCCATGATTTTACTTTCGGCAATCATCGGTGGTGTCAGCGGATGGTTGGGAGCTTCAATCAGCGCCCTGACACCGAACCTCCCCGCCGGAGCCGTTATCGTCCTTGTCGCTGCCGTTCTTTTTCTTTTAAGCATGATGTTTGCCCCAGCACGCGGGGTGTTTCCCCGCCTCATGCGTCAGGCTCACCTGAGAAGAAAAGTGAATCGCCAGCACCTCCTGCGTGCGGCGTATGAAATACTCGAGTCACTCGCTCCTGACACGGGAATTAAGAACGGCTCTTTTCCTATTGAAGCCCTCCAGATCAAGCGGGCATGGTCACCCAAGCAACTGAGAGGGGTTCTGCGAGTCGCCCGAAGTGAAGACCACCTCGAACCCTCCGGGCCCGGCTTCCTTCGGCTATCCGAGCCTGGATTTGGCGAAGCCGCACGCATCACCCGAAACCATCGCCTCTGGGAAAGATACCTTATCAAATACGCTGACATCGCTCCCAGTCACGTCGACCGCGATGCCGATTTGGTGGAGCACATTCTCGGTGCCGAACTTGTTGGCGAGCTCGAGGCCGATCTTGAAACTGAATTTGACGAACGAGATCTAACGGTTCCTGTCCCCGCAAGCCCTCACCTCATTCAACCCGAACCCCCTGCGGGAGCATGAACTGGACTTCCATAGATACCTGGATTGTGGTCGTCGGCATTCTCTGTGCTGTCGCTTGCGCTCTGCCCGGATGCTTCCTCGTTCTCAGAAAAATGAGCATGATGGGTGACGCCATTAGTCACGCCGTACTTCCGGGTGTGGCAATCGCCTTCATTATCACGGGCACTAAAGCGAATGTTCCCATGTTCATTGGTGCGGCAGCGGCGGGGGTTCTCACTGCAGTATTCACGCAATGGATCAGCAAACTCGGCAACGTCGACCGCGGCGCTGCTATGGGAATCGTTTTCACCACCCTCTTCGCAATAGGACTCATCCTGATTAAGCGCGCTGCCGATCATGTCGACCTTCATCCCGACTGCGTTCTCTACGGCTCCATTGAATTCACTCCCTTAGATCTTGTTTCGCTAGGTAGTCTTTCAATCCCTCGCGCCGCATTGGTCAACGGAGGGGCTCTTCTCACCAATCTCATTATCATCGTCGCACTTTTCAAAGAATTGAAAGTCTGTGCGTTTGATCCAGAGCTGGCCGATACCCTTGGTTACTCGTCCCAACTGATCCACTATCTTTTGATGACAATGGTTGCCGTAACAACCGTCGCCGCCTTTGAATCTGTCGGGAGCATCATTGTTATCGCGATGCTGATTGTCCCTCCGGCAACAGCTCTGCTACTGACACACAGAATGGTGACGATGCTGTGGATTGCTTCCGGCATTGCCGCTCTGTCTGCAGTGATTGGACATATTTCCGCCCTGATCGTTCCCGGCTGGTTTGGGCAAACTTCCTCCACCTCAACCTCAGGAATGATCGCCTTTGCGGCAGGACTTCTCTTCACGCTGGCCTGGCTATTCAGTCCATCAGAAGGAATTCTGGCAAAAACTTTCAAACGAGAATTTGACCCCGCCTTATCCGCAGAGCCTCCCAAGGCAAGCTAAGGCTCATTATGAAAAATTCCCACATCCCTATCATTACAATCGCTCTTCTTCTGCCGTCAGTCGCTGACTCCGGTGTTCACTCCTCTGAGCCTGCGAAGAGCGTTATAGAAATCGGAGAAAAGCCATCACCTGCGTTTGCAGCCATTGGTAACTGGGACAGCCGATACGTTCTCGAAGGACGAGACCTTCTCGAAGGCGACAGTCTCTATGGATTCACGTTCGAGGCTGATTACGCTGGCTTTCTTGTCGGCGTCTGGTTAAACCACAGTCCCGAGGCTGCCTACCAAGAGCAAAACTACTTCGCTGAATATGGTTTCAATCTCGGCGTTTTAGATGCCTACGTCAGCTACAATCATCTGCAATTCATGTCCGATAATGATGATGACAACGAAATCGGAGCAGGCATTTCCTGAAACGATCTCTTTTTCGGGTGGACTCCAGCATTGGACGCCTATTACGAAGCCACTTCCGGTGGTTACTTCGCAGAAGCGTCCATAGCCCGCGAGTTCTCACCAATCGATCGATTCGTTATTATGCCGAGTGTTATTTTCGGATACAACGATGGATTCGTCGCCGATGGCCACAATGGAGCCAACAATGTGATGGTCAAGCTGATCGCGGCATACGAGATTGCCGAAAACATGGCCGTCGAAGCCTATGTCGCACAAACATGGGCGGTCAACAGCAACCCTGCACGATATGCTGACGATGGAGGCCTATACGACTTCTCCTTCGGCGGTGTCGCTGTCTCAATTTCTTTTTAATTGCTGAAACGAGTCTAACGGAAAGTCTTCAACTTGTGATCAAGCCAGAACGGCATCAACGGAACAAGCGCTCCAACAAAGACAACCACGCACCAGCCGAAGGACAGTTTTTTCTTCAACAATGCCACGAGGAGAAGCAGGCACAAAGCGATCCATAGGAAACCGTGGACTGAGCCTACAATCGTGACCGCCATGGACATTCCTGCCATGTATTTCAACGGCATCGCAATTCCAAGAAGGATCAGATAAGAGATGCCGTCGAGAAGCGAGGCCAACCGCAAGCGGTCAATCAGTGAGTTTTTAAAATCAAGACTCATGAACGACACAGAACTTCACCCGTAGGTTAATTCAATGCAAGCGCGACTGGCTCGCTTGAGACAGTCAGATGGGTGACATCGGAAAAGGATTTCACCATTTACACAACAATACCATTTCCTGTAGGCTATGGCATGTAGGGTTGATCCCATCAGTTTTTAAAATCGCATTTAGACACTGAGGCATGACTTCACTCCTTCGCGGTTCGACAACCTCAACTGATGGCATCACAACCCCACCCCACCATGATTGACCGTCGATCCTTCCTTCGCAACTCAGTGCTTTCCGGTGCGGCGATTGCCACTTCTCCGCCTTTTATTGCAGAGGCCGCCAAAGTCGAACCCGCAGCATCCGAGACTCTCGTCAAAACGCTTTACAAATCCTTAAACGAGACTCAGCGCGAAGCGCTTGTCTTTCCGTTTAATCACGGACTTCGCACCAAGATTTCCAACAACTGGCACATTACCGAACAACGCATCGGAAGCTTTCTCGACAAAGACCAGAATGCGATGGTTCGAGAAATCTTTTTGAAAGCCCACAGTGAAGAGTATTCGGATCAAGTGATTGGACAGGTTGAACACGACAGCGGGAACCGCGGTTTCGGCGACAGCTCAATTGCCATCTTCGGCGAACCTAATACGGGCGAATTTCAATTCGTTCTCACGGGCCGCCATTGCACAAGGCGTGTCGATGGTGACTCCGTCAAAGGCAAAGCGTTTGGCGGACCGATCTTTTACGGGCATGCCGCCGAATCTTTCAACGAGGGCCCCGAGCACGAGGGCAACGCCTACTGGTATCAGGCCAAGAGAGCCAACCAAGTTTACCAGATGCTCGATGGGAAGCAGCGCGAAGCAGCGCTCCTTTCCAAATCACCGGACGATAACGCTGCTGCGATTCGCCTTAAGAAAAACGCTGAAACTCTTCCCGGCCTTTCCGTTTCCGACATGACCTCCGACCAGGTTAACGGAGTCAAGCAAGTCCTCGAGGATCTCCTCATGCCTTTTCGCAATGAAGATCGAAACGAGTCGATTAAGCTGATTGAGAAAGCGGGATTTGATGACCTTCATCTTTCGTTTTACAACGACGAGGACATCGCTCAGGACGGGGTCTGGGACAACTGGAAGTTGGAAGGGCCACACATGGTCTGGTATTTCCGTGGCAATCCACACGTGCACACCTGGGTGCACATCGCCGATCCTGACGCCCCGCGCGATCCCCGCTGAATTAGCCGTTCTGGGCGTTTGCAAAACGGCATCCCCATGGGAACATGCCAAGTAAGTCCTTTCTTGGACTGAATCCAATTGCGAAGCGCCATGGGCGAATTTGAATACCACAATCCCTTTCCTCTCGGGCCAGACACAACTGTCTACCGTCACGTGACCTCCGATGGTGTCGAAGTCACAGAATTCGAAGGAAACGAAATACTTAAAGTGTCCCCCAAGGCGCTGACACAACTCGCCAATGAAGCCATGAAGGACCTTTCCTTCATGCTAAGGTCAGGTCACCTCGAACAGGTCGCTGCTATCCTCGAAGACAAGGAAGCAACCGACAACGATCGCATGGTCGCACTAACTCTCCTCCGTAATGCCGAGATCGCGGCCAGAGGAATTCTCCCCATGTGTCAGGATACAGGCACCGCGATCATCATGGGCAAGAAAGGCCAGAAAGTCTGGACCGGCGGTGGCGATGAGGCAGCTCTCGCCACCGGCGTCTGGAAGACTTACGAAGAGGAAAACCTGCGTTATTCGCAGATGACGCCCCTCACCCTCTTCGATGAGAAGAATACGAGAAATAATCTTCCTGCACAGATCGATCTCCACGCAATTGATGGCGATGAATATCACTTCCAGTTCATGGCGAAAGGTGGAGGCTCCGCTAACAAGACATTCCTTTATCAGGAAACCAAAGCCCTCCTTCAAGAGAGCCGGTTTGTCGACTGGGCCGTCGGAAAAATGGCGACGCTTGGAACATCAGCTTGCCCACCTTATCACATGGCTTTCGTTATCGGCGGAACCAGTGCTGAAGCGACGCTCAAGACGGTAAAGCTGGCATCAACTCGCTACTACGATGAACTCCCTAAAACCGGAGGAGAATTCGGCCAGGCATTCCGCGACCGGCAAATGGAGGAGACTCTCCTCAAGAACGCCCGCGCCGTCGGGATCGGCGCCCAGTTCGGAGGTAAGTATTTTGCTCTGGACGTGCGCGTGATTAGACTGCCACGCCACGGTGCTAGTTGCCCAGTGGGGCTCGGGGTTAGTTGCTCCGCTGACCGACAAGCCAAAGCAAAGATAACACGACAAGGACTCTTCATCGAACAGCTGGAAACCAACCCAGGACAATACATTCCCGATAAATGGCGTGACCATCAATTCCATGGCGTTCCAGTGGATCTTAACCAAGGTATGGGAGAGACCCTGAAGACACTTTCAAAATATCCTGTCACCACCGCTCTTGAGCTCACTGGCACTATTATTGTCGCTCGTGACATCGCGCATGCGAAACTCCGCGAAATGCTGGAAAGCGGCAAAGAACTTCCCCAGTATTTCAAAGACTACCCCGTCTATTACGCTGGCCCCGCGAAGAAGCCCGAAGGAATGGCGAGCGGTTCATTTGGGCCCACCACGGCTGGGCGCATGGACCCTTACGTAGAGCTCTTTCAATCCTATGGCGCGTCTATGGTAATGATCGCCAAGGGCAATCGGAGCCAACAAGTCACCGACTCCTGCATGGAACACGGAGGCTTCTACCTCGGATCAATCGGAGGACCCGCCGCTATCCTTGCCCAGAATCATATTAAGAAGGTGGAGGTCTTGGACTTCCCAGAACTTGGGATGGAAGCCGTTTGGAAAATCGACGTCGAAAATTTCCCTGCATTCATTCTAGTCGATGACAAAGGCAATGATTTTTTCCAGACCATCAACCCATGCCAAGTCAGTTGATGCAGACGGAAGTTCGTCTCGCACAGCCCGGCAAGTTTGATCTCGTGGCAAACTCACTGTCCGATCCCCCAGAGGGAGAGGCTCGCATTAGAATAAGACGAATCGGTATCTGCGGCACTGACATTCATGCCTTCCACGGTCGCCAACCTTTTTTTGAATACCCACGAATCCTAGGACACGAACTCGCGGCGGAGATTGTCGCTCTCAATGGTCCGTCTGAATTAATCACCGGAGATCTTGTCACGGTGGAGCCTTACCTAAACGATCCTAACTCACCTGCCTCACAAACGGGCAAAACCAACTGTTGCGAATCGCTTCAAGTCCTTGGAGTCCACATAGACGGCGGAATGCGCTCCGAGATCAACGTTCCCATCTCAAAGCTGCATCGAGCCGCTTCTGCGAGCGTCGATCAGTTGGCCCTAGTGGAGATGCTTTGCATTGGCTGCCATGCCGTCAATCGCTCCCAATCCAACAAAGTTGATAACGCACTGATTCTAGGAGCTGGCCCGATTGGCTTGAGCGCGCTCTCTTTCCTTCAGACTCGGACCAAAAACATCGCGGTCGCTGATCTAGATGAAGGCAGGCTCCAATTCTGTCGGGAAGCTTTTGACGTGGAGCACACGATCAAGGTCACACCTGGAGAGAGTCTGGAACGAAGCCTGCGCGAAGCGTTCGGAGGTCGCCTACCTGACGTAATTTTTGATGCCACCGGAAACCGCGACTCGATGCTCTCTAGCTTCGAGATGGCAGCCCACGGAGGTCGAATTGTTTTTATCGGTCTCTTCCAAGGTAGAGTGGAATTCGATGATCCCAACTTCCACAAAAGAGAGCTTACTCTCATGGCGAGTCGAAATGCGGTTTCGGCAGAATTCAAAGAAGTGATTCAAGCGATGGAATCCGGACAGATCAACACCGACCCGTGGATAACCCATCGCTTGCACCTTGATGAAGTGCCCGAACGCTTTGGAGACGTTATCAGTTCTCCAAAGCTGAGGAAAGCGGTGATCCACCTCGATACCTGAGAGATCGTCCCTCGACGCTTTACTCATCAAAACTCGTTGGCGTTTACCATTGCGAAAAACGTGGAGATATTCTAAAAAGCGACCCATGAAACGCTTTGCTGTTATCTCAATACTCCTCTTCTCCCTTTTGCCCTCCTACGCGGAAGCTGATCTTCATCTGCCATCCATATTTGGAGACCACATGGTTCTCCAGCGGGACCAAGAGAACCCGGTTTGGGGGGAAGCAACCGCTGGTAGTAATATTTCGGTCACCTTTGGCGGGCACACCCTCCAGACAAAAGCGGATGACGATGGCAAATGGATGCTTAAACTCAAGCCAATGCGAGGCTCCAGTCATGCTCTGAACATGACCATAAGATCTGAGAGCGATTCGATCACCTTCTCAAACATTGTCATTGGTGAAGTCTGGGTCTGCTCCGGACAATCGAATATGCAATGGTCAGTCAGTCAAGTTTACGACTCCGATCTTGAGTCGATGTCCGCCAATTACCCTAACATCCGCATTATTTCAGTGCCACAGGTCGGAACTCAGGAAAATCAAGATGACTTTGACGGCCAGTGGGATATCTGCACTCCTGACACCGTTGGCCAATTTTCTGCGGTAGGTTACCTTTTCGGTCGCCAACTTCACCAAACTCTTGGTGTTCCAATTGGCTTGGTTGACAATGCTTGGGGCGGATCCAGCGCGGAAGCGTGGGTTGCTCGCAGCGTTCTTGAGGCGGATGATCGCTTCGAAGCGGTCATCACTGAATGGAAAAAGACAGAGGCCACCTTCGATTTCGACAAGTCCATGGCGATTTGGAAAGAGAAAGCGTCAGCAGCAAAAGAGGCTGGAAAACCGGCCCCGCGGGCTCCTCGTAATGTCCTCGCAGGTCAACACCGACCCGGTAACCTCTGGGCCGGAGTTCTCAACCCGATTATCGGATACGGCATCCGCGGGACTATTTGGTATCAGGGCGAAAGCAATGCAGGCCGTGCTTACCAATACGATGACCTCTTCGGGCTTATGATAAGTGAATGGCGCGAAGCATGGGGACAGGGCGACTTCCCATTCTACTGGGTACAACTGGCAGACTTCCGCGACGAAGTAGCCGCCCCCGGAGACAGCGACTGGGCGGAGCTTCGCGAAGCTCAGAGCAACACCCTCGCACTGCCCAACACCGGTCAGGCAGTCATTTACGATGTTGGGGAAGGGCGCGACATCCACCCGCGTGACAAACAAACCGTCGCCAAACGGCTGGCTCGAATCGCCTTGGCTCGTGACTACGAAGTCAATATCCCCTACCTCAGCCCTTCGTTTAAGGAAATGACGATCGAAGGAAACAAAGCTATTCTTACCTTTCAGGATGTCGGCACCACGCTCTACACCTTTGATGTTCAGGAGGCTCGTGGTTTTGTGGTCGCCGGCGAAGACAAGGCATGGCACCCCGCCACAGGCACGTTGGTGGGCAAAGATCAGATTATTGTCAGCAGCGATGCTGTAGCCAATCCGGTGGCCGTGCGTTATGCGTGGGCGACTAATCCAGTTGCCAATCTCATGAGCCGAGAGGGCCTCCCTGTCGTTCCATTCCGCACCGACGATTGGCCTCAGATTACCGATCCTGCCAATTGAAGCCGGCTCAGAGTAGCCTACCCGAAATAACTCTTTTCTTTGAGCGGTTGAGCTTCAACCACTCCGTTTCCTGTATGAATCCATACGAACGCAACGAATCGCAAATTGAGGAGCCACCCACAAATTTTGCCGGGATGTCAAAATATCTTGGCCCCGGTTTTATTCTATCTGCCTCTATTGTCGGATCTGGAGAATTGATCGCTACCACAGCGCTAGGAGCGAAAGCTGGTTTTGTGGCGATGTGGGTCATCTTAGTGAGTTGTCTGGTAAAAGTCTTTGTGCAACTGGAGTTCGGTAAACACGCTATTCACTCAGGGGAAACCACCTTTGAAGCGCTTAATAAGCTTCCCGGACCGAGGCTCGGGAAAGGCTCCTGGTCGACATGGCTATGGCTCATTATGATGCTAATTAAACCGCTCCAAGTTGGCGGTATCATTGGCGGTGTCGGGCTCGTCTTGCACATTCTCTTCCCGGGCGTTGCTGTCTGGATTTGGGTTTGCCTTGTCGCTCCATTAGTCTCCTTACTGATTTTTCGTGGCAAATACCAAATCGTCGAAAAATTCTCGTTGGTAATGATTGGCTGCTTCGCCCTGTTTACCATTGCCTGCGTCATCGGAGTTCAATACACCGACTTTGCATTTACTGGAGCCGACATTGGAAAAGGCTTGTCTTTCTGGAACGGGATTCCGATCGCTCTGATCGGAGTGGCCATCTCAGCATTTGGGATAACCGGTGTCGGTGGCGACGAAGTCATGGCATACAACTACTGGCTGCTGGAGAAAGGCTATGCAGCTAAGACCGGCCCCTGCACGAATACGCCAGAATGGAAACGGCGCGCCCGTGGCTGGATCAAGGTCATGTATTGGGACGCATTCCTTTCCATGCTGGTCTACACCTTCATGACCCTGGCATTCTACGTTCTCGGGGCTGCCATTCTTCATTCTCAGGGACTCGAACCTGAGGGAATGGATACGGTTAAAACGCTCTCTAGAATGTACACGGACTCACTCGGAGGTTGGGCGGAAATGGCCTTCCTCATTGGGGCATTCTTTGTCCTCTTTTCAACACTCTTCTCAGCCCTCGCGGCTTGGTGCCGCCTCTTTTCAGATGCCTTTGGCGCCGTCGGGTGGATTGATTTCAAGGACCCGAAAGCTCGAGGCCGAACCATTGGAGTTCTTGCCTTCTTCTTTCCCATCCTATGGGCAACCCTATTCTTCAAATTTGAAGATCCCGTCTGGATGGTTTTAGTCGGCGGAGCTATTACGTCGGCTATCCTCTTGATCGTGCTTGTGGGAGCGGTTCACTTCCGGTATAGGCGACTCCCGGAATCATTGCGCCCGTCAAAAGCCTACGACACCGGCTTCTGGGTTAGTGTGAGCGCCATCGTAATTCTGGCTGGATTATCCGTATGGACCGCAGTTCAAAAATTTCTAATCTCCTGAACTCGCTTAAATCCCATTCCCATCCTTCTCTCAGGAAGCCGCAGAACAGTTGTTTCGTCCAAGTCGCAGCGTGGGCCAGTAAATGATGGATCTCTTCACAATCTTTCGAATCAATTGCCTAATTTTATTTTGGAGCTGAGAATATGAGACGGGATTTCCACTATCGAGCGCTTATTGTTGATACCTGTCGTCGCTTGGGTCTCACCCAAAAGAGTCTCTCCCGATTTTTGGAGAGATTTTTTGTGGAGTAATTGGCTCGCCTTCGTAAGCTACCGCGTTATCCAACCTCTTTTCAGCAACGTGCCGGAACCTCTAAAAATCGCTGACCGCAGCTTTCAGTCTCGTCTCTTGACCGGAACCGGTAAATTCTCATCCAATGATGTGATGCGAGATGCTCTCGAAGCTTCCGAAACAGAGATCGTAACCGTTGCCCTTCGTCGCGCCGACTTGACTGGAGAAAACGACCCTTACGCGAACATCCTCGATTATATCGATTCAGAGAAATACCTCCTTCTGCCAAACACGTCTGGCGCGATGAATGCTGATGAAGCCGTCCGCCTCGCTCGACTGGCCGCTTCTGCAGGCCTGCCCAAGTGGGTTAAACTGGAGATCCATCCAGACCCAACCTACCTGCTTCCTGACCCTATCGAAACCCTTAAGGCCGCGGAGGTTCTCGTAGAAGAAGGGTTCACCGTCCTTCCTTATATCAACGCAGATCCTGTTCTGGCTAAACGTCTTCAGGACGTGGGGACCGCCACCGTCATGCCACTTGGATCCCCTATCGGCTCTAACCAAGGAATCGAAACTCGCCGGCAGATTGAAATCATCATCGCGCAGGCGGAAGTCCCCGTAATCGTCGATGCCGGCATCGGACGTCCTAGTCATGCGGCAGAAGCGATCGAAATGGGAGCGGACGCCGTTCTCGTGAATACAGCCATTGCCATTGCATCCGATCCTGTAGCGATCGCCAAAGCGTTCAAGATGGCGGTCACAGCGGGTCGGATTGCTTACGAAACCGGAGGCATCCACGAAATTTCTACTGAAGCTAACGCAAGCAGCCCCCTGACTGGTTTTCTCTTCGACGGCCAAAACAGCTAAGCCCAAGCATGAACAACCCAGCGGAATCCGACCTTCCTATGGTCGATGTTATACTGCCGCTGGCTCGCTCGGAAGACGGTGAGGCACAAAAAAAGGCGGTAGCAAAAAAACTTAAGATCCACCCCGCAAAAATTAAGGAACTGCGCCTCCGTAAGCATTCCATAGACGCTCGCAAGAAAGAGATCAAAATCCAGCTGCGTTTCGAAGTTGGCATCGACGATAAACTTCCCCCTGATGTCCCCTGCGAAGTTCAACTACCCTCAGTAGCTTCGTCTAGCAAAACAGTTATAATCGTCGGCAGCGGCCCTGCAGGCCTCTTCGCAGCCCTAACTGCGATAAAGAAAGGTTGGAAACCTATCGTCCTTGAAAGAGGAAAAGACGCTTCAGCACGGCGCTACGACCTTGCTCCTATTCTTCGGCACGGAACCGTTATCGAGAATTCTAATTACTGCTTTGGTGAAGGAGGTGCCGGCACCTTCTCCGACGGCAAACTCTACACCCGTGCAACCAAACGTGGCCCTGTTAGAACCGTCTATGAAACATTAGTGGCGCATGGAGCACCCCCCCGAATTCTGGTTGACTCTCACCCTCACATTGGCTCGAACCTTTTACCCAACGTGGTCAAGGCCATCCGGGCATCTATCAATGAGGCGGGAGGCGAAGTTTGTTTCGGCGCACAGGTTACAAATCTAATCCATGCAAGTGGAACGATCAGGGGAGTAGCGATCAATGAGGGAAAAGAACTTTATGGAGATGCTGTCATTCTCGCCACGGGTCACTCCGCTCGCGATATCTATCAACTCCTCCACCGACACCATATTCTCCTCGAACAAAAGCCTTTCGCCGTCGGGGTTCGCATTGAACATCCGCAACCGCTCATCGACAGCCTACAGTATCACTACGAGCGCGGGCGTGATCGCCCTCGACTACTTCCCGCCGCCAGTTACAGCCTCGCAACCAAGGTTCGCGGACGCGGAGTGCACTCTTTTTGCATGTGCCCCGGAGGCTTCATTGTCCCCGCTGCAACGGAAAATGACGAAGTGGTCGTCAACGGAATGAGTCTTTCCAAGCGCGACTCTCCCTTTGCTAACAGCGGAATGGTCGTAACGGTTGAACCTGAGGATGTTGACGATTTTGGCAGTGAACACGGCGTCCTCGCCGGGATTGCATTCCAGAAGCATATTGAGCAAGCAGCCAAGAACGCCGGGGGCGGTGGTCAAGTAGCGCCTGCTCAACGAGTCGTCGACTTTCTCGGGCAACGTTGCTCCGCCCGTTTACCCGATACGAGCTACAAACCAGGGCTCAATAGCGCCCCACTCGATGAACTCATGCCAGCCTTTATAGGTGATCGGATGAGAGAAGGCCTCTCGCTCTTCGGCAAGCGAATGAAGGGATATGTCACCGAGGAAGCCAATCTTATAGGGTTTGAGACTCGGACGAGTTCACCTGTTCGCATTCCCCGTGATCCTGACACGCTTCAGCATCCAGAACTTGCCCGCCTTTTTCCTTGCGGTGAGGGAGCTGGCTTCGCAGGCGGAATCGTCAGCGCCGCTCTCGACGGCATGCGTTGCGCAGAGGCGCTAACCTCCCAAACGCATTAAGCGTAAGCCTTGTCCGCAAGCCCCTGGGATCTATACCCTTGTCACATGAGGAAATTCCTAATTATCGGAGCCATATCACTTCTTCCTCTACTCTTCAGGCCTGAGTTAAAGGCAGGCAGCGCAACAACGAATATTACACCCCAGATTCTATCCGCCTTGGTAAACGCTATGATGATAGCAAAAGCAGGGACAAAACTAAAACTCAACTGAACGCCAGATCCATCGCCATGACGAATAGCAAGGAAACTATCGTCATTGTCGTCGCCGAGAGCTTCATAATGCCTCGTCATCTCCTCGATAAGCCCAAGGAGATTGCTTCTGAAAAACAGGGAATAACGACCGACCGAATCCTTATCTCCGCGACACACACCCATTCAGCCCTAGGGTAGTCAACCAACTAGCAAAACCTTAAACGGAATGTCCTAGCCCCTCCAGATTCTAGAGTCATAAGAAATCCGGGTTGCCAAACGGATTTCTTATGACGAAAATCCCCCAATTCATGGGAAGAGCATTCGAATATCGACGCGCCGCTAAGGAAAAACGCTGGGACAAGATGTCCAAGGTTTTCCCGAAAATTGCCAAAGCCATTACGATGGCCGCCAAGGAAGGTGGCGGCGATCCAGAAAACAATCCGAAACTTCGCCTCGCGATCCAGAATGCGAAGTCGGAAAACATGCCCAAGGACAACATCGCTTCGGCGATCAAGAGAGCCGAGGGAAAAGACGCTGCCGATATTAAGGAGGTCAATTACGAGGGCAAGGGGCCCCACGGGGTCATGATATTTGTGGAATGCGCTACTGACAACACCAACCGGACAGTCGCCAACATCAAGACATACTTCAACAAAACCGGCGGCCAGTTACTCACTAGCGGAGCACTGGAATTCATGTTTGATCGCAAGGCAGTGGTAGAGTTTAGCATCACCGAAGAAATCGACATGGAAGAGGTTGAGCTTAACCTCATGGACGCCGGTCTCGAAGAACTCGAGATAGCTGAGGGCTCTGCGCATGCCTACGCTGACTTCTCCGATTTTGGCAGACTTTCCTCATCCGTCGAAAAAATGGGTATTGAAATCAAGAAGGCAAGCCCCCAGCGCATACCCAACAATCCTCAGGACTTTGGCGAAGATCAGATGACGGAAATCGAAGAACTTATCGATAAACTCGAGGACGACGAAGACGTTCAGGCAGTTTTCACCAATGTGAACTAGTCTTTGATATTAAAAAACGTTATTCGATGGGTGAGGCTGGGCTATTGCGTTCGCCCGCGAATCTTCCCATAAACGAGTCGCCAGGTTTTCGAGAGGCAATCTCGCGGCCCCCGATGTTAGAGTTCTCCCTCGAAACCTAAATTCTTTGGCCTGAAGACAAGGGCCGGCTTGCAATACAAAGCCCTTCCCTTTCTACACCGAAAATCGGTGGCCTCAACTCACCGGATGTTCTGAAACTGTCATCCGAGGTTAGCGAGGCAAATTGGGCAAGTGTTGGCTTCGGTTGTAATTTCGAGGGGCAACAGAATGACAGAATTTCCTCTCTGATCGAAAAATGAGGGTTTTTTTATGAAAAATATGGTTTTTATATTTGTTTTTTGCTTTTTGAAAGTGTAGAAGTATGGTCCCTTAGTAAGGGACAGTAGTTAATCACACGTGAAAGCAGTTCTTTAAACTAGTCTACCAACGTATTATAATAAAAGATTGAATACAACTGAATCCCCATTCGTCTACCCCCCAGATTCTTAACTTCACATCCTAGCATTTCCCCACAACCTGTCACCACTATCGATCAAAACCCTAACTATAACAGAGAACCATGAAATTCATCCACTCACTAGCCGCCACCGGAC